>FTHA01001694.1_pt1 | contig 19315 bp, 7 predicted proteins | sample 1640771 | NCBI WGS metagenome assembly FTHA01 (sample SAMEA3914789, study PRJEB12502) | metagenome | biome: forest; material: soil | place: Canada | collected 2011-07-03 | depth 0.3 m | reverse complement strand
CGCAGATCAAGGGCTGGCTGGACAACTCGCCGGCGACCCTCCCGAGCCGGGCGCAGGCTGCGGACAGTCCTGCGGTCCCGGTCGACCGGGCCATCCATGGGGAGTTCGGCGTCGGGGTCGGCAGCCAGGGGTATCGCGAGATCTACGGCGTGGCCGCCATTCCCCTTGGCGACAAGGGCGTCGCCACCGTGGCCGCGTCCGAGACCCGCTTCAACGGCCGGCGATGGGGCGGCAACGCCCAGTCCTTCGGTTTGAACCTGGCGTTCGGCGACGCGGCGCGGTCGGCGGGGCCGGCGAACTACGGCTGCCGCGCCAATGCGCTCGACCGATGGGAGCCGCTCTGGGCGTCGCGGATGCGCTCACGACCCTACGCGGCCGGCTCCGACTGCGCCGTGGACGCACCTTGCTGCGCCGACGGCCGTTCGCCATAACCAGCCCGGACCTGCTGCGGCGTTAGGGGTGGCGTCATGAGCGAGATCGCCGTCTTCAGCGGCAGCGCCCATCCTGGGCTGGCGGCCGAGATCTGCTCTGATCTGAAGGTCCCGCTGCTGGCCACACGCATGAAGCGCTTCGGCAACGATTGCCTCGAGGTGCAGCTGCAGGGCAACTGCCGCGAGCGCGACGTCTTCATCATCCAGCCCCTGGTCGCGCCGGTGCAGGAGCACCTGGTCGAGCTGTTCCTGATGCTGGACGCGGCTCGCGGGGCGTCGGCCTGGCGCACCACCGTGGTCATGCCGTTCTACGCCTACGCCCGCTCCGACAAGAAGGACGCCCCGCGCATCTCCATCGGCGGGCGGCTGATGGCGGACCTGATGGTTGCGGCGGGCGCCAGCCGCGTCCTGACCATGACGCTGCATTCTCCACAGGTGCATGGCTTCTTCAGCGTTCCGGTCGACCACCTCCACGCCCTGCACGAAATGGCCGGCCACTTCCGGCGCTATGACCTTTCCAATGCCGTGGTGGTCTCACCCGACCTCGGCGGCGCCAAGTCCGCCGCGGCCTTCGCCCGGATGCTCGGGACCGGGGTCGCCGCGGGGGCCAAGCAGCGCATCGACGACGACAAGGTCAGCATCTCCGCGGTGATCGGCGAAGTGGCCGGGCGGGACGTGATCATCCTGGACGACGAGATCGCCAAGGGAACCACCGTGCTGGAGCTGCTCCAGCGCCTGCGCGAGCAGGGGGTGGGCTGGATCCGCGTCGCCTGCACCCACGGCCTGTTCGCCGAGGACGCCCTGGAGCGGCTCTCAGCGCAGCCGGACGTGCTGGAGATCGTCTGCACCAACACCGTGCCCATCCCGGTGGACGCACGCGTGGACAAGCTGAAGGTGCTGTCCATCGCACCGGCCCTCGCCGAGGCCATGCGCCGCATCCACAACGGCGAGTCCGTCAGCGAGCTGTTCCACGCCTAGATCACGATGAAGTTGGATTGAATCAATCCAACTTCATGAACGTGATCGATTCTAAGCACTTGGAGCGGGGTTCATGCGGAAAACCGGTGTCCACTTTTCCGCATCCCGCTCTGAATTGGGGGGAACTTCTTTGTGATCTTCGAGTTGGCGTAACGGTGTTACCCTCCTGATGTCCAAAGCAGAGCTGGAGCATTCGAGATGGTTCAGTCAGGATACCCCGCCCTTGATCCAGCCTCCGATCTTGTGCGGCACGCCGTCACCTATCACCGGTTCATGCTGGGGGTGAAATGGGTGGCGATCCACTTCGCCGCCGTCATCGTCTTCCTGACCCTGTGGTTCGCCACCAGCGCCGGCTTCATCGGCGGCCTCGTGGCCGGCTTGGTGGTGTGGGGCGTGGGCCTCTACGCGATGCGCCACGGCCTCGCGCACTCCTCGGAGCGCGACAACCCGACCTGACGGGTAGGCTGAGCCTCTCTAGAGGTAGAAATCGCCAGCCTGCAGGCTGGTCAGGCCCAGCACCTTGAACTGGAAGTCCGCCACGCCGTCGCCGTTGATGTCACCTGAAACCACCAGGTCCGCGCCCGAGGCGACGTAGTGCAGCTGGCCGGCGACGCCGGTGAAGGCTGCGGTCCCCAGGAAGGTGAAGGCCTGGTCGCCGCCGGCATTGGTGTTGGCGTCGACCTGGTTCAGGCGGATCCGGTCGCCCTCGACCCGGTTGAAATCGGTGATGACGTCTTCCTGCCCGGCAGGGCCGAAGTCGGTGATCGCGGTGAAGACGAAGGTGTCCGCTCCTGTGCCGCCGGTCATGATGTCCGTGCCGTCGTTCCCCGTCAGGCTGTCGGCCCCGCCGTTCCCCCTGAGGATGTCGTTGCCTGCCGCGCCAGTGAGGGCGTCGCCGCCGGCGCCGCCGGTGATGGAGTCGTTCCCCGCCTGGCCGTTGACAAGCTGGCCGTTGGTGCGGGCCGAGTAGTCGTAGACGTCGTTCCCGGCCGTGCCGGTCGTGAAGGTCGATGTCTGGGTGGCGATGGTGACCGTCACCGTCCCGGGCGTGGTCACATGGCCGTCGCTGACCGAATAGGTGAAGGTGTCGGTCCCGGCATAGCCGACCGTCGGCGTGTAGGTGACGACGCCGCCCACGAGCTGCACCACGCCGTGCGGACTGGCCCCCATGGCGACGCCGGTGATGCTCAGCGCCTCGCCGTCCGCGTCGGTGTCGTTGGCCAGCAGGCCGGCGACGGTGAAGGAAACCGAGCCGCTGGCGGCGGCGCTGGCGCTCTCGCCCGTGACCACCGGGGCGTCGTTTACGGGCGTCACGTTCAGGGTCATGCTCACCGGGGCCGAGGTGTCATGGCCGCCGTTGGCCGTCCCGCCGGTGTCCTGGACCTCGAAAGAGAAGCTGGCGTAGCCGGCGCCATTGGCGTTGGCCGCCGGGGTGAAGGTCAGCTTGCCGGCGGCCAGGTCGGCGGCGCTGACGCTCAGGCCGGCGCTCGCTGCGATGCCGTTGTAGAGCAACGTCCCCGCGCCGGGCAGGGCGGTGATGATCACCGCGGCCAGGCCGTTGGCCGGGCTGTCGTGGGTGTCGGAGAACTGGAAGTCGGCGGCAGAGAACACCTTGGTGGCGTCCTCGTTGAAGGTGGCGGATGACGCGAGCGCCGTCGGCGCGTCGCTGACCGAGGCCACGGTCAGGCTGACGGAGGCGACATTGCTCAAGGCGACGCCGTCGCTGGCCTGGAAGCTGAAGCTGTCCGTCCCGTTGTAGTCGGCGTTGGGCGTGTAGACGTACCCGCCGCCCGCACTGACCACGACATGGCCGTGCTGGGCGTCGGCGACGAGGCTGTAGCTGAGAGGATTTCCGTCCACGTCGCTCGCCGCCAGCGCGCCGGAGATCGTCGCATCCTCGACGCCCGACGCCGCAGCCGCGCTGGCCACCGGCGGGTGGTTGGCCGAGGTGATGTGGATGACCGACGTGGCCGTGGACGACAGGTCCGGTCCGCCGCTGGCGCCGTTGTCATGGACCGTCAGTGTCAGGGTGACGCCGGGGCTGGGATTGGCGGCGTTGTCGATGAAGCCGATCGTGCTCGACCCGTCGGTGTTCAACAGGGCGTCGATCTGTGCCGTCGTTCCGGTGATGCTCACCGAGTTCGAGCCTGACCCGGTCACGCCAGCGCCGCTGGAGCCGGCGGAGATGTCCAGCCTGCCCTCGGTCACTGACAGGGTCACCGTCATCGAACCCGTCCCGGCGTCGACGTCGGCGATCGACAGGCCGGTGTTCTTCAGGTCGAGCGCGGTCTGTCCGGCGACGCCATAGCCGGCCGCGGCGATGGTCGCGATCGGCGCATCGTTCACCGGGCTTACCGTCAGGGAGACCGTGGCGGTGTTGGAGTCGATCGATCCGTCGTTGGCCTTGAAGGTGAAGCTGTCCGCGCCGTTGTAGTTGGGGCCCGGCGCGTAGCTGTAGGAGCCATCGGGGTTGAAGGTCAGCACCCCGTGCTGGGGTCCGGTGACCACCGAATAGGTCAGGCTGGGGTTATCCACGTCTGCGGCGACAGCCTGTCCGGTGATGACGGCGTCCTCGGCGCCGGAGGCCGATCCGTCGCTCGCCGTCGGCGCGTCGTTCACCGCCGCGATGGCGACCGCGTAGGTGTAGGCGCCGGTTCCGCCGTGGCCGTCCGAGACGGTGAAGCCGAAGCTGTCGGCGCCGTTGTAGTTCGCGGCGGGCGCATAGCTGAAGCTCCCGTCCGGGTTCACGGTGACAGAGCCGTGCGCCGCGGCGCTCACGAGCGCGTAGGTGACCTGGTCGCCGTCGAGGTCGTTCGCCGCCGGCAGGGCGCCGGCGAGGGCGCCGTCTTCGCTGATCGAGGCCGAGCCGTTGGCCGCGACCGGGGCGTGGTTCACCAGGCTGATGGAGAGCGAGACAGTGGCGGTGTTGCTGTCCAGGGAGCCGTCGTTGGCCTTGAAGGTGAAGCTGTCCGGTCCGGTGTAGAGCGCCGCGGGCGTGTAGCTGAAGCTGCCGTTCGGATTGAACGTCAGGCTGCCGTGGGCGGGACCGGAGACCACGGCATAGGTGAGGCTCGGGTTGTCGACGTCGCTGGCGGCCGCCTGGCCCGAGATCACCGTGTCCTCGGCGCCTGAGAGCGAGCTGTTCGACGCCACGGGCGCGTCGTTCACCGGGGTCACTGTCAGGGCCACGGTTGCGGTATTGCTGTTCAGAGACCCGTCGCTGGCCCGGAAGGTGAAGCTGTCGGCGCCGTTGTAGTCGGCGGTCGGCGTGTAGCTGTAGGCGCCGTTGGCGTTGAAGGTCAGGGTCCCGTGCGCGGGTCCGGAAACCAGGGCGTAGGTCAGGCTGGGGCTGTCGACGTCGCTCGCGGCGGCCTGGCCGGAGATGACCGAGTCCTCGGCCCCCGACGCCGAGCCGCCGGCCGCGACCGGCGCATCGTTCAGGGGCGTGATGGTGAGGCTCACCGTCGTCACGCCCGACTGGGAGCCGCCGTTGCTGGCGCGGTAGGTGAAGCTGTCGGTCCCGTTGTAGTTGGCCACCGACGTGTAGATGAAGCTTCCGTTGGCCGAGAGGGTCAGCGTCCCGTGGCTGGGGCCGCCCACCAGGACCGCCGTCAAGGGACTGCCGAGCGGGTCGCTATCGTTCGCCAGCAGTCCCGCGCCGGCGGCGATGGTCAGGGCCTGGTCTTCCGCCGTCGAATAGCTGTCTGCCGTGGCGGCGGGGGGCGCCGGGGCGATCGAATTGACGAACACATAGTCGCCGGCCTGCAGGACGGCCGATCCGGAATAGGTGACCACGAAGCGCCCGTGGAAGGCGCCGTCGGTGACTTCGTAGGTGTGCTTGGTCCCGCTGACCGAGATCTGCGCGAGCGTGGCGCCCGCGCCAAAGCCGGTGAGCTGGATCACGTCATCACCCGCGACCGCGCCGTTGCCCGCGCCGGTGAAGTCGGTGATCACGTCATAGGTCGGCGAGGTGAAGTCGGTCTTGCCGAAGACGAAGGTGTCGGCGCCCGCGCCGCCGGTGAGGCTGTCCAGGCCGGCGCCGCCCTGGATGACGTCATTGCCGTTGCCGCCGTTGACGGTGTCGTTGCCGCTGCCGCCGGTGATCGTGTCGTTCCCGTCGTTGCCGCTGACCAGCTGGTGCCCGGTGCGGGTCGAGAGGTTGATCAAGTCGGCATTGACCGATCCGGAGGTGTAGGTCGATCCGCCGGTCGCAATCACCGTGACGTTGACCGTTCCCGTCGAGGTCGTATGGCCGTCGGAGAGGCTGTAGGTGAAGCTGTCGGCCCCGACATAGCCGGCGGTCGGCGCGTAGGTGATCACGCCGCCCACCAGCTGCACCGTTCCGTGTGGGCTTGCGCCCATGGCCACGCCGGTGATGGTCAGGGGGTCGCCGTCCGCATCGGTGTCGTTGGCCAGCAGCGCCGAGGGCAGGATGTTGATCGAGCTGCCGGACGCGATCGACGCCGTATCCGCGTTGGCGACCGGGGCGCGGTTGTTGGCGGAAATGGCGATGGTCGTGCTGGCGCTGGCCGAAAGGTCGCCCCCTCCGGTACTGCCGTTGTCGTGCACGGTCAGGGTCAGGGCGGTCGAGGGGGCGGCGATATTGTTGTCGTCGATGTAGCTGAGGGCGCTGGTTCCGCCGGCGCCCAGCAGGGCGTTGATCTGGCCGAGGGTCCCGGTCAGGGTCAGGGAGGACGTTCCCGAGCCGCCGACGCCTGCGCCGCTGTCTCCGGTGGCGGCGTTCAGCGTCCCTTCGCCCACCGTCAGGGTCACGCTCACGGAGCCCGAGCCGGCGTCGACGTCGGCGATCGACAGGCCGGTCCCCTTCAGCGTCAGGCCCGAATGCTGGACGGCTCCATAGCTCGACGAGGCGATAGTCGCCGTGGGCGCGTCGTTCGCCGGGCTGACTGTCAGCGAGACGGCGCCAGTATTGGAGTCGAGCGACCCGTCGTTGGCTTTGAAGGTGAAGCTGTCTGGGCCGTTGTAGTTGGCGACCGGCGTGTAGCTGTAGGAGCCGTCCGGGTTGAAGATCAGGACGCCGTGCTGAGGACCGGAGACGACCGAGTAGGTCAGGCTGGCGCTGTCGATGTCGCTCGCGGCCGCCTGGCCCGTGATGGTGGTGTCTTCGGCGCCCGATGCGGACCCTGAGCTGGCCACCGGCGCGTCATTCACCGGGTTCACGCTCAGCGAGACGATGGCGGCGTTGGAGTCGAGGGCTCCGTCGTTGGCCTTGAAGCTGAAACTGTCGCCGCCGCTGTAGTTGGCGACCGGCGTGTAGAGGTACGAGCCGTTCGGATTGAGCGTCAGCGTCCCATGCTGCGGACCGGAGACGATCGAATACGTCAGACTGGCGCTGTCCACGTCGCTTGCGGCCGCCTGGCCCGTGATCGTCGCGTCTTCATTGCCCGACGCTGATCCGGCGCTGGCCACGGGTGCGTCGTTCACCGGATTGACCGTCAGCGAGACGATGGCGACGTTCGAATCCAGTGTTCCGTCGCTGGCCTTGAAACTGAAGCTGTCGCCGCCGCTGTAGTCGGCGACCGGCGTATAGAGGTACGAGCCGTCGGCGTTGAACGTCAGGTTCCCGTGCTGGGGCCCCGAGACCAGCGCATAGGTGAGGATCGGACTCTCCACATCGCTGGCGGATGCGCTTCCCGAGAGTCCCGTGTCCTCGGCGCCCGAAGCCGACCCGTTGGCCGCCACCGGCGCATCGTTCACCGAGGTCACGGTCAGCGAGACGGCAGCGATGTTGCTGTCGAGCGCCCCATCGTTCGCCTTGAACGTGAAGCTGTCCGCGCCGTTGTAGTCGCCGAACGGCGTGTAGCTGTAGGAGCCGTCCGCCTGGAACGTCAGGGTCCCATGCTGGGGCCCTGAGACCAGCGCATAGGTGAGGGTGGAGCTGTCGGCGTCGGTCGCAGCGACCTGGCCCATGATCACCGTGTCTTCAGCCCCCGATGCGGACCCGTCAGCCGCCACCGGCGCAGCGCTGATCGTCAGCGAGATCGTCGCGGCGTTGCTGTCCAGGGACCCGTCGTTGGCGGTGAAGGCAAAGCTGTCCAGGCCGCTGTAGCTGGCGTTCGGCGTGTAGCTGTAGGAGCCGTCGGGGTTGAAGATCAGGGTCCCGTGCTGCGGACCGGAGGCCAGCGCGTAGGTGAGGCTGGCGCTGTCCACGTCGCTCGCCGCCGCCTGGCCGACTATGACCGTGTTCTGGGCTCCGGTCGCGGCGCCGGCGGCGGCGACAGGGGCGTCGTCGACCGCGCCGACCGTCAGCGAGATCGTCGCGGCGCTGCTGTCGAGCTGTCCGTCGCTGGCATTGAAGCTGAAGCTGTCGGGACCGTTGTAGTCGGCGACCGGCGTGTAGCTGTAGGAGCCGTCCGGGTTGAAGGTCAGGATGCCGTGTTGCGGTCCCGAGACCAGGGCGTAAGTGAGGGCGGGGCTGTCGACGTCGCTCGCGACCGCCTGGCCGGTGATGACCGTATCCTCGGAGCCGGCGGACGCGCTGTCGGCCGCCGCCGGCGCATCGTTCACCGGATTGACCGCCAGCGAGACGGTGGCGGTGTTGCTGTCCAACGACCCGTCGTTGGCCTTGAAGGTGAAGCTGTCAGGCCCGTTGTAATTTGCCCCAGGCGTGTAGCTGTAGGAGCCGTCGGGGTTGAAGATCAGGGACCCGTGCTGGGGCCCCGAGACCATCGCGTAGGTAAGGCCCACGCTGTCCGCGTCGCTCGCCGCCGCCTGGCCGGAGATCACCGTATCCTCGGCGCCCGAAGCCGAACTGTCGGTCGCCAGGGGCGCATCGTTCACCGCGCCGACCGTCAGGCTGATCGTCGCGGTGTTGCTGTCGAGCGATCCGTCGTTGGCCTTGAAGGTGAAACTGTCCGCGCCGTTGTAGTTTGCGCCGGGCGTATAGTTGTAGGAGCCGTCGGTGTTGAAGCTCAGGACGCCGTGCTGGGGTCCGGCGACCACGGTATAGGCGAGGCTCGGGCTGTCCAGGTCCGACGCTGCGGCCTGGCCATTGATGGCCGTGTCCTCTGCGCCCGCCGCAGCGCCGTCGACGGCGACCGGGGCGTCGTCCACCGGGCTGACCGTCAGGGAGACCGTGGCGATATTCGAATCCAGGGCGCCGTCGTCGGCCCTGAAGGTGAAGCTGTCGGCCCCGTTGTAGTCGGCCGCCGGCGCATAGCTGAAGGAGCCGTCGGGATTGAAGGCGAGAGTCCCGTGCTGGGGACCGGACACCAGGGCGTAGGTGAGGCTCGGGCTGTCCGTGTCGCTCGCCGCCGCCTGGCCGGTGATGATCCCGTCCTCGGCCCCTGACGCGGCGCTGTCGGCGGCGACCGGGGCTCCGTTCACCGTCAGGGACACTGTGGCGACGTTGCTGTCGAGTTGGCCGTCGCTGGCGCTGAACGTGAAGCTGTCGGCCCCGCTGAAACTGGCGAAGGGGGTGTAGTTGTAGGAACCATCGGGATTGAAGGTCAGTGTCCCGTGCTGGGGCCCGCCGACCAGGGCGTAGGTGAGGCTGGCGCTGTCGACGTCGTTCGCCACGGCCTGACCGTTGGCGACCATCCCCTGATTGCCCGCTGTCGCGCCATCGGCGGCAACCGGCGCATCGTTCACGGGGTCAACCGTCAGCGAGACGGTGGCCGTGTTGCTGGACAGCGATCCGTCGCTGGCGGTGAAGGTGAAGTTGTCCGAGCCGTTGTAGTCCGCGCCCGGCGCATAGCTGTACGAGCCGTCCGGATTGAACGTCAGGCTCCCATGCTGGGGACCGGCGACCAGTGCGTAGGTGAGGCTGGCGCTGTCAGGATCCGTCGCCGACGCCTGTCCGGTGATGATGGTGTCCTCGGCGCCCGAGGCGGCGGCGTCCGCCGCCGCCGGTGGCGCGCTCACCATAAGGGAGACGGCGCCCACGTTGGACGTCAGCGAACCGTCGCTGGCGGTGAAGGTGAAGCCGTCCGGCCCGTAGTAATCGGTTGCGGGTGTGTAGCTGTAGGAGCCGTCGGGGTTGAACGTCAGGGTCCCGTTCTGCGGGCCCGTGACCAGCGCATAGCTGAGCGCCTGACCGTCGACGTCGCTCGCCCCCGCCAGCCCGGCGATGACCGTGTTCTCCGCGCCTGCCGCCGAGCCGTCCGCCGCCACCGGCGCGTCGTTCACCGCGGCGACGGCGACATCGTAGCTGTAGGTGCTGAAGCCGCCGTTGGCGTCCAGCACCGAGAAGGAGAAGCTGTCCGAGCCATTGAAGTCGGCGCCGGGCGTATAGCTGAAGGAGCCGTCGGCGTTGACGATCGCCGCGCCGTGGGCGGCGTCTGCCGCCAGGGCGTAGCTGGCCCCGTCGCCCTCGACGTCGCTCGCCGCGGGCAAGGTTCCGTTGAGCACGCCGTCTTCGTCGACGGCCCCCGATCCGCCCGAAGCGATGGGAGCGTCGTTGGTCCCGACGATGCTGACGGAGAGCTGGGCCAGGTCGGTCAGGCCGTGGGCGTCCGAGACCTGGTAGGTGAAGACATCGCTGGCCGTCTGGCCCGCCGCCAGCGCCTGCGTCGCCGGGTTGGCGTTGTCCAGGACATAGCCGTAGCTCCCGTCCGCCTGGATCGTCAGCGCCCCGTAGACGCCCTGGATCACTGTCGCGCCCGAGAGGCTCTGCAGCGTCCCGCCGGAGGCCTCGTCTCCGGTCCGCACGCCCGTGACCGTGTGTGTATCGCCGAGCGGCGCATCCGGATCGCTGTCGTTGGCGAGCACATTGCCGCCGGCGCTGGCGACGCCCGCGGTCGGCGTCCCGTCCGCCAGGGCCCCCGCCTCGATGACCGCGGCCGCGTCGTCCGCCGCGACCGGGGCGTCATTGGCGATCAGGGCGATCGAGAAGGCGCCGTTGGCGAACTTGAAGGTCTCGACGTTGGCGATGCTGTCGCTGCCGTCCCGGCCCGACTGGCTGTCCTGGACGACGGTGGTGTCGGACGCAGCGCCCGTCGTGGAGATGGCGTAGTCGACCCAGTTCCCGGAGAAGGCGGCCGTATCAGCGCCGGCGGTGCCGTCAAGGGTATCGTTCCCGCCGCCCCCGGAGAGGATATTCGCGCCGGAATTGCCGGTGATGAGATTGTCCAGGCCGTTGCCCGCAACGTCGACGTTGGCGCCCTGGCCCGCGGCGTAGTCCGCAAGCGAGAGGCTCTGCACGCCCCCGTTCGGGATGGGCGAGCCATCGGCGTAGGTCGAGGCCAGGGTGAGGTTCAGGTTGGCGGAGTTGGCGTTGGCCAGGACCGTGAGGCCATCGACCATGATCTGGGAACTGAGCGCGCCGGAGCCGCTTTGCACCATCAGGGTGTCGCCGGCATGGATGTACTGGCGCTGGTCGGGGAACGTCGGATCGGCCGTGGCGTCCAGCGCCAGGTTCAGCGTGTCGATGGTCCTGGCGACCGCCCAGGCGCTTGAGCCGCTGGCCAGCGTTGCGAGCTCCAGCTGGCCCGTAGGAGTCAGGGCGTAGGCCCACGTGGTGTTCGCGCTGCCGTTGCTGGCCAGCAACTGCTGGACCAGGGCGGCGCCTGGCAGGTTGGCCGGATCGACATCGCTGCCCGAGAACAACAGCGGCGCGGTGTTGTTGCTGAAGGTGTTGGCCTGGATCGTCGGGATCTGGCTGGCGGGGCCGTTCACCGTCACCGCGTCGTAGCGGCCGAAGCCCAGGGTCGGGTCGAAGTTGCCGATGAACTGGTTGTTGGTGATCTGCTGGCTGGGGCCGATCCCCTGGGCTGGATCGCCCACGCCGTTGGCTATGGTGATGCCGCCGCTCAGGATGTTGTGGTCGACGGTGTAGCTGTTGACCAGGTCGCCGTTGAAGTCGATGGCCTCGGCGTTGGCCGAGATCTGGCCGCCGACATAGATGTAGTCGTTGCGGAAGGTGACGTTGTCGGCCCAGACCTCCACCAGCTTTGACGTGGTCTCGGCCCCCGCCTGCAGGTGCAGCCCGGCGATGACCGTGCCCGTCGCCGCCGCGCCGATGAAGTGGTTGATCCCCAGCTCGTTCTGGTGGGTCGGCTTGATGCTGGCCCCATAGATCTGGGCGTCGGCGGCGCTGGTGATCCAGGAGCCGTCGGCCTTCACCCCCTGCAGGATGAGGTTGGGCTTGTAGATGTAGAGGCCGCTCGGCAGCTGCGACGCCTCGGTTGTCAGCGCGCTCTCGTCATAAGTCCCGGGCGCGATCAGGATGGTCACGCCGCCAGTGGCCGGCGCCGCGTCGATCGCCGCCTGCACCGAGGCGAAGCCGCCTTTGCCGTTGGTGAACTGGTCCACCAGGAAATAGGTGACGCCCGCGATCACCACTTCCTCCACCCCGTTCAGGGTGTCCGTGTCGGTCCCGTTGGTGACGACCCACTGGTTGTTCGCGATCGAGAGATGCCAGCTGGAGTCGAAGCCGGTGGCCGTGTCGGTCCCGAGATTGCCGACCAGCGTGTTCGACCCTTGCAGGTCGATCAGCGTGTCGTCGCCCGACAGTCCATCCAGCTTGTCGTTCCCGGCGCCGCCCAGGAGCGTGTCGTTGCCGATGTTTCCCTCGAGCAAGTTGGCGCCGGCGTTTCCCGTGATGGTGCTGTTCTTCTCATTGGCGAAGCCGTTGATGTCGGCCGTGCCCGTCAGCACCAGGGTCTGCACATTGGCGGGCAGCAGGTAGTCGATGCTCGAGTTGACGATGTTGTTCGATCCACCGGACTGCTCGACCACGATGTCCAGGATGGACGTGACGTTGAAGACGTCGTTGCTGCCCGTGCCGGTGATCGTGTGGCCATGCTGGCTCGCATGGATGTAGTCGATCTGCATCTGCGCGTTGAAGGCGCCCGCGGCCGGTGCGTACGGCCCGCCGACGGCGACGTTGGCGATCATGTACATCGGCACATGCATGTCCGTCGGCGTCGCCTGGCGGAAGATGGCGTTGCCGTCGAAGTACCAGGTGATGAAGTCCGGCTCCCAGTCGACGGTGTAGGTGTGGAAGCCGGTGGTGGTCGCGCCGAGGCTCGTCTGGCCGATGCCCGCGGCGTGGCCGCTCTGGCCGGTGTGGATCGTCGTGAAGAACTGATCCGGCGTGGCGCCGTACTGCTCGAACACGTCCAGCTCGGCCGGCGAGGAGTTGTCGGTGGGGATCAGCCAGAAGGCGGGCCAGGCGCCGGTGACCGCCGGCATCTGGGCGCGGATCTCGAACACGCCATAGAGCTGGGAGTGACTGAATTTCGAGGTGATGACGCCGGAGGTGTAGGCGTAGTTCCCCAGCTGGCTCAGCTGCGACGCCGGCGTGTTGGTGGCGGTGATGGTCAGCACGCCGTTCGACACCGAGAACGGGTTCGGGCCGAAGCCCTGGTCCGTGTAGATCTGCAGCTCGTGATTGTTGGAGAGGGTGCGGCCGCTGATTCCGCCGCCCTTGAACACGGTCCGCCAGGTCCCTGACGTCCCGTTGTACCAGCTGAAGTTGTTGAACTCGTCGCCGAACGTCTGAACCAGGTCGCCGGTGTCCAGCTGCAGCTTGAATTGGCTGGAGGTGAAGCTCGACAGCTGGACGTTCTTGAACCCCAGCGCCTCGGTGGCCGACAGCTGCAGCACCACGTCGTTCCCGACCTGGGTCATCGCCGCGAGCACCGCCGAGAAGGAGGAGAAGGCGTAGCCCTGCAGGTTGACCAGGTCGTCGGTCCCGAAGTCGGTGATCAGGTCCGATCCGTTGCCGTTCTCGACGATGAAGGTGTCTGCCCCGCCGCCGCCGGTGAGCATGTCGTTGCCGGCGCCGCCGTTGATGAACTGGATCCCGGTGTCGCCGAAGATCCGGTTGTCCAGGCCATTGCCCGTCCCGAACAGACCCTTGCCCGTGCCGCTGCTGCCCAGCAGGGACAGATTCTCGACGTTGTCGGACAGGACGAAGTTGACGTTGGACTTTACGGTGTCGATGCCCTGGTTGGGCTGCTCGACGACGACGTCTCCCGCGCCGAGGACATTATAGGTGTCGTCGCCCAGCCCGCCGACCATCGTGTCGCTGCCGCCGCTGCGCAGGGAGTCGTTGTAGATCGTCCCGTTCACAACGACGTTCTTGCCGCCGATGAAGCCGAATTTCGTAGCCCCGCTCAACGGCAGGTTCAGCCCAAGCAACTGGGCCCAGGTCAAATCGCCACTCATGTATTCCCCCCACGCCCCCCCACGCCCCACACGGAGAGATGTGTCCGGCGGGGCCGGCTAAGCAAACCGCCAATCGAATGGATTAACTATTTGGCAATTAAACGCCAAGGTGGAGCGCGTTACAAGATTCGATTTCGCCTTGCGGCTAAGCTCAAGCTGGACGCCACAATACAGGGCGCCGCTTCGGCTTCATTTGATCCCCTGGGCGACATCGCCGGGTCGTTGGCGCAGAGTGCTCCAGCTACGCCTTGACGAACGGCAGGCTGGTGGTGGGTTTGCCGGTCAGCTGCAGCAGGGCGTTGGCGACGATCGAGGACATCAGCGGCGTGCCGGGCTCGCCGATGCCGCTGGGCGGATTGGCCGAGGGCAGGATGTAGGTCTCCACTGTCGGGGCCTCGTCCATGCGCAGCACGCGGTAGGTGTCGAAGTTGTGCTGCTCGACGACGCCGTCCTTCATGGTGATCTGGCCATAGAGCGCCGATGACAGGCCGTAGCAGACCCCGCCCTCGATCTGGGCGGCGATCTGGTCGGGGGTGACCGCCACGCCGCAATCCACCGCCGAGACCACCCGGCCCACGCGGGGCTCGCCATCCTTGACCGTGACGTCGGCGATCTGGGCGACCACCGTGCCGAACGCCTCATGCACCGAGACCGCCCGGGTCCAGCCGGCGGGGCTGGGCTTGCCCCAGTCCGACTTGGAGACCACGAGGTCGAGCACCGCCAGGTGCCGGTCGGCCTTGGCGCGGCGATAGAGCTCGCGCCGATACTCCACCGGATCCTTGTTCGCCCGCCGGGCCAGCTGGTCGATGGTGTGCTCCATGGCCATGGCGGTGTGGGTCGCGCCCACCGAGCGCCAGAACGAGGCGGGGACCTGGGACGTCGGGGCGTACACCAGCGTGTCGGTCACCGGCGTGGCCTTCAGGTAGGGAGAGCCGTACACCCCCTCCACCGTGGCGTTGTCGAACTTGGAGCCGGGGAAGGTGAAGATCGCCTGCGCGGCGATGCGGTGGCGCCAGGCGGTGGGATAGCCGTCGGCGTCGGTCTTGATGGCGATCGCGTGGTGGACCAGCGGCCGGTACTTGCCGCCGGCCATGTCATCCTCGCGGGTCCACACCAGCTTGACGGGCCGTCCGGCCAGGGCCGGTGTCTTCGCCGCCGCGGCGCGGGCGGCCTCGACGCACTCCACCACATAGTCGCCCGACGGCGTGCCGCGCCGGCCGAACGAACCGCCCGCATACAGCGTCTCGATCTCGATGCTCTCGGGCGCGATCCCGAGCGCGCGGCCCACCGCCGCCGAGTCCCAGCCCTGGGCCTGGCAGCCGTAGGTGAGCTTCACCTTGGAGCCGTTCAGCACCACCGAGCAGTTCATCGGCTCCATGGTGGCGTGCGCCAGGTAGGGGAAGTCGTACGTGGCCTGGAACAGCTCGCCCTCGAAGGCGCCGGTCGGATCGCCGTGGCTGTCGAACGGGACGCCCGGGACGCCGCCCTGGCCGGCCGCGGCCTTCTTGAAGTCGGCCATGATCTGGTCGGTGCCGCGCATCTCGGCGTTGGAGTCGTCCCAGGTCACCTTCAGAGCGTCGCGACCCTTCTTGGCGGCATAGGTGTTGTCGGCCAGCACGGCCACGCCCGAAGGGATCTTCACCACCTCGACCACGCCGGCGATCTTGCGGGTCGCCGTGTCGTCGAAGCTCACCGGCTTGCCGCCGAAGCGGGGGGAGTGGGCGACCATCGCCACCAGCATCCCCTTGGTCTGGATGTCCTGGGTGTACCGGATCTGGCCCCTGGACTTGGCGGCGCTGTCCTTGCGCCGGGTGCGAGCTGTGCCGACCAGCGTGAAGGTCTTGGGGTCCTTCAGCGCCGGCGACTGGGGCGGGGAGACCTTGGCCGCGTCGGCGAGCAGCGCGCCGAAGCCGGCCGACTTGCCGGAGGCGTGGGCGACCACGCCGTCCTTGACGGTGATCTCGGCGGCCGGGACGTTCCACTTCTGCGCCGCCGCCTGCACGAACATCGCCCGCGCCGCTGCGCCCGCCGTGCGCATCTGCTTGTAGGAGCTGGAGATGGCGCTCGATCCGCCGGTGCCCTGCATGCCCAGCAGGGTGTTGGCGTAGAGCTTGCCGTTGTTGGGGGAGTGCTCGACGCCGAGCTTGGACCAGTCCGCGTCCATCTCCTCACAGACCAGGGCGGCGACGCCGACGTGGTTGCCCTGGCCCATTTCCAGGAACTTGTTGACCACCGTGACCGAGCCGTCGGGCGCGATCTTGATGAACTGGCCGAAGGGGCCGACCGGCGCGCCTGTCGCGGCCTGGGCGAGGGCCTCGACCGGTCCGACGACCAGCGATCCGCCGATCATGGCCGCGCCGATGAGGATGCCGCGGCGGTTGAGCTGGGGGGTCTTGAAGGGTGCGTTCATGGGCTCAGGCCTTGGCCATTCCGGCGGCCTGCTTGATGGCCGCGCGGATGCGCTGGTAGGTGCCGCAGCGGCAGATGTTGCCGCGCATGGCCCCATCGATATCCTCGTCGGTCGGCTTGGGCTTGGCGGCGAGCAGCGCCGCGGCCGACATGATCTGTCCCGACTGGCAATAGCCGCACTGGGGCACGTCCACCGCCTCCCAGGCCGCCTGTAGCGGATGGGTCCCGCCGAGGCCCTCGATGGTGGTGATCTTGTGACCGGCCACCGCCGAGACCGGCGTCACGCACGAGCGCGTGGCCTGCCCGTCGATGTGCACCGTGCAAGCGCCGCACTGGGCCATGCCGCAGCCGAACTTGGTCCCGGTCAGGTGCAGCTCGTCGCGCAGCACCCACAGCAGCGGGGTATCCGGCTCAGCCTGGACCGTCATGGCCCGGCCATTCACCGTAAGCGTGGTCGCCATTGGGACTGCCTCTTCGATCTCGATGTCTTTGACGTCGCATGAATCTAACCGGCCGCCGCCGGTGCGCGCCAGCGAAATTAGAGGCAACCTGCTTGGGCGTGTGATTTGACGGAGCTGCGCTATGGGCGATCGTGAGAACCACAGGATCGACGTCGAGGCGATTGCCGAAGCGGTGTTGCAGGCACGTCAGGCCGACCGCCAGATCCCACCGCTCTCGTCACGGCATGGCGCTCTCGATCTGGACCACGCATACCAGATCGCTGCCGCAATCAGGCGGATGCGTGAGGCGAGCGGCGAGACAGTGGTCGGCCGGAAGATCGGCTTCACAAATCATCGGATCTGGTCGGAATATGACGTGCACGCTCCAATCTGGGGCTACGTCTACGATCGGACGTTGCACCACCTCGAGGACATTCGCTGCGAGTTCGAGTTGACCGGCCTCCCTGAGCCGCGGATCGAGCCGGAGATCGCTTTCCGTCTCGCGCGGGCGCCCGACCCGACGATGGACGAGGTCGCGTTGCTGGGCTGTGTCGATTGGGTCGCTCACGCGTTTGAGATCGTGCAGTCGATCTATCGTGGATGGCAGTTTTCAGCGCCCGACTGCGTGGTGGGCTTCGGCCTGCACGGGGCGTTGCTCCTGGGGCGGCGTCACTCGGTGGCCACCAGCAACGAAGCCTGGCTTCGCGCCCTTTCGACCTTCCATATCTCGCTGTCCCGAGACGGCGTCGCCGCAGATCGGGGCTGCGCAAGCGACGTCCTGGGCGGGCCGCTGACAGCGCTGCGTCATCTCATCGGCGTTCTCTCGCGCGATCCTGCAAATCCACCTTTGGCAGCTGGCGAGATCATCACCACTGGAACGCTCACGCGGGCCTTTCCGGTTACGACGGGAGAGCAATGGTCAACCCAGCTTGAGGGCGTTTCGCTCGACCCCATCCGCCTCACCTTCATCTGAATGGTCGGCAAGCCGATGCATGCCAAGGAGTTGGGATCACAGCGGCGCCAAGGTTGACGCGCCTGCCCACGGCAAGTCAGCTTCCTCGATACGAAGTAATCGATTGTACTTGGCCAGGCGCTCAGAGTTGCGAACCGAGCCGACCTTGATCTGCCCCCCGGCGACGCCAACAGCAAAGTCTGCCAGGAAGTCATCCTCGGTCTCGCCGGAACGTGCGGAGATGACCGTCGCGTAGCCGCCCGCCCGGGCGATCGAGATAGCCTCAAGCGTACCTGACACGGTCCCGTTCTGGTTGGCCTTGACCAGTATGGCATTGCCGACGCCAGCCTCGATCGCCCGCTGAATCCGTGAGGGCTGCGTGGAGAACAAGTCATCGCCCACCAGTTGGACGTGACCGAGGCGGGCCGTCATCGCCGGCCAATTCTCCCAGTCATCCTCTCCCAGCCCGTCTTCGATCGAGACGATCGGGTATCGTTTGGTCCAGTCGGCCTGCATTTCGATCATCTCCAAGGCGCTGAACACGCGGCCTTGCCGATCGAAGCGATAGAAGCTGTTGGCGTCCACGAAAGATGACGAAGCGACGTCGAGCGCAATCGCGACCTGCTCGCCTGGCCGAAGTCCGGCCCTCTCGAACGACCGCACCATCAATTCGAGTGCGTCTTCGGTCGTCTTGAAGCCGGGCGACAGCCCGCCTTCATCCGCGAGCAAGGTCGGCAGTCCAAACTCTGTGCACAGGTCGGCCGCACATCCTCGCACGCGGCATGCCCATTCCAGCGCCTGCGAATAGGCCGAAGCGCCCACGGGCAATACGAGAAAGTCCTGGATATCCATGCCCCGCCGGGCATGGAGCCCCCCCGACAGGATATTGACCATCGGCAACGGCATGGTTGGCTCCGTCCCGGCCAGCTCAGCGAACCGACGATAGAGGGGCTGGTTCTGGGCGATGGCTGCAGCCCGGGCGACAGCGATGCTGACCGCCAGCGTGGCGTTGCCGCCTAGCCGCGATAGGTCAGGCGTCCCGTCTGCCTCCCGCATCCTCGCGTCCAGCCGCGACTGCCGGAGGACGTCCTCCCCAGTGAGCAGGGACGCGATCTCGCCGCGCACATGTTCCACGGCGCGCCTGACGCCACTCCCCTGCCAGGCTTCTCCACCGTCACGAAGTTCCACAGCCTCGGCCTTGCCCTTGGATGCGCCGGAGGGGGTCGAGGCGCGGGCCGACACCCCGCACACGAGAGTGACCTCCGCTTCGACCGTTGGCCGGCCGCGACTGTCCAGTATTTGGCGGGCATGGATTGTTTGGATAGCGGTGGCTGTCACGGACGTCCCGGTGGCCTGCAGCAAGGATTGACGAGGCGCATTCCAACTGCCGCCATCCCGCAGCGGCTACCCAGGGCCCCCAGGGAGACAGTAATGTCTTAGGGGCCTCGTTCCCAGTTCAGCCCACGTCACCTCGCCCCGGTCACTCGGCGGCAGCGCGAGCGAATGTGCTGGCTTCATCTGCAGTCAGGCGGCGCATAAGTGATCGGAATAGGTTGGGGCCCCGGTCGGCGGCGATCGCGCCCATGCGTTCGCCGGGGTGGGCGTCAATCATTCCCTGCTGTGTCTCGATCATCGCCTTGTCCTCACGGAAAGCTTCCTCGCCCACCGCAAAGATGGCGTCTGCCTCGGCCGCATCCATGTCGGCGGCTCGCGGTCCTGAGGAATAGAAATAGCGCGCCGTCCGAGCCGTCATCGGCGTGACCGCCTGGCAGCTCATCGAGTCTGTGAGAGCCTCTAGTTCGGGGCCCGGCGGTCTGCCCGCACAAAGCGCAGCCGTGCCTTCTGGGTACATCGCGATGCGCGAGATGAAGACTCCCGGCACGAGGAAGTCCACCCTCCTCCAGAGGTCGCCATCGGGAGAGTTCTTGGGCTGAATAACACTCTTCAACGCCTTGCCGGTCCTCCAAAGCTCG
>FTHA01001117.1_pt1 | contig 19489 bp, 27 predicted proteins | sample 1640771 | NCBI WGS metagenome assembly FTHA01 (sample SAMEA3914789, study PRJEB12502) | metagenome | biome: forest; material: soil | place: Canada | collected 2011-07-03 | depth 0.3 m | reverse complement strand
GGTGCTGATCAGCACCCACGGCACAGGGACGTTGGCCAATGACCGCGCCGAGGCGGAGGCGCTGCGCGAGGTGTACGGTGAAACCCTTGGGGCCTGCCTCGTGATCGCCACCAAGTCCGCACACGGACATCTGCTGGGGGCCGGCGCGGCGCTGGAGCTGATCCTTGGGCTGTTGGCCCTGGAGCGCCAGCTCGCGCCGCCGGTCCTGAACCATCTCGGCCCTGATCCGTCCTGCGACCTGCCCCTGGCGCTCAAGGTCCCCACGGCCGCGCCCTACCAGATCCTCATATCCAACGCCTTCGCCTTTGGCGGCCTCAACTCGGTGATCGCAGCCTCGCGGGCGCCGCCGTCCACTCGACAGGAATAGACCCAGCAGGAGATCGTCATGTCCGGATTCAGAGCCGCCACTTGCTACGGATTCTGTCTTGCAGTGCTGATGGCGCTGGCGTCGCCGAACGCGAGCGCGGCGGCCGGCGCGCAGGAGGAGTCCGGCCCGACGATCGCGATCCAGCCCCTGACCAAATACACGCTCCCGGACCGGACGGCGTCGGTGATGCTGCCCGATGGATGGCGCGTCACCCAGACCGGCGTGGCGTTCATCCGCGCCGAAGGCCCCAAGGGCGAACTGGCGATGTTCGGGGTCCAGGCGCCGGCGCGCGATGCTTCGGCCGGCGGCGGCGTATCGCCGCCTGAGCCGCTGAGCCAACCCTATGGCGCCAACGCGGGCGACAAGTTGAACCAGTCCATCCAGTGGGTCCGGGCCGCCAACGGGCAGAGCCCCGTCCGGGTGCTGAGGGTCTATTCGAACGAACGCTTCAGCGCGCCGGCCGAGTTCGGGACCTGCTCGAAGCTGACCGTGAGCCTGGGGACCCAGGGCGGCGTCCTGGACGCCGAAGCGGACCTGTGTTCGCTGCCCGTGGACCGGGCCGGCAATTACACCAACTTCCTGAAGCTGGTGGCTGTCTCTCCGGCGCTCGCCAGGACGGAACGCGGCACGCTGGAGACGGTGCTCGCCAGCTACGTCGTGAAGATGAAGGCTGTGCAGCAGCACACGGCGCAGCCGGCCGGGCGCCCTGCTCCGACGGCCGCCAGGACCGCGGCCGCCCCGCAGCGTCGCGGCTCGCGGCAATCGCTGCAGCAGCAGATCGACGCGGAGATCAAGGCCGGCGGCTTCTCGCCCCAGATGGTGGCGGCCATGCGCGCCCAGGCGAACCGCCAGGCCGCCGCGACAATGGGCTCAACGATGCGCCAGATGCGGTCCTTCGACCAGAGCATGGAGTATTTCGATCGCACCGTGCTGCGCGACCAGATTCCTGTCGCGATCACCAATCAGGGCACCTATTGGCTCGACACCAACTGACGCTGGAACGCCATCACGCGAGGCGGCGCCAGGAAAGCTGGTTCTTCGGCAACTTGCCGCTCGGGTCATACACCGTGACCTTGTGCGGCGGGCCTGGGCCCCAGCGCCACAGCACGAGGTTCTGGTCTTCTTCCACCGCGCCGTTGGCGAAACTCGGGACGAGGATCCCGGCGCAGCCCTCGGCCAGCAGGCGCCGCACGATGGCCCAGGAGGCGGGCTCGCGTCCGGCGATCAGGGCGTCACCCCAGGCGCAGGCCAGGTCGCTGAGGTCGACGCCGTGGCCCGCCCTGCCCGCTTCGGTGCGTAGGTCGGCGATGTCTTCGCAGTCGACGTCGTAGCTGCACAGGACGTGGGGCGTCAGGCGGTGGGCGAAGCCGCCGGAGATCTCGCGGAACACGGTGTTGAAGCTGAGCGACAGGTAGAGCGTTTCAAGGCCCGGCCAGTTGAACCGGCGGCCCTTCAGCGCAGCGCCCGCTCCCGATAGCGGGGTCCACGACCAGTTGGGATGGTGGGCGCGGAAGCACTCGCCCCTGAACCTCAAGCGTATCCGCCGGTCGCCAGGTGATCGACGTAGTCTCGCACCGCGGTGGCGCCGCCGGACTTGACCAGGGCCTCGGCCGTGCGGCCGCCGAACGCGGGAATCGGCTCGGCCCGGTACCAGGCCATCGCCTGGGCGGGACCGCCCGCCCAGCCCTGCACCAGGCTGATGATCTCCAGCATCTCGCGGACCCGGCTCTGGGCTTTGGGACCGTCACGGCGGCTGGACTTCTGGAACACCTCGCGCGCCAGCCCGGCGGTCTCGGCCAGCTGGGCCTTGGACATGCTGAAGGCGTCGGCCACGTCGTCGACCTTCACCGCGCCGTGCTCATCCATCAGGCTGGCGATCGAGAGCCGTGGCGACGGCCGGGAAACCGCGATCCGGCGCACGCGCGGCCGGCCCGCCAGCGCGACCACCGCCTTTGCCGCTTGCGTCATGTGCCGCTCCTTTGACCCATATTACGGGCAACATATAGGCATGTACCCGCGACGGCAACTCCCCCGCCTGGATCAGTGGGTCGAAGGCGACGCGACTGCGGTGAATTGACCGCGTGTCGAGCCGCCGAAGCGATCGGCCTCGACGACTTCGATAGGCGGGAGCTCCGGGAAGAACGACTCGAGCACCCGTTCCAATTCGGTGGGGTAGAAAGGCTTCTGCAGCATGGGCAGGGAACGGTAGCCGAGCAGCAATCGGTCCCTGGCGTATCCCGTCGAGAGCACGAAGGGGATGCCACGGGCGATGAGCTCGTCGGCGACAGGGTAGCTGAGCTCCCTGTCGAGCGAGAGGTCGAGGACGACGGCGTCGATGACCTCGCAGGCGACCAGGCTCATCGCCTGGCTCAGCCGCGCTGCCGGGCCGACCAGAGTGCAGCCCAGGTCGGCCAGCATGTCCTCGAGCATGCATGAAATGAGCACCTCATCCTCGACCAGCAGGATGCGCCGCCCGATGAGCCGGCGGTTCATGACGCCACCGGCGGGTGCAGCGGCATCCCGATCTGGAAGACCACGCCTGTGGGTTCGAAGGCGAGACGGACCTCGCCATCCAGGTCCTGGGCCAGCCCACGCTCGATCAGGCGCGAGCCGAATCCCTTGCGGGTGGGAGGATCGACCCGCGGACCGCTGCTCTCCTGCCAGAGGAAGAACATCCTGGGACCTCCCGGCGTCTGCTCGACACGCCATCCGATCGCAACGCGACCTTCGCGGACCGACAGGGCTCCGTGGATCAACGCGTTCGCCGCCAGTTCGTGGAACACCAGGGCCAGGGTCAGCGCAGCCTTGGAGTGCAGGCGAACGTCCTCGCCCTCGATCGTGAACCGGCCGTCCGCATCACCACCCAGGCCGAAGGGCTGCAGGATGGGGTCCAGCACATCGATCAGCCGGACCGCGTCCCAGTTGTCGCGGCCGAGCAAGGCGTGCGCCTTGGCCAGGGCCAGGACCCGGCCTTCGAAGGCCTCGACCACGGCCTGGTCGACCTGGGGGCGCAGCGTCTGCGCGGCGATCGCCAGCACCGAGGCGAGCGTGTTCTGGGTGCGGTGATTGAGCTCGTCCAGCAGGATGCTGAGGTGCTCGGCCTCGCGCTTTGACTCGCTGACGTCCACGAAGGACAGGAAGTGCTGCACCACCGCCCCAAACTCGTCGCAGACCGGATTGACAAGGATCGATACCCAGAATGTGCTTCCGTCGCTTCGGCGATCACAAATCTCTATCGGCGCCTGCGACTCGCCGGCGAACGCAGCTTCGACCCTGGCCAGGGCGCCGTCATTCGCGCCCCGCGCCATCAGGAATTCGAACCCCTGACCCAGCAGCGCTTCGCGGGTGTAGCCGGTCAGCAGCAGGAAAGCATCGTTGGCGAAGATGATCGGATTTCCGGGTTCCGCTGCGTTGGTGAACACCATCGCCATGCGGGTTGTTTCCGCGGCGACCACGAACGGACCGAGGTGCTGGCGAAAGGCGTCGACCTCGCCCTCGGCGATCCTTTGCCGGGCGTCCCTGGTAGCGATGTTCGGCATGGCGAGCCCCGATCTGCTCTGGCGATGACCAGGAAGTCCACGGGAAGCCGCAAACGGTGACTGGAGGGACGAAGGGTCTTCATCCTTGAGGCGACAACGGTTCGCCTCGCATTTTGGTTGCAGCCCAGAAAAGCTGCGCCCCAGGGTCGCGAAGGCGGGGCAATCGCTGGACAAGAGCGAGCCCCCGGAGCTTCCGCCCCAGGGGCCCACACCTCTCGTTCCGAGCTTAGTGGTTGATCTTGTCTTCTACCTTGCCCGCTGCGTTCTGTACCTTGCCCGTAGCCTTCTGAACCGCCCCCTTGGCCTGGAGCGTCGTATTCCCGGTCAACTTACCGGCGGCTTCCTTGATGGATCCGCGCATTTCACGGGCGGCTCCCTTGATGCGGTCGTTGTTCATGACGAAATTCCTCTTTGGACGACTGTATTCAGCGGGACGGTAACGGTCCGTGGATCCGTATCGTTCCCCGCCTTCTGCTTGCCCGCTCGTCCGTCAGCCCGTCGCCGAGGTGGCCAGCCGCACGTCCCTCACCTCGGCCGCTCGCGGACCTTGAAGTTCACGGATCACGACCGGGCGAGCGTGCGCCACATGGACACGGCGTCTTCCACTTGGCGACCGGGCGCTGAGACCGTCGAGAGGGAAAGGTACGAGGACCGGGAGGAACGCGATCCGGCGCGGTGGCTGCCGCCCCCCAATGTGCGGGTCTTTGTACCCTTTCGGACAGCAGCCTTGCTCAAGCTCATCCATTATGGAGTCGGCGACCCTCGCCTTGCTGACCTGCTCCTGGTGAGCCATGAGCGTGAAATCGGACGGTCTCTTTGGCGCGGCGAACGCCGGCGCTCCAGGCTCGGACGCCATCGGCGCCCTTAGGTCCGCGACCGTGGCGATCGCCGCCCTCAGCGCCTGTTTCGCGCTCTGGGTCCTCCTGCTCCTCTTCACCGCATACATCCTTCGAGACCCGACCAGCGGGGCGTCGCCGCCGAACGGGGCGTTGACGGTAGCGTCGGAGAATCAGGGTTAGGGCCGAGGGCGCCGAAAGTGCTCGGCGCGTGGCGCCAGCTACGGCCCCGCCACCGGCGCTGGATCAGGCTTGCGCCCGGTGGTGATCACCTTGCCGTTCGGCAGGGTGATCTCCAGGAAGGCGCCGCCGTTGCGGCCATCGCGTAGGGGGTAGCCGCGGACGATGACCTTGTCGCCGACCTTGAGCGTGCTGGGGGCGATGCCAACGGACTTCATCTGGCCCGGCGTGCCGCCTTCGAAGGACCACTGGACCTGCTCGCCCTTGGGGCCTTCGGTCACCAGGTCGATCCAGCTGTGCGGCTGGACGTAGTCGAACTCCTTGACCACGCCGCTGACCGTCACCGTCCTGGAGCGGTCGTACATGGCGCCGGAGTGGTGGGCGAAGGCCGGCGCCGCGGCCAGCACTCCGAGCCCGGAGGCAAATGCGATGGCTCCGGCCTTGGTCATCTGCGCCTCTTGCGATGGTGCGGCCTGGGCTTGGCGCGCGCGGCGACCGCTGCGCCGGCGCGTTCGCCAGGCAGGACCAGCTTCTGGACGCCGCCGACCATCTCGACGCGGCCGCCCTCGCAATAAGCGGCCTCGGACTGCGGGATGTGGCTGCGGCGATGGAAGGTGCGGATCACGCGCCAGGGGGCGGTGAACATCACCGGGTCCTCGATGGTCATCTGGTCTTCCAGCCAGTCGGGGCCGATCAGGCGGATGCGCTCGGTGAGGTGGACCTGGTCGCTGTGCGGGGCCTCGGAGCGGTCGTAGATGCCGGCGTGCATGCCGACAGTGTCGACCACCAGCGTGTCGCCCTCCCACTTGCCGATGGAGTTGCCCATGTAGCTGGGCACAAGGTCGTCGCCATCGGGATGGCCGCGGCCGTCGGTGTAGATACGGCGGGTGGCGTTGAACCAGTACCAGGTCATGCGCACCTGGCTGGGCAGCATGATGATCTCCGGCCCGCCGGGCGAGGCGCCGATCTGCCGCGGCAGGCCGTGGGGCTGGCGGCAGTCGCCCATGGGATCGTGCACCTCGCCCTTCAGCGAGGCAGCGATCGCAGCCTCATACTGCTTCTGGTACTCGGGCTTGTAGGGGATGCCGGTCAGGTAGGAGCCTTCGAGCGGGCCAGTGTCGAAGGCCAGGTCCGTGCCGGGCCCCAGCACAGTGTGGGCGGGGTCGAACATCAGCACCCCGTCGGTGCTCCACGAGCCGTTCCAGTCGGGCAGGTCGGCGATGGCCTTGGCGTAGGCCTCGCCGACGCGGGGGGCGACGTAGTTGGGGTCGGGCTTGGCCGGGGCCTGGGCCGAGGCGTAGGCGGCCAGCATCGCACCGGCGAGCAGCGCCACCGCGCCTGCGTACCGTCGCAAGCTCCCTGCCCTGCCCGCCATCTATTTGTAGATCCGCAGGTTGTTGTAGGCAGCTTCGATGTTCATCACCCGCAGGCGGTCGTAGTAGGCCCAGTCCTTGTACTTCTCGAGCATCAGGGTGTGGCGCATCTGCTCCAGGCTCTCGCCGCGGCTCATGGCTGCCTGGACCTGGTCACGCAGGTACTCGAAGTACTCGCGCCCCTCGGTGACGTCGGCCTTGGTGAACAGCGCGCTGCCGTGGCCCTGGGCCAGGATGTCGAAGTCCAGCGCCTCGATGGTGCGATAGGACTTGATCCATTCGGACATCGGATGCTGGTCGAAGGCGCCGCAGGCGCTGGGCAGGGAGCGCATGCTGGTCCCGACCAGGGCGTCGGCGGGGAAGTCGGTCGAGAACACCACCCGCTCGGCCGGGAAATACAGCACGGTGCCGTCGTCCGCGTGGTTCTTGCCGGGGAAGATCAGCTGGACAGTCTCGCCACCGAGCTTGAGCGTCATCCGGTCGGAATAGGTGATGTCGGGCGGGACGACGTCGGCAAAAAGCTCGGCCGGGGTCATGTGGCCATCGCCGTTGCGGTCCTGATGCTTGAACCAGAAGGGTGGCATGCCGCAGATGCCCGGGTGGGTGTTGGCGGGGATGTCGATCTCTTCCTGTTCGAACGTGCCGTTGTCGTTGCGGTCGACCATGTCGCCCGGCATGGGCGGAAAGCGGCCGTCCATGTTCCTGGCCACCCCCTCCTGGGCGATGAATTTGGCCGTGTCGGCGAAGACGGCGCCCCCCTCGATATGGTCCCAGTGGCTGTGGCTGTAGATCACGTAGCGGACCGGGACGCCCGGATAGCGCTGGGCGAGCTGGCCCTTCAGCCAGGCTGCGAAGTCAGGGTTGATGGGGTCGACCAGGATGATCCCACCCGAGGTGACCACGAACAGACTCCACCAGTTGCCGTTGCCGGCGCGGTAGATGTTCCCCGTGACCTTGGTGATGACCCGCGGCGGCGGGCCACGGGGGCCAGGCGGCGGAGCCGGCGGCGCAGCCGCGGCGGCCTGGGCCACGGCGGGCGAAGTGCTTGCCAAGGCAGCTAGTGTGGCGGCCACGACCGCGGCGCCGAGCGCGCGAGCCCATCCCATATGCAGCCTCCCTGCGTCCTGGTGCGGCGCGGGAGCCCCGGTCCAAGATCACTATTGTTAGATTAGGCAGAGGCGGCGAGGCCCGTCGAGTCCCGGTCTGGCGCCAGAGTTGTCGCGGTCCGAACCTACGGCAAAGGTGGATGGTGGGCTCTGGGCGGCCTCGGAGCACCAGCTGCGTCGTCTCGCCCGTAGATCCGTCGCCTCAACGCCCCTTCGCGGTGAAGTTGTCTAGCCCGGGTTTCCCGCTCGAAGTAGAGAGGGCGATGCCAACGATTCCCCGCCACTGGAAGCGCACCTCCTGGGAGGAGAAGGCCCGGGAAAATCCGCTGTTCGCGATCCAGACCAGCGACCAGATGAGCGAAGCGCCCGCCGACGATTTCCCGCCGGAGCTGGTGCAATCGCTGTTCGCCCGCGGCCGCCTGCTCTACCGGGAGAACCTCGCGCCACTGCTGCCAGGCCCACAGGTGGTGTTCGAGTACGGCTGCGGCGCGGGCCGCATCCTGAACGCCCTGGTCGAAGCTGGCCACACAGCCATCGGCGTCGACATATCTCCTACCATGGTCGGCCATTGCCGCCGTCTGGTCCCCGCCGCGGCTCCGCAAGCTGCTCTCCGCTAGCGGGCTGAAGATCTGTTCAGGGCCACGGCGGCCCGTATCAGCGCCTTGAAGGCGTCCTCATCGATTTCGCCGCCCTCACGCAGATCGATCGCGCGCCGGACATTGCCTTCGAGGCTGGAGTTGAACAGGCCGCCGGGGTCCTCGAGCGCAGCGCCTTTGGCGAAGGTCAGCTTCACGGCGCTCTTGTAGGCCTCGCCGGTGCAGATCAGTCCGTCGTGCGACCACACCGGAACGCTCCACTTCCATTCTTCGACAACGTCGGGATCCGCCTGCTTGATCAGGGCGCGGACGCGGGAGAGCGTCTGGCCCCTCCAGCCTTCCAGTTCCTCGATCCTCGCGTCGATCAGCCGGGACGGAGATTCACCGTTGGTCGCTGCGCCCTTCTTCATTTGTCCGGATCCCCTTCTCTAGGCTCCCAGCGTGATCCACCGGCGCGGCCAGCGCCAGCCCAGTGAGCGGACTTCTTCGGGCTTCAGCGCCAAGGCCTTGATCACCTTGGCGGACAGCTCGCCGACGGCGTGGACCGGCTCAAGGCCGCCGACAGGACGCCCGGCCACGCGGCCAATCCGCAGGGCGCTGTCGATCGCCTTCCACTCGGCCTTGGCCCGGTCGTCGTGACCGACGGCGAAGAAATGGCGCAGCGCGGCGGGCTCACCCTCCAGTTCGACCATCACCCCGATCAGCCAGCCGCTCGCCATCGTGGGCTCCTATCACGCGCTTGCGGCGGCTTCGATCCAATGTTGCCTCCCTGCCCCTGCGCCCCCTAGGGTCGCGGCCAACCAACGACAGCCAAGCAAACTGGGAGCACGATCCATGACCGTCGAAATCCGCCGCGTCGTCACCGGGGTGAACGCCGAGGGCCAGGCGCTGATCATCCAGGACGGCCCGGCGCCCGTGACGGTGTCGCGCCCGGCGCTGGCCATGGAAGCGGCGCTGATCTGGACCACCAGCGAGACGCCGGCGGACCTCTCGCAATATGACGACCCGACGTTCCGGCCCTCCGCCATCGGGCCGACGCCGGGGGGTTCGCTGGTCCGGGTGACCGACTTCCACCCCCAGCCCAAGGGCGTCGAGGACGCGACGGTGATGAAGGAATTCGGCCTCGGCCAGGACGCCCAGGGCGGCCGGCACTCCCTGATGCACCGGACCAAGACGCTGGATTACGCCGTCGTGCTGGACGGCGAGATCGACATGCTGCTCGACGAGGGCGAGGTCCACCTGAAGGCGGGCGACATCCTGGTCCAGCGCGGAACCAACCACGCCTGGGTCAACCGTGGCGACAAGCCATGCCGCATCGCGTTCGTGATGGTCGACGCCCAGGACTACCCGCCACCCGAGGGCGGGGCGTTTCCCCACAAGGCCTGACGGCTCGCGAACTAATCGTAACAGGTGTGATGGTTTGACGGCCCGCGCAACGCAGGCTTCAATGCCGTGACAGCCCCGGCGAGGCGGCGTGAGATCGTGGGGGCGGAGATGAAGTGGCTTGTGTTGATCGGCCGGCTGATATTCGGCGGCTGGTTCCTCTATGCCGGGCTCAATCACTGGGTGACGATAACGCCGCAGCCGATGGGCGAGACGGTGCTGGGCAGGCAGGTGGTCGACGCACTGATGGCCAGCCACCTGTTCGACCTGGTCAAGGCGATCGAGCTGGTGGTCGGCGTGCTGGTGCTGGCAAACCGGTTCACCGCGCTGGCGCTGAACGTCTGCATGCCGATCTCGGTGGTGGTCTGCTATTGGAACGTGTTCCTGGAGACCTCGCCGATCGGTGCTGGGATGGGGATAGCGACGCTGGTCCTGAACGCCCTGCTGATGCTGGCCTACCTCGACCACTACAGGTCGGTCCTGGCCTGGCGCCCGCACATCGTCGGCGCGCGGAAGTAGCTTCAGCCGTTCTCGCGGTCGTAATAGTCGACCGTCGTCTCAGCGCGGAACATCTTGCGCAGGTCCCGGTTCCCGCGCTTGCCGGCGACGACCAGGACCTTGCCTGAGTCGGGGTATTCGCAGGCTTCGACCTCGACCAGCGTCGACAGCGACAGATAGCGCATGGTCGTGGAGCCGGTGTTGATGATCTGGTGCGCCACCTCCGGTCCGCCCGGCGGGCAGGCGATGACGTCATGCCGGCGGATCGACAGGCGCTCATCGCCGAAGCGGAGCTCGCCCTCCCCCTCCAGGATGAAGAACATCTCCTCTTCGCCATGGTGGGAGTGGAAAGGGCATTGCACCTTGCCGGGCGGCAGGATGGTCAGGTTGTAGCCGAGGTTCCTCGCGCCGATGTGGTCGCTGATGGTGGCGCGGCTCGACGTGTAGATGCCGTTCTCCTCGACGTCGTCGAACACGACCTCGTCCAGGTTCATGACCGGTCTCACCATATCCCTCTCCTCTCCCGCTGCCGCCTGCCAGACGCCTGGAGAGTATGCCACGAAGAATGGACGGGGCGCGCGACGCTGCAGCGCGCGACCCCGTCCTGGGCCTACTGGTTGGCGAGGATGGATGCGATGATCCCGGTGGCCGCGGCGGCGAGCACCAGATTGCCGTCCACTTCACGCCATTCGTAGCCACGCGGGGGTCGACGCAGATGGCGGTTCCGCCAGTCGACTCTCTGGCCACGGGACCAATCGCTGCGGTCGATGCGCCCGCCGCGGCGCCAGTCGTGGTGACGCTGGCCGTGATCGCTGTTCCAGCCGGGTCGCTGATCGGATCGTTGATCGTGCCGGTCGTCGTGCCGGTCCTGTCCTCCGCCGTACGGCTGGGCGGAGGCGACGCTGGCGCCGATGGTTCCCGCCAGCAAGGAAGCGGCGGCGGCGGCGATGATGAGACGTCTCATGCAGTTCTCCTTCTTCTTCACCCCTCTGAGCGTGCGCGTGGACGGATGAGCCCGGCATGAACGCCCGAGGCTGGCTCTCGTTCACCGGGTGGACATCGGGGCACGACCCGCTAGATCACATCGCCCGCCGACAAACCTCGCGGAGTCCCGCAGCCAATGACAGCCCTGACCGGCCTTTCGGCCTTCCCCATCACGCCGTCCGACGCCGGCGGACGGGTCGATGTGGCCGCCCTGCGCAAGCTCATCGCCCGGCTTTGCGACGCTGGCGTCGACTCGATCGGGGTGCTGGGCAGCACCGGCACATACGCCTATCTCTCGCGCGCCGAACGGCGCCGGGCGCTGGACGCCGCCCTCGACGAGGTCGGCGGACGACTGCCGATCCTGGTTGGCGTGGGCGCCCTGCGGACCGACGAGACCGTCCTGCTGGCGCAGGATGCTAAGGCCGCCGGCGCCGCCGCCGGACTGCTGGCTCCCGTTTCCTACACCCCGCTCAACGCGGAGGAGGTGTTCCAGCACTTCATCACGGTGGTGGGGGAAAGCGGCCTGCCGATCTGCGTCTACGACAATCCCGGCACGACGCATTTCCAGTTCAGCCCGGCGCTGGTCGGCCGCCTCAGCCGGGTCGCCGGCGTCATCGCCGTGAAGAGCCCAGCCCCAGAGCCGCCCGCTGTCGCGGCCCACCTGGCCGAACTCCGCGGTCTCGTCCGCGAGGGCTTCTCGCTCGGCTACAGCGGCGACCGGAACTCTGTGGAGGCGCTGATCGCGGGTGGAGACGCCTGGTACAGCGTTGTCTCGGGCCTGTTCCCGCGTATCGGCATGGCCCTCGCCAGCGCGGCGCAGGGCGGAAATGCGGCTGAAGCGCGACGCCTGAGCACGAGCCTGGAGCCGCTCTGGGCCCTGATGAAGGAGTTCTCCGGGCTGCGGGTCATCTATGCCTGCGCCGACCTGCTCGGCATCTGCAGCGCCGAGCCGCCACGCCCGATCCTGCCGCTTTCGGGCGCGGCCCGGCGGCGGGTGGCCGAAACGCTCCAGGCGCTGGGCCTGAGCTGATCGCGCGGCTGGTCACCCAGCCGGACCAGCGCCTGCGCCGAGGCTCAGAAGCCTACGACGGTGCAGGACAGGGTGAAGGGATTGTAGTCTTCCTGGCTGACCCACTCTCCGTGGACGCAGGACTTGTGCTTGCCGGCTTTCGGCTTGCGGGCGCTCTTGGCCGGCTCCACGGGCTTGTCGGCCGCCAAAGCCGCGAGGTCGGCCTGGCTGGCCTGCGCCGAGCCGAGATCCATCGCCCTGGGCTGGACCGCGTCCGACGTCTGCGCCGAAGCGACCAGCGTGGTCGTCAGCGACGCCATCTTCAGCTCCTCGGCCCCGGCGGCGCCGGCGCCCATAACCAGGGCGATCGTGAACACGCCCGCCGCACCCGCCACCCACTTGTGAGCCATCACCGCCACCTCGAGCCAACCTGCATGACCGTCACGTTGCGGTCTTGGCTGGAGCTTGACGCCGATCGGTGAAAAACAGCCGAATAGATGTGCTTAATGTCCTTAAGCAATTGGCGATCTCTACAAGACGATCATACATATAGACTGCGTCTTCCTGACGCTGATCTAGGTTAATCGCCGCTAAGGCTGATTTTCATGCGTCGACATGCTTCGATTCGCCGCAGGCCGACGCAGCGACCTAGTCCTGCGGGGCCACGCCTCAGTGACGGATCAGGCAGGCGTCCGGGGCGGCGTGGACCGACTTGCAGAAGCCCGAGGCGTCGGCGCGTTGCGCGAAGCCCTCGACCGCAACGAAGAAGTAGTCGCGCCCCTTGACCGACATCTTGTGGACGACGACGTCGCGCCCTTTGATCGGCCCCGGATGCCCGCGGGTGAGCTCTGCGACGGCCACATGGGCGTTGGCGGCGCTGGAATAGCTGCCGAGCTGGACCCTGAATGACGCCCCTGGCGCGGAAGCCTTGGCCGCGCTTGCCGTAGCCGACGGCGACGCCGGTGGCGGCGCTCGCGGTGTCTCGTTCCGGGCAGCCGCCGGGACCGGAGAAACGGCCATCGGAGCCGACGCGGGCGCCGTGACGCTGGTCAGCTGGGCGCCTGATCCTGGGCCGCCCGTTCCGCAGGCGGCGTGGGCGACGCTGAACATCACGGTCCCGTCTTCGAGGCGAGTCCAGTCGGCAGAGGGTGTGCGCTGGACCGGGTCGCCCTTGAGGTCCGGCAGGGGGAACCTGGTGTTCTCACGGATGCGGAAGACGCCGGCGGCGCAGTCCAGCTCCACGTCCACCCGCGTCGAGCGGGCATGGAGACGCTCGGCGAGCGCCGCATCGATCAGCTCTTCGCGCACAGTCGCGACGATGGGCGCTGTCCTGTCCGAGCCGTGGGCGACGCGGTCCAGGGAGACAACGGCCTGTGGCGAGATGACGACGATGTCGCCGGCGCGCACCGAGGTGTGGCCGGCGAGCCAGGGCAGCACATCGTGCGCCGCCGCGGTGGCCGGAAAGGCTGGCGCAGCGATAGCGACGGGCTCCGCGGTCGCCTGCCCAGTCCAGCCAGAGCAGACGGCGGCAAACGCGCACGCAGCGACCTTGGGACCATGGGCGAACGGCGTGGCGGCGCTTTGATCGGAAAGGCTCATGACAGGCTCCAACAGGAACCGGAAGCTTGGCGCCTTTGGACAAACAAACCTCAAACGCCCGGCCACCGGCCTCGTCCAAGGCGGGTCTGGCCCACCGGAAACCGGCGGCCTATGGATGAGCGGACAGACGGGGAGGACTTCATGCTGACGCTTCGCGCGCGGCGGACCGAGGACGCCAAGACCCTGGGGCGGATCTGCTACGAGGCCTTTGGGGCGATATCGGACGCCCACAACTTTCCGCGGGATTTCCCGAGCCCGGAGGTCGCCGCCGGCCTCATGACCTCGATGATCGCCAACCCCGGCTTCCACGGCGTGGTGGCCGAGGAGGACGGTCGGATCGTCGGCAGCAACTTCCTGGACGAACGGAGCGCCGTCTTCGGCATCGGCCCGATCACCGTCGACCCTGGGATCCAGAACCAGGGCGTCGGCCGACGGTTGATGCAGGCGGTGCTGGAGCGCACGGCCGAACTTGGCGCCCCCGGGGTGCGCCTGCTGCAGGCTGGCTATCACTGCCGGTCGCTGTCGCTATACGCCAGTCTGGGCTTCGACATCCGCGAGCCCCTGGCGTGCATGAGCGGCCCCGCGATCTCGGCCCCTCTCGCAGGCGGCGAAGCCCGCGCGGCCGCACCGGCCGATGAGGAAGCCTGCAACCAGGTATGCCGCCGCGTCCACGGGCACGACCGCGCCGGCGAGCTCAGCCAGGCGGTCGCGCAGGGGACCGCCAGGGTCGTGGAGCGGGCTGGCCGGATCACCGGCTACGCCAGCCAGATCGCCTATTTCGGACACGCGGTCGGCGAGACTTCCGACGACATCAAGACCCTGATCGCCGCGTCCGGCGAGATCGGGCCGCCGGGGATACTGGTTCCCTCCCGCAACGGCGAGCTGTTCCGCTGGTGCCTGGACAGCGGCCTGCGCGTGACCCAGACCATGACGCTGATGACCCAGGGCCTATACAGCGAGCCCGCCGGCGCCTGGATGCCCTCGATTCTCTATTGAGATGGTTTGACTTTTCCGACCGCAGGGCCCCAACTTTCAGCCCTATCTGTGGAGGTTAAGTTGGGCAGGATCGTTGCATTTGCTTACGGGCTGATCTGTTACGCGATCTTCTTTGCTACGTTCCTATACGCCGTCGGCTTCGTGGGCGGGTTCGCCGTGCCGAAGGGCATTGACGACGGGCCGCCGGGAAGCTTGGCTGTCGCGCTGTTCGTCGACGCGCTGCTGCTCGCAGTCTTCGCGGTCCAGCACAGCGTGATGGCGCGGCCCGCGTTCAAGGCGATGTGGACCAGGATCGTCCCCGCGCCGGTGGAGCGGTCGACCTACGTCCTGTTCGCTTCACTGGCCCTGATGCTGCTCTTTTGGCAGTGGCGGCCGATCGCCCAGCCGGTGATGTGGCAAGCCCAGACGCCCTTGCTGGTCCAGGGCCTGTGGGCGCTGTTCGGCCTCGGCTGGCTGACGGTGCTTATCAGCACCTTCCTGGTGAACCACTTCGACCTCTTCGGCCTGAGGCAGGTCTGGACCTACATCCGCAACGGCGAGACGCCGCCGCCGGACTTCCGTACACCCCTGTTCTACAAGGTCGTCCGCCCCCCGATCTATCTGGGCTTCATCATCGCGTTCTGGGCCGGCCCGCGGATGAGCCTTGGCCACCTGGTCTTCGCCATCGCCACCACGGCCTACATCTTCATCGCCATCCAGTTCGAGGAGCATGACCTGATCGGAGTGTTCGGCGACCGCTACCGCGCCTATCGGCGCTCGGTGTCGATGATCGTGCCCTGGGCGCCGCGGAAGAGCGCCTGAGGCAGACCGACCGGGTCAGGCGACCAGCTTCAACTCACCAGTGATCGGGTCGATGGCCTCGGCCCGGTCGGGACCGATCCCCACACAGGTCGCCGTGCCGGCCTGAACCACCGTCCGCCCGGCGTCCCTGACCAGGAGCGTCGCCAGCCCAGCCTTCTCGGCCTCGGCCAGGATGCCGAGCAGATCGGCCTCGGACCCGCACTGGACCACGACCTTGGGCATGCCCGCCTCGAGCCAGGCGACCTGGCTGGGCCTGCCCGCCCTGAGAAAGGCCCCCACCGCGGCATGAGCGACCTGAGCCGCCAGCTTGCCAGGCGGCAGGCCGAGCGCCTGATTGACCACGATCACCTGTTTCATGGCGCGACCTTAGCGGCCCGCGGCCCGTCCCGACAGCCGTGCGGTCAAGCCTCGCGCCCAGGCTCGTCTTCGGTCAGAGTGGAGAGACAAGACCGGAGGAAATGCCGATGGGCGCCGTGTTCAATATCGTCATGAGGATCTTCAGCAGCCTGCTCGGCCTGCTGGTCGTGTTCGTCGGCCTGGTCTGGATCGGACAGGGACTGCACATCGGGCCGGCCGCGATCATGCAGGGCTTCATGGTCAGCAACCCGCAGTGGGCCCTCTACGGCGCGATCCTGGTCCTGTTCGGCGCCGGCCAGGTGATCTGGAGCAACACCCGCCAGGGCCGGCGCTGAACCCCGAGAGGCGCGCCGGTCTATCCGATGCGTTCATCGAGATGGACGGTGATGGGGTCGCCCACGCCCTTGGCGAGGCGCTCGAGCAACTCGGCGCGCACGGGCAGTTTGTGGGTCCCGTCGCCCAGGGCCATGAAGGCGCTCTCGAAGGGCTGGCCATCCATGCTGCCGCGGACCTTCACCAGGCCCCGGGTTCCGAAGAACGCCGCCGACTGCGGCCAAGTCACATAGGTCCAGCCTCCAGGCGCCAGGCTCTTCACCAGAGACGCTTCGAAACTGACGTCCAGTGGTCCCATCCGCTGTTTCATCTCCAGGCTCCCTCGTTGGCTCATCCCAAGGACGCCTGAGAACCGGCCTTTCCGACTCCCGTCCCTTAGATCTGCGCGGGCGCCGGCGCGGGTTTGCCGAGGATCAGGTCGGCGGCTTTTTCGGCGACCATGACGACGCCGGCGTTGGAGTTGCCGGCCACCATGTCGGGGAACACCGAGGCGTCGGCGACACGCAGGCCCGCGACGCCGCGGACGCGGAGCTGGGCGTCGACCACCGAGCCCACGTCGCCACCCATGCGGCAGGTGCTGGAGGGGTGGTGCACGGTCACGCAGGAGCGACGAACGTGGGCGCGCCAGTCTTCCTCGGACTGGACGGCGGGACCGGGGATGATCTCGTTGGACTCCAGGGGCTGGAAGGACGGGGCGCCAAGGATGCGGCGCGCCAGCTCCAGCCCGCGGACCACCACGTCCATGTCGCTGGGATCGCTGAACATGTTGGGATCGATCACCGGCGGATCGCGCGGATCCGGGCTGGCCAGGGTGACCGCACCCCGGCTCCTGGGGCGCACGTTGATGCTGATGATCCCGTAGCCGTGGCCGAAGGGAATGGGGAAGCCCGAGGCGTTGCGGTGGGCCGGGATGAAGACCAGCTGCAGGTCGGGGCGGTCCAGGTCCGGCCGGCTGCGGACGAAGCCGTGGCCTTCCAGTAGGTTGCTGGCGATGGGGCCGCCGCGGAACAGGGCGTATTCGGCGATGTTCCAGAGGTCCCGCGGCAGCGCGCGCCAGGAAAGGCCATAGGAGCGTGGGTCCTGCGTGCGCATCGCCACCGCCGCGGCCGGATGGTCGCCAAGGCTGCGGCCGACGGCGGGCAGGTCGTGCCTCACCTCGATGCCCAGGGCTGAGAGGGCCTTGGCGTCGCCGACGCCCGAGAGCAGCAGCACCTGCGGCGAGCCATAGGCCCCGGCGCTGAGCACAACCTCGCGGCGGGCGGAGAGCCGGCGGCGGACGCCCGCGATCTCGACCTCGACGCCGGCGGCGCGGCCGCCCTCGATCACCACGCGGGCGACCAGGGCGTCGCTGAGGACGGTGAGGTTGCTGCGCGACCTGGCCGGATCGAGGAAGGCCGAGGCCATCGATACGCGGCGACCGCGCTGGATTGTCGCCTGGCGAGGGCCGAAGCCATCCGGATCGGCGCCGTTGAAGTCGCGGTTGCGGGGGAGCTGCAGGGAATCCGTCGCCGCCAGGAAGGTGTCGATCAGCGGGTTGTTGCGGGGAATGTCGATGACGTTCATCGGCCCGCCGCGGCCATGCAGGGGCGAGGCCGGCCAGGCCTCGTTGTTCTCGGAGCGGGTGAAGTAGGGCAGCAGCTCGCGATAGCTCCAGCCCGTCGCGCCGCGGATGCCCGACCAGTCGTCGAAGTCACGTGGATGGCCGCGGAAATAGACCATCCCGTTGATCGAGCTGGAGCCGCCGATCACCCGCCCGCGGGGAAGCGGGATGCGGCGCCCGTCGGCGCCGGCCTGGGGCGCAGTGGCGTAGCCCCAGCCGAACCTTGGATCGCCGATCGCCGCGGCGACGGCGGCCGGAACATGGATCTTGGCGCTGTTGTCGGAGCCGCCGGCCTCGACCAGGCAGACCCTGGCGTTGCGGTCGGCCGAGAGCCGGTTGGCCAGCACGCAGCCGGCCGTCCCGGCGCCGACGATGATGTAGTCGAAAGTGTCTTCAGCCACGTCCATGATCCCCCTCCGATCCCCTCCTTTTCCCGATCATCCCCGCGACTGCGCAGCAGAGGCGCGGAGCTGATCGGATGATAGGAACCCCCGCCCTCAGATCGCCGCTGAGGTGACGATGTCGGAGAGGCGCTGGAAGCGTTCGAAGTTGTCGCCGCCGTTCATCACCCCGGCGCTGAGGAAGGCGAAGGTGATGCCGCGCACCGGGTCGACCCAGAACAGCGAGGAGCCCGCGCCGTAGTTGCCGAAGGTCTGGGGCGAGGCGAGCGTGCCGTAGAGGCTATTGTGCACGGTCGGCCCCTGCAGCGCGAAGCCGAGGCCCATGTAGGCCGGGAACGGCCGCCAGCCGCGGCGATGGGCCAGGGTCCGGTACATCTCATTGGGCTTGTCGCCGGTCCAGTTGCGGGTGGCGAGCTCGACCATGGCTGGGGAGATGACGTGCGCGCGGTCGAGCGAGCCGCCGAGGCGCAGCATCTCGGCGAAGCGCCAGAGGTCCGGCGTGGAGGCGACCGCGCCAACCCAGGGCATCTCGGCCTTCTCGTCCTCGAAGGCGCCGTTGGGGCCGGGAACGTTGGAGCTGAGGTGGTCCATCGGCGCGTTGCCGCGGAACTCGGGCACGACGTGGCGCGCCTTCAGGTCGGCCCGCACGCCGATCGCCGTGTCCTTCATCTTCAGCGGACCGAACAGGTCTTCGGTGGCGATCTGGCGGTAGGAGCGGCCCTTGGCGTCGGTGCGGCGGACCATCTCGCCCAGCAGGGCGTGGTGCACCATGGGCGCGTAGTCGACCCGCTCCTGCGGCGGGCAGATGGCGTGGACGATCTGGCAGATCACCTCGATCTGCTCGGACAGGACGTCGATGGTCATTCCCGGCTTCAGGGCGAAGATCTGCGGCAGGCCGGAGGAATGGGTCAGCAGGTCGAAGACGGTGATGTGCTCGCGCAGGCCCCCGGCGAACTCCGGGATCACCTCGGAAACCTTGGTGGTCAGTGCAAACTGACCAAGCTCGATCGCCCGGAAGGTCAGGACGTTGGTCATGGCCTTGGTGGTGGAGAAGATGCTGAACACCGAATCCAGGGCCAGGGGCTTGGTCCCTGGCGCGCCTTCAGCCCCGAAGGCCTGCTCGATCCCCACTTCGCCCCCGCGGGTGACCTTGATCACCGCGCCGAAATAGCGGGAGCGGGCGATGTCGTCGTTGATCACCGCCTTCAGGTGCTCGAGCCGGTCCTTGCGCCAGCCGTTGGTCTCGCCGCCCATGGGCGCGTCTCCTCTGTTTTTCGGTTTCTGATTTCAGCCTGCAGCCACGATGCCGCCGTCGACATGCAGCACCGTGCCGGTGATGAAGGATGCGTCGCGGCTCAGCAGGTAGGCCACGGCCTGGCTGTTGTCGGCGGTCTGTCCGAGGCGGCGCAAGGGAATGGTGCGGGCGCGGCGCTCGTACTCGGCCTCGTCGACGAACCCAGCGGTCGCCGGCGTCGGCACCGAGCCTGGAGCGACGGCGTTGACCCGGATGCCGCGCGGGCCGAGCTCGGCC
>FTHA01001126.1_pt1 | contig 19505 bp, 15 predicted proteins | sample 1640771 | NCBI WGS metagenome assembly FTHA01 (sample SAMEA3914789, study PRJEB12502) | metagenome | biome: forest; material: soil | place: Canada | collected 2011-07-03 | depth 0.3 m | reverse complement strand
TGATCGGCCGCGGCCTTGGCGCTGTGGGCGGTGGTCGCCATGGTTGGGATCTCCTGCGGAAGGCCGGCAGCGCTCGGCCCCAAAATGCTGCAGTGCGGAATGTGGCGCCTGCGAACTCGCCTGTCAAGAATATTGTGCACTGCACAATGAACCAGGACCCCTATGGGGCGAGGCATCTCGCCGCAGGCTGGTCACCAGTTGTTTAACTTTGGCGTAACGCTCACAGTGTGATGGTTAGTATCTTATTGGCGGTCGCGCTTCGGATTGGCCGCGCTTATTCCGACGGACGACGCCCATGGTAACAACCGCCCGCCGCCAAACAGCTTTGCTCTCGCTGGTCCTGGTCGCCATCCTCGCGATGGCTTTCGGACGCCCCGCCGCCGCACAGATCCCCTACACCGGCCTGCTCTGGAGCGAGCCGCGCTACTCGGCGGTGGTCGTCGACGCCAATACCGGCGAAGTCCTCTACGCCAAGCGTCCGGACAGCCCGCGCTACCCGGCGTCGATCACCAAGATCATGACCCTCTATCTGACGTTCGAAGCCTTGGCGGCCGGCCGGCTTTCACTCAGCGACACCGTGACGGTCTCCTATCACGCGGCGTCGATGGCGCCCTCAAAACTGGGCCTTTCCCCAGGACAGACCATCACCGTCGACGAGGCCATCCGGGCCGTCGCGGTGAAGTCGGCCAACGACATGGCCGTGGCCCTGGCTGAACGCATCGGCGGGAGCGAGCAGCGGTTCGCCGCCCTGATGACCCTGCGCGCGCAGGAGCTGGGCATGACCAACAGCCAGTTCGTCAATGCATCGGGCCTGCCGGACACCCGCCAGCTGACCACCGCCCGCGATATCGCGGTGCTGTCCCGCTCGGTCATGCGCGACTATCCGCAGTACTACAGCTACTTCGGCCTGCGCCAATTCGCCTATCGCGGCGAAGTGATGAACAATCACAATCACTTGTTGGACTCCATGCCGGGCGTGGACGGCCTCAAGACGGGCTTCATCAACGCCTCCGGCTTCAACCTCGCCGCTTCTGCGGTGCGCGATGGCCGCAGGCTGATCGCCGTCGTGCTGGGCGGCTCATCCACCGCCGCCCGCGACAACAATGTGCAGGACCTGCTGACCGTCGGCTTCGACGTGCTGCGCCGCCGCGATCGGGGAGAGACCGTAACCGTCGCCCAGAACCTGTTCGAACCGGAGGCGTCAGGCCCAGTCCAGCGCCCCGCGACCGAGCAGGGTGACGGCGACCAACAAGGCCTGAAGATCGTCATGGGCCAGAACCTGCCGATCGCGGTCGGTCCGACCCAGGCGGAAGATGAGTTCCAGCGGGTCCGCCCGGCGACCTTCGTGCGCGTCGCCCAGCCCAAGCCCTGCCGCGTCGCCAAGGAGATCCGCACCGTCCGCCGTCACGGCCGGCGCGTGAAGGTCAGCGCCAGCGTTCGCCGCTGCGAGGGTGCGGCGCGCCTCACGCCCGTCTCGGATGTCAGGCCCTGCAAGGTGAAGGCGAAGAAGGGGCGTCACGCCAAGGCCGCGCGCTGCGAGACGGGTCCCTCGCTGAGCATCGCCAAGGCGGAGCGCCGCCATGGCCGCAAGGCCTCACGGATCGCCAGCAACGCCGGCGACCGTTCCGAGGCCCACGCCACCCGGTCGCGTGGAAATGCGCCGACTCGCGAGGCTGATGCAGCCCCGCGTTCGGACCGCCGCCGCAGAGGTTGAAGCCTAGTTTTTCAGAAGCCGGTCGCGCGCCGCGTTGAGCTGCGCCGCCAGTCCGCTCGTTCCGCCGAGATCGGGATGGGCAAGCCGCATTAGCCGGGAGTAGGCCGCGCGCACATCATCGGCCGTGGCGGCGGCGCCCACACCCAGCAGGGACCTGGCCTCGTCGGCTGACAGGCCTTGCCGCACAGTCGCCGGCGGCCGTTGCCGCTGCCGCCAGTACTTGGGGCGCTGGACCCGCGGCCCCCGCTCGCTGCGGGCGCCGAGCGTCAGGACCATGCCCAGGGCGAGCAATCCCAGCCCTTCGGGCCAGCCGCCCTTGAGCGACACCAGGGCGGCGCCGGCAAAGCAACCGATGGCCAGCAGCCCGGCGCCCACGCGCCACTGGCCGCGGGTCATCACAGGCTTGCCCCAGCCCTTCCACACGATCAGCACGAACGCGTGGCCCGCCAGGAGGAGAAGGATCATGCCCACGCCCTTACAGTGATCCCTCGCACGTTTCGCCGCCTCTTGCCGCTATCCGCCAGTCTGCCGTCAAGGCTATTCGACGTCGACGCCGTTCATCCTGCAGCTGCGAACTGCTAGAGGCGCGATTCCTGAACGGAGAAGCCGATGACCGAGTTGCCCGTCGCACGCACCGTCGCCGAGCTCCGCGCCCAGGTGGCGGACTGGCGCCGCCGGGGCGCGCGCATCGGACTGGTCCCGACCATGGGCGCGCTGCACGATGGACACCTGTCGCTGGTGACGCGCGCGCGGCAGGACGCCGACCGGATCGTTGCCAGCGTCTTCGTCAATCCCACGCAGTTCGGCGCCGGGGAGGACTTCGAGAGCTATCCGCGGGACGAAGAGCGGGATCGCGATCTTCTTGCCTCGGCGGGCTGCGACCTGCTGTACGCCCCGGACGTCGCGGAGATCTATCCCGAGGGCTTCGCCACGACCGTATCGGTGGCCGGCGTCTCCGGACCGCTCGAGGGCGCCGCCCGGCCACATCACTTCGCCGGCGTGGCGACGGTCGTGGCCAAGCTCCTGATCCAGGGGGCGCCCGACGTGGCGGTGTTCGGCGAGAAGGACTACCAGCAGCTGCTGGTCATCCGCCAAATGGTCCGCGATCTCGACTTGCCTGTCCAGGTGATCGGCGCGCCTACGGTCCGCGCCGAGGACGGCCTCGCTCGCTCCTCGCGCAACGCCTACCTTTCCACCGAGCAACGCGCCATCGCCAGTCGCCTGAACGTGATCCTGGTGCAAGCGGCGAAGGCGCTGGCCGCCGGAGCGAACGTCATGTCCACCGAGGCGCTCGCCTCGCAGGCGCTGCTCGACGCCGGCTTCGACGTGGTCGACTACCTCGAAGCCCGCGGCGCGGATGATCTTCGCCGCCTGGGCCCAGGCCCGGTCGACGTCCCAGCCCGCGTGTTGGTCGCGGCACGCCTCGGCCGCACCCGCCTGATCGACAACATGGCGATTTAGTCCGGCAGCCCGGACGCCCTACCACGCCCCCAGTTCGCGCAGGCGCTGGGCCAGAGGCTGGGGAACGGCCTCGTCGCCGAGGCCGCGAAGGTCCGCGGGCGCGTCCTTGCCGTCGAGATAGCGCCAGCCCTGGAACGCGCGCCTCGGCAGAGGCTGGGTGAGCACCACGTCCGGGTCCAGCGTCACCTCGCAGCGCGACGCCGGCCCGGCGCCGACCGTCTCCACCTTCAGGATCGGCTGCCGACACAGGACGAAGCCCTTGAACACGCGATAGAGCGAGCCGCCCTCGGTCAGCTCGGAGGCCCGCCTGGGCGTCTGGCGCGTGCGCATGATCCACGGGCGATCTCCAGCCTCGGAACGCCGCCATTCGAGCAATTCCTCGACGGTGTCGCAGCCGACGCAAAGCTTGATGAGGTTCAACGCCACGGGTCGTCAGGGCTCCGACTTTTCCAGCCGCACCAGCAGCACACCCTCGGCGACCTGGTCGCCAGCCTCCGCCTTCACCTCCACCACCACCCCGTCGAAAGGAGCGACCAGGGCGTGCTCCATCTTCATCGCCTCCAGGGTGACCAGGGCCGCCCCCTTGGCGACCCGTGCGCCGGGCGCCACCGCCACTGAAACCAGCTTGCCCGGCATCGGCGAGCGGATGACGCCGTCGCCCACCGCCGCCTCCTGAGCCGCCGCGGGCTTTGGGTCGGTGAAGTCGAAGGCGTCGCCCGCCTCGAACACCACCACGTGGGGCGGCGACACGATCGTGCTGAGCCGTGGCGCCTCCTGTCCCGTCTCTGCGACGACCACCTGGCCGTCGAGCTCCAGCCTGACGGAACGGACCGCCGCGCTGTTGACGCGAAAGCCGGTCAGGGCGCTCCAGGGCGACGCCGGTTTGGCTTCAAGGCCAAGGCGGGCGGCCGCGGCGGCGGCCATCACTTCCGACGACGGTTCGCGTGGGCGCAGCAGCGCCTCGCCCTGGCTCTCGATCAATCCGGTATCGAGGTCGGCCGCACGGAACCGGGGAAGATCGAGGCAGCGCGCCAGAAATCCCGCATTGGTCTTCACCGGCCATGCCTCGATCGAGCCGCAGGCGCGCGTGAGCCGGTCCGCTGCGTCCTCGCGCGTCGGCGCATGGGCGATGAGCTTGGCGATCATCGGATCGTAGAAGGCGGTCACCTCCCCGCCCTCCTCGACCGCCGAATCCACGCGCACCTGATCCGCGGGCAGGCGGAGCCGGGCAAGCTTGCCTGTCGAAGGCAGGAAACCGGTGGCGGGGTTCTCGGCGTAGAGGCGCGCCTCGATGGCGTGGCCGTCCAGGCGGATCTCGTCCTGTCGCGAGGGCAAAGGCTCGCCCGAGGCCACGCGAAGCTGCCACTCGACAAGGTCCAGGCCCGTGACGGCTTCCGTCACCGGATGCTCGACCTGCAGCCGGGTGTTCATCTCCATGAACCAGATCCGGTCGGCCCGCAGGCCATTAGACGCGTCGGCGATGAACTCGATCGTACCGGCGCCGACATAGGACACTGCCTTCGCCGCCCTGACCGCCGCGCCGCAGACCGCAGCCCGGACTGAGGGCTCCATGCCGGGGGCCGGGGCCTCCTCGATCACCTTCTGATGGCGGCGCTGCAGTGAGCAGTCCCGCTCGAACAGGTGGACGACCTGGCCGTGCGTATCGCCGAACACCTGCACCTCGATGTGCCGTGGACGGTTGACCCAGGTCTCCAGCAGCACCCGGTCGTCGCCGAACGCCGCCTTGGCCTCGCGTCGAGCGGCCGCCAGCGCCGCGTCGAAGGCTTCAGGGCGATCGACCTTGCGCATCCCCTTGCCGCCGCCGCCGGCGACGGCCTTGATCAGCACCGGATAGCCGATGGCCGACGCTTCTCGGCGCAACCGCTCGTCGGACTGGTCCTCGCCGAGATAGCCCGGCGTGACCGGGACTCCGGCCTCGGCCATCAGCCGCTTGGCGGCGTCCTTCAGGCCCATGGCGCGGATCGCCGATGGCGGCGGTCCGACCCAGATCAGGCCCGCCTCGATCACCGCCTCGGCGAATGCGGCGTTCTCCGAGAGGAAGCCGTAGCCGGGATGGATCGCCTGGGCGCCGCTGGCCCTGGCCGCAGCGATGATCACATCACCCCGCAGGTAGCTTTCCCCGGCGGGCGAGGGACCGATGGCCACCGCCGAGTCGGCCTCCGTCACGTGCGGGGCCAAGGCGTCGGCCTCCGAATGGACGGCGACGGTGCTCACGCCCAGGCGACGGGCCGTCCGGATGATCCGGCGGGCGATCTCGCCGCGGTTGGCGATCAGCAGCGAGCTCAACATGGCGCCGGCATAGCGCGCCAGGACGACTGGCTCCAGGTCAATGGCCGCCCATCTCGTTCAGGCCGATCAGCACCAGGAGCGTCATCAGCGCTGCGAAGGCGAGGAGCGAGCCGGCGAACAGCACCACCATGCGCACGAGCGTCCCGGGAACGCTGGCCCCGTAGACTCCGCGCATGTGGACAAACAGGTGCGCCGGAGCCGCGAGCAGCAGCAGCGCCGCGAGCGGAGGGGAAACCAGAGCGACCAGGAAGAAGGCGCTGACCAGCAGGCCCTGGAACGACAGGGAATGCATGGTGAAGATCACGTGGTCGAAGATGAAGAACCGGCGCTGGAAGGCGAACAGTCCCGCCAGGAGCAGCGCGCCGATCGGCAGCATCAGCACGGCGAGCCGGTGGGCCCAGCTCTCCAGGACCATGGTGAACTGCTCGGGATTGGCCCGGACCTTGACGACGCGATCGACGAACCAGTCCACCACGGGGCCCTTGGCCCCGGCGACCCCGTCCTCGCCGCCGATCTCGCGACGCAGCTCAGTCCGCCATTCCTTCTCATCCGACTTGCCGTCGGTCGGCAGGGTGTGGACCGAACGGTTCTTGGCGTCGACCACCACCAGGTTCGTGGCGTCGTTGTGCCGGTCGAGCCCGCCGCAGAAGAACACCAGCAGCAACACGACCAGGAACATCCGCAGGGGCGGGATCTGGAAGGCGCGACGGCCGTCCAGGTAATCGCGCGTCAGCTTCCCAGGATTGCGGACCAGCTGCGGCAGGGTGCGCCAGATCCGGCCGTCGAAGTGGAACAGGCTCTCCAGCCCTTCGGTCAGCAAGTGCCCGATCGAGCGGTGGAAGTCTTCGCCAAGCTGACCGCACTGGTGGCAGTAAGGCCCTTGCAAAGCTGCGCCGCAGTTGGCGCAGGGCGTGCCAAGCGCGACCGCGTGATGCTTGCGCCATCTCAGCCATCCGCCCGCGGACGCCGCCGCCGCGGTCTCGAGCTCCCTCTCCACGCCCTCCCCCGCCCCTGCGTCAGTCCGTCCAGCCCGGCTTGCGGCCCTCGAGGAACGCCTTGACCCCTTCCCGGCCTTCTTCGCTGACACGGCGCCTTGCCAGCCGGCGGGCGGTTTCCTGCATCAGGCCATGGTCGATATCCCGACCGTAGACTTCGTGCGCCAGGCTCTTGGCCTCGGCGACCGCGCCAGGCGCCGCCGTCATCACTTCAGCCGCGATGCGCTCTTCAGCGGCCGAAAGCGCCTCCACATCGTCCACCACCTCGCTGACCAGGCCGATCCTCAGGGCGTGCGCCGCGTCGAACGAACGGCCAGTCACGAACAGCCCGCGGGCCGTCCTCGGACCGACCGCCTCGATCACATAGGGCGCGATCATCGCCGGGATCAGGCCCAGCTTCACCTCCGAGAAGCCGAACCGCGCCCCGCTCACGGCCACCGCCAGGTCGCAGGCCGCGACCAGTCCCGCGCCGCCGCCCAGCGCCGCGCCCTCGACCAGGGCCACGGTCACCGCCGGAATCTCGTGGAGCGCCTTGAGCATCGCCGCCACGGTCATGGCGTCCGAGCGGTTGTCCTCCTCGGTCATGTCGGCGGCCTGGGCCATCCACTCCAGGTCGGCGCCGGCGCAGAAGGTCCCGCCTGCGCCGCGGATGAACACCACGCGCACGTGATCGGCCCCTTGCAGGGTTTCGAAGGCCTCGGTCAGGCCTTCGATCATAGTGGTGTCGAAGGCGTTCCTCTTGTCGGGACGGTTCAGGGTGAGGACCGCGATCCCCTCAGGCGTCGCCTCGAGATCGACGGTGGACAGGTCGTCGACGATGACGTTCTCGACCAGCGGATCGGAAATGGGATTGGGCATGAACAGTTCTCGCGCTCCAGGCGTCCGCCTGCAAGCCGGGAACGTCTCACATCCGAAATAGGCCGAACCGCGTGTCCGGGATCGGGGCGTTGAGCGACGCCGATATGGCCAGGCCCAACACGTCGCGGGTCTGCGCCGGATCGATCACGCCATCGTCCCAGAGCCGGGCGGTGGCGTGATAGGGGTCGCCCTCCGTCTCGTAGCGGTCGCGGATCGGGGCCTTGAACGCCTCTTCGTCGTCCACCGGCCAGGTCTCGCCGCGGGCCTCCAGGCCGTCGCGGCGGATGGTGGCCAGGACGCTGGCGGCCTGCTCGCCGCCCATGACGCTGATCCGGGAGTTGGGCCACGAGAACAGGAAGCGCGGGCTGAAGGCGCGCCCGCACATGCCGTAGTTTCCCGCTCCGAACGAGCCGCCGATCAGGACGGTGAACTTGGGGACCTCGGCGCCGGCCACGGCGGTGACCATCTTTGCGCCGTCCTTGGCGATCCCGCCCGCCTCGTACTTGCCACCCACCATGAAGCCCGAGATGTTCTGCAGGAACACCAGCGGGATGCGGCGCGCGCACGCCAGCTCGATGAAGTGGGCGGCCTTCAGCGCGCTCTCGGAAAACAGCACGCCGTTGTTGGCCAGCACCGCCACCGGAAAACCCCAGATCCGGGCAAAGCCGGTGACCAGGGTCGAGCCGTAGAGCGGCTTGAACTCGTCGAAGTCCGAGCCGTCGACGATCCTGGCGATCACCTCGTGCACGTCGTAGGGCGCGCGTACGTCCGGGGGGATCAGGCCATAGAGCTCCTGCGGATCGAACACGGGCGCGCGAGGCTCGGCGAGGGTGAGGTCCACCCGCTTTGTGGTGTTCAGGCGCGCGACGATCTGGCGGACGATCTGCAGCGCGTGCTCGTCGTCGGCGGCCACATGGTCGACCACGCCGGATTTGCGGCCATGCGTATCGGCCCCGCCGAGCTCTTCGGCGCTGATCACCTCGCCGGTGGCCGCCTTCACCAGGGGCGGACCGCCGAGGAAGATGGTCCCCTGCCCCCGGACAATCACCGACTCGTCCGACATGGCCGGGACGTAGGCGCCGCCGGCCGTGCACGAGCCCATCACGCAGGCGATCTGGGCGATCCCCTCGGCGCTCATCCGCGCCTGGTTGTAGAAGATGCGGCCGAAGTGGTCCCGGTCGGGGAACACCTCGGCCTGATGCGGCAGGTTGGCCCCGCCTGAATCGACCAAATAGACGCAAGGCAGCCGGTTTTGCTGAGCGATTTCCTGGGCTCGCAAGTGCTTCTTCACGGTCGCCGGAAAGTAGGTGCCGCCCTTCACGGTGGCGTCGTTGGCGACGATCATCACCTCGCGGCCGGACACGCGCCCAATGCCGGTGATCAGCCCCGCCCCAGGCGCCTCGCCGTCGTAGAGGTCGAAAGCGGCGAGCGCCGCGATCTCCAGGAACGGCGAGCCCGGATCCAGCAGCCGCTCCACGCGCTCGCGCGGCAGCAGCTTGCCGCGGCCGGCGTGGCGCGCGCGAGACGCCTCGGATCCGCCCAGCGCCGCCTTGGCCGTGCGCTCGCGCAGGGTGTCGGCAAGGATTTTGTTGTGGGCGGCGTTCCTGGCGAACGCCTCGGAGCGGGGATCGATGGCCGACGTGAGCTGGGGCATGGAGCGATGCTAGAGCGGCCATCAGTGCGTTGGAAGGGTGGGACGTTGTTGTTCCTGCCGGTCTGACGCTAAGCTCCTGCGGTCCGGCCTCGCGAGAAGGCCTGGGGGAGCGGGATGGGTGAAGCGGCGACGGACACGGCGTCGACGGGGGGTGTGCGCCGTCGTGACAGTTTGGTGGTGGCCGCCGCGTCGGTCGGGACCATCTTCGAATGGTACGACTTCTATCTGTACGGCTCCCTGGCCAGCTTCATCACCCGCCACTTCTTCTCGGCCGTGAACGAGGTGACAGGCTACGTCTTCGCCCTGCTGGCGTTCGCCGCCGGCTTCGCGGTCCGGCCGTTCGGCGCGGTGGTTTTCGGCCGGATGGGCGATCTCTGGGGCCGCAAGAACACGTTCCTCGTCACCATGCTGCTGATGGGGATATCGACGTTCTCGGTGGGACTGCTCCCGGGCTATGTCGAGGTCGGCATCGCGGCCCCCATCGTCCTGGTGGGCATGCGGCTGCTGCAGGGCCTGGCGCTCGGAGGCCAGTACGGCGGGGCCGCCACCTACGTCGCCGAGCATGCGCCTGCCGGCAAGCGGGGGCTCTACACCAGCTGGATCCAGACCACGGCGACCCTGGGCCTGTGCCTGTCGCTGGTGGCCATCCTCGCGACCAGGACCATCCTTGGGGAAGACCAGTTCGGCGCCTGGGGCTGGAGGATCCCATTCCTGATCTCGGCGGTCCTGCTGGTGCTGTCCGTGTGGATCCGGCTGAAGCTCGGCGAGAGTCCCGCCTTCCAGAAAATGGTCGCCGAGGGCCGGACCTCGAAGAAGCCTTTCGCGGAATCCTTCGGCCGGTGGTCGAACCTGAAGGTGGTGATCGTGGCCCTGTTCGGCCTGACCGCGGGCCAGGCGGTGGTCTGGTACACCAGCCAGTTCTACGCCCTGTTCTTCCTGGAGAAGATCCTCAAGGTCGACGGTTCGCTCACCAACCTGCTGGTCGCCGCCGCCCTGGTGATCGGCACTCCGCTGTTCGTGGTCTTCGGCTGGCTATCCGACAAGATCGGCCGCAAGCCGATCATCCTGCTGGGCTGCCTGCTGGCGGCCGCGACCTATTTCCCCCTGTTCGAGCAGCTGACCATCGCCGCCAACCCCGCGCTGGCGGCCGCTGAAGCCGCGGCGCCGGTGGTGGTCACGGCCGACCCGGCAGATTGCTCGCTGCAGTTCGATCCAGTGGGCAAGACCGCGTTCAACCGGTCGTGCGACCTGGCCAAGTCCTACCTTGCCAAGGCCGGCGTCCCCTATCGCAACCAAGCCGCCCCGCCCGGAGCCATCGCCAGGGTCCAGATCGGGTCGGTGGTCCTTGAAAGCTTTGCCGGAGAGCGGCTCGCCGGACCGGAGTTCAAGACGGGCAAGGATGCCTGGGAGAAGGCGCTGGGCGGCGCGCTGAAGGCGGCTGGTTATCCGGCCAAGGCCGATCCCGCCCGGATCGACAAGCCCCGCGTGGTCGGCATCCTGGTGATCCTGGTGGTGTTCGTGACCATGGTCTACGGGCCGATCGCGGCCATGCTGGTCGAGCTGTTCCCGGCGCGCATCCGCTACACGTCCATGTCCCTGCCCTATCACCTGGGCAACGGCTGGCTGGGAGGTTTCCTGCCCGCGACGGCGTTCGCCATGGTGGCGGCAACCGGGGACATCTACTTCGGCCTCTGGTACCCGGTGGTCATCGCAACCGCGACCGTGATCATCGGCGTGCTGTTCGTGAGGGAGAAGCGCAACGTCGACATCAACGCCTGAATCCAGGCCCAGGGCCGTGCCGGTCGCCAAGACTCGCCGGCCAAGCTAGGCTCGCCGGGAAATGGACCTTCCCGAGCACGTCGAGGACACCGCACTGGCGCGCCTGTTCCTGGGCCCCAGGCGCTCCGCCGACGTTGCGTGGTTCTCACTGCCCGGCGGACGGGTGCTGTTCCACGCCGGCGAGGAAGCCGACCGCCTGTATTTCCTGCTGGCCGGGCGACTGGGCGTGGTCAAGCGCGAGGAGGGCCAGGAGCGGCAGTTCCTGGGGGTGATCCGGCCCGGCGAGCCGGCCGGGGAGATGGCCATGGTCGCCGGCACGGCGCACACCGCCACGGTGGTCGCCCTGCGCGACAGCGAGCTGCTGGCCCTGCCGCGCTCGGCGTTCTTCGCCGCCTCCCAGCGAGACCCCTCGGTGATGACCGAGCTGGCCCACCTGATGATCCTGCGCGCCCGGCGAGCTGGCGGTTCGGGAGGGGGAGAGCCGGCGGTGTTCGGCTTCACCGGGCTGGTCCCCGGGACACGCGTGCGCGAGCTGGTCGAGGTGCTCGACATCGAGATAGCCCGCCTCGGCTATACCGTCGCGTCCGCCGGATCGGAGGTGCAGAACGCCCCCACCGAGTGGTTTTCCAACCTCGAGGAGCGCCATGACATCGTGCTCTACGCGGCCGAGTATGACGAGCTCAACTGGAAGACCATCGTCGGCCGACAGGTCGACCGGCTGTTCGGCGTGGCCCTGGGCGATTCCGCTCCGCCTCCCTGGCCGCTGACCCACGCTTCGCCGCCGCTCCTGGAGCAGCAGCTCGTCGACCTGGTCCTGCTCCAGCCTGCGGGGCAGCCCTCCCCGCTGGGATCTGACGCCTGGATGCAGGCGACCGGGGCGGCGCGACTGTTCCATGTGCGCAGCGACAACCGCAGCGATGCCCGCAGAATGGCGCGGACGATCGTCGGCCAGTCGGTAGGCCTCGTCCTTTCCGGCGGCGGAGCGCGGGCCTACGCCCACATCGGGGTGATCCGGGCGCTGCGGGAAGCCGACATCCCGATCGACTTCCTGGGCGGCACCTCCATGGGCGCGATCATCGCCGCAGGGATCGCCATGGGCTGGGATGACGCCGAGCTCGTACTGCGGATCCGCAAGGCCTTTGTGGACTCCGGCCCGCTGGCCGACATCGCCTTCCCGATGATCGCCATGACCCGCGGCGGACGCGTGCGTGAACGGATGCAGGAGCACTTCGGCGACGTCGAGATCCCCGACCTCTGGCTGCCGTACTTCTGCGTCTCCTCCGACCTGACCGACGGGGTCTACCGGCTGCATCGCCGCGGCCTGCTGCGCGAGGCGTTGAGGGCCTCCATCGCCCTGCCCGGCATCTTGCCGCCGGTCTGCCAGGAGGGCCATGTGCTGGTCGACGGCGCTGTGACCAAGAACTTCCCTGCCGATATCATGCGCTCCATGCATCTGGGGCCGATCATCGGCGTGGACGTGGCCGAAGCCCACGGCCTCAATCCGCAGGACATCCTTGCGCCCCCTTCAATATGGCGCTGGATCCTGTCAGGGGATTGGCGCAAGGGGCCGCCGATCGTCTCGGTGCTGATCCGCTCCGCCACCATCTCCACAGCCCACGAAATGGCCGCCGCGCGGGAATACACCGACGTCCTGATCCTGCCGGACATCGGCCCGGTGGAAATCCGCGACTGGAAGGCCTTCGACCCCGCAGTGGACGCCGGCTACCGCGCCGCGAAAGAGGCCCTTGCCAAGCTCGACCGGCCGGCCACCGAACTGCGCCGTCGGCTGACGCTCGCCGAGCGCAAGGCTGCCTCGCGGGTGACCGCGAGGCAGGCGTGATGGTCGTTGCGCGACCACTGTCGGGACGGGCGCGGACCGAACGTCCTCTGATGGCGTGACACGACGACCCGCAGCGCCAGTTCTCAGAAGCCATCCATGTCGTTCCAGGCCTATCTCGACACCATCAAAGACAAGACGGGCATGGGGCCGGAGGAGTTCAAAGCCCTGGCCGCGGGCAGGGGCTTGGCCGGCCCCGGATTGAAGGCCGGCGAGGTGGTAGCCTGGCTGAAACAGGATTTCGAGCTCGGCCACGGACACGCCATGGCGATCTACGCGGTCCTTAAGTCTGCTGGCAGACCCCAGGGTAGCGCCGACGAGCGGATCAAGACGCTGTTTTCGGGCGCCAGGGCCGGATGGCGCGAGGTCGTCGAGACCCTGCTCCAGCGGGTCCGCGAGTTCGGTGACGACGTCTCCGTGGCCTCGACGGAAAGCTACGTCAGCCTCCTGCGCGGCTCCAGGAAGTTCGCGGTGGTGCAGCCGAGCGCCCGTCACCTTGATATCGGCGTCAAGCTGCCGGGGACGCCGCCGACCGGACGCTTTGCAGCAGCCGGCGCCTGGAACGCGATGGTCACCCACCGCGTCCGGATCGCCGACGGTCGGGAGCTCGACCCTGAAGTGCTGGACTGGCTGCGGCTGGCCTATGCTGCGGCAGGCCCGGGCGGTTAGCCCGCGGCGGGCCGGGGCGCCGGAGCAGCGTCAGTGTTGGCGACGGGCGCGGGCGCGGCAGGAGCTGTCGCATTCGGCGTCGGCTGGACCACCGCCGCAGCAGCGACGGCCCGGTCCCGGTCGGCGGCGCGGACAGCGCGCGCGGCGGCGGCGCGCATGGCGATCATGGCGTGCATGGGAGTGATGGTGATCGTCGGCTGGCCGGCGGCGTCAGTCACCACGCCGTGGACGCGGTTGAGGTAGATCGTCGACCCCGGCAACGCGATCGTGCGGCCTCCGATCACCACGGAAGCCGGCGCCAGGGTCGAGCCCTGCGCGGAAGCCTGGATCAGCACTGCCGGCTGAGCGGCCTGGGGCTTGCCGATCAGGGCCACCTTGGACATGCGCGCCTCGCCGCCGCCGTAGGCCAGTGTGAAGGCCTGCGGCAGGCCATCAGGACCGGTAGGCCGGAAGAAGATGTGGCCGCCGATGCGGCCCACCTTGACCAGGGTCGGGGTCCACCAGGCCATCACCCAGGAGGTGTGATAGTGGGTAGCTGTCCCCACCTGCGTCATCACATGGCCGTTGAGCGCGCGCTCGGCGACATCCTTGGCGTTGCGCCAGGCCCAGGCGACAGGCGGCCGCGCCATGGAGCCGTCGCAAGCGAACGAGAACTGGCAGCCGGGCCGGTCGGAGCCTTGGAACACCACCCCGCAGACGGACTTGGGAAAGCCCCCGTGGCGCATGCGGTTGAGCACCACCTGGGCGACCGCCTCCTGGCCGGCCCTCGGCTCGAGCGCGGCTTCGAAGTAGACCGCGGCTGCGAGGCAATTCACCGCCTGGGCGCGCTCCGGGGCGCTGGCCCTGAGAACGAAGGGCGCCACCGGCAGGCTCTCGGTGTGGGAATCCGGGATGACGCCATTGATCCGCTCGGCGTCGGCCATGGACAGATGGCCGATGTTCAGGGTTGGCGGCGTATCGATGTCGAGCCGGGCCCAGCCAGGTGGGCGCTTCCAGGCCCAATGTGGCGCGTCTGGATCATGTGCGGCGGCGAAGCGCGCCGCGCCGGGGCCCGCATCGCCCATCAGCTGCGCCAGGGCCAGGTCGGATAGTCCGCCGGATGCGCGGACCGCAAAGGCGGCGCGGTCCTTGTGGATGTCATTGGACAGGGAGGCGCGCACCGTCAGGGACGCGCCCACCGACACCGCGATCGCCAGCGTCAGCTTGAGCCCAGTCTGGATCGGCTTGCGGTGGGCGCGAGGGAGCCACGACAGGCCCGTGATCGCGTCCAGCCGGCGGCGCGCAGCTGATGCGGAAGCGCCGTCGGCGCGTCCGTACGAAACCGTCAAACCTGGCTCCTCGCTCTTGATCCGCGCGCCCGACTTCAACGCCCTGGCGGAGCCTGATCGGCCCTTGCCGTCCAAATATGGCCAGGGTGTGACGCCCCTTTCGCGACTGCGAACACGGCGCTACATATGGAGTCCCTGTCATGCAGCTGAAAGGAGGTGATCCAGTGTCTCATTGTCCCCAACCCAAATCGGTGACCGTGGCCTGGGCCTCCGCATACGAGGTTCGCGCTTAATTCCCCTTCAATGGGTGCAAGAAAGCAAGGTCGCGAGCCGCTTTGCGGTACCGACAATGGAAGGCCGCCCCGACAACGGGCGGCCTTTTTATTCCCGTTTTCAGAAAGAAACGCAGGCCGTGCTGGTGACCAGCATCACCGACTCCTGGCGGAACCGGCGCTTATAGGCGTCGCGGATGTTGGCGATTTTCGCCGGGTCATCGGGCCCGCCGTCGAGGACCAGGTACAACACCTTGGAGGGCTCGCGAACGATCGTGCCATCCGACGCCTTCCACTGGCCCTGGACGTCCATCACGCTGAGCCCATCTGGGAAGCGCGGGGTCACGTCCTCGTCGATGAAGTGGCGCCAGTCGTCGTCGGTGACCATGGTGGCGTCGTCGATATGCCGCCCGAACACCAGCTCGGCCGTGGTCGCCCGGGCCTGGCCGACCGGGCAGAGCAATGGGCCCAGGACCACTTGCTGCGGCGGCGCGGGCGCAGGCGCGCTCGCGGCCACGGGCGGCGAGGTCACGTGGGCGCAGCCGCCGGCGAAGCCCAGCACGGCGAGCAGGGACAGCGTTGAGACGAGGCGCGCGCGCATCGGCCTGGAACACCCTTGGTCGTGTGCGGGAATCCGAACAGCCCCCGCAAGTCGCCCAAATAGCGCAGACTCAGGCTGGACGCACCAGGAGGGGGTGAGAGAAGGCGGCATCAGGCCAACTTGCCCGGCCGCGCCTACGGAGTCCTGAACAGCGCTGCGGCGCAATGCCGCAGGATTGGGCCGCAGGATTGGGCCGCAGGATTGGGCCGCAGGATTGGGCTCACACCCCGATCAGTTCGCGCCCCATCAGGAAGCGGCGAATCTCGTTGGAACCAGCGCCGATGTCATAGAGCTTGGCGTCGCGCAGCAGCCGTTCGACGGGATAGTCCTTGGTGTATCCTGCCCCACCGAGCGCCTGGATCGCCTCCAGCGAGCACTTCACCGCGTTCTCCGACGCGAACAGGATCGCTCCCGCCGCGTCGTAGCGGGTGGTCTGGCCCGCGTCGCAGGCCCTGGCCACGGCATAGACGTAGGCGCGGGAGGAATTCAGCGCGACATACATGTCAGCGATCTTGGCCTGCATGAGCTGGAACGACCCGATCGGCCGGCCGAACTGGCGCCGTTCGCGCACGTAGGGCAGCACCACGTCCAGGCACGCCTGCATGATCCCCAAGGGGCCGGCCGCCAGCACCGAGCGCTCATAGTCGAGGCCCGACATCAGGACCTTGGAGCCCTCCCCTACACCGGCCAGCACATTCTCAAGCGGGACCTCACAGTCCTCGAACACGAGTTCGCCAGTGTCCGAGCCGCGCATGCCGAGCTTGTCCAGCTTCTGGGCGCTGCTGAAGCCCTTGAACGAGCGCTCGATCAGGAAGGCGGTGATGCTGCTGCTTGGGCCCGCGTCGGGATCGGTCTTGGCGTAGACCACCAGGGTGTCCGCCTCTGGCGCGTTGGTGATCCAGAACTTGCTCCCGTTGAGCACCCAGCGATCGCCGCGCCGTTCGGCCCGCAGCTTCATCGACATCACGTCGGACCCCGAACCGGCCTCGGACATGGCCAGGGCGCCGACGTGCTCGCCCGAGATCAGTTTGGGCAGGTAGCGCTGCTTCTGCTCGGCGGAGCCCCAGCGGCGGATCTGGTTGATGCAGAGATTGGAGTGGGCCCCGTATGAGAGTCCGACCGAGGCTGAGCCGCGGGAGACCTCCTCCATCGCCACGACGTGCTCAAGATAGCCGAGCCCAAGTCCACCCCATTCTTCCTCCACGGTGATGCCGTGCAAGCCCAGCTCGCCCATCTGCGGCCAGAGCGTCCTTGGGAAGGTATTGGTGGCGTCGATGTCGACGGCGATGGGGGCGATGCGGTCAGCCGAGAAGCGAGCCGTGGCTTCGCGGATGGCGTCGGCGTTTTCGCCAAGGCCGAAGTCGAGTGAGGGGCCGTGATTAGGGATCATGTCCCCTTGCATACCACGGCCCCCCCGCCGGCGGGAGAAGCTACTGCAATCCTACGCTACTGGTACTAAAATGTACTAAACGCTACTGATGACGCAACTGTGTGATGGATACTAACCGATACTATACGCTACTGTACGCTTACTGCTCCTCCCGTCCCCCCAGGCGTTCCAGAAGAAAGTAGACCGCGGTCGCCACGCAGCCGATGCCGGTGAGGCCAACGCCCCAGCCGATCAGCGCAGGCAGGCCGGTGACGTGGGCTTCGTGCTGGCCGAGCAACCAGACCAGGGCGGCCGCAAACATGATCAGGCCCACCGTCGCCAGACCGATCAGCGCCGGCGCCGCGCCGATCCCGCGGATCGGTTGCACCGGAACCTGGTCGAGCTCGGCCGCGACGTCCAATTCGTGATGGGCCACCCGGCGGGACTCGAAATCGCCAAAGGTGAGTGGTTCGGCCTCGAACAACGGCGGCTCGGACGGTCCGCTGTCCTGGGGCTCGATCTCCGGCTCAGGCTCGACGGCGTCGGGTTCTTCCGCCGGCAGCGGCGTTAGCTCGAAAGGATCTTGCGCCGGCGGCGTCTGGGCCTCTTCGGCCGGGAACGGGGCGACTTCAGCCTGCAGGTCCGCGCTTTCGGCAGCGGCAGGCTCGGCGACGGGTTCAGGCCTGGGCTCGGGCGGAGCGTCTTCCACGGGTTCGTTGAGGATCGACTGCAGCCGTACTGTCAGAGCCTCGGCGGCGATCTCGCTCGCGGTCGGTGCGGAGTCGTCGGTGAACGGCGTGACCTCCCTGATCGAAGGCCCGGAAGCCACGCGTTCGGCGATGGCTCGATCGCCGTCGAGCGAGGCGTGGACGTCCACCGGCGTCTGAACCGGCGCGCTTCCAAAGCCGTCCTGATCGACTTCGGGCCTGACGATATGGGACGGCGCGGGAACAAAGCCCTGCGGCGGCGTGAGGAACAGCACCTTTTCAGCGGCGCGCCGGCGCACCAGGGCGTCGACCACGATCCGCTCGCCATCGAGATCTGCCTTGCGCCACATCTCCATGGCGCAGGCTGCCTGCAGCAGGGAGCCTTCGTTGAGCCGATGTAGCACGCTGGAGCCACGGAAGCCGGCGACGCCGATGTTGAAGACAAACGCGGAAAGGGCGTCGAACTGGTTCTGGTTCAGCGGCGTGAACACCAGCGTGTTCAGCGCGCCGGTCACCTCGATCAGGTCGTAGATCAGGAGAGCTTCAGCGTCGGCTTCCGACACCTCTACGCCTTGGCGCGCCGTCCTGGTGTGGCCGTAGCCGATGGTCCAGCGGCCGTCCTGCAGCCGCGCAGCCGTGCGCCGGTAGCCTTCGAACCGCTTGATCAATTCGATCGCGGTGCGGGACACCTGTTGGCGCGAAGTCATCAATCCTGATCCAGTTTGGCACAGGCCAGAGCCTGCCTGGACCGGCCGGAGCAAGAAGGACGCCGATCACAACAGGATGATGGCTGCGATCGCCAGGACTGCGAAAAAGCCCATGAAATCGGTCAGAAAGGTGACCAGGATCGGCGAGGACACCGCCGGGTCGCGGCCCATCCGCTCAAGGATCAGCGGCGCCAGGATGCCGCCGAGACCGGCGGTGAAGATGTTGGCCACCAGCGCCAGGCCCACCGTGATCGCCAGGCGGGGGTTGTGATAGACCAGCCAGGTCGCCAGCCCCATCACCAGCGCCAGGGACAGGCCGTTGATCACGGCCACCGTCAGCTCGCGCCAGATGATCCGCTGGGCGTTGGCGGCGTTCAGCTCCTTGCTGGCCAGGGCGCGGACGGCCACCGCCAGGGTCTGGGTGCCAGCGTTGCCGCCCACGGAAGAGACGATGGGCATCAGCACGGCCAGGGCGACGACCTTGGCCACCTCGGCCTGGAAGATACCGATACTGGTGACAGCGACCGCCTCGGTGGCGAGGTTGGTGATCAGCCAGGGCAACCGGGAGCGCACGATGCCCAGCACGCTGGCGTCGCGACCGGCGTCCGACACCCCTGCGAGGGCCAGGATATCCTCCTCGGCCTCTTCCTGGATGACGCCGACGATGTCGTCGACGGTGATCTGTCCCACCAGCCGGCCGCCGGTGTCGGTCACCGGGGCGGAGACAAGGTGGTACTTGTCGAAGATGTAGGCCACCTCCTCCTGGTCCATCCCGACCGGGATCTCGTTGACCGGCTCCATGATGGAGGTCAGCGTCACGTCGGGCGGCGCCTTGAGCAGCTGGCTGACCGCCACCGCGCCGATCGGCTTGAATGACGGGTCGACCACATAGACGTCGAAGAACAGCTCGGGCAGGTCGTCGGCAGTCTGGCGGACGTGGTCGATAGTCTGGCCGACGGTCCAGAACTGCGGCGCGGCCAGCACCTCGCGCTGCATCAGCCTGCCGGCGGATTCCTCCTCGTAGGACAGGGAGCTTTCGATGCCCGCGCGGTCCGACTCGGACATGGCGGCCAGAACCGCGTCGCGCTTGTCGTCCTCCAGGTCCTCGATCAGGTCGGCGGCGTCGTCGGACTCCAGTTCGCCCAGCGCCTGCGCCAGGGTGCTGGGGGGAACGCTCTCCAGCACCTCTTCGCGGATGTTGTCCTCGAGCTCGGACAGGATCTCGGGAAGCGCGTCGGGCTCCAGGAGCGGAATCAGCTCCTCCCGGTAGTCGGCTGACAGGAACCCCATCAGATCGGCCACGT
>FTHA01000695.1_pt1 | contig 19655 bp, 15 predicted proteins | sample 1640771 | NCBI WGS metagenome assembly FTHA01 (sample SAMEA3914789, study PRJEB12502) | metagenome | biome: forest; material: soil | place: Canada | collected 2011-07-03 | depth 0.3 m | reverse complement strand
CTGCTGGGCGGACTCCTGGTCAGCCGCAATGTCAGCCGCGCGATGGCCGGCCTGAACGCGGTCGTGGCGGCCTGCAGCCGGGCGATGGCCAGCACGGCGTTGAAGGTGCGCAGCACGCCTTCGGAGTCCTCCAGCGCCTGGACGAGCGCCGCCGTCGGATCGCCCTTGCCGGCCTCCACGTCGAGCATCGCCACCTCCAGCCGCGCGCGCAGGCGCGTCAGAGGCGAGCGCAGATCGTGAGCGATGGCGTCGCCGGCGTGGCGAATGCCGGCCATGGATCGCTGCAACCGGTCGAGCATGTCATTCAGGCCCGCGGCCAGCTCATCGAACTCGTCCCGCGCGCCCCTGACCTTGGCGCGGGCGTTGAGATCGCCCGCCTGCACGGCCGCCACGACCGCGTTCAGGCCGGCCATCGCGCGGCTGACATTGCGGCTGACCAGGAGTCCGCCCAGCAGGCCGAGCAGCACCATCAACGCTCCGGCGCCCCACAGGGCGCGCACGATCTTGACGACGTAGGACTCCGCTTGGCCGATGTCTGCCCCGACCAGCAGCCGCTCGCCCGTCGGCAGACGGATCTGTTCGGCGCGGGCCGGCTGATGCACCACGGCGCCGTTGGGATCGGTATTGGTGATCTGAAACGCCTTCCAGGCCACGTCTTCCTGACTGTCGGCCAGGGGCGAGGCCTGGATGTTGCCGGTGGTCCCGTGGCCCTGCCGGTCCATGAGCAGATAGAGGAAGGGCCGCCCGTCGGCGGTCCGCTCAATGAGCGCCTGGTTCAAGGCGTTCAGGCCGCCCTGGCGATAGACTGTCTCCAGCGATCGCATCTCCGCGGCGATCTCTGCGTCGGCGCGGCGGGTCACTTCGCCGGCGGTCACCGCGTAGATGTAGAAAAGGAAGGCGGCGGCGGCCAGGGCGAACACCGCCAGGAACATCAAGGTGAGGCGAAAGGGCGTGGTGCGGATGAGCGCCGGCAGTCTCACAACGTTCGCCCAGGCCTCACGCTTCCAGCCGGTATCCCGCGCCGCGCACGGTCTGCAGCATCGGCCGGTCGAAACCCTTGTCGATCTTGGAGCGGAGCCGCGAGATGTGCACGTCGATCACATTGGTCTGTGTGTCGAAGTGGTATTCCCAGACCTTCTCAAGCAGCATGGTCCGCGTCACCGACTGGCCGGCGTGACGCATCATGAATTCCAGGAGCTGGAACTCGCGCGGCTGCAGGTCGATCTCCTTGCCCTGGCGATGCACGGTGCGGTGGATCAGATCCATCTCCAGGTCACCGACCTTGAGCACGGTCTGCACCGAGCCCGTCTCGTGGCGGCGCGCCAGGGCCTCGACCCGGGCGATCAGCTCGGCGAAGGCGTAGGGCTTCACCAGGTAGTCGTCGCCGCCGGCCTTCAAGCCCTTCACGCGGTCGTCGATCTCTCCCAGCGCCGAAAGAAACAGGACCGGCGTGTGGTCGCCGTCGCGGCGCAGGGTTTCCACCATGCCGATCCCGTCAAGCCGCGGCATCATCCGATCCACCACCATGACGTCGAACTTGTCCTGACGGGCGAAGTCCAGACCCTGGGCGCCGTCCGCCGCACGGATGGAGTCCCAGCCGGCTTCGGCCAGGCCCCGCGACATGGCCTCGGCGGCCTCAAGGTCGTCTTCAACGATCAAGATGCGCACGTCCGGCTTCCCCCTCAGCTGGTCGTTTGGTCCAGGTCCCAGACAAGAGGCCCCAGCGGTCGCCGATCCTAGGCTCGGCGGCTCTCGATCCTAAGGCTGAATCTTGATGGCGACGAACAGATTGCGCCCGCCGCGGTGCACCTGAAGCAGCACGCTGGTCCGTCCGGCTTTTTTGGCGGCGTCCACGGCGGCCGGAACGTCGCCCGGGTTCACCGCGTCCCTGTCGCCGGCGCGCACGATCACATCGCCGCGGTGCAGACCCTTCTGTCCCGCGTCCGACGATGCCTGGACGCTCTCGACCACCACCCCGTGCAGGTTCGACGGGATGGCGTACCGGCGCTGGGCGGACTCATCGAGCGGGCCGTAGCTCATGCCGAGCGCGCTCGGCCGCTGGACCGGCGGGCCGCCCGGGGGCGCGGCGTCACTGTCGTCGTCGCCATTGTCATTGTCCGCCTTGGAGAGCTGGCGCTCCGACGGGCGGATCCCGGCGCGGACGTCGGCGGAGGCCGACTTGCCGCCCCGCAGGATCTGCAGGTGCAGCGTATCGCCGGGGTGCGAGCCCGCCACCTGGCGGGTGAGTTCGGAGGAGTTCTCCACGGTCTTGCCGTTCACGCTGAACACGACGTCGCCTGGCTGCACGCCGGCCTTGTCGGCGGGCTCGCCTGGCACAAGCTCGGACACGATCGCGCCCTTCTTGCCGCCGATGCCCAGACTGTCGGCGATTTCGGGCGTCAGGTTCTGAATGGTCGCGCCCATGTAGCCGCGGGTCACCTTGCCGCCCGCGATCAGCTGCTTGGTGATCTGGTCAGCCACGTCGGCGGGGATGGCGAAGCCGATGCCCACCGAGCCGCCCGAGGGCGAAAAGATCGCCGTATTTACGCCGATCACCCGGCCATAGATGTCGAAGGTCGGCCCTCCGGAGTTGCCCCGGTTGATCGGGGCGTCGATCTGGATGTAGTCGACGAACGTCGAGGACTGGTCCTGCAGGTTTCGGCCGTAGGCTGAGATGATGCCCGCGGTGGCCGTTCCGCCCAAGCCGAACGGGTTGCCGATGGCGATCACCCAGTCGCCCACGCGCGGGCGGGCCGAGTTCTCGAAGTCCACGAAAGAGAAGCCCTTGCCCTCGACCTTGACCACGGCCAGGTCCGTCGCCTCGTCCCTGCCCACCACCGTGCCGGTCAGCTGACGGCCGTCCTTGAGGGAGACCTTGATGTCGGTGGCGTTTTCCACGACGTGGTTGTTGGTGACGATGTAGCCGTCGCCGGAGATGAAGAAGCCCGACCCCGAGGACATCGCCTGGGGCGCGTTCTTGCCGCCGTCCTTGTCGTCCGGATCCTGGCCCTTGGGCACGATGTCGAAGGGGAAGTTCTCAAAGCCCGGGATATTGCGCAAGGCCTTGGCGTTGACCTTGGAGGTCACGTCGATCTGCACCACGGCGGGCGACACCCGCTCGAAGATATCCGCGAACGACAACGGCGCGCCGATCGGCGGCGCGAACATCGGCGAGGTGGAGGTGCGGATGAACTGCGCCCCCTGGCCGGCGTGCGCCGGGGCCCAGCGCATGCCTGCGCCCGCGAGGGCCGAGGCGGCGATGCCGGCGCCGGCGATCGCGCCAATCAAATAGCCGGTTCTGCGAACGGTCATCTGCACTCTGTCCTCATCGGGGCGGAACTCCCCGGCCGGCGTCATCATCAGTCGCCATGCCGCAGGCCGCCAAGCCTCTCAAGTTACGTTTCCGTCATGCCCGCAGTGTTCCTGGGGCCGATATTTGGCGGAACGGTGTCAAGTCGTTCCTCCACGTCCAGGGTCTGCAGCCGCAATTCCTCGTCCATGGTCAGGGCCGTTTCGAACCTGACCGGGCGCCTCGCCCGCAGGGCGAATACAGCGCCGCCCGCGGCGAGGATCAGGACCGGCGTGAGCCATAACAACGCGTTCCCCGCGGACATCTGCGGCTTAAGCAGGATGAACTCACCATAGCGGTCCACCAGGAAGGCTCTAATCTGGGCATCGGTCCGGCCGGCCGCAACCTGCTGGCGCACGATCTGTCGGAGGTCGTGCGCGAGTTCGGCTTCGGAATCGTCGATCGATTCATTCTGGCACACAACGCATCGGAACTGCTGAAAAAGATGGCGCGCGCGGGTCTCCTGCGCGGGGGCGCCGAGCCGCTCGGACGGATCGATGGCGGCGGCGATGCACAGCAGGCCCGCCAGGGCGGCGGCGAGGCGGCGCGCCCGGCTCATTCGGCCGGCTCCAGCGCTGCTCCGGCGCGCGCTCGCCTTGGCAGGGCGAACCTCAGCCGGCGGTCGGACAGGGAAATGGCGCCGCCCAGCGCCATGATGATCGGTCCGAGGAAGATGAAGCGCGCCCATGGATTGAAATAGGCCCGGATCACCCAGCGCGGATGGTCCGGCGGCCCGGGCGCGCGATCGCCCAGGACCACGTAGAGATCGTCCAGGCCCTGTTCACAGATGGCGACCTTGGAGGTGGATTGCGCCTGGACCGGATAGAACCGGCGTTGCGGCGCGCCGACGCAGACGGGCGCGCCGTCATGGGTGAGGACCACGTCGGCCTGCTCGGCGTCGAAGTTGGGACCCTCGACCGGGCCCACGGCCTTGAGCGTCAGGGCGTAGTGTCCAAGGCGCATCTGGTCGCCGACGGCGAGGTTCTGCGCGCCCTCGCTTTTCCAGGCGGTCTCGAAGCAGGCGCCCAGCACGAACAGACCCAGGCCGATGTGAGCCAGGGTCATGCCCCAGGCGCCTCGCGGCAGGCCCTTGAGGCGGCGGCCGACCTCCGCGGCGGGGGCCCGGCCCAGGCGGCACCGCTCGGCGACCTCCGTCAGCGCCCCGGCGACAACCCAGACCCCCAGGGTCACGCCGGCCGCGGCGAACAGCTTCATCGGATCGTGCATCGCCAGCATCACGCCGCCGGCGGCCAGGGCCAGGACCGCGGCGATCCACAGGCGCTGCAGGGCGCCGAGCGCGTCGGCGCGCTTCCAGGTGAGCAAGGGGCCGGCCGGCAGCAGCAGCAGGCAGGCGGCCATCAGCGGCGCGAAGGTCAGGTTGAAGAACGGCGGCCCCACCGAAATGGCCTCGTCCGAGAGCGCCTGGCGGATGAGAGGATAGAGAGTGCCAAGCAGCACGGTGGCCACGGCGGCCGCCAGGAACAGGTTGTTGAGCACCAGCGCGCCTTCCCGGCTGACGGGGGCGAACAGTCCGCCGGACACCAGCTTTGGCGCGCGCCAGGCGAAGAGGACGAAGGCGCCGCCGGCGGCGACGCCCATGATGATCAGGAGCAGGACCCCCCGGGTCGGATCGACCGCGAAGGCGTGTACTGAGGTCAGGACGCCCGAACGCACCAGGAAGGCGCCCAGCATCGACAGCGTGAAGGCGAGGATGGCGAGGAATACGGTCCAGGCGCCGAGGGCGCCGCGCTTCTCGGTGACGATCGCGGAGTGCAGCAGCGCCGTTCCGGCGAGCCAGGGCATGAAGCTGGCGTTTTCCACGGGGTCCCAGAACCACCAGCCGCCCCAGCCCAGTTCGTAATAGGCCCAGTAGGAGCCGAGCGTGATGCCCACGGTCAGCAGGCTCCAGGCCGCCAGGGACCATGGGCGCACCCAGCGGGCCCAGGCGGAATCGACCCGGCCCAGGATCAGGGCCGCCAGGGCGAAGGAAAAGACGATCGAGAAGCCGACATAGCCCGCGTAGAGAAAGGGCGGATGGATCGCCAGGAACGGGTCCTGCAGCAGGGGGTTCAGCGAACGGCCTTCGACCGGCGGATCCGCCAGGCGCACGAAGGGACTGGACGCGAAGGTGGTGTAGCCGATGAACAGGATGCCGAGGCCGCCTTGGATCGACAGGACCAGGGATTTCAGGGGGCGCGGCAAGTCGCGGCCACCGAGCGCCACGGCCGCCCCGAATCCCGTCAGCGCCAGGTTCCACAGCAGCAGGGAGCCCTCGTGGCTGCCCCACACGGCGGCGATCTTATAGAGCAGGGGCTTGGTGGTGTGCGAATTGGCCGCCACATTGGCCACCGAGAAGTCCGAGCGGACGAACGCATACATCAGCGCGAAGAAGGCCACGGCTATGGCCATGAAGGCCGCCGCCGCCGCGCCTTCGCCGGCGCCGCTCAGGGCGCGGGAGCCGCGGGCGTAACCCAGGGCGGAGGCCCCCGCCTGGGCGAACGACAGGGCCAGGGCGAGGATTAGGGCGAACGAGCCGAGTTCAGCGATCATGATGGGTTCGGACCGCCGGCCAGGGCGCCGCCCGGCCGCCACTCTCCAGACTTCTTCAGGGCGCGCACCACTTCCTTGGGCATGTACTTCTCGTCGTGCTTGGCGAGGATCTGGCTGGCCTGGAAGACACCTGCGCCGTCGAAGGCGCCCTGGGCCACCACGCCCTGGCCCTCGCGGAAGAGGTCCGGCGGTTCGCCGTGGAATAGCGTCGTCACCTGCGCCGAGCGGTCGGTGATCCTGAACTGCAGGGTCCCGTCAGGGCGCCGCGAGATGGTGCCCGGCTCCACGAGACCGCCGATGCGCACCACCCGCCCGGCCGGAACGTGCTGTGTCTGCGCTTCCGTGGGGCCATAGAAGAACACCACCGCGTCGCGCATGGCGTAAAGCGACAGGCCGACGGCCAACGCCAGCACCGGGGCCGCGGCCGCCAGGACGGTCAATCGTCTGCGCGCCTTGCGGGACTTGGGAAGCAGGGACATGAACCGACCGGCCCAATGGGGCCGCCTTTCGGTCCGGAACATAGCCTCTTCGAGGCCGGACGCCAGACGCAAGCTGTCGGGACTTGGGCGCCTAGGCGACGGGTTCCGAGGAGCGGATCGGTTCGCCCTCCGTCTCCGGCGCGGCCGGCGCCTCAATGATGAAACGCAGCACGTCGCCGGCGCGCTTGGCGATCTCCTGCAGTTCCAGCGGCGCATCTTCGGGAGAGTCGGCGACCAGTTGCTGCAGGTCACGGGCGAGGCGCAGCAGTCTCGGCGTGGAGACGATCATGCGCGCCTGCGTTTCGATGGCGCTGGGATCGCGGTCATATTCCGCCCCGGGGACGCGCCAACCGCCCCAATCCTGGCTGTCGGTGACCACCACCGGGAAGGTGCCGGGGTAGGGATGGTGGTGGCATTCGTCCGGCTGCTGCCACTTGTTCTTGGCGCGCAGCAACCTCCACGAGCGCCCGGCCTCGAGCGCGGGATCCTCGGAGGGTTCCTCCGCGCGCAGCTCGCTGGCCAGGAATTCGCGTCCCAGGCCCAGCTCGTAGGTGATCCGGACAGGCTCGCCGAATCCCTTGGCCCAGACCGGAACGATGCGTTCGATCACCGCCCAGGCGCCGACGCACTCCACCCAGACCCGCTGGTTGCGATGAAACTGAGCCTTGGCCATGTCCCGCCCTCAGCCGACACTGAACGCGGACTATGGCGTGGACTGGTTGACGGCCGGTCAACCCGCCGTACGTCCGTGTCAGTCCGCCGCGCCCAGCGACCAGCCGCCGTCGATGGGGATCTGAGCGCCGGTGATGTAGCCGCAGGCCGGCGACGCCAGGAAGAGGGCGAGGCCCTTCATGTCCTCCGGAAAGCCGACCCGGTGCATCGGGACGCTTTTGGATACGGTCTCCTGCACGGTGGGATCGTGGGCGTGACCGCCGCCGATATTGGTGATGAAGAACCCCGGGGCGATGGCGTTGACGGTGATGTTGTAGGCCGCCAGCTCCAGGGCCACGTTGTGCATCAGGTGGGCCGCGCCCGCCTTCGACGCCATGTACGCCGCCCCGATGGAGGCTTCGGGCATGAAGGCGGCGAGGGAGGTGGTCACGATGATTCTGCCGAACTTGCGGGGCTTCATGTGCCGGGCGGCCGCGCGCAGTGTGGCGAAGACGCCGTTCAGGTTGATGTCGATCACCCGGCTCCAGCGTTCGTCCGAATAGTTCTCCAGCGCGCCCTCGGGATTTCGCGCGCGGCCGTCGCCGACCCAGCCTGAGACGAAGCCGGGCCCCGGATCGATCCCTGCGTTGGCGAACACCACGTCCAGCTTGCCGTACTCGGCGACGGCGTCGTCGAAGGCCCTGTCCAGCGCCGCATGATCGGTGACGTCCACCCGCGCGCCCCTGACGTCGTAGCCCAGGCCGCGGAGCCGCAGCGTTTCGGCCGCGATCCGGTCGGCGTTGATATCCAGCATGGTCACCCGGGCGCCGTTCTCGGCGAGCGCCTCGGTGAAGCCCAGGCCGAGGCCGGAGGCCCCGCCGGTGACGATGGCGCAATAGCCGTCAACCTTGAACATGTCGGCGACCTTCATCGACGTCTCCTCATCTGTGGTCTGCAACGTGGCGGCGCCATTTGGACGGGCCGGGGCGTCCTGCGCAACAGCGCTCCGGCAAGGCGCTTCATTTCACGGCGCGCACCGCGGGCAGGCGGATTCGATTCTCCCTCGCACGCCGCCGCGCGGGCTGGCTATAGGCGATGACAGAAACGCACAGGGAGATGTCCAATGGGCCGCATGCAGGACAAGGTCGCGCTGATCACCGGAGGGGCTGGCGGCCTGGGCGGCGCCACGGCGCGGCGGATGTCGGAGGCGGGCGCAAAGGTGATCCTCGCCGACCTCGCGGAGGACGCGGGCCAGGCGCTGGCCAGCGAGCTGGGGGGAGCGTTCGAGCGACTGAATGTCACCAACGAGGACAACTGGCGATCCGTCGTCGCGGCGGTGGACGCAAAGTTCGGCCGGATCGACGTGCTGGTGAACGGCGCCGGCATCGAGGGCGACTTCCTCCACGGTTCACCGGAGACCACGAGCCTCGAGGAATGGCGCAAGGTGCTTGCGGTCAATCTCGACGGGACCTTCCTGGGCTGCAAGCACGTCCTGCCGGTGATGAAGCGGGCGGGCCTTGGATCGATCGTCAATATCTCCTCCATGGCCTCGTTCCTGGGCACCCCGGCGTCGACCTCCTACGGCGCCTCCAAGGCGGGCGTGCAGCAGCTGACAAAATCGGTGGCGGTCTACGGCAGCCGGGATGGATTGAAGATCCGCTGCAACTCCGTGCACCCGGGGGTGATCCGCACGCGCATGCTGGACCACATCTACGAACAGATCGGCCAGCTGGCCAACGTCTCGGCGGCGCAGGCCGAGGAGATGTCGCTGAAGCAGGTGCCCTTCGGCGCCGTGGGCGAGCCCGACGACGTCGCCTGGCTGATCCTCTATCTCGCGTCGGACGAGGCCAAGTACGTGACCGGGTCGGAATTCCAGGTCGACGGCGGCTGGCATCTCGTGGATGCTCGCTGAAACCAATTCGTCGCCGGGGAGGATCAGATGAAAGCCGCCGTCTTCAAGGGCCTGCACCAGCCGCTGGTGATCGAGACCCTGCCTGATCCGACGCCCGGCCCGCTGGACGTGGTGGTCAAGGTCGGCCGCTGCGGCATCTGCGGCTCGGACCTGCACATCACCGAGGACCCGATTTTCGGGGTGCCGCCCAACATCGTGCTCGGCCACGAATACGCCGGCGAAGTGGTCGAGGTCGGCCGCGGCGTGAGCCGGGTCAAGAAGGGCGACATCATCGCCGCCTTCCCGCTGAACAGCTGCGGTGAGTGCGGCCCCTGCCGGAAGGGCCAGGGCGCATGGTGCGAGAAGGGCATGACCGTAGGGGGCGGCGGCTACGGCCAGTACTCCCAGATCGCTGAGCATCAATGCGTGCGCATGCCCGCCGGCGTGTCCCTTGACGACGGCGCCCTGGTCGAGCCCATGGCGGTGGGTCTGCACGCGGTGAACGTCTCGGGGATCTTCTCGGGCGCCCGGGTGCTGGTGATCGGCGCCGGCCCCATCGGCCTGGCGGTGGTGTTCTGGGCGCGCCGCATGGGCGCGGGCCGGATCGCCTGCACGGCCTCATCCACGCGCCGGGCGGACCTGGCCATGGAGATGGGCGCGAGCGTGTTCGTGGCGCCCTCGGAAACGCCGGTGGAAGATGTGAACCGCGCCCTGGGGGGACCGCCCGAGATCGTGTTCGAATGCGTGGGCATGCCGGGTCTCATCCAGCGGTGCGTCGACCATGTCGCGCCGCGCGGCACTGTGGTGATCGCGGGTCTTTGCACCCGGCCCGACACCATAAACCCGTTCTGGGTAGTCAATAAGGAGGTCCGGCTGCAGCCGTCGGCCTTCTATGAGGTGCGTGATTTCGAGACCACGCTGGACCTGTTCGAGTCCGGCGTGGTGGTCCCGCACGCCATGATCACCGATGAAGTCGGCCTTGCCGCCATGCCCGAGGCCTTCGAAGCGCTGAAGCAGCGCACGCACCAGTGCAAGGTCATGGTCAAGACCTGGGAATGAACGCCCAACCCTGAAGGCGCGCGGGTTTTCAGCAGCCGTCCCACCCTGAGGCATTGAGTCAACCGGCCGCTTGTGTCGGGCGGCGCCCCTTTGCCCAAGGCGGAGCCCGAGCCCGGATCCCCTCCGGATGACCCCCGCCGCCGCGGCGCCGGGTGCGGCATGGGCGAAACGCCGCGGCCGGTCCGCGCGCCGAATTGTGCCATTTATGACGCCGTGTCATTTCGGCATCACCTTCAAGTGTCCGAACATGGTCGGGTTTGACACGACTCCGGCGGTCATCCATTGTGAACTTACAAGCCTGTAACAATCAGGCAGTTGAACCATAAGATTTCAATCCTCGGGGGAGCCAACGGACCGTCACGCCTTCTGGGCCTTCAGGCCCCATTCGTCCCCCCGGCTTGCGCTGGGCGGCGGTTGTCTGGCGAGGCGTGCAGTCGAGCGACCCCCTTGGTTGTCAATCTCATGGTGAATAAGGGGCGGACGATCGTCAGGGGGACCTGATCCAATTTCAACGCGCAGATGCGCCGGAGCCCGAACAGAGGGCATGGCGCGGCGCAGACGACACTCGGGAGGAGTTAGACTATGCAAGGTTCACGGATTTCCAGGCGGACGACCAGGTCCGTACTGATTGCGACTACGGCGATGATGGCCGGCATGACGTTCGCTGGCCTGACGGCCGGTGCGGCCAATGCGGCCGACGCGCCGCCGGCGGCGCAGCAAGCGGTCAAGGAAGTGGTCGTCACCGGTTCGCGCATCTCGCGTCGGGACTTCACGTCCACCAGCCCGATCGTCACGGTCAACGCCCAGGCCTTCCAGAACACCGCCAACGTCGCGATCGAGGCCACGCTGAACAAGCTGCCTCAGTTCACGCCCGCGCAGGACCTTACGGGCGCCAATTCGGCTGACGTGCAGCCGACCGCCGACAACACCGTCGGCATCTCCACCGCCAGCCTTCGCGGCCTGGGCTCGAACCGTAACCTGGTGCTCGCCGACGGCCAGCGCCTGCAGCCGGTCAACGGCGCCCTGGTGGTCGACCTGAACTCGATTCCCTCGGCGATCATCGACCACGTGGAAGTTGTGACGGGCGGCGCCTCGGCCGTTTACGGCGCTGACGCGGTCTCCGGCGTCGTGAACTTCATCCTGAAGAAGAACTTCCAGGGCCTGACCGTCGACGCCCAGTACGGCACCACCCAGGCCGGCGACGGCCAGGAGTTCAAGGCCAGCGCCCTCTTCGGCGCCAACTTCGCCGACGACAACGGCAACGTGACCTTCGGCTTCGAGCGCTACACCCGCGCCGCGTCCTATGAGAACAATCACGCGATCTACACGAAGGGTTTTGGCGATCCGACCACGGGCTCGAACGAGTTCTTCAACACCGGAACCTTCTACTGCGGCTTCTGCCTCGCCACGCCGTCAGGGGGCGCGGTGTCGGCCGCTACCGGCATGCCGTTCGGCTTCGCCTCGGGCTTCACGCTCTTCCAGATCAACAAGGACGGCAGCATCGCTGCCGGCCCCTCCGGCTTCGGAGGCCCGGTTGGGACGGGGGGCGTCTTCAACTACACCGGCCCGGTCGACGGCCAGCATGTGGCCTACGAGAACTTCGTCGGGAACGACGGCTCGATCATTCGAGGGATCAAGACCAACCAGGTCGACAAATACTTCATCACCTCGCCGCTGAACCGCTGGTCGATGTACGGCGCGGCGCACTACGACTTCAACGATAGCCTGACGACTTACGTCCGCGGCACCTTCGCCTCGACCCACACGGCGACCAACCTGTTCTCGACGCCTTACATCGGCGGCTGGAGCATTCAACTTCCGTACAACCAGGCGACGGACGACCCCGCCTCGCCGGGCTTCATCGGACCTGGCCAGGCCGGCGCGCAGCACCCGGTCCCGGCCGCGGTGGCGAAACTGCTGAACAGCCAGTTCCCCTTTGGCGGGGTCGCAACGGCTTGGTCGCCTTGGATCATCCCGACCACCAACGGGGCGGACGCCTGGGCCCAGCCCCGCTCGACCGTCGACGACAACACTGTCTGGCAGATGACGGCGGGCCTGAAGGGCAAGGCGCCGATCGCAGATTGGACCTGGGAGCTCTATGGCTCGCATGGTCAGGCCTCGGACTACCTCCAGGGCTTCGGCGACACCTCGCTGCAGCGCTTCATCACGGTGCTCACCGCGCCGAATTACGGCGCCAACCAGGACTTTATCGGCAACCAGATCTTTGGACACGGCGGCTTCGGCGTCGCCCACGCCCATTGCACCTCCGGCTTCTACGGCGCGATCTTCCAGCAAACCAAGCCCTCGCAGGACTGCCTCGACGCCATCACGGCGACGATCCAGAGCCGGGTGCTGGAAGAGCAGAACATCGCCGAGTTCGACACTCAGGGGACGCTGTTCCACGCGCCCGCCGGCGACGTGAAGCTGTCACTCGGCGCGGACTTCCGCGACGAATATGTGCAGTACACGCCGGACATCCTGCAGAGCACGGTTTCGTTCATCGACCAGGTCGCGGGGGTCTATCCGACCTCCTACGAGGACGCGTCCACCTCCGCCCGCGAAGGTTACGGCGAACTCTTCATACCGGTCGTGAAAGACCTGCCGTTGATGAAGGAGTTCAACCTCGAGCTCGGGGCCCGCTACTCGACCTACACCGGCGACGACCATCATACCGGCATGAAGATCACCCCGCCGGGCGGTTGGACCTACAAGATCCTCGGCGACTGGAAGGTCACCGACTGGGCGCGTCTGCGCGGCGGCTACAACCTCTCCGTCCGCTCGCCCAATGTGGGTGAGCTGTTCCTCGCCAAGCAGGAAGAGTTTGCGGGATCCACGGCGTACGGCGACCCCTGCTCCTCAAGGTCCAGCGCGCCCTTCGGCGCCGGCGGCGCCGACATTGGCTTCGGTCCGGGGATCGACCCGAACGCGACGGCTGGGAATCCTGGATCACCCGGTCACCCCTACACCGTCGCTAAGGGCCAGACGGCCGCAGGCGCCCAGAACGCGTACCAGATCTGCAAGGCCCTGATGGGCCAGGCGGGCTCCGCCTTCTAGTATGGCGGCGGCCACGCCGTTCAAGCTGCGCCCGCGCCAGCGCCGTTCGGCTTCGAGAACCAGATCGGCAACACCGCCCTGCAGGCTGAAAAGGCCCATACCTGGACGGCCGGCGTGGTGCTGAGCTCGCCCTGGCATAACGCCTGGGTCGGCAACCTGCGCACCGCGATCGACTGGTACAGCATCAAGATCAACGGGGCGATCGAGCTCGGACAAGTCGACCAGGTCAAGTCCCTCTGCTACGGCCAAAGCGACGTCGCCGTCGCGGTGGCTTCAGCGGCCTGCCAGCTCGTGACGCGCATTCCCGGCAACGGCGCCGAGGATGTGACCACGGTCCAGTTCAACAACTTCGCCACCATCAAGACCTCCGGCATCGACCTGGAGCTCGACGACGGCTGGAACTTCGAAGATATCGGCATGCACGCCGTGCCCGGCAGGCTGCAGTTCAACTGGTTGATGTCCTACCTGATCAACTACGACACCGTCGCCTACTCTGGGCAGCCGGTGGTCCACTGGGCCGGCTCGCTGGGTCCGTCGCTGAACGGCGTCCAGCAAGGTTCGGCCTACAAGTACAAGATGAACACCACGCTGACCTATATGGAAGGGCCGATGAGCGTGAGCTTCAACTGGCGGTTCCTGCCTCATACGCACAACGCCCAGTTCCCGATCATCCCCGATCGCTCGCAGTGCGACATCACCGTGAGCTGTAACCTGGACACGGCGTCCTACAACATCTTCGACCTGTCGGCGACCTACACGATCATGAAGAAATATACCTTCCGGGCGGGCGTCGATAACCTGTTCGACACGCAAGCGCCGACGACCGGAGCCACCACCGGCATCCATGGGAACTGCAGTCCCAAGCCCGCCAGTGGTTACTGCGGCGGCGGGACTCTGGCGAGCGACGGCTACGGCGGCTTCGGTGCGGGCACCAACCCGAGCCTCTACGACACGCTCGGCCGCCGCTTCTACGTCGGCCTGAACGCCAAGTTCTAAACGTCACTTTGGTAGTATGTTGATTGGGGCGGGCCTTCGGGTCCGCCCTTTTCTTTTGTCTGCGGCGCAGGATGGGGCAAGCTCTCGACCCTATGCAGAGCGCCAACGTCACCCAGTGAGGCCATGGCCGTGAACGCCGGAGCTGGCGAGCGCGACGCCGCCTGCTCGAGCTCCAACACGAGGCGCTGATCGCCGAGCCGCAGACCCAGGTCCGGCGGTTGCTCAAGCACTACGGCCTGGAATGGCACCCGCTGGCTGGAGTTCCATCGTACAGATCGGCTCGTGCGCACCTCGAGCGCCACCCAGATCCGCCGGACGCTTCACCGCGGCGCGGTCGGCGCCACGCGCGTCTGCCGGCGCCATCTCGGCCCGTTGCTCCAGGCCCTTCGGGGCGGACCGCAAGCCGCATCGAATGCCCGGCGAGGCGTGGTAGGAGAGGGGGGCGAGCCAGAAGGATCACGGCGCATGGCTGTAGTGGACTTGGAGAGGAAGGCCGCCTCGGGCGACATCGGCGCCCAGCGGGCTCTCGCCGAGGCGTTGGATGCAGAGGGCCGCCACACCGAGGCGATCGATTGGCTGGCGCGCGCGGGGCAGGCGGGAGACTTCGAGGCCCTGACCTCCCTCGGCCTTCGCCTGATCATCGGACAGAACGCCCCGCTCCTGCCCCTCCACGGCGCGCGCCTGCTCAGCGACGCGGCGCAGGCCGGCGGAGCCCAGGCGATGGAGCATCTCGCGGTCCTGATCGGGGGCGGCTTCCATGCGCGGCAGAACTGGCCAGCCGCGCTCGATCTGCTTCAAGGCGCGGCGGACCTGGGAGCGGCATCGGCCCAGGCCCAGCTGCAGCTGCTTGCGGAAAGGCCCCGCGGCGACGAGTCCTGGGCAGCCGTGCGCCAGTCCATCGACCTCGCGACCTGGACCGGATCGCCGGAGCCACGGGTCCTGTCGGCGTCGCCGCTTATCAAGACCGTCGCAAACCTCATCCCCCCGGCCGTCTGCGACTGGATCATCGACCAGTGCTCGGGAAGACTGGCCCGGGCCGAACTCTACGATCCCTCGACTGGCCAGCATGCTCCTGGGACCGAAACGCGGCTGAACCGGATCGCGAACTTCAACCTCGCCGAGACCAATCTGGCGAACCTCCTGGTGCAAGCGCGCCTGGCCGCCGCGGTCGGCGCGCCCATGCCCATGCTCGAGCCCTTCGCGGTCCTGAACTACGCCCCGGGCGAGGAATACGGCGAGCACGTCGACTACCTCGATCCGAATATCCCTGCCTACGCGGCCGAGCTGGCCCATCGTGGCCAAAGGGTCGCGACCTGCCTGCTCTACCTGAACGACGACTACGAAGGCGGCGAGACCGAGTTCCCCAGGTTGAATTTCAGCTTCAAGGGCCGCAAGGGTGACGCCTTGATCTTCTTCAGCGCCGACCCGTCGGGCCGGCCCGATCCGCGCACCGTCCACGCCGGCCGGACCCCGACGTCCGGCGAGAAGTGGTTGCTATCCCAGTTCTTCCGCAACCGCCCCGCCATTGGCGGGGAGGCGCGCCGGAGCTGATCGCTCAGTTGAAAATGGTAACGGCGTCATATTTCGAAGTCGAAACAAAACTTCTATCGCTTATCTGTTCCGGTGGTCTGGAGAACAGGCCCTGACCCTTGATTTCGACCCCATTGGGGCGCTCCTCGACGGTTGCCAATGATCGGAGCTGTGCGCTAAGCTGCAACAACGATTAGGGGAGACCCATGACGCCGTTGATTATGTTTGCTTCGCTTGCGCTGGTGGCCATGGACGCCACGCCGGCCACCTCCACGTCTACGTCTCAGCCGGACGCGGGGAAGCCCTCTGCGACTGCCTCCGCCAACCCCCAGGATCGAGTGATCTGTAAGCGAGAGGCGATTACGGGCAGCCGCTTCGAAAAGCGCATCTGCATGACCAAGGCGGAGTGGGGCGAGGAGGAGCGCAGGACGGAAGAGTTCGAGCGCCGGCTCGGCCAGAAACCGGACGTCCCGCAGAGCAACCCCATGGGGGGGACCTAGCGCCGTCCGAGCGCCGGCAGTCCCAAGCTACCGGTCGAGCGAGACGTTCTTCGCCGAGTAAGTCCCCGCCACCAAGCCTGCATAGCTAAGGTCCGGGTGGCGTGACCTGCGCCGTCGTGCCAGTTACGCAACGATGCCTCGCCCCTATGCGCCCCGCCTGACCGCGCTGATCGTCGCGTCCGCCACCTTCATGGGCGGCCTCGACGCCACGGTGATCACCACGGCCCTGCCGCAGATGGCGCACTCCTTCCATCTGCCGCCCGTGGACCTGAGCCTGGGCGTGACGATCTATATCCTGGTGATGGCGGCCTTCCTGCCCCTGTCGACCTGGGTGGCGGACCGCCTGGGGGCCCGGACGGTGTTCGCCGCCGCCATCGCGGGGTTCGCCTTCGCTTCCGTCCTTTGCGGCCTCTGCCGGACCCTGCCGGAGTTCGTGGGCGCGCGGGTTCTGCAAGCCCTCGCCGCGACCCTGATGACTCCCGTGGGCAACCTCGTGCTGCTGCGCTCGACCGCCAAGAAGGACCTGGTCAGCGCCATCGCCATCTCCACCACCCCGGCGCTGGTGGCGCCGGTGATCGGCCCGGCAATCGGCGGCTTCATCGTCACCTTCGTGTCCTGGCCCTGGATCTTCTTCCTCAACATCCCCATCGCCCTCGTCGGCGTGACCTTGGCGCTCAGGTTCATTCCCGACCTGAAGAGTGATCAGCGGCGGCCGTTCGACTGGATCGGATTCGCCTCGACGGGCCTGGCGCTCGCGGCGCTGATCTATGGGCTCGACCGGGTGAGCGCCCCTGGGGCCGATCGCTGGGGCCCCGCCGGGCTCATCCTGGCGGGGCTGGCGCTCGGCGTGGTCGCGGTCCGCCACAGTCTGCGCGCGCCGCATCCCCTGATCCAGTTGCACAGCTTGAAGCTCAAGACCTTCGCCACCTGCGCCCTGACCGGTGGGATCCTGGTGCGCACGCCCTTCCGGGCGCTCGGCTTCGTGCTGCCCCTGCTGTTCCAGGTCGGCCTGGGGATGAGCGCCTTCAAGTCGGTCATCCTGCTGCTGGGCTATAACGGCGGCGACCTGCTCCTGAAGTCCATCGCCAACCAGACGCTTCGCCGGTTCGGCTTTCGCAGCAGCCTGGCGGTGACGGCGACGTTGACCGCGATCGGCACCGCGACCTGGACTCTGTTCGGACCGTCCACGCCGTTCTGGGTCATCTTCGCGGTTCTGGCCCTCAGCGGCATGGCGCGCTCGGTGCTGATGACGGCGCTCGTCTCCCTGACCTTCGCCGATATCCCCCATCAGGACATTGGCGGGGCGACCGTGCTGTCGAACGTGCTGAACCAGACCACCGGGGCCCTGGCCATCGCCCTGGCCGCCATCATCCTGAACGTCAGCGTGGCCTCACGCGGCGGCGCGGGCGGCCACGTCGCCCTCTACGACTGCCGCATCGCCCTGGCCGTCATGGCCGTGATCGGCGCCTGCGCGGCGCCGGTCTTCCTGCGGCTGGCGCCTGGCGCCGGCGCCGAGGTGAGCGGTCATCTCGGCGGGCGGCCCGACGAGGCGCAGCCACAAGGCGGCTGAGCGCCGCCTCAGCCGCCGCTGCCGGGCAGCAGCCTGAGGCGCTGCATGCCCTTGTCCGGATCCGTGTATTCGCGGTTGTCCTCGCAGACGTACTCATAGAGCTTGTAGCCGGGCTTCTTGATGTAGTGCCAGGTCCAGCTCCAGGGCGTGGTCAGGAAGCCGGGGTCGGTGACCGTCACCTTGTCTTCCATGGTGGTGGGCGAAGTCATGCGGATGCGTTCGTCGATCTGCATCTTGTCCGAGTGCGGAACATCCTGGAACTTGACGTTCTCCTTGATGCCCACGGTGTTGACCACCAGGGTGTTCCCTGCCCAATGGCCCACCGAGTGGCCCCAGAACCCCGGCTCGGCGTCGTCGATGGGGATCTGCTTCTCGTTCAGATAGATGCGCCGGACCTGATTGTAGGCCTCCTCGATGATGGTGACGCGGCCCCTGCTCTGCATCACCTCGAGTGGGAACATGGCCATCATGGTGGCGGGCATGCCGTCGGGCAGGCATTTGACGTAGCCGGTCACCGGCGGCTCGCCCCGCGCGAAGGCGGCGGCGTTATCTGCGCGCGTCTTCTTCCAGGCGGCGAAGACGTCCGGCTTCAGGGGCGGATCGGGAATCCCGATGCCGCCGACCGGCTGCGCCTTGATGGTCGGGTCCAGACCCGACGCGCCGGGCGGGGTGTAGCGGTCCCACGCGCCGTCGATGCTGCGCGGATTGAACGTCGCATGCCCGGCCGGCTTGGCCTGGGTCTGCAGCGCCGGCGCCGCGGCCAGCAGGGCGAGGAGGCAGGCCGCGCCGCGCCATGCGCGCGCGCCGCCGCGAGAGTGTGTCGTCATGGTCATCTCCGTCCGGCCTGGGCCGCGCATCAGTGGATGTTGGCCTTGCCGGCGGGGGCGCCGTTACCGAACACCCGGCCGTCGGGCAGGGTGACCTCCTTCAAGAGGGCGCCGGGCTCGCCGGTGCGCAGGGGAGCGACCACCACGCTCAGCTTGTCGCCGACCTTGATCATGTTGAATTTCCAGCCCACGCGGTCGAGGATTCCGGGGTTGGCGCACTCGATGGTCCAGTGCTTGGCCCCGGCGACGGCGTCCATGGTGTCCAGCTGGATGTAGACGTGCGGGTTGGTCCACTGGAACTGGCTGACCGTGCCGATCATCTTCAGCTGATGGTCGTTGTCGTACATGGCGAAGGAATGGTGCGCCGAGGCTGCGCCGGCGGCGGCGAGGGCCAGCGCCGCTGCGAGTGCGGCCAGGCGGAGGGGCGAAGGACGGTTCAAGCGTTGTACTCCCTATGGTCTTGCGGGCGGCTTGGGTGCGGCCCCGGCGCGGGCCCCCGCCTCTGAAGTCCAGATTACAGACCCCCGGCGCGCCGCCGACGGTGCTGATTCCGATGTTACCCCGACCAACTGGAACTGTTAATGTTGCAGTAGGGCGGCGCCAAGCTCATTTGCCGAGCCGCACCTGGGTGACGCCGTTCTGGTCGACGTAGTCGCGGTTGTTCTCGCAGACGTACTCCAGCATCTCGTAGTTCGGCGTGCGCTGATAGGCGAAGGTGAAGCTCCACGGCTTGGTCAGGGCCTTGGGGTCCACGATGGTCACGTGGTCTTGCAGGATGTTCGGCGTGAGGAGCTGCAGCCGCTCCTGGATCCGCATCTGGTCGCTGTGCGGCAGGTCCTTGAAGCCCTTGACCGCTTCCTTGACGCCCACGGTGTCGACCACCAGCGCCTGGCCCTCCCAATGGCCGACGGAATGGCCGAAATAGCCCGGTGGGACGTCGTCGATCGCCAGCTGCGGCTTGTCCAGATAGATGCGCCGCACCTGCGAGAAGGCTTCCTCGATGATGGTGACCTGGCCCTTGGTCTGCAGGATCTCGAGCGGATAGATGGCGAACATCATCTGCGGCATGCCGTCGGGCAGGCATTCGGTGGAGGTGTTGGCCAGCGGCGCCCCGGCGTGGTCGGAGGCCTTCTGGGCCGCCCGGAGTTTCTGGTAGTCGGCCGCGTAGGCCGCGGTCAGCTCGGGCTCCGCCGGCGGAG
>FTHA01000567.1_pt1 | contig 19656 bp, 19 predicted proteins | sample 1640771 | NCBI WGS metagenome assembly FTHA01 (sample SAMEA3914789, study PRJEB12502) | metagenome | biome: forest; material: soil | place: Canada | collected 2011-07-03 | depth 0.3 m | reverse complement strand
TTGCCCTTGGCGTGCTGGGCCTCGATCCGCCGCTCGCCGCCACCCAGTCGCGCACGTTCGCGCCGCTGCTCCAGCTCGTCCAGAATGTGCTGCACTCTTCTAGCGTCCCTTGAAGGCAGGTTTGCGCTTCTCGACGAAGGCGGCCATGCCCTCCTTCTGGTCTTCCAGCGCGAACATGGAGTGGAACAGGCGCCGCTCCAGCATCACCCCTTCGGCGAGGGTGGTCTCATACGCGGCGTTGACCATCTCCTTGGTCAGCATCACCGAAACCGATGAGAGCTCGGCGATCTTGCCAGCGGTGGCCAGGGCTTCCTCGATCAGGGAGGCCAGTTGGACCACGCGGCTGACCAGGCCCGAGCGCTCCGCTTCCGCAGCGTCCATCATCCGGCCGGTCAGGATCATGTCCATGGCTTTGGACTTGCCGATCAGGCGGGTGAGCCGCTGGGTGCCGCCCGCGCCAGGGGAGACGCCGAGGGTGATCTCCGGCTGGCCGAACTTGGCGTTGTCGGCGGCGATGATGAAGTCGCACATCATCGCCAGCTCGCAACCGCCGCCGAGCGCGTATCCGGCCACGGCCGCGATCACCGGCTTGCGGCAGCGGGACACCCGCTCCCAGTTGCGGGTGATGAAGTCCTCGCGATAGACCTGGACGTAATCCTTGGACGCCATCTCCTTGATGTCGGCGCCGGCGGCAAAGGCGCGGTCTGAGCCGGTGATGACCATGCAGTGGACATCGTCGTCGGCCTCGGCCACGTCCAGGGCGGCGGTCAGCTCGTCCATCAACTGGTCGTTCAGGGCGTTGAGCGCCTGCGGCCGATTCAGGCGGATCAACGTCACCGCGCCGTGGCCCTCGACGATCAGCGTCTCATAGGCCATCGGCCCCCGCTCCCTCATGCCAGCTCACCCAGCCGGCCCCGTAGCATCTGGATGACCGCCGAGAAATCCTTTCCGCCATATCCCTGCCCGTCGAACAGGGCGTAGAGGGCCTCGGCTTGCGCGCCCATCGGCGTCGCGGCCCCCGCGGCGGCGGCGGCGGCCTGGGCGAGCTTGAGGTCCTTCAGCATCATCGCCGTCGCAAATCCTGCGGCATAGCCCCGGTTGGCGGGGGAGGTCGGGACTGGCCCAGGGACCGGGCAGTTTGTGGTGAGCGACCAGCATTGGCCGGATGACTTTGACGCGATCTCGAAGAACCGTTCCCAGCTGAGCCCCAGCTTCTCGGCCAGGGCGAAGGCCTCGCAGGTCCCCAGCATGGAAACGCCGAGCAGCATGTTGTTGCAGATCTTCGCCGCCTGGCCCGCGCCCGCCGCGCCGGCATGGATCACCGCCCGGGCCATGGGCTGGAGCACCGCCTCGACGGCCGCGAACTCCTCGTCCCTGCAGCCGACCATGAACGCCAGGGTTCCGGCGTCAGCGCCCACCACGCCGCCGGAGACAGGCGCGTCGGCGAAACGGAACCCGGCCCGCGACGCCTGGTTGGCGACGGCCCGGGCGCTCTCCACGTCTATGGTCGAGCAGTCGATCAGAAGGGCCCCGGACCTGGCGTTGGGCAGCACGTCCTGGTCGAAGGCCTGCCGCACGTGCGCGCCGGTAGGCAGCATGGTGATCACCGCATCGGCCTCGCGCACGGCCTCGGCGATGCTCGCGGCGGGCCGGCACCCTGCCTCGGTCGCGTGCTCCAGCGCGGCCGGCGCCAGGTCGAAGGCCCAGACGTCGCGGCCGGCCTTGACCTGGTTGGCGGCCATGCCGTGACCCATGTTGCCGACGCCGATGAAGGCGATCCTGGTCATCTCATCCCTCCGCGCTGGTCTTAAGGGATCGGCGTCCACGCCTCGCCGACTGGCAGGGGCGCGAAGATCTCGTCCAGCAGGCCCTCGCTTACGCCTTCCAGCTGGCGGGGTCTCCAGCGGGGCGCGTTGTCTTTGTCGACAATCACCGCACGCACGCCCTCGATGAAGTCGTGGCGCCGCACGACGCGGCTGGCGATGCGGTACTCCATGGCCATGGTCTCGGCGAAGCTGGGCATGACAGCGCCGAGTTCCAGCTGGTGAAATGTCACTTTCAGAGCTTGGGGCGACTTGGTCCGCAGCTTGGCGAGCTCGCCAGCGGCCCAGTCAGACGCCTCTGCCTCCAGGGCGGCGAAGATCATCTCCACGCTGGAACCGGCGAACAACCGGTCGATGTCCGGCCGAACCGCTTCGATCGGGGCCGGACCGGGGTCGCTGACGAAGCCGGGCAGGGCGCTCTCGGGCGCGCCGTCCCTGGCCAGCGCGGCTTTCAGGTCCTCGAGCCGGGCGCTCTCGACGTAATGGGTGGCGATCCCCAGGGCCCGGCAGTCGGGACCCTTGATGCGTTCACCCGTGAGTCCCAGCCAGCGTCCCGCGGAGCCCGGCAGCCTGGGCAGATACCAGCCGCCGCCGACGTCGGGGAACAGGCCGATGCCGGTCTCCGGCATGGCGAAGGTGGTTCGCTCGGTCGCCACTCGATAGCGGCTGGGCAGGGAGATGCCCACGCCCCCGCCCATGGTGACCCCGTCAGTCAGGGCCACGACCGGTTTGGGGTAGGTGAAGAGGAGATGGTTCAGCCGGTATTCGACGAAGAAGAACTCCCGGGCGAGGCGCCCGTCGCCTGCTCCGCTTTCCGCCAGCATCCGGATGTCGCCGCCTGCGCAGAACCCGCGCTCGCCCGTATGGTCGAGGATGACGAGCTCGACGCCGGGATCGGAGCGCCAATCCAGCAGCGCCTGGGTCATCGCCTGGCACATTGCGGTGGTGAGCGCGTGCAGCGCTCGCGGCCGGTTCAGCGTCAGCCTGCCGGCGCGACCCTCCTTGCGGACGATGACGTCAGGCTCTTCGCTCACTGCCGGAACAGCTCGCGGGCGATGATGACCCTCATGATCTCGTTGGTCCCTTCCAGGATCTGGTGCACCCGCAGGTCTCGCACGATGCGCTCCAGCGGATAGTCCTTCAGGTAGCCGTAACCGCCGTGCAGCTGCAGCGCCTGGTTGGCGACCTCGAAGCCCGCGTCGGTGGCGAAGCGCTTGGCCATGGCGCACAGCTGGGTCTTGCGCGGGTGTTCGCTGTCGATGGCGCTGGCCGCCCGATAGGCCATCAGCCGGGCCGCTTCCAGCTCGGTGGCCATGTCGGCCAGCTTGAACTGCAGCGCCTGGAATTCCTTGAGCGCCTGCCCAAACTGTTTGCGGGTCTCCAGATAGGCCTTGGCTGTGTCGAGCGCGAAGCCAGCGCCACCCAGCGAGCAGGCGGCGATGTTCACCCGTCCGCCATCGAGCCCGGCCATGGCGAAACGGAACCCCTCGCCCTCGGCGCCCACGCGGTTCGTCTCTGGGACGCGACAGTCGTCGAACTGGACCATGGCGGTGGGCTGGGAGTTCCAGCCGAGCTTGCGCTCCTGGGCGCCGAAGCTGAGGCCTGGCGTGCCCTTCTCGACCACGAACGTGGAGATCCCGCGCGGGCCCGGCTCGCCGGTGCGGGCCATCACCACATAGACGTCCGAGACGCCGCCGCCGGAGATGAAGGCCTTGGCCCCGTTCAGCACATAGTCCTCGCCGTCGCGGCGGGCGCTCGTGCGCAGGGACGCAGCGTCCGATCCCGATCCAGGCTCGGTCAGGCAATAGCTGGCGATCAGCTCCATGCTGGCCAGGCGCGGCAGGTACCGGGCCCGCAGCTCGTCCGAGCCGAAGCGGTCGATCATCCAGCCGCACATGTTGTGGATCGACAGGAAGGCCGAGGTCGAGACGCAGCCCCGCGCCAGCTGCTCGAAGATCAGAGCCGCGTCGAGCCGGCCAAGACCGGAGCCGCCGACGTCCTCACGCACATAGATCGCAGCGAACCCCAGCGCGGCGGCCTGGCGCAGCACGTCCACCGGGAAGTGCTTCTCCTCGTCCCAGCGGGCGGCGTTCGGGGCCAGCTCCGCTTCGGCGAAGGCGCGGGCCGCGTCCTGGATGGCGCGCTGGTCCTCGCTGAGCTCGAAATCCAACAGTCCGGTCCTATTTCATCGTCGGGATGACGAAGGCGGAATCGCCGGCGCCTTCCAGGGCGGTATCTGGCCAGCGGGCAGTGACCGTCTTGACCTTGGTCCAGAAGCGCACGCCCTCCATGCCATGCTGGTTGGCGTCGCCGAAGGCCGAGCGCTTCCAGCCGCCGAAGGTGTGATAGGCGACCGGCACCGGGATCGGCACATTGATCCCGACCATGCCGACGTTGACCCGCGCCGCGAAATCCCGCGCCGCGCGGCCGTTGCCGGTGAAGATGGCCACGCCGTTGCCGTACTGGTGGCTCGAGGGGAGGGCGATCGCCTCCTCGAAAGTCTCGGCGCGGACGATCTGCAGCACCGGCCCGAAGATCTCCTCCTGATAGGTCCGCATGCCCGGCTTGACCTGGTCCAGCAAGGTGGGGCCGATGAAGAAGCCCTGCTCGTAGCCCTGGAGCGAGAAGCCGCGGCCGTCGACCACCAACTCCGAGCCTTCGTCGACGGCGAGCTGGATGTAGTCCGTGACCCGCTGCTTGTGGGCGGCGGTGACCACCGGCCCGTATTGGGCGTCCGGATCGCTGGAGATCCCCACCTTCAGTGCGCCGATCGCGTCGACCAGCCGCTCACGCAGCTCGGCCGCAGTGCGTTCGCCCACAGGGACGACCACTGGCAGGGCCATGCAGCGCTCACCGGCCGAGCCGAAGGCCGCGCCGCTGAGATCGCGGACGGTCTGTTCCATGTCCGCATCGGGAAGGACGATGCCGTGGTTCTTGGCCCCGCCCATCGCCTGGACCCGTTTGCCGTTGGCGGTCCCGGTCGCGTAGACGTACTGGGCGATGTCGGAGGAGCCGACGAAGCTCACAGCCTGGATCAGCGGGTGGTGCAGGATGGCGTCGACGGCGGTCTTGTCGCCGTGGATCACGTTGAGCAGGCCGGCGGGCGCTCCAGCCTCCATCATCAGTTCGGCCAGCCGGACAGGGACCGAGGAGTCCTTCTCCGAGGGCTTCAGCACGAAGCCGTTGCCGCAGGCGATGGCGACGCCGAACATCCACATCGGGATCATCGCTGGGAAATTGAACGGGGTGATGCCGGCGACCACGCCCAGCGGCTGGCGCATGGAATAGACGTCGATGCCGGGGCCAGCCCCCTCGGTGTATTCGCCCTTCAGCGCGTGCGGGATGCCGCAAGCGAACTCGATCACCTCCAGGCCTCGCTGGATGTCGCCCTTGCTGTCGGCGATCACCTTGCCGTGCTCGGAGGAGAGCAGGGCGGCCAACTCGTCCATGCGCGCCTCGACCAGGCGCTTGAACTCGAACATCAGCCGCGCGCGACGCTGCGGATTGACTGCGCCCCAGTCTGCCTGGGCGCGGGCTGCGGCCTGCACGGCCTGGTCCACCTCGGTGTCACTCGCGAGGGGGACGTGGGCTTGAACCTCGCCGGTGTTGGGATCGAAGATGTCGCCGAACCGGCCGGAACCTCCGGCGACCGGCTGTCCGTCGATGAAGTGGCTGAGAGTGCGCAGGGCGGACCTCCACGGCTTTGGCTTCGGCGACCCGGAAGTAGCATCCCCAGCGCACGCGTGTGACTGCAATTTTCCAGAGCCAGAGCGACATGGCGCGGCGCGATTGACCTATCTGCCTGCTGACTTCGACCAGGGAACCTGACAATCTCCCTGGAAACCCGGGCGCGACCAGCGTGACCCGGGAGGTCGGGAGGATTGGGCCGCCATGGCGAGCCGGAGACGGTTCATGCAGTCAGGCCTCGCCCTTTCCGCGGCGTGTGCGGCTGGGCAGGCGATCTTCCCATCGACCGCCGGTGCGGCCCAGAGCCAGCTGCTCCGGCTGGACCTGTTCGTCTTCGACCGGCGCTTCGCGGAGGCCGTGGACGTCGCGCGCCACGTGGCGGGCAAGGGCGTCCCCACGACGCAAGTCGCCGGCGACATGATGGGCCTCTGGTACGACCACCTGGACCTGCAATGGAAACGTCAGCCTGCCGCCGTGGCGGGGATGACCACGCTGGACGGGCTGTTCGTCCTGGAGACGCTCGCGGCTGACCATCGGATGCGGGTGGTCTATCGCGGCGAGCACCGCACGCCACGAGATGGCCAAGTGAGTCACGCCCTGCGCGGGCCGGCGAGCCTGATCCGGCCGATGTCGCGGGCGGACGCCTCTTTGTGGCGGCCAATGCTGGCGCGGGCGATGACCCGATGCCCGCTGGGCGCGCCGTCGATTGGCGAGCTCGATCTGAAAACACGCGCGGAGCCCGCTTCCTTGCGCGAGGCGCCGCTGTATTCCTGGATCATCGCGCCCCGGACCTCGGTCGCGCTCAGGGTCTGAAGCGAACAGAAACGATCAGGGGACGACGCATGGCGATACTGCCGCCCGGGGTGAGCGCCGACGACTTCGCTTCGGCGATCAAGGCCTTTGAGGCCGCCGTCGGTAAGGACTGGGTCTTCACCAACGACGACGACCTGTTTCCCTATCGCGACCCGTTTTCGATGATCAAGGATCAGCCGAACGAGCTGATACCCTCCGCAGCCGTAGGTCCCGACACGGTGGAGCAGGTGCAGGCGATCGTCCGCGCCGCCAACCGCTACAAGATCCCCCTCTATTCGATATCGACCGGCAAGAACTACGCCTACGGGGGCGCCAGCCCCAACGTGCGCGGCAGCGTCATCGTCGATCTGAAGCGCATGAACCGCGTGCTCGAGGTGGACGCCGACCGCCACTTCGCGCTGGTGGAGCCGGGCGTCTCCTACATCGACCTCTACCGCTACATCCAGGACCGGGGCCTGAAGGTGTGGATCGACACGCCGGACCCGGGCTGGGGCAGCCCCGTCGGCAACTCGCTGGACCACGGCATCGGTTACACCCTGGGCTTCTACCGCGACCACTTCGGCGCCAGCTGCGGGATGGAGGTGGTCCTGCCCAGCGGCGAGCTTATGCGCACCGGCATGGGCGCGCTGCCCGCCGCCAAGACCTGGCAGGAGTACAAGCACGGCTTCGGACCCGACCCGTCCGGGCTATTCGCCCAGGGCAATTTCGGCATCGTCACCAAGATGGGCTTCCGGCTGATGCCGCAACCCGAGCACTGGCGCACCGGCCGGATCACCGTGCCGCGGCGGCGCGACCTCATCCCACTGGTCAAGACCGTCAACTATCTCACCGATCTCTTCATCATCGGCGAGCCCTGGTACGGCAGCCCGCTGCGCTCCCTGATGGGGAACACGGAATTCCGCGAGGCGGTCACGCGCCGCGGCGGCGTCAACGACGACGAGCTGGATCGGCTGGCGGCGGCGGCGAACCTGCCGTCCTGGCAGGTCGAGCTGCAGTTCTACGGCTCCGAACGCACCACTCTGGCCAATTGGGAATACGCCAAGGAGCTCATGGTCCGCGACGTTCCGGGCGCGCGGGCCACCGACGGCGAGTCACTGACGGTCCCTTTGACGCGGCGGCAGATCGAGCAGACGACGGGTCCGTATCCGACACTCATGCGGCGCAATATCACCCAGGGGGTCCCGGGCCTGGGCGTCTGGTATCAGACCGGGCGGACCGAGCAGGACCCTAACCGCTGGAGCGAGACGCATATCGGCCTGTTCTCCATCGTCCCACGCAGCGGCGAGGGGATCTTCGGCGCCCAGCGCACCTTCGCCCGCATCGCGGAAGACCTGGGCATGCCGAACTTCGGCAACGCGATCGCCACGCCGGTGAACTGGTACCAGTTCACCTTCATCATGGGCAGCGGCTTCGGGACCGGCGGCGACTACAGCCCCGAGGGCAAGAAGAAGCAGGCCGAGGCGCTACGCCGCCTGCTGGCCGAGAACGCCAAGGAGGGCTACGGCGACTATCGGGCGCCGCCGATCCTGCAGGACGCGGTTTCGGACCAGTTCTCGTTCAATGACCACGCCCTGCGCCGCTTCAACGAGACCATGAAGGACGCCATCGACCCGAACGGCATCCTCTCGCCCGGGCGTGGCGGGATCTGGCCCAAGCCCTACAGGTCGCTCAGAGGGAAGCTCGAGGTATGAACGCGCGACAGCTCGGGCGAGCGATCGGCTTCGCCGGCGTCATCGTCCTGGTGGGCGCCGTTACGGCGAACGCCCAGGGCCCCGACCCGGTCCAGCGGGGCAAAGGGGTGTTCCAGCACAGCTGCGCGCCCTGCCATGGCGTCGGCCCTGGCGACGATGGGCGGGCCATGCTCCCCGCCAGTCAGTCCTTGAAGCTGAAGTACAAGGGCGAGAAGCCGCCGTTCCTGGAGGACCGCTCCGACCTGCCGTACCCGGTCCTGCGGGTTTTCGTTCGGCGTGGCTCCTGGTCGATGCCGGGATTCCGGAAGACCGAAGTGACCGACGCGGACATCGAGGATATCGCGGCCTACCTCTCAGAATCCTCCAAGCGACCCAGTGGCGTCCCGGGCACGGAACGCTGAGCCGATTGTCGCAGAACCGTCGGCTCGACCACCGGAATCACCAGCCAGGACGGGTGCTCCGCATCGTGCATGACGATCTGGTTGACCTTGGCGCTTCCCGTCGCGCCAAGGGCGAAGCGGGGGAAGTTGGACGAGGAGATCTCTATGCGGAGCCGCATGCCGGGCTGCAGCAGCAAGGCTGTATGACCGACCTCCACCTCATACCGTTGAGCCACGTCTGACTCTGGCGCCGAGGGCGGCCGACGCGAGCCTTCGCGGCAGGTCGAGCTCACGATCCGGTCGAGATAGTTCAGCACGGAGCCATCATCGCGGGCCACGGTCAGCTTGGCGTTGAACTGGGTCGTCGCTGCCGACGAGCTGGCCCAGAACACCAGCGTCACCGGTCCGGCGATGGCGACCTCCTCGGTGAGGGGCGGGCTGCTGAAGACGAGCACGTCCCCTCGGAGCTCTAGCGGCGCCTGGTCGACGATTCCCACCGGCGTCTCCGGGTCGAGGGTCACCAGGGCGCCGCCCATGGTGGGAATGGGATTGGCCGGATCATGGACGAAGCGATCCGGCGGGCCTGACGATTCGCCGTGGCGGACCAGCCTCCCTCCGCCCGCGAGCGCGTAGCGAACCGGTTCGCCGCCGGGGAGCGGATAGGCGCTGGCGTTGATCCAGAAGCCTTCGTCGGCCGGACCCCGCGGCGGCGGCGCCATGACATAGAGCCGGACGGGGGCCGCCCGGTCCGCCGGGGGGACGCCCTTCAGCTGCTCGTTCCACCAGGCGGCGTCCATGTCGGGCATGGTCTCGGGCGCATTGGGGAAGGTGATCACACGGCTGTTCCATGGTTCGTGGCAGACCGGCGCCATGGCCAACCGCGTGCTGTGTCGGGCCCTGCCACGGCCTTGGCCGCGGACGCCGATGAAGTTGCGGAGCGTCCCGGCGGCGAAGGTGTCGAACCAGCCGCCCTTCATGAAGATCGGGACCTCGATCTCGCCATACCGGGACTCGAGGTCGACCGCCGCCCAGTAGGCGTCGAAGTGGGGATGAGCGAGCCACTCGTCGTAGAATGATGGCGCCGATGCGGCGGTGGGATCAGCCGCCGGCCCCACGCCCCGCTCGCGCCGCAACTGCGCATCGAGGACGAATCCGCCCGTCCATTCCTGCGAGAAACCGTCGTTGAAGACGCCGTTCTCGTAGGTCCAGTGATCGTGATAGTCGGACGCCGTGAAGTGCGCCGCACCGGCCACTAGATGAGGCGGCCGCTGGACCGCCGCCTGCATGACGCTGACCCCGAGATACGAGATGCCCCAGAGTCCGATCTTTCCGTTGGACCAGGGCTGCGCAGCCGCCCACTCGACGGAGTCGTAGCCATCCAGGCCTTCCTGGAAGAACGGGGCGAATTCCCCCTCCGACTTCCCCGTCCCGCGGACGTCCTGGTTGATCACCACATAACCGTGTCCGGCCAGGTCGGCGCAGAGGCCATCCCAGATCGGCGGTCCCGCCGCCCCGTTGTAGGGGTTGCGCATCATCACCACCGGCAGGGGCTGCGTAGCGCGTGCGGGCAGGAACACCGAGGCGTGAAGCCTTATGCCGTCCCGCATCGGCGTCCATGTCGTCGAGATCGAAAGCTCTTCCATGGCGCTGTGCTCAGAAGCTGGCCACGCCCCCGTCGACGAACAGGTCGACACCGGTGATGTAGGACGCGTCGTCGGAGGCCAGGAACAGCACCGCTTTCGCTGCCTCATGAGGGGCGCCGAACCGCCGCATCGGCACAGAGCCCTCGATCGTGGCGCGGAACGCCGGCAGCTCGGCCTCGGGGATGCCCGAGCGGGTGAACAGGGGCGTGTCGATGGGGCCGGGGCTGAGCGAGTTGACCCGGATGCCGCGGCCCACCAGTTCGGCGCCGAGATTGCGCGCCAGCGACCGCAGCCCCGCCTTCGCCGCAGCATAGACGCTGTTGCCGGCGATGCCTTTGACGTGGCCGAGGGAGGCGGTGAGCACAATTGACCCACCTGCGCTCATCAGGGGGACGGCCTTTTGCACGGCGAAGAAGGGGCCCTTGAGATTGGTCCCAAGCATGGTGTCCCAGTAGGTTTCGGTGACATCCTCCAAGGGCACAAAGGCGCCGATGCCGGCGTTGACGAACAGCACGTCGATGCGGCCATGGACTTCGGCGATCCTGGCCATGGCCACGTCGAGCGCGGCGAGGTCGGAGATGTCCGATTGCAGCGCCAGCGTTCCTGGGCCGATCTCTTCGGCAGCTGCGGCAAGGGTCACTGGATCGCGGCCGGTGATGACGACCTGGGCGCCTTCGCTGGCGAATTCGATCGCCGACGCCAGGCCGATGCCGCTGTTGCCGCCGAGGACGACAGCGATCCTGTCCTTGAAGCGCATGTCAGAAGACCCCGTTGGCGTTGGCGCACTGGTCCGGCACCGCCTGGGCGGCGTCCCAGTGCTCTGCGACGCGACCGCTCTCGATGCGGAAGATGTCGACAACCGCATTGCCGCGGTCCGCGGGATCGGCGCCGTCGATGATCACGTGGACATGGGCGATCACGTGGTCGCCGTCCACGAACACCCGCTTCAGATGGTGCCGTGCATTCGGAGTGGTCGTGCGGGCCCAGTCGAGGAACCGCTTGAGCCCCTCGGCGCCGGTCTCGGCCATCGGGTTGTGCTGGATGTAGCCGGGGGCGAAGAAGTCGTCGACGCGGCGGGAGTCCAGCGGCTTGAGCACGTGCTCGTACACGCCCAGCACGAGCTGCCGATTGGCCTCTTCATGCGCCGAGCGGCTCATGGCCTCGGTTCCCCGGCCGTCCGAAGGTCGGCCTGGCGTTCCAGGGCGAAGCTGCGCAGGGATTGCGGCGGCTTGCCCGTCAGCGTCAGCACGTCGTTGGAGAGGATCTCCATCTGGCCCAGCCGCACCGCCCGCTCGATCGAGACCATGTCGTCGCTGGACCAGGGGATGCCGTTGACCACCTCTTCCTTGGTGGCGTCGCGGGGAATGCCGAGGGAGTCGAAGAAGGCGTACATCCCGTCGTCGTCGACCACCACGTATTCGATGGGCTTTTGGGCGATCTCCGAGATCACCACCGCGATCTCCCGGAAAGAGAGCAGCTCGGGACCAGTGATGTTGTAGATGACGTTGCGGTGGCCCGGCGTGGTCAACACGGCCACCGCCGCGTTGACGCAGTCTTGGCGGGTGACCTGGGCCATCTTGCCGTCCGCTGCGGAAGCCACCCATCGGCTGGTGCGCAGCGCATGCGGGGCCTGAGCCTCGACCACCGCATCCAGGTATTGGGCGTTGCGCAGGACGGTCCAGTCGAGCCCGGACTCCTGCATCAGCTTCTCGGTGCCTCGGTGATCGCTGACCGCCAGGGAGGCGTTGGTCTCGTCTCCCTTCCCGACATAGGAGGTGTAGACGATGTGCTTCACGCCGGCCGCCTTGGCGGCGTTGATGGCGTTGGCGTGCTGGGGGATGCGCTTGCCCACCAGGCTGGCGCTGATCAGCAGCATCCGGTCCGCCCCGGCGAAAGCGGTTTCCAGCGAGACCGGGTCGTTGAAGTCGCCGCGCCGGACATCCAGTCCGCGGGCCTGCAAGTCGGCCAGCTTGGCAGGATCGCGGGTCATGACCATGATCTCTTCCGGCGGTAGCCGCTCGAGCAGCCCTTCCACCGTCGCCCGCCCGAACTGTCCGGAGGCGCCGGTCACCACCACGGTCATCTGATCTCTCCGTTGCTGGCAGTCTCCATCGGCCCGTCCAGCAGCACCGATTTCAATTCGGTGTAGGCGGAGAGCCCTTCGACCCCGCCCTCGCGCCCAACGCCCGACTGCTTGAAGCCGCCGAAGGGCAGGTGGGGGTCAAAGCGGAAGATGTTGTGCGAGATGGTCCCGGCGCGGATGCCCCGTGCGACCCGCCAAGCGCGGTCGCGGTCGTTGGTGAACACTGCGCCGTAAAGGCCGAAGCTGGAGTCGTTGGCGATCCGCACCGCCTCGTCCTCGTCGTCGTAGGCGAGCACGGTCAGCACTGGGCCGAAGATCTCCTCCTGTGCGACGCGCATGCCCGGCGTCACCCCGGTGAACAGGGTCGGCTCGACATAGTAGCCGCGGTTCAGGTGCGCCGGACGGCCGCCGCCGGTGGCGAGGCGCGCGCCCTCCGCGCAGCCGACCGCGATGTAGTCCTCCACGCGTGAGCGCTGGCGCTCCATCGCCAGGGGCCCGAGCTGGGTGGCGGGATCGAATGGATCGCCGACCTGGATCGCCTTCATCTCAGCGGCGATGGCCTCGGTCAGCTCGCCCTGCCGGGCGCGGGAGACGATGGCGCGGCTCAGCGTGGCGCAGACCTGCCCGGCCGACATGGTGATGGTGGCGGCCAGCACCTTGGCCGCTTCGGCGAGGTCGTAGTCGTCCAGGACGATGGCGGCCGACTTGCCGCCGAGCTCCAGCGTGTAGCGCGCCAGCCGGTCGCCGCAGACCGTCGCGACCCGGCGCCCTGCGATCGTCGAGCCGGTCAGGCTGACCTTGTCCACGCCCGGGTTGCGGATCAGGTGGTCGGCGGCCTCGCGGTGCGAGGGGACCAGGTTCAGGACGCCCGGCGGCAGCCCTGCGGCCTCGGCCGCCTCAGCGATGATGTAGGCGTCAATGGGCGTTTCAGGCGCGGGCTTCATGATCACCGTGCAGCCGGCCAGCAGGGCCGGGGCGATCTTGCTGATCATGATCCCGAACGGGTTGTTCCACGGGACAACCGCCACCACCACGCCCACAGGCTCGCGGACGATCGCCGCCTCGCCCCGTCCGTCGGCAGGCCGTCGTGGCTCGATGAACGGATAGGTGTCGGCAAGGCAGATGTAATAGTCGAGCGTCTGCATGCCCGCCCCGATCACGAACGGAGACACTGTCGCCAGCGAGCCGATCTGGTCGGTCCAGGCGCGCACCAGTTCGGGGACCCGCGGCTGCAGGGCCGCCTCCAGCTTTCGCAGATAGACGGCGCGCTCCTGCGGCGTGAGCCGTGGCCAAGGCCCCTGGTCGAAGGCGCGGCGCGCCGCCGCCACGGCGTCGTCCATGTCGGCCTCGCAGGCCTCAGCGACGGTGAACGCCGCCTCCTCGGTATGGGGCGAAATCACGGTCAGGCGGCCGGCGCCGTGGCTGTCCACCCAGCGGCCGTCGATGAACAGCTGGAGGGGACGGCTGAGCCGGACCTCAGCGTGCGTCTGCGACTTGGACATGAGGTTCCTTGGGGTTGGCTTTGGCGCTGGCGGAGGTTGGCGGGGCGCGGCCGAGGATGAGATCAGCGGCCTTCTCGGCGATCATGATCACCGGCGCGTTGGTGTTGCCGCTGACGATGGAGGGCATGACCGAGGCGTCGACGACCCGCAGTCCCTGCAGTCCGCGCACCTTGAGCTCAGCGTCCAGCACCGCCTCGCCGCCGACGCCCATGGCGCAGGTTCCCACGGCGTGCATGCTGGTGTGCACGTTGCCGCGGCAGTAGGCGTCCAGCGCGTCGTCGGCGACGATGTCCGGGCCGGGCGTGACTTCCCGCCGGACGTAGCTGGCCAGGGGATCGCTCCGCATGAAGGCGCGCATGAACTTCAGCATCTCGCGCGCCGCCGCCCGGTCGTCGGCATGGGTCAGCAGGCCATGGCGGATGCGCGGCGTATCGCGGGGATCGGTGGAGCGCAGCGTGAGCTCGCCACGGCCGGAGGGCCGAAGCTGCATCACCGCCGCGGTGAAGTAGTGCCCGGCGCCTGCGCGCCAGCCCGGGAACCACGAGCGGGCGGTCATGGCCACGGCGCTGAGCTGGAACTGCACGTCCGGCTGGCGCTGCGCCGGGTCGAGGGTGACGAAGCCCTGCCCGGCGATCGGATTTCCGGCCAGCGGCCCGCCGCCCGTGAGGGCCCACTTCGCGGCGGCCGTGGCCAGACGGTCGAGGCGCAACGCTTCGTGGAACGCATAGGGGCCCGCCGCCTCGTAGACCGCGGCCAGGTGCGGATGGTCGTGCAGGTTCCGCCCCACGCCAGGCAGATCAAGGATCGGCGCAACGCCGATGTCCCGCAGATGCCCGGCCGGCCCGACGCCTGACAGCATGAGCAGTTGGGGCGAGGCGAACGCGCCGCCGCACAGGATGACTTCGCCCGCCTGGACCCGGACCGTCCGGCCGCCGTGACGGAACTCGACCCCGACGGCGCGGGCCTCTTCGATCAGGATGCGGGTGACCGTGGCGCGGGTCCGGACCATCAGGTTTGGGCGCCTGCGAACAGGGGCGAGATAGGCCCGGACGGTGCTGCACCGCGAGCCGCGCCTGATGGTGAAGTCCGGCATGCCGAACCCGGCCTGGTCGGCGCCATTGAAATCGTCGGTTCCGGCGTAGCCCAGCCGTTCGGCGGTCTCGACCAAGGCGGCGGTGAGCGGGGGAAAGGCCGGGTGGCGCGACACCGTCAGCGGCCCCGAACCGCCGTGCCAGGGCCCTTCGCCGCGCCAGTTGGCTTCGGCCCGGCGGAAGTAGGGCAGGACGTCCGCGTGGCTCCAGCCCTGCAGGCCCATCTCGGCCCAGCGGTCATAGTCGCGGGCGTGGCCACGGACGTACATCATGCCGTTGATCGAAGAGCTGCCGCCCAGCACCCGTCCCCGCGGCTGGGGATAGCTGCGGTCGCCGGTGGCCGCTTCCGGCTCGGTGACGTAGTTCCAACCGAACCTGGGATCGGCCGAGACGGACATGTAAGCGAGGGGCGGCTTGAGCATGGGATGGCTGTCGCCGCCGCCGGCCTCGAGCAGCAGCACTGAACGCGCCGGGTCTGTCGACAGCCGGTTGGCCAGGACGCACCCCGCCGAGCCCGCGCCGACGATCACGACATCGTAGGCCGCGGTCAACGCGGGACGCCGTAGCCGATCTGTCCGCCGCGGATGATCTCGGGAACGGCCAGACCCTGGGCGCGGAGTGCGGGCGGCCAGTCCTGCAGGTGGCTGGCAGCGTCCAGCACCGCCACGACTGTCCCGGCGTCGTCCAGGATAAGCATGGCCCCGCCGATGATGAAGAACACGTCGGTGTCTTCGGTGTTGTGATCCGCCACCTTCAAGGTGTGGGTCGCGCCGGGCGGCTCGTACAGATAGGAGCCGGCGCGGTTGGGCGCGGAGTCGGCGTATTCCAGGTAGCTCCACTCGCCCGACAGGGTGAAGGCGTAGACCGGCCCGGTGTGCTTGTGCGGCGGCAACAGCGTGCCCGGCGCAAAGCGGATCCGCACCGCGAAGGTTCCTGCCTCCACGTCGGCATGTAGCAGCGCGAGCTTCACCCCCGGCGCGCCGAAGTTCTCGGCGAAGGGGATGTCGTCGGTGGCGATGTGCAGGGACGCCGGGGCGGTTGGCGCGGCGTCATGGATGTCGAGGGCGTGGAGGACTGAGGACAAGGACCTATTCCTGATCTGACGTAGGGATGCGGCCGGGCGCGCCGCTGATGGGGTGGGCGTAGTGGAAGGGTGGGAAGCTGCGCCCGAGGCGCTCGTCCTTGAGGCGTGGCGGCGTGTCGGGCGGGAAGCTCTCGGACACCGGCCCGCTCTCGAACACCGCAGTGTCGAAGCCGGGGACGTTGAAATAGAAGGTGGGGATCCACCACAGGCGCTTGATCTTCCAGGCCCCGTCCTGCCGGACGTAGTCGTTCTCGTAGAGCCCTTCGGCCTGCATCATCGCCTTGCCGCCGGGCGGGGAATTGCCCTGGACCATGGCGCGCGAGCGCATCTTGGCGCGCTGCCGGTCGGGCGCGACCGTGATCACCATCTGCAGCTGGATGTGGTTGATGATCTCCTCTTTCAGTAGGCCCCAGCGTCCCTGGCCGAGCACGTCCTCGAGGAAACGGTGGATGCGCGCCTTGCCGCGATAGGCGCCGCGGCGGCTGATCTCGATCTCGCCGTCCTCGGCGAACAGGTCGGCAACTTCGCGCCACATGCGATTGTCGAGGTAGAAGCCGTACATGTTCTGGATGCGGGCGATCTCGCGCTCGTCCTCGACGATCCCCAGGCGGTGTTCCAGGTCCTCGATCCGCTTCAGCAGAGCTGAGCTGTCCGACATCGCTGCACGTCCTTCCCGGCCGCCCGTCGTGGTGGATTGCGGGCGTCTTGGGATGCCTAGCCCTCGCGAGAGGGAGCCGGGAAGGAAGGCGGGCCTTATGCCCCGATAAGCTGAGGCTTATCGCATGGGACTTGCGCCGCCTGGAAAGCGTGCGCCAATAAGGTCAGGCTTATCACAGTCGTTGGCCCAAATGCCCGCAATCACGCTCCGCCAGCTTGAGATCTTCGCCCAGGCCGTGGAACACGGGTCTTTCCGCCGCTGCGCCGAGCACATCGGCATTTCCCAGGTCGCCGTCAGCGACCACGTCCGGGCCCTGGAGGCAGGCTTGGGCCATGCGCTGTTCAAACGCGAAGCCGGCGGGCCCGCCAGGCTGACTGCCGGAGGCGAGAGGGCGTATCGGCGGGGGGTGGACATCCTCTCGGATGTGAACGACCTGGTCTGGGATCTCAACGCAGACCGTTCGCGGCGGACGCTGGCGGTGGCGGCGGCTCCGTTCCTGATGGACCATTTGCAGGACAGCCTGGAGGCGTTTGGGCGGCTGCATCCTGGCGTCGAGGTCCGTGTTGAGCCGGAGACGGCGGAGACGGCCGTGCTGCAGGAGCGAGTCCGCGAGCGCACACTCGATCTGGCCTACGTCTTTTCGTACGATGGGCATGAAGCGCAGGGCAGTGAATTGGTGCGCCACGAGCCGATCGCCGTGTTTGTTGGAGCCGGGCATCCGTTGGCGAGCCGGGATACCGTCTCCATCGCTGAGCTCAGGGCGGTCCCGGCGATCCATCTCTCGAAGAGCAATCCCCTGCGGCCGCTGATCGACCGCGCGCTGGGGCAGGTGGGCCTGGCCGACGGTCCGGTGGGCCTGGAGACCGACGAGTACGGACTGATCCTCGCAAGCGTCCGCCGCAACCTCGGCTTCGTGTGCATGTTCCGCGCCGCCGAGAACGAGGTGGTCCAGAGCCGCGGCCTCAAGCGCCTGGACCTCGACCGCCCCCTGCCTGCCCTGCAGGTGCGCCAGATCGCCCGGCACGCCTCCCATCGCGATCCGCTGGTGAGCGCGCTGAAACAGCAGCTTGCAGCCGCCCTCAGCGCCCCATCGCCTTGACGTGGCGCCCTGGCTGGCCAACTCTGTTGGCAAAACAACATCAGGGAGGCTGTGATGGCGGCGGATGGAGGCCAGCTTGGACGGACGGTCCCGGGCAGGATCGGCTACTTTGGCGGGGCGCCTGCCAAGCCGACATTTCACGCCAACGACCACGGCCTCGACAACTGGTGGCCGGATCAGCACGAGGTCGTCTTCCACGACGCGCGAACCTGGTCGACCCCGCCATCGTTGGAGCGCGAGGGTTTCATGCTGGCGGCCCACAAGACCGGGATCAAGGACTTCAGCGATCGAGATGAAGTCCGCAGCCGGTATGGTCACGAACTGGCGGAGCTGATCCGGCAACTGACCGGGGCGAGGAAGGTGTTCGGCTTTCCGGTCGGGCACATGCGCTTCTCGAAGCGGTCACCCAACTACAAGACCGGCTCCAACTCTCAGCCGGCTCACTTTCCTCACGTCGACTGCTCGCCCAAGACCGCCCACGGCCTCGTCGAGAGCACGTTCTTCGGCATACCAAAGGAGGTCCTGAAACCTGGCGAGCGACTGGTCGGCTACAACATCTGGCGGGTCGTTTCCGAGCCGCCGCAGGACATGCCGCTGGCCGTGTGCGATGCGCGCACCGTGGCCCGTGAGGACCTGATCGAAGCTGACGGGGTCTATGACGACGGACCGCCGCCCTGGATGACCGCTGAAGCCTATCTCGTGCGCCATAATCCGGCGCACCGCTGGGCCTACTTCAAGGACATGAAGCCCGACGAAGCCCTGGTGTTCCGCACCTACGGCAATGAGCCGACGTGGATCGCCGGCGTGCCGCACTGCGCCTTCGAGGATCCCTCGTGCCCGGCCGAGGCCGGCGCCCGTGTGAGCGTCGAGTCCCGCGCCTACGCAGTCTTCGACGCCTAGGAACCTGGAAGCTGACATGACGACCCAGACTGCGACAGCCGACGCCGGGCCCCTGCTATCGGTCGAGACCTGGATGAACTTCGCCGGGGACATCGAGGGGCGGGCGCGCGTCGACGTCCCTGATTGGTCCCGCACCAACCTGGTCCTCGAAAAGCGTGACGTCCGGCTGTTCGACGCCCGTCCGATCATCGACGACCTGTCCCTGGACCGCGAGGGCTTCACCCTGGCGCGGCACAAGAGCGGGCTCACCGAGGGGAGCGACCTGAAGGCGGTCGCCGAGGCCTATCTGGAATCCGTCGGCGCTCTGTTGCAGCAGATGTCGGGCGCTGACCTCGTGATCGCCCAGGGCAAGGGTCTGCTCAAGCGCCATGCCGAGCGCGCCAATATCGCCGGGGCGATCGGCCCCTCGCGCTGGGCGCACATGGATTACACCGAGTACGCCGCCAACAAGTGGGTCGGCTGGATCGAGGACTGGCAGGACCGCAAGCTGCGCCAGTATCCACGCTTCGCCATCTACCAGACCTGGCGCTGCGTCTCGCCGCCGCCGCAGGACAATACGCTGGTGCTCTGCGACGCCTCGACGATCAAGGCCGAGGAATGCATCACCTTCGACGCCTGCGTGGCCAAGCCCTACGACGAGCCGGGCAACCAGTTCGAATCCCAGCTCTGCAAACATGATCCCGGGCAGCGCTGGTACTACTTCTCGGACCTGACGCCCGACGAGCTGATCGTTTTCAAGGCCTACGACAGCGATCACGCCCGCTGGGCCCAACCCCTGCACAACTCTGCAGACATCCCCGGGCACCCAGCGGACGCCGCGCCGCGTACGAGCATCGAAGCGCGGTTCTTCGCCTTCTTCGGAGCCTGACGAACGGCTGCACGCCGTTCAGGCCCAGTTCACCGGGGGGCGATTAGGGTTTCCTTAAGCTCGCTGGCGAGATCCGCACTTCTCGGCTCCAACGCCAACGGCACAATGTTGGAGGTTCCAATGAACAGGATTCTTACGATGGGAGTCGCGGCTCTGACGCTCGCTGGCTCGATCGCCGCGACTGCAGCGCCCGCAATGGCGCAGTCCCACCGAGGTGGCGGCGGTGGCGGTGGCGGTGGCGGCCATTCCTATGGCGGCGGCCATTCATATGGAGGTGGGGGGCGGTCCTACGGCGGCCACTCCTATGGCGGCGGCTACGGGCGCTCCTACCATG
>FTHA01002028.1_pt1 | contig 19665 bp, 20 predicted proteins | sample 1640771 | NCBI WGS metagenome assembly FTHA01 (sample SAMEA3914789, study PRJEB12502) | metagenome | biome: forest; material: soil | place: Canada | collected 2011-07-03 | depth 0.3 m | reverse complement strand
CTGCCCAAGGTCCGCTCGGCCGACGACATCACTGCCGGTGAGCGGCGGCTGGCGGCGGCGCCGGACCATACGCGCCTGTGGGCCATGATCGAGACCGCGCAGGGCGTGCTGAACCTCGAGCAGATCGCGCGGTCGTCCTATCCGACCCGCCTCGCCGGGCTGGTGCTGGGCCCCAACGACCTCTCCGCGGAGCTGCGTCTGCGACCCGCGCCGGGCCGAGCGGCGCTGCAGCCGATCCTCACCGCCATGGTGGTGGCCGCCCGGGCTCACGGGCTCGTGGCCCTCGGCGGGGCGTTCAACGACTTCCAGGACGCCGCTGGGTTCGAGGCGGAATGCCGCCAGGACGCCGACTTCGGTTTCGACGGCAAGACCCTGATCCATCCCGCCCAGATCGAAGCGGCCAACCGCATCTTTTCGCCGTCAGAGGAAGACCTGGCCTGGGCGAGGGCGGTGGTCGAAGCCTTCGCCGGGCCGGAGGCGGCGGGCAAGGGCGCGATCCGCCTTCAGGGCCGCATGATCGAGCGCCTGCACCTGGCCGACGCCCAGAGGGTGCTAAGGTCGGCTCGATAAGATCTTCAGAATGCAGTGCTTCCGGATTTGGGGACACACACTTTAATTGCCGCCGAATTCTTGACGTTGGCAGCCTATCCGCCAGCTCATTTGCGCGCTCGACTTAGGAATTCGTCGTACAACTTTATGCGAGCCCAGATATAGTAATATAGGAATCCACAGATAAATCCGTATATGATTGAACAAAGAGAAACCGCTACCGCGCCATGCACATTTCCCAGGTCGCGACCTAGATTTTCTGCTATTGAATTGATTCCGTCCAATATAGTTTTGAATTGGACCAAGGTAATTCCGACAATTATCTTAGTAAGCCAGTCGGATACCTCTTCAAGATTTGTATTATCGCCATATCTGTTTTGCGCATCATCCTCGGATCTATTCTTGGCTCTCGTTTTCGGGAAACCAAATATGAAACCCATGATGGTCCCCGCGAAAAACGCCGCACCAGACCCGAACCAAAGTACGCAAAACGCCCTCAGCCGATCCGCCGGATTTGGTTGCGATGCATAAGAAAAGGCGGCCTCGACGCCCCAACCCAGGAATACAGCAACCATGAACTCAATGCCGAAGCCGCCGAAATATTGGGCCAACTTGCCAAGAGGGCTCTGCTCGCGAGGAACGTCAGCAGCCTCGCCGGCCTCGTCTTCGGCATCTAGCGCCATCAAAGCCCCCTGCAGGATGTTTGGCTGGGATCAGGCCGCGCACCCTCAAGGGTTGTCAACTTTGCAGCAACCTCCGCCACGACGAACCTGCCGGGAGGATACCTGGCGGTGGGCGGGGTTAAGCGTCAACGCGATCAGAAATGGGCTTGCATCAAGCTGGCCGCCGCGCCCTCAGCGCCTGGGCGATGGTGCCGTCGTCGAGCCAGTCGAGTTCCCCGCCCACCGGCACGCCGCGCGCCAGCGAGGTGATCTGGACCCCCGATGGCTGGAGGCGTTCGGCGAGATAATGGGCTGTGGTCTGGCCGTCGACGGTGGCGGGCAAGGCCAGGATCACCTCGCGCACGCGGCCCTCGGCCACCCGCCCCACCAGCTCATCCAGCCGCAGGGACTGGGGCCCGATGCCGTCCAGCGCCGACAGCAGGCCGCCGAGCACGTGATAGCGCCCCCGGAACGCCCCGCCGCGCTCGAGCGCCCAGAGGCCGCCGACGTCCTCGACCACGCACAGCAGGGCCTGGTCGCGCGAAGGGTCCGCGCAGACGGCGCAGGGGTCCATGGAATCCAGGGCGCCGCAGATCGAGCAGGCGCGCACCTTGGCGGCGGCGTCGGCCAGGGCCTGGGACAGGGGCGTGAGCAGCTGGTCGCGGCGCTTCAACAGCGCCAGGGCGGCGCGGCGCGCCGAGCGGGGACCAAGTCCCGGCAGCTTGCCGAGCAGGGCGATCAGGCGCTCGATTTCAGGGCCGGCGGAGGCGGACAAGCGGTCAGGTCCTTCAGGTGGACCCACATGTAAGGCGCGTCGGTCGTGATTCGAAATCCGAACCTCAGGCCGCCTCGACGTCCAGGGAATAGCCCGCCGACCGGACGGTGCGGATCGGATCGTCGCCGGCGCCTTCGTTCAGCGCCTTGCGCAGGCGTCCGATGTGCACGTCCACGGTGCGGGCCTCGACATAGACGTCCGAGCCCCAGACGGCGTCGAGCAGCTGCTCGCGGCTGAACACCCGGCCCGGATGCTGCATCAGGTAGTCGAGCAGCCGGAACTCGGTTGGGCCGAGGCGCACTTCTCGCGCGCCGCGCTTGACCCTGTGCGCCGCCCGATCGATCACCAGGTCGCCGTAGCGGATGCGGTCGTCGGCCAGACCCGGCCGGATGCGGCGGAGCACCGCGCGAATCCGCGCGGCCAGCTCGGTCATGGAGAACGGCTTGACGATGTAGTCGTCCGCGCCCGTGTCCAGGCCCCGGATTCGGTCGGACTCCTCGCCCCGCGCGGTCAGCATGATCACCGGCAGGTTTCGGGTCTCGTTGCGGGCGCGCAGCCGGCGGCAGACCTCCACGCCGGAGACCTTGGGCAGCATCCAGTCGAGGACGATCAGGTCCGGCAGCTGCTCGTCGACCATCAGCAGGGCCATTTCGCCGTCGCCGGCGAGGCCCACCCGGTAGCCTTCCTTCTCGAGATTATAGGACAGCAGCGTGGAGAGGGCGTCTTCGTCCTCGACCACAAGGATATAAGGGGTCACCCGATGGCTCCTTCAACGTCCTTCTTCAGGGCGTCCCACTTCGGCCGTTCCGCCGGCATGTCCTCGCCGGTCAGTTCGTAGTGGACGATCTCGGCGATGTTGGTCGCATGATCCCCGATCCGTTCGAGGTTCTTGGCGATGAACAGCAGGTGGGCGCAGGCGGTGATCGTACGCGGGTCGCCCATCATGTAGGTCAGCAGCTCCCGGAACAGGCTGTTGTAGTGCTCGTCGACCTCGTCGTCCTGGGACCAGACGCCGATCGCGCGCTCCAGCTCCCCGCCGGTGTAGGCGTCAAGCACGTCCCTCAGCCGGCCCGCCACCAGCCGGCCCATGCGCTCAATGGAGCGGGTCAGGGGCGTGATCGGTTCGGATTCGGCCAGCACCACGCCGCGCTTGGCGATGTTCTTGGCCAGGTCGCCGCAGCGTTCCAGATTGCTGGCGATCTTCATGGCCCCGACGGTGCGGCGCAGGTCCTGGGCCACGGGCTGGCGCAGGGCGATCATGCGGATCGCCTTGCGCTCGATCTCGACGTTGAGCGCGTCGAGCTTGATGTCCCGTTCGATCACCGACTGGGCCAGCGGCAAGTCGCGACGGGTGACCGTCTCGATGGCGTCCGCCACCTCGGCCTCGGCGAGGCCGCCCATGCGGGCGACTTCGGCGGACAGGTGGTTCAGCTCCTCGCCATAGGCCTTGACGATATGTTCGCTCATGGGGCGCGAGCTCCTGAATGACTGCTCAGCCTATTGTAGTGCAGGGCGCGGCGCTGCCGAACAGAATCGATCCAATTCAACATGCTGTGCGCTAGTGCCCTCGCATTGCGGACAGCGTGTGAAGGAATTGCGACGGTTTCATTACAATGCACTGGACGGACGGATTTGAACCTCGGCCTGGGCCATTGGGAAGTAGGCCGTAAAGGCCGAGCCACCGCCCTCGACGCTCTCCACCGACAGGCCGCCGCGATGGCGGTTGACGATGTGTTTGACGATGGCGAGGCCGAGGCCGGTCCCGGCCCGCTCTCCGCTCTTCTGGCCCTCGACCCGATAGAAGCGTTCCGACAGGCGCGGGAGCTGCTCGCGGGCGATGCCGGGGCCGGTGTCGCTGACCCGCAGGGCGGCGAAACGGCCGTCCGGGGCGCGATCTGGACTGAGCAGGGAAAGCCGCGCGCCGCCGGGCATGCGCACCGCCACCGCGTCGTCGGCGGACACACCCGCCTCCACCTCGACGGTCACCGCGCCGGTGGCGCCGGCGTATTTGATGGCGTTGTCCGCGAGATTCTGGATCACCTGGATGATCTGGTCGCGATCGCCGACGACCACGGCCTGACCCGCCGCCAGCATCCGGCTTTCGATCCGCGCGCCGCGCCGGCTGGCCAGGGGGCCCAGCGCGTCCAGGACGTCGGTGACCGCCAGCACGAGATCCACCGCGCCTGAGGGCGCGATGTGTTCGTTGAGTTCGATGCGGCTCAGGGACATCAGGTCGTCGATCAGCCGCGCCATCCGTTCCGCCTGGCTGCTCATGATGGCCAGGAAACGATCCCGCGCCGCCGGATCCTCCTTGGCGTGCCCGCGCAGGGTCTCGATGAAGCCGGTCAGGGAGGCGAGCGGCGTGCGCAGCTCATGGCTGGCGTTGGCGAGGAAGTCGGCCCGCATGCGCTCGTTGCGACGGGCGTCGGTCTCGTCGCGCATCAACAGCAGGGCCAGCGACTGATCGCCGTCCGACGGCAGGGGCCGGGCGACAGCGCGCCAGACCCGGTCCAGCGCCCCTCCGCCCTCGAACACCGCGTCGGACTCGATCCGACCATACAGAGCCTCTTCCAGAGCCTCCAGGACCAGGGGATTGCGGATCGCCGCGGCCACCAGGCCGCCAGGCCGCTGCACCCGCAGCATGTCGCGCGCGGCGGCGTTGGAAAACAGCAGCCGCGGCCCGGCTCCGGATTCGGGGTCGCTCGCGGCCACCAGCATCACCGGATCGGGCAGGCTCTCCAGAACCAGCGCATAGGGCGGTTCGGGCGGGGTCTCGGGCGCCGGGGGCGGTGGGCGAGGCGCCTCGGAGGCCGCTTCCTGGGCGATGTCCGACTCGCTTTCGCCGCCAAGCAGCCAAAGCGCCAGGCCGCCGGTGGCGACCGCCGTCAGGCCGGCGCCCATCATTCCGGCGCTCATCTGGCCATCGCCGGACACGGCGACGACCGCCAGCGACAGCACGCCGGCGCCGCCAGCCAGTGCGATCGCCGTGATCGCGCGGCCCAGTCTCGGGCGTCTGGAGAAATCCATTGTCGTCATGGGCGACTCGCATGCGGCCGAGCAGGCCGCAAGCCTTTCCCACCACGAGCCTGTGACACTCCGATGACAGCCCGGACGACACTCTGGACAGGGCGACGGGCGCCGCCGCGCGCCTGGGGCGGTGGAGAGGAGGCGGAACTCTGCGGCTCCCGCCCCGTTGAATTGGCCGAAGGGGGGCGAACTAGCCTTTGGAGGAATTCATGGCCGCCCACACATTTGACGCCGCTGAGCCCGCGCTGGAGCCCTATGCGGGCGACGCCAAGGACGCATCGCTGTTCGCAGCCGGCGCGCCGATCTACGAACGCCTGCAAACCCGCCGCAAACAAAACACCGGACTGATCGTCGGCGGCATCATCGGCGCCGCGGTGGTGCTCGGCGGCGCGGTCTTCGCGCTGAACAGCCACCCGTCCGCGAACCAGCAGGCGGCCCAATCCAAGGCCGTCGCCCAGCAGCAATCGGTCGCCGCCACTCAAGGCGCGGCGAACGCCGCCGTCGCGGCGCAGGCCGCCCAGGCCGCAGCGGACCAGGCGAAGGTTCAAGCCGCCGCCAAGGTCGCCGCCGTCACCCCGCCTTCGCCGCCGGCCGTGCAGCCGTCCCGCCACGTCCAGGCGCCGCCGCCTGTCCGCGCCGCGCCGCACAGGCAGGTGGTTGCTCCGACGGCCCCGGCGCCCGTAGCGCCGACCCCGCCCGTCGCGATCGCGCCGGCGAGTCCGATCGTCGTGGCGCCCCCGGTCGAAACAGCGCCGCAGCCGGCCAGCCCCGCGCCGACGCTTGACCCCGCGCCGCCGAGCGACGCTGGTTCGGCCAGTCCCCCGCCGCAGAACTGATCCTCTGGACGCGGCCCCTCACGGGGCCGCGTCTGGACGTTCCCGACCCCGGAGGTACGTCATGACTCACGACGCCTATGAGCCCCGGCCCGAGCTGCGGAGTGTGGAGTTCCGGCGACCCTGGAGCGTTGCGGACCGCGTGATCTGGGTCCTGCTCGGACTGGTCGCCGTAGCGGCGGTGATCGCCCTGACCTTCGCCTACACGCGCTACAGCCACAGCTTGCACCAGGCCGACATCGATCATGCCTCGGCGGTGCAGAGCGCTCTCAGCGCCTCCGCCCCATCCGGCCAGGCGGCGAACGTGCCGGACGCGGTCGCCAACCAGGCGTTAGGCGCCTCCCAGCTGTCCGCCGCGGAATCGACCTCCGCCGAGGCGTCCACCGACCAGATTCCAGCCGCGTCCCAGCCCGCGGCCGAGAGCGCTAACAATGGCGGCGCGGTTGAGACGAACGGTGTGGCACGGTAATCAGCGCCATCCCGATCAAGGTTCAGCTCACGCCGCCGGAGGCCATCGTCCACGGCGGCGTCTTTGCGGCGCGAGGCCTCCCGCGCGACTCTCGCCAGGGCGGCGGAGGGGTTGACTCCGGCCGCATCGGCCGCAAAACCCCCTGACGCTAAAGATCTTGTCGCCGCCCGATAGCCCCGGTCGCCGGGAGAGGGGGGACGTTTTTCGGGAGGCTCGACCATGGCCCTTCGGGTCGCCATCAACGGATTTGGCCGCATCGGCCGCCTCGTGCTCCGGTCCATCTTTGAATATGGCCGCCGGGACATCGAGGTCGTGTCGATCAACGACCTCGGCCCGATCGAGACCAACGCGCACCTGCTGCGTTTCGATTCCACCCACGGCCGCTTCCCTGGCGCGATCACGGTCAATGGCGACACCATCGACGCCGGGCTCGGCTCCATCAAATGCACCGCCATCCGCGACCCGGCCGAGCTTCCGCACAAGGAACTCGGCATCGACATCGCGCTGGAGTGCACCGGCCTGTTCGCCTCCAGGGACAAGGCCGCGGCTCACCTCAGGGCGGGCGCCAAGCGGGTTCTGATCTCCGCGCCGGCCGACGGCGTGGACCGGACCGTGGTGTTCGGGGTCAACCACGAGAGCCTGACCGCCGACGACATCGTCGTCTCCAACGCCTCCTGTACGACCAACTGCCTGGCGCCCGTCGCCAAGGTCCTGCACGACCTCTGCGGCATCGAGCGCGGCTACATGACGACGATCCATTCCTACACCGGCGACCAGCCCTCGCTGGACACCCTTCACAAGGACCTCTACCGCGCCCGCGGCGCCGGCCAGTCCATGATCCCCACAACCACCGGCGCGGCTAAGGCGGTTGGCCTGGTGCTGCCCGACCTGCAGGGCAAGCTGGACGGCTCTTCGATCCGCGTCCCGACCGCCAACGTCTCGGTGATCGATTTCAAGATCGTACCGACCCGCGACGTGACGAGGGAAGACATCAACGAGGCCATGCGCGTCGCCGCCGAGGGCGCCTTACGCGGCGTGCTGGCCGTCGAGGACGCGCCCCTGGTGTCCAGCGACTTCAATCACGTCGCGGCCTCCTCGACCGTCGCCACGCCCCAGACCCAGGTCATCGAGGGCAAGCTGGCCCGCGTGGTGTCCTGGTACGACAACGAATGGGGCTTCTCGACCCGCATGGCGGACGTGGCCCTGGCCATGGGCAAGTTGCTCTAAGGCGATGACATTCCGGACCCTGGACGAAGCTGAGGTCTCCGGCCGCCGCGCCCTGGTGCGCGTCGATTTCAATACCCCCATGGACGGCGCCCGCGTCACCGACGACACGCGCCTGCGCGCCGCCCTGCCGACCATTCGGGATCTCAGCGGGAGAGGCGCCAGGGTGATCCTGCTGTCTCATTTCGACCGACCCAAGGGCCGGCGCGTCCCGTCCATGAGCCTGCAGCCCCTGGTCGCGCCCTTGGCGGCGCTGCTCGGCGCGCCGGTGGCTTTCGCCGACGATTGCGTCGGCGACGTCGCCAGCTCCGCGATCAGCCGGATGAAGGACGGTGACGTCCTGCTCCTGGAGAATCTGCGGTTCCACGCCGGTGAGGAGGAAAACGACCCCGCCTTCGTGCGCGCCCTCGCGGCTCTCGGCGACATCTACGTCAACGACGCCTTCTCGGCGGCGCACCGCGCCCACGCCTCGACCGAAGGCCTGGCGCACGCCCTGCCCGCCTTCGCCGGCCGCTCAATGCAGGCGGAACTGGAGCATCTGGAGAAGGCGCTGGGATCGCCGCAGCGGCCGGTCATGGCGGTGGTGGGCGGCGCCAAGGTCTCCACCAAGCTGGACCTGCTCGACAATCTGGTCGGCAAGCTCCAGCACCTGGCCATCGGCGGCGGCATGGCCAACACCTTCCGCTTCGCACAGGGCTACGACATCGGCGCTTCGCTGTGCGAAAAGGACATGGCCGACACCGCCCGCGCCATCCTCGCGAAGGCCGAGGCCGAGGGATGCCGCATCCTGTTGCCCACGGACGTGGTGGTCGCCGAGGAAGTCCGGCCAGGCGCGCGCTCGCACGTGGCTGAGCTCGGTCACTCGCTTCGCTCGGCGGACCGGATCCTGGACGTCGGACCCAACAGCCTGGCCCAGATCCTGGACACCATGTCGATCTGCAAGACCCTGATCTGGAACGGTCCACTCGGCGTCTTCGAGGTCCCGCCCTTCGACAAGGGGACCGTGGCGGCTGCACGCCATGCGGCGGAACTCGCCAAGGCCGGCAAGCTTATTGCAGTGGCCGGCGGCGGCGACACGGTCGCCGCGCTGAACGCCGCCGGGGTCGCGGGAGATTTCACCTTCGTCTCGACAGCGGGCGGCGCTTTTCTAGAATGGATGGAGGGCAAGACGCTGCCCGGCGTGGCCGCGCTCGACGTCTAGCCTGTCCGACGATGCGGATCAGAGGGGTCTTCAAGTGGCGCGCATTACCCTGAGACAGCTGCTCGACCACGCGGCTGAGCACGACTACGGCCTACCGGCCTTCAACATCAACAACATGGAGCAGGGCCTCGCGATCATGGAGGCGGCCGAAGCGGTCGACGCGCCCGTGATCATCCAGGCCAGCCGCGGCGCGCGGGCCTACGCCAACGACGTGGTCCTCGCCCGCCTGATCGACGCCCTGGTCGAGATCTATCCGCACATTCCGGTCTGCATGCACCAGGACCACGGCAATTCCCCCGCGACCTGCGCCACGGCGATCCAGCACGGCTTCACCAGCGTGATGATGGACGGCAGCCTGAAAGCCGACGGCAAGCCCCCCGCCGATTATGAGTACAACGCCACGGTCACCCGCCAGACCGTCGACATGGCCCACGCCTGCGGTGTGTCCGTCGAGGGCGAGCTCGGCGTGCTGGGCAGCCTCGAGACCGGCATGGGCGACAAGGAAGACGGCCACGGCGCCGAGGGCAAGCTGGACCACTCCCAGCTGCTCACCGACCCCGACCAGGCGGTCGACTTCGTCAAGGCCACCGGGGTGGACGCCCTCGCCATCGCCATGGGCACCAGCCACGGCGCCTACAAATTCAGCCGCAAGCCCGACGGCGACGTGCTGGCCATGACGGTGATCGAGGAGATCCACCGCCGGCTGCCCAACACCCACCTGGTGATGCACGGCTCCTCGTCGGTGCCCCAGGACCTGCAGGACGTCATCAACCAGTACGGCGGGCAGATGCCCCAGACCTGGGGCGTGCCCGTGGAAGAGATCCAGCGCGGCATCAAGCACGGCGTGCGCAAGATCAACGTCGACACCGATAACCGGATGGCCATCACCGGCGCCATCCGCAAGGTGTTCGCCGAGAAGCCGGGCGAGTTCGACCCGCGCGCCTTCCTGAAGCCCGCCAAGGAAGCCATGCGAAAGGTCTGTATCCAGCGCTACGAAGAGTTCGGCGCGGCCGGCTGGGCCGCCAAGATCAAGCCGGTGTCGCTGTCCGCCATGGCCAAGCGCTACGCGGCAGGCGACCTCGCCCCGGCCATCGGCGCCGCGCGGCAGGCGGCGGAATAGCCCCTCTCTCTAGGCGTCGCTCGCCGAGCCCAGCGTCGTGGTCGGATAGTAGAAACGGTAGGTCGACAGGAAATCGGCGAAGAACCTGGCGATGTGCAGGACCAGCATCGCCATGGCGAGGCCGTTCAGGCTGAAGCCGGGCGCGCGGATCCAGGAATTGGACCAGTGCAGCCGAGCCAAGATCAGGATCGGAACGCAGGCCAGGTTGATCGCGAGCCAGACCGCATGGGCGCGAAGGGCGTTCTGCCCGACCGCCGCGATCCGGGCCTGGCCCCAAACCAGCCCCGGCAGGTGGGCCAACAGGATGAGCGAGTCCAGGCCGTAGAGGATGATCAGGTTCAGCGTGAAGTCCCGCTGGCACGCCACGACCTGATCCAGGCGGGTCGCGTTTTCGGGGATGCTGTGGGCCAGGACGATGAACATGACCGACGTGGCGCCCATCTGGAACAGGTCCCAGACAAGCTCTCCGGGCCGCGGCACGGGGCTGGCGGGCTGCAGGTACTTGATGTCGAGCATGCGCTCGGCGCCGAGATAGAACAGCACGATCAGGGAAACGAAGGTGATCCCCTGCGAAACGAGGATGGAGTTCGCATCGATGGACTGCAGCGAAAGCGGCTGCAGCGAAGAATAGCTTCGAGCCACGCAGTTGGTCACGGCGAAGCCCATGACGACGGCGTACAGCCGCTTGATCTGATCGAGGGTCCGGGTCCGCTCCGCGATGATCTGCGCCCGGGTGAGTGGCGGCGCGTCCATGGCCTGCCTCTGCGTTGGTCCCACGCCTGCTACTTATAAGGGCGTAGGCCTCGTGTCACTCCGGCAGGCCACAACTGCAACAGGGTCGGTTGCAATATGAATCGGCCACCCTATCTGAGGGGCTGAAACAAAGGGGACCACCATGATTGAACGCAGACCCCAGGATCAGCTCGGCCGGTTCGATTTCGGCTGGCTGGACACCCGCCATCACTTCTCCTTCGGCGACTATCACGATCCCGCCCGCATGGGCTGGGGCGCCCTTCGCGTCTGGAACGACGATGAGATCGCGCCGGACTCCGGTTTCCCGGCGCATCCGCACGCTGACATGGAGATCATCACCTATGTCCGCGAGGGCGCCATCACCCACGAGGACTCGCTTGGCAACACCGGGCGCACCCCGGCGGGCGACGTCCAGGTGATGTCGGCCGGGTCGGGCATCCGGCACGCCGAGTACAACCTTGAGCCCGGCCCCACCAAGATCTTCCAGATCTGGATCATGCCGCGCGAGCGGGGCGGTGCGCCGTTCTGGGACCAGAAGCCCTTTCCCAAGGCTGACCGCTCGGGCCGGTTCGTGACCCTGGCCAGCGGCTACGGCGAACCCGACGCCCTGCCGATCCGCGCCGACGCCCGGGTGCTCGGCGCCACGTTGAAGGCCGGCGAAGACGTGACCTATCCCCTCGGGGAAGGCCGCCGGGCCTATCTGGCCACGACGTCCGGCGCGGTCGAGGTCAACGGCGTGCGTATCGAACCACGCGACGGCGCGGCCATCGCCGGCGAGCCGGAACTGAAAGTCCGCGCACTGGACGACGCCGAGGTGGTGCTCGTCGAGAGCGCTTGATGTCTCCTCCCCATCCCGCGCCGGTGCATGGGGGAGGCGTAAACGCCATGGCCGATGTGGATAACGGACTCTTAAGGGCCCTGTCGCTTGATGGCGGGGTTCCTGGGAGGCCCGCCATGCGCCTTTTCGGCCGATCCATCCTTGTCGCTGGACTGCTGTTGTCCTGCGCCGCCTGCGCCTCGCAGCAAGTCGGCACGGTGGCCGGCGACGTCGTGGGCGGCACGGCCTGGGTCGCCGTCAAGGGCGGCAAGGCGCTGTTCAACGGCGGCAAGTTCGCGGTCAAGACCACCGGCCGGACCGTGAAGGGCGCCGCCACCGGCATCCACGAAGAGTTCGACAAGCCCGCCGCTCCCAAGACCGCTCAGGCCAAGGCCGACCCGCAAAAGGTCGCGTCCTTGTCAGAGTGACAGGCTGCAGCTCTCCCCCACCGAGGGCCGGGCGACCACGATCCGGCTGAGCGCGGGGAACCGGGGCTTCAGCCGTTCGGCGAAATACAGACAGATCCGCTCCAGGGTCGGACTCTCCAGGCCGGGCTGTTCGTTGAGCAGGCCATGGTCCAGGCCCTGAGCGACTTCGGCCAGGGCGTCGTTCAGCGTCCCCAGGTCAAGCACCCAGCCGCTGTCCGTCTCCGCGGGTCCGCGAACGGTGGCCTCTACGCGGAAGGAATGGCCGTGCATGCGGCGGTAACGACTGTCTTGGGGGCCCATCGACAGGAAATGAGCGGCGTCGAACGTCGCGGCCTTGGTGATCTCGAATGTGGTCTGGGTCATGACGAGGGAACGCCCCGGGGCGGAAGCATCAGCTCAGGGCAAGCCGAGGTATTTGTGGGTTTGGGTGCTTAAACGCCAGCGATGGTGGGAAAGGCAATAGGCGACCGCCAATTCGGTGTTCGCCTTCACGTCCGGCCCGTCCATCGGCTGCAGGTAGAAACGCTCGAAATCGAGGCCCTCGAACCGCTGCGGATCGACGCCCTGCTGAGGATACACCAGCTTCAGCTCCTGGCCGGAAATCTGGGTCAGGGCCGCATCCGCCTTTGGACTGACGCAGATCCAGTCGAGGCCTTCGGGCGCCTCGATCGTCCCATTGGTCTCCACCGCGACGGCGAAGCCGCGCTCATGCAGCGCCGCGATCAGGACTGCATCCAGCTGGAGGAGCGGCTCCCCGCCGGTGCAGACGACGAGACGATCCGTCGCGCCCCCGCCCCAGGCGGCTTCCACCTTTCGGACCAGCGCCTCGGCGGTCCGGAACTTGCCGCCGCCTGTTCCGTCCGTCCCGACGAAGTCCGTATCGCAGAAGGTGCAGACCGCCGTGGCGCGGTCAGCCTCGCGTCCGCTCCAGAGATTGCAGCCTGCGAACCGGCAGAACACCGCGGCCCGGCCGGCCTGGCCGCCCTCACCTTGCAGGGTGAGGAAGATTTCCTTGACGCTGTAGGTCATGGCCTGGCCCTAAGCCCCGCACGCCACTCGGCCCAACCCTTGGCGCGGAGGTCGCAGGCGGGGCAGTCGGCGCAGCCGTATCCCCAGGCGTGGCGGACGCCCCGCTCACCCCGGTAACAGGTGTGGCTGTGCTCCACGATGAGATCGGTCAAGGCCTCGCCGCCCAGGTCATGGGCCAGGGCCCAGGTCTGCGCCTTGGTCAGGCGCATCAGGGGCGTGTCGAGGCAGAAGCTGGCCTCCATGCCCAGGTTCAAGGCCGCCTGCATTGCGTCCAGGGTGTCGCGTCGGCAATCCGGATAGCCGGAGTAGTCCGTCTCGCACATGCCGCCCACCAGCCGGCCCAGGCCGCGCCGGTCGGCCAGCGCCGCGGCGTAGACAAGGAACACGAGGTTGCGCCCCGGCACGAAGGTCGAGGGCAGGCCGCGCGCGGTCATCTCGATGGCCTTGTCGGCGGTCAGGGCCGATTCGGCGACCGCCCCGAAGCCCCTGAGATCCAGGACATGGTCCGGACCGAGCCGGTCGGCCCAGGCGGGAAAGGTCTCGATAACGGCGGCCCGCACGGCCAGGCGCGACTGCAGCTCCACCGCATGCCTCTGGCCGTAGTCGAACCCCACGGTTTCGACCCGCGCCCAGCGCTCGAGCGCCCAGGCCAGACAGACGCTGGAATCCTGCCCGCCCGAGAACAGCACAAGCGCTGCCGCGTCCTTGGAAATGGATCCGGTCATGGGGAAGGTCGGCTACAGCCTTTCCGGTCCAAGTGGAACCGTCCAGATCCGAAAGGGGGTTCTAATGTCATGACGCGGGCGCGGCGCGAAGGCCCGAACGGGCGTCAGTTTCCAATCTTCGCACTTTGTACCAAGCCTGAACAAAAATGAGATCAATGAAGGCAGGAATTCGTCGTCAGTTGATAACACTCAATTTGAGTAACGCCCTGGCGCGGAGCGCGTATTAACCCTACGTTTCCCATTTTCCTCGATGAACTGGTTATAGCGTAGGCGCGAGACAACTCCAATGTCGCCAAGGCGTGAGCACACTCCAGCCGAGAGCGGCCTAGGCTCCGACACACCGGAATCCGCCTGCAATTTTCTGGTCGGTATGCTGATCGTGATGGCCTCCTTGCCCGCCGTGGGCCTCGCCGCGATGGCGAGCCCGCAATCGCCGCGAATCGCCGCCGTCTATCCGCCCTGGTGGAGCAATCGTGACGCCGCGCTCGCCGCCGCATCGGCCGGCTCCATCGCCTCGGCGGGCGCTGCGCCCTTCGTCATCGTCGTGCGCCGGGCTGACGGCCAGACCCTCGGCCGCCTGCGTCGCAGCGGCGCGGTCCTGTTGTTGAACGCCCCTGGCGGCGGCTGCCAGAATCCCACGTCAGGAGCCTGAAATGAACGCCCTTTTCGCGACGATCGAGGCCCAACGCCGCGCCGGCGGGACCCTCGTCATGGTCACCTGCTGGCTGATCGTCGCTGCCATTGCAGCGGCGTGGTTGGGCCTGGGCGGCGCGGGCGGCGCCTTGACGACGGCGGGCGCGCTGATCGCAGGCGGCGTGAGTCTCGGGTGGATGTCGAACCGCGGCGGGCCGCCGATGCGGCTGAGCTTCAGCGTCGCACTGATGGCCGAAGTCTCCCTGCTGGTCGGCGCATTCGCCAACAATCGCTGGCAGATCGACATGCACATGGCCTACTTCGCCACCCTGGCCATGCTGGTGATCTTCTGCGACTGGAGGGTCATTCTGGCGGCCGCGGGGACTGTGGCGGCGCACCATCTGCTGCTGAATTTCATCATCCCATCGGCAGTATTCCCCAACGGCGGCGACTTCTGGCGGGTCGTGGTGCACGCCGTGATTCTGGTCGTGGAAGCAGGCACCTTGATGTGGGTGACGGCCAACAACGCCGCACTGATCTTCGAGCGGCGCAGCAGCGACTCACAGGCCCAGGAATCCCTTCGCGCCATGGAGGAGGCTCGCGCGAGCGCCGACGCTGCGGCGGCCGAATCCGCCAGGCTGCGCGAGGTTCAGCAGATGGAAAGGGAAGAGGCGCACCGGAGTCTCGTCGCCGCAATGTCGAGCCTGGGCAGGGGCCTGTCGAGCCTGTCCTCGGGGGACCTGACCTGCCGCGTCAACGAAGCTTTTGACGGCCCTTTTCTTCAGCTGCGCGACGACTTCAACGGCGCTGTCGCGAACCTGGCGGAGACCATGCAAGGCATCGTCGTCGCCGCGAGCGCCATCGACTCGGGCTCCAGCGAAATCGCTACGGCCTCGGACGACCTGTCGAAGCGCACCGAGCAGAACGCCGCCAGTCTGGAGGAAACCGCTGCGGCCCTCGACGAAATCACCGCCACGGTTAATCGTACCGCCAGCGGGGCCAGGCAGGCGTCGGACCTGGTGACGACGGCGCGCGCCGATGCGGACCAGTCCGGTCAAGTTGTGGGTCAGGCGGTCGCCGCCATGCAGCGGATCGAGGGCTCATCCAGCCAGATCGGCCAGATCATCGGGGTGATCGACGAGATCGCCTTCCAGACCAACCTTCTCGCTCTGAACGCCGGAGTCGAGGCGGCGCGGGCGGGCGAGGCCGGCAAGGGGTTCGCGGTCGTCGCCCAGGAGGTCCGCGCCTTGGCCCAGCGCTCTGCGGAAGCGGCGCGCGAAATCAAGGCGTTGATTTCGGCGTCCGCGGCAGAAGTCGAGACCGGAGTGGATCTCGTGACTCGCACCGGCAAAGCCCTTAACGCGGTGGTCGGACAGATCGCCCAGATCGAACAGCTCGTGCGCGACATCAGTGCGTCGGCAGCGGAGCAGGCGACGGGGCTCAGCCAGGTCAACACCGCCATCAACCAGATGGACAAGGTCACCCAGCAGAACGCGGCCATGGTCGAGGAGTCGACCGCCGCGGCCCATAGCCTGAAGAGCGAAGGCGCGAATCTGGCGGACATGGTCAGCAAATTCCGGATTGGCGGGGTCGCCGCTCCCTCCGCCCGCAACCGCCAAGCCCGATCGAGCCACAATCCCGTACACGCTCAGGCCGGCAGACTCGCCGCCGTGTTCGCCGAACCGGCCGTCTCAAGGGCGCGAGCGCCGGACGCTTGGGAGGAATTCTAGGCCGTGGGACAATTGGCGCGGCGGGCCCAGTCAAGAAATCTGTCGTCGCCTGACCTGTGATCGCATGGAACGCGCACACGCGTAATAAGCGTGCGGCAAATCGTCCCGACATCGCAAGTTGTTTTCGCTTAACCGATCTCAAACTTCGTTGGTCTACAAGGACTTCTCAACCAGGTCGATTTGCCGATCCAATGACCACAATTGCAGACTGGGCGGAGCACACGCCGCCGATCGAAGTAAACGCGACGCTCGAGCATGCGCGCCTGCGTTTCCGCGATGCCCCAAGGGTTTCCGCCCTGGTCGTGGTCGACGGCGAACGGTCGCTTGGGGTGCTGAGCCGCGAGGTGGTGCTCTCACTGAACGAATCGAGCCCGACCAAGGACTCCCCGGTTACGCAAATGATGGCGCGGGTGCGCGCGGTCGATGGATCGACGCCGGCCGCCGAAGCGCTGGCCCTGTTGCTGGCCGAGGGCGGACGCGACGAAGGCGTGATCGTCACTGACCAGGGCCGGTACGTCGGGCTGATCACCAAGGCGTCCCTGCTCGACGCCCTGCAGACCCGGGGGGCCGCGAGCGACGCCCGCGGCGTCGAGAACCAAGGCTTCATCGAGGTTTTGAGCCGCGAGATCCGCACCCCGATGATGGGCGTGCTCGCGGTCGCGGAACTTCTGCAGCGCCAGCCGCTGTCATCCGACGCCCAGGCCTATGTCCAGACCATCGTGGACTCTTCCAGCGGCCTGTTGCGCATGCTGGACGACGCATTGGACTTCTCCCTGGGCGAGACGGGCCGGCTGGAGCCCAAGCCCGAACCGATCCGCCTGCGCGCGTTGATGGATGAGATCCAGGGCGAATGGCTGGACCGCCGGTCCGCGGACGTGGCGGTGCTCGTCTCCTATGACGGTGATCCGGACCTGGGGGTGCTCGCCGACGGCGGGCGTCTGCGCCAGGTCTTCGGCAACCTGATCGGCGCGGCCCTGAAGACGACCCGCAAGGGCGCCGTCGAGGCGAGTCTGAAGGCGCGGGTGACCGACAGGGGCGTCGAGCTGGTCGGCCGCGTCCGCGACGCCGGTCCCGGACTGCCGCCTGAACAGTTGGCGAGAATCTTCCAGTTGTCGGCGCCCGGTCAGGAATGGACCCGCGCCAGCTGGACCGGCCTCGGTCCGGCGCTCTGCCGGCGCATCGTCGAGGCGATGAACGGCCGGATCCGCGCGGACAGCAACATCGGCGAGGGCGTCACCGTCACCTTCGAATTGACCACGCCGGGGCTCGAGGTCGAAGCCGAGGTGGTGGACGACGCCGACCGCCTGGTCGACGCCGGGACGCTGCATGTGCTGGTGGTTGACGACAACGCCACCAACCGCATGGTGGCCGAGGGCCTGTGCGAGATGTTCGACTGCACCTCGGAATGCGCCGTCGACGGCGTCGAGGCGGTCGAGGCCGCGCGCAGCGGACGCTTCGACCTCATCCTCATGGACATCAAGATGCCGCGCATGGACGGGGTGGAGGCGACCAAGGCCATCCGCGCCCTGCCCGGTCCGGTCGGCCAGATTCCGATCATCGCGCTGACCGCCAACGCTGACCCCGAAGACGCCAAGCACTACCTCGCCAGCGGCATGGGCGCCGTGGTGGAAAAGCCCATCAAGCCCGAGCGTCTGTTGACGGCCATCAACACCGCCATGAATCGCGGCGAAGAGGGCGGCAAGGGTTCAGCCCGCGCGGCCTGAGGCCGCTGGAGCGCGTTCCGCAAAAGTGGAATCCGGTTTTGCGGTAGGAACGCGCTCAAACTCTCGAATCTAGTCGAAGCAGGCGGAAATCGCCGTCGAAGGCGATCAGCTTCCACGCGCCGTCCTCGCGCCTGAAGACGAAGGCGCAAGCTCTCCTGATGACCACGCAAGCCCGGTCCCGTTCCAGAGGCCGCACCAGCTGGGTGATGGCCAGGGACCCTGGAATGCGGGTGTCCGGCCCGTAGCCGGCCAGCTCGGCCGCCGCCTTGAACACCTGCGGCCGCACGAGCGCGTCGGCCGCCGCCCCCACCAGCGGTCCCGCGAGCACCGCGCCCAGGGCCTGTCCGCTGCCGACGCCGTATTTCGCCGCCGCCGCCGCGATCAGGCGGGCGTTCAGGTTTGCCTTCAGCGCCGGCCGGTCGACGTGTGCGTCGAACGCGGCTCTGTCGCCGTCTCGCACCGCGAGCAGGAACGCGTGGATGTCGGACGCGGCGTCATAGCGCTCCACCGTGGCGCAGCCAGGCGCCGCCAGGGCGACCGTCAGCGCGGCCAGCAGCTGCAATCGTCCTGAGACCCGAGCCATGACGGACCCTCCCTGATGGAGGGGGCGACATTGTGGTCGCCGGATTCCGGTCAGCGCGGACCCCGGACGACCCTGACGTGGGGCGGTTCGCGGTCGTCGGGCAGCCGCCAGTCGCTATGGAAGCTGAACGCCAGGTCCGTGCAGCGGTGCGCCGCCGGCGCTCCGGGATCGCGGCCGACCGCCTGGACCGGCAGGTCCTTGAACCGCCGCAGCGGTCCGATGACCAGCCACGCCCTCTGGGCGCCAGGACAGACCGCTTCGACGAAAGCCGGCCCATCGGCGCTGGGCTGGATCTCATAGAGTCCGCCCACGGGTTTCTCCCCGGCGAGGGCCGCGGCCAGGCCGCCGGCGCCCAGGCCCGCCTCAGGTGCGGGACGGATGTCGGCCGAGCCGCGCTCGCCGGTCTGGATGATGCGCTCAAGCCTGTAACCGCCGAGCAGCCGGCCCTCGAACTGGAAACTCAGGCCCGTCGCCGCCAGGGCGCGGGCGGGGTCTGAGGCCGCGTCATAGGAAAAGATATGCTCCTCCGCCCATGCCGGGGCGGCGGCGAGGGCGAGCAGAGCGGTGATGCACAGACGCCGGGACATGTGCCGGGCTCTACGCGGGGCCTAGAGGGTCCGGGTCACCGACTCGACGGTGAAGCACTCGATCGTGTCCCCGGCGCGGATGTCCTGGAATCCCTGGAACGCCATGCCGCACTCCTGGCCCGCGTTGACCTCGTTGACCTCGTCCTTGAAGCGCTTGAGCGTCTGCAGCACGCCGAGTTCCAGCACCACCACGTCCTGGCGGATGATGCGGACCTTGGCGCCCTTGCGGACCACGCCTTCGGTGACGCGGCAGCCGGCGACCTTGCCGACCTTGGAGATGTCGAACGCCTGCAACACGTCGGCGTTGCCCAGGAAGGTTTCCCGCTGGATCGGCGCCAGCATGCCCGAGAGCACGCCGCGGATGTCGTCGATCAGGTCGTAGATGATCGCGTAGTACCGGATCTCGACGCCTTCGCGTTCGGCCAGGTCGCGCGCCTGCTTGGAGGCGCGGACGTTGAAGCCGAGGATCGGGGCGCTGGAGCCCTTGGCCAGCAGCACGTCGGATTCGGTGATGGCCCCGGCGCCGGACAGGATGATCCGTGCACGGACCTCGTCGGTGGAGATCTTCTCCAGCGAGCCCACGATGGCTTCGGCCGAACCCTGCACGTCCGCCTTCACGATGACGGGAAGTTCGCGCACCGTCTTGGCCTGCAGCTTGGCCATCATTTCGGCCAGGGAGGCCCCGGCCGCCGGCGGGCCGACGGACTTCTCGCGGCGCTTGCGGTCGCGGTATTCGGTCAGTTCGCGGGCGCGCGCCTCGTTCTCGACCACAGCGAGGGGCTCGCCGGGATCGGGG
>FTHA01000692.1_pt1 | contig 19705 bp, 18 predicted proteins | sample 1640771 | NCBI WGS metagenome assembly FTHA01 (sample SAMEA3914789, study PRJEB12502) | metagenome | biome: forest; material: soil | place: Canada | collected 2011-07-03 | depth 0.3 m | reverse complement strand
CTGCAGCATCTCGACGCCCTCAACCGGGCCGCCGCAGAAGGGACGAACGCCCCCGCCCTGGACAATCCTGCCTGGCACGTCCACGGCGGCGCGCCGCCGGCCAAGGGCTCGCCGGTCAGCTTCAGCCTGCTGCTGAACCTGGTGTCGGCGGCCAACGCCCACTCCAAGGAAATCCTCTGGGGCTTCCTGTCGCGCTACCTGCCAGGAGCGACGCCGCAGAGCGAGCCGATGCTTGATCGGCTGGCCGGCTACGCGATCCACTACTACGAGGACTTCGTCCTGCCGCAGAAGCGGTTCCGGCCGCCGGATGCGCGCGAGCGCGCGGCGATGGAGGATCTCGCCCGCCGGCTTCGCGCCCTGCCCAACGGCTGCCAGGACGCAGAATTGATCCAGAACGAGGTCTATGCGGCCGGCAAGGACGCGGGGTTCGAGCCACTGAGGGCCTGGTTCCAGGCGCTCTACGAAGTGCTGCTCGGCCAGAGCCAGGGCCCGCGGTTCGGCTCCTTCGCCGCGATCTTCGGCCTGGCGGAGACCATCGAACTGATCGAGCGGGCGCTGATAGGCGCCCTCGCGCCAGCCGAGTAGACGGCATGGCGACCGGAGTGGACATCGTCGAGCTGGATGCGGCCCAGGCGCTCGCCGCCGCCGGCCAGCTGGGAGAGGTGCTGGCCGATTGCGTGGCCGGCGGCGCCTCGGTCAACTTCATGCATCCGTTCAGCCAGGCCGACGGCCAAGCCTTCTTCCTGGGCGTCGCCGACGATGTCGCACGCGGCGCCGCCGTGCTGCTTGCCGCGAAGCTGGACGGACGCATCGTCGGGACCGTCCAGCTGGGTCTCGATACGCCGCCGAACCAGCCCCATCGGGCTGACGTGAAGAAGATGCTGGTCCACCGGATCGCGCGGCGGCGAGGCGTCGGGGCCGCCTTGCTGGGGGCATTGGAGCAGGCCGCCCGGGACCACGGCCGCACGCTGCTGGTCCTGGACACGGTCACCGGCGACGACGGCGACCGGCTCTACGTGCGTCTGGGCTGGAACCGCGTCGGCGAGATCCCGGACTACGCCATGTTCCCGGACGGCAGGATGTGCGGGTCGACCTACTTCTGGAAGCGCACGCCGGGAGCCTGACCAGATCACGATGATCTTGGATTGAATCAATCCAAGATCATAGACGTGATCGATTCTATACATTTAGAGCGGGATTCACGCGGAAAACCGGTATCCACTTTTCCGCATCCCGCTCCAGGCCTCAGCCCGACGCGGCGATGACCGCGGCGCCCGCTCCGACGAGCGCGACGCCGAGCCAGCCCATGAGCGACATCCGCTCGCCCAGGAAGACCGCTGCGAAGATCGCCACGAGCACGACGCTGAGCTTGTCGATGGGCGCGACCTTGGCCGCCTCACCGATCTTCAGCGCCCGGAAATAGCAGAGCCAGGACGCGCCCGTGGCCAGGCCCGACAGCACCAGGAACAGCCAGGTCCTGGGCGCGACCGACGCCGGCGACTGGAACTGGCCGGTGACCCCGACGACCGCAGACGCGACGATCAGGATCACGACCGTGCGGATCAGGGTGGCGTAGTCGGAGCCGATCCCCTGCACGCCCACCTTGGCGAAAATGGCGGTCAGCGCCGCGAACGCCGCTGACCCCAGGGCCCAGATCTGCCAGGACGCCGCCACCGATCGCATCGGCAGAGCCTACCGGCCGTCGCTGGCGGCGCGAAACGAAAACGTCCGACCGATCAGTGCGACACGAACAGAGGGGTGCGGGCATGGCGCAGGGTGTGGCGGCTGGCGCCCCCGATCACCATCTCCTGCAGCCGGGCATGACCGTAGAGGCCCATGACGATCAGGTCAGAGTCCAGCCTTCCCGCCTGGCGCAACATCACTTCGCCAACCGGCTGGTCGACGCTGGAGACGCGGTGGACCTGCACCTTGCAGCCATGGCGCCCCAGGTAGGCCGGCAGGGTGGTCTCCACGTCATGGGTGGCCTCGTCGGCATCGATGACCAGGACATCGACCTGATCGGCGCCCTTCAACAGCGGCATGGCGTCCTTGACGGCTCGGGCGGCTTCGCGGCTGCCGTTCCAGGCCACCAGGATGCGCTTGCCGATCGGGGCGGGATTCCATTCGGGATGGATCAGCAGGACCGGCCCGCCACTGCCCATGGCGATCGCCTCAGGCGGGGTTTCGGCGTTCGAGCCCGTCTCGGCCGGCGTCGGCAGCACGGTCAGGTCAGCCTGCCGCGTGAGGAAGATGAAAGCCGAGCGCGTTTCCCCTGGAATCGTCTTGAACGTCGCCGCCACGCCGCTTGGACCGGCCGCCCCGGCGAGAGCCGCCTGGGCCTGCGAAGACTCGCGCCGGATCTCCTGCGCCTGCTGCTCCATCAGATCGGAGAGGCTGTTGCCGGTGAACGAGGCGCCTTCCAGCCCACCCAGGTAGGCGGTGATCGGCGGCGGCGTCACCTGCACGGCCGTCAAGGCGGCGCCGAAGCGCTTGGCCAGGTCCGCGGCGAGCGACATCCGGACGGCGTCCGCCGGCCGCGATCCCGCCTGAACAATGATTTCCTTGTAGCCCATGAACAGCCTCCTCAGCGTGGGTCCGATATCTTGCCTGCGGGACCGACCCTTGACCTGGATCAGCCGACCAGCGACCGATCCTATTCATGACAGACGTGTTCACGTCAGAACAGCGCTCCGCGGTGATGCGCAAGGTGAAAGGCAAGGACACGTCGCCTGAGCTCAAGGTCCGGCGGCTGCTTTGGGGCATGGGACTGCGCTATCGGCTCCACCGCCGCGACCTGCCCGGCGCGCCTGACATCGTGCTGGCGGGCCGCAGGCTGGCCGTCTTCGTCCACGGCTGCTTCTGGCATGGACACGACTGCGCACGCGGGGCGCGGGTCCCGAAGCAGAACCGCGACTACTGGACCGGCAAGGTCGGCCGCAACCGCGAGCGCGACGTGCGGAACCAGGCCGCACTGGCATCGCGCGGCTGGACGCCGATGGTGGTCTGGGAGTGCGAATTGAAAGACGCGGCGGCGCTGGCGGCCCGGCTGAAGGCGGCGACGGGTCGGCCTTAACGCTTCTTTCGGCGAAACGGCGCTCAAGCTCCCACCGGCTATCGGGAGGATCGGCCATGGACTTCGGTGGCGAAATCGGCGCGGACGCGGTGGAAGACGTGCTCGTCTCGGGCTTCCACCTGCTCGGTGAAGCGGTCGATCCGGACGCGGCCGCCGCGCTGCTGGCCGACATCCGCGGCCGGCGCCGGTTCGATCACAGCCTGTTCCTCAGCGAGGCCGAGTTCGACGCCGACCCGCAGTTCAAGGGGGTCAATCCCAGGCCCGGCCGTAACCTGCTGGAGGGGTTCGACGGTCAGCTCGCTTGCGTCGAAGCCGAGCCTCGGATCGTCCAGGCGCTGACCGCCCTCCTCGGCGCGAACTACCAGATCCTGGACCGCAAGCTGGTCTGCGGCGTGCCGGCCTCCTCTGTCCCGCCCTGGCTCAAGGCGCGCATCCACGGCAATCCGGTGAACAACCTGGGCGCCTATGTGCGGCCTGAGGTCCGCGACGTGACCTATTTCTACGGCATCGACTTCCACCAGGACCTGATCGACTACAAGGACCGGGAGGCCGACTTCCTCACCCTCTATGTCTATCTGCACCCGGTCGGCCGGCAGGACGCGCCTCTCTTCCTGCTGGAGAACAGCCATCGCCTCGGCGCCGTTGTCTTCCCCCACGCGCTGGAGCCGACCGGTCCCGACAGCTGGACCTATCGCGACGGCCCGGGACGCGAGGTCCGCACCCGGCAGGTGATGCTGACCGGCGGCGCGGGCTTCACCGCCCTCTGGCACCCCTGCACCCTGCACGGCACCCAGCCTGACGCCGCCGACCACGAGCGCATCTCCCTTCGCTACCTCTTCGCCAAGGCCCCCGGAGTGCAGGCCGGCATCGACCGGGTGAACGCGGCCCTGCAAGGCCCCATCCGCCTGGGATCCACGCGAGTGGACCTGGCGCCCGACGGTTCGGCGCAGATCAAGGCCAACAGCGTCAATCAAGCGTAGGCCGCGGGCGCCAGCTCCAGCCGGAACCAAGGGTCGATGCTGGGCATGGTGGTGATGGTCGAGATGGGGGTGAGCTCGCGGTCGTCGTCGAGCGTCAAGGCGAAGCGCTCCAGCACCATCGCCAGCATGATCGCCGCTTCCGTCATGGCGAGGCTCGCGCCGATGCAGATGCGGGGGCCGGCGCCGAAGGGCAGGTAGGCGCCGCCGGCCAGATAGTCGCGCTCACGGCCTTCGAACCGGCTGGGGATGAAGGCATCGGGCTGGTCCCACAGCTGGCGATGACGGTGGATGATCCAGGGGCTGATGATGACGATGGTCCCCTTGCGGATGTCGATGTCGAGCAGCCGGTCGGACTGCTGCGCGGTGCGGAACAGCATAGGCGCAGGGGGATACAGCCGCATGGCCTCCAGCAGGGCCAGCCGCAGCCGGGGCCAGCGGCGGGAGGCCTGCTCGATCCCGCGCGAGGGCGGATCGGCGGCGATCTCTTCGCGGATGCGCGCCTGCTCGGCCTGGTCGAGGGCCAGCAGATAGAGGGTCCAGAAGGTGGCGCGGGCGGTGGTCTCGAAGCCGGCCGCCAGCATGGTGGCGGTCTGGTCGCGGATTTCGGCATTCGACATGGGCGCGCCGGTCTCCGGATCGCGCGCCTTGATCAGTAGGTCGAGCACGTCCTCCAGCGCGCCTTCCTCTCTGGGCTGCGCCCGCCGAAGGGCGACGATCTGGTCCATCTCCCTGCGCCAGCGCTGCCGGAACAGCACGCGGCCCGGGGTCAGCCAGGCGAAGTCGCCTTCGCGCCGGGCGATCATGTCCAGGACATTGGGCCGCCCTGGTCCTTGTACATAGCGCCGCGCCAGACTCGCCAGGCGCGAGCCGCGTCCGCCGATGGGCATGGAGAACAGCGAGCGGGCGGCCGCATCCAGGGCCGCCTCCTGCAGGGGAATGGCCAGCTGGACGCGGGCCCTGCCCCGGATCTGGCCGATCAGGCCGCGGGCCGCCTCGGCGAAGTGCGGAGCGATCTTCTCCACGTGCAGGGGTGTGAAGGCCGGCGAGAGCGCGCGTCGCTGCCGCCGCCATTCCGCACCTTCTGACAGGAGCAGGCCCTCGCCGATGATCGGACGGGTCAACCGGCGTGTGGGCTCGGGCTTTTCGTAGGCCATCGCGTTCTCGACCAGCACCCGGCGCACGGCCGAGGGGTCGTTCACCAGGATCCGGTCACGGCCATAGAGGTGCGTCGGGATGATCGGCAGTTCGTATGCCGTCGGCCCCCAGACCGACAGCATGCTGGTGCGCATGGCCGCGATCAGCTCGAGCCCCCTGAGCGGACGGCCCCGCCACTTGGCGGCGGGCGGGATCAGCGGAGCGGCGATGGTGGCGTCCAGGGGCATGGCCAGCGATTGTAGACCCGGTTCAGCTGGCCGCCATGCCTCGCGCCGGCCGCTTCATGATGATCTGGTTGTCGCCTCGGGCCAGATAGTGGTCCCAGCGGGCTTTCAGGTGGGGCGGGGCGTCGTCCTCGGCCATCCGGACGAAGCCGATCGCGCCATAGAAGCCCTCCAGGCGTGGCGGACAGAGGCAGTAGCAGACCCGCTCGCCGATGATCGGCTCGAGGGCGGCGAGCAGGTCGGAGCCGACCCGGCGCCGTCGATTGGGGAGTGAAACCATCATCCCCCGCAGCACGAGCACGCCCGCTTCCGGCGCGAGGCGGACCACACCGACCAGGCTCCCGTCCTGGCGGGCCGAAATCAAAGTGTCGCCCGGGGAGATCTCGGCCGCGTTTCCGGCGGAGGCGTAAAAGGCCTGCAGCTCGGGGATGGCGTTCGGCCGCTCCTGCCGGATCTCGACAGCCATGTTCGTCACGCCCCTCAAAACGCGTCCGCCGGCAGCGCCATCAATGGATCCGCCCCGGTCTTCAGCTTGGCGAGATGGACGCCCGTCTCCGGCAGGACCCGGGCGAGGAAGTAGCGGCCGGTGACAAGCTTGGCCGGGTAGTAGGGGTCGCTATCGCCGGCGGCGATCTTCGCCTGGGCGGCCTTGACCATCCTCGCCCACATGTACGCCAGGCCGGTCAGGGCCATCAGGTTGAGGTAGTCGTGGGAGGCCGCGGCCGCGTTGTCGGGATTGCCGAGGCCGTTCTGCACCAGCCAGTAGGTCGCCTCCTCCAGCTGCGCCTTGGCGGACTTGAGCCCTTCCACAAACGGCGCGGAGACATCGTCCGCCGGCTCGGCCGCATAGGCGTCGAGCTCGGCAAGGAAAGCGGTGATCGCTCGTCCGCCATTCAGCGCCAGCTTGCGGCCGACCAGGTCGAGCGCCTGGATGCCGTTGGTCCCCTCGTAGATCATGGCGATGCGGGAATCGCGCAGGTACTGCGCGGCGGGGAAGTGGACGGTGTAGCCCGAGCCGCCGTGCACCTGCAGGGCGTCGGAGGCGATCTTGAATCCGCGGTCGGTGAGGAAGCCCTTCACCACCGGCGTCATCAGGCCGACCATGTCCTCGGCCTTCTGACGATCGGCCTCGTCGGCGGCGCCGTGTTCGATGTCCTGATGCAGAATGGTCCAGAACAGCAGCGCCCGTCCGCCTTCGATCACCGCCTTGGAGTCCATCAGCATGCGGCGCACGTCCGGATGGACGATGATGGGATCGGCCGGGCCGTCAGGGTTCTTGGGCCCGCTCAGCGCCCGGCCCTGCAGGCGATCCCGGGCGAAGGCGACCGCCGCCTGATAGGCTGCCTCCGCCTGGGCCAGGCCCTGCACCGCCACGCCGAGCCGCGCCTCGTTCATCATCACGAACATCTGGCGCAGGCCCTTGGTCTCCTCGCCGAGCAGGAAGCCGGTGGCGCCTTCGTAGGCCATGACGCAGGTGGCGTTGCCGTGGATGCCCATCTTCTCTTCCAGGCCCGCACACTTGAAATCGTTGCGCCGGCCGGGCGCGCCTGCTGGATCGGGCAGGAACTTGGGGGCGATGAACAGCGACAGGCCGCGGGTGCCGGCCGGGGCCCCCTCGGTGCGCGCCAGCACCAGGTGGACGGTGTTGGGGGTGAGGTCCTGCTCGCCGCCGGAGATCCAGATCTTCTCACCGCTGATCCGCCAGGACCCGTCGTCCGCCTTGACCGCCTTGGTGCGGATCAGGCCGAGATCGGTGCCGCACTGCGGTTCGGTGAGGTTCATCGCCCCCGACCACTCCCCGGTCGCCAGCCGCTGGAGATAGAGCGCCTTCTGCGCATCGTCGCCGAACTGGCGGATGGTGGAGAAGGCGCCATGGGTCAGGCCAGGATACATGGCGAAGGCCATGTTGGCCGACGAGGCCATCTCGTTGAAGGCGAGGTTGAGCACCAGGGGCAGCCCCTGGCCGCCCCACTGCGACTCCACGGACAGGGCGCTCCAGCCCGCCTCCACCATGGTGCGGTAGGCGTCCTTGAAGCCAGTCGGCGTGGCCACGGCTGCGGAGGCCGGATCGTAGCGGCACCCCTCGCGGTCGCCGACGGCGTTGAGCGGGGCCAGCACTTCCTCACAGAAGCGTGCGGCTTCCTCCAGCAGCTGAGCGGCGAGCTCCGGGGTGGCGTCGGCGAAACCGGGCAGGTTGGAGTGGCTCTCCAGGCCCAGCACCTCGTTGAGCAGGAACAGGTGTTCGCGGACCGGCGCCTTGTAGGCCATCACGTCCTCCCCGTTAGAATCGCGACCGCTATTCTGGCTCGGCGGCCGTCAGCTGGATACCGGTGTTCATGGCGCCGGCAGCGCGTAGTCCGCCGGGAACGTCGCCTGGAATTCGGGCCGGGCCTCGCAGCGCTCCGAAAGCGCGTCCAGGCTCGGATGCTTGCCGTGGGGCATGAGGCCGTCGTCCGTCATGCGGACATAGCGCACCAGGCAGGCGGTGGTGATCTGCGCCTGGTCCAGCGGCGCCTCGACCGGCCAGGGTTCGGCGGCGAGGGCGGCCAGGGCGCCGGAGGCCTGGATACGGCAGCGGGCGATCCAGTCATGCCAGCGCAGCCGCTCAGGCCGCATCATCCGCTCATAGTTGGCGGCGCCTGCCTTTTCGATCGCGCCGCAGGCCAGGGCGATCAGGCGCAGAGCCCGGCGGCGCTCAGTGCCGGCTGGCGGGATCAGGGCCCGGCCCGGGCCGACGCCCTGGTCGAGGAAATCGAGGATCGCTGCCGAATCGATCAGCACCTCGCCGTCGTCCAGAACCAGGGACGGGATCCTGCCGAGCGGATTGACCCGCAGCATCGCGTTGAATTCCCCGAAGACAGAACGAACGTCGTGTTCGTAGGCAAAGCCAAGCACGCGCAACGAAATGGCCACGCGCCGGACGAAGGGGGAGTCGTATTGCCCGACGAGGATCACGGCCCGCGCTCGCCGTCACAGCCCTTCGAACAGGGCGGTGGACAGGTAGCGCTCGGCGAAACTGGGGATGATGGCGACAATCAGCTTGCCGGTGTATTCGTCCCGCGCCGCCAGGCGGAAAGCCGCGGAGATCGCCGCGCCCGAGGAGATGCCGACAGGGATGCCCTCGATGTGGGCCGTCTTGCGCGCCATCTCGAAGCTCTCGTCGTTGGAGACGGTGAGCACCTCGTCGATCACGCCCCGGTCGAGGATGGCGGGCACGAAGCCGCCGCCGATCCCCTGGATCTTATGGGGCCCCGGCTGGCCGCCGGAAAGCACGGCCGAAGCCTCCGGCTCGACCGCGATCATCTTTACCGAAGGCTTGCGCGACTTCAGCACCTGGCCGACGCCGGTGATGGTGCCGCCCGTGCCCACGCCTGAAACCACCGCGTCCACACGGCCGGCCGTGTCGTTCCAGATCTCCTCCGCTGTGGAGACCCGGTGGATCAGCGGGTTGGCCGGGTTCTCAAACTGCTGGGGCATCACCGCGCCAGGGATGTCGGCCAGCAGCTCCTGGGCGCGCTGCACGGCCCCGCGCATGCCCTTCTCTGCCGGCGTGAGCTCCAGCCGCGCGCCAAGCAGGAGCAGCATCTTGCGCCGCTCGATCGACATGCTCTCGGGCATGACCAGGATCAGCGGATAGCCCTTGGCCGCCGCGACGAAGGCCAGGGCGATGCCGGTGTTGCCGCTGGTGGGCTCGACGATGGTCGTGCCGGGCTTGATCTTCCCCTGAGCCTCCAGCGCCTCGATCATCGAGACGCCGATCCGGTCCTTCACGCTGGAGATCGGGTTGAAGAACTCGAGCTTGGCCACAACCTCGCCCTTGGGCTTCAGCTCGGCGCTGAGGCGAGGCAGACGCACCAGGGGCGTGTCGCCGATGGTGTCGATGATCGAATCATAAATCTTGCCCCGGCCTTTGCGGCGATAACGCTCGGCGTCATAGGCGGCGGTCTGAGAGGTGGAGTCCATGGCGACTGTTCCAGCGTGGAGGCGGGCCGCCATCTATATCAAGCCGAGCGGGTTTGTCCCGACTCAGGCAAGGCGCGTAGCAACTCAGCCGTGGCGGCGTCCGCCGGGAAAAGCGGCATGCGGAAACGGCGAAGCTGCCGGGCCCGCCCCTGGCCACGGCGTCAGAGATCCAGCACGAACCGGCGGAGCCCAGGCGCGCCCACGGCGGTCTCGAACTCAGGGCTCCGCCTTTCCCCGGCGAAGCGGAAGCCAGCCTTGGTGTAGGCCCGCTGGGCAGGCTCGTTGCCGATCATCATGGTGATCTCCGCCTGACCGAAGCCCTCGGCGCGCCCCTTCGCCAGGGCGTGTTCCACCAGGACGCCAACAAGGCCGTGTCCACGATGTTCGGGTCGCACGGCGACGTTCTCGATGGTCCAGAGGTCCTCGTCCGAACCCATGGTGCAGGTAAAGACGTAGGCGCCCCGCGCCCAGACCGCGGCCAGTTCCGCCGGCCCCCACCCCAACGGCGCCGTTGCTTCGGCCAGGGCGGCTTCCGAGCCGGCGTAGCCCGCAGCGGAGCCGAAGGCGCACAGGGCGGCGGCAGGGGATTCCTCGGCATCGGCGATCAGGAAGTTCGAATAGCGCCACCAGGATCGGACATCAGACAAGGCCAGCCGAGCAAGCAGATCGAGGCAAGGCCCCTCCGCCAGGCCGAAGGCGATGTCGTACCAGCCGGCCGGACGATGCGCGCGCCCAGCCGCGAGCATCGCCCAGGCCAGGAAGGGCGCGTCCGCCGCGATCGCTGGCCGGACCAGCAGGGACATCGGGTTCAGAACACCTCGAACAGACCGGCCGCGCCCATGCCGCCGCCAATGCACATGGTGGCCACCGCCAGCTTGGCCTTGCGCCGACGGCCCTCCATCAGCGCGTGTCCGGCCAGGCGGGTCCCGGTCATGCCGTAGGGGTGGCCGATGGCGATGGAGCCGCCATTGACGTTGAAGCGCGCCGGATCGATGCCGAGCTTGTCGCGGCAATAGAGGCACTGGCTGGCGAACGCCTCGTTCAGCTCCCACAGGTCGATGTCGCCGATCTTCAGTCCATGTCGCTCCAGCAGGCGCGGCACGGCCAAGACCGGACCCACGCCCATTTCATCCGGCGCGCAGCCAGCGACGGCGTAGCCCATGAAACGGCCCAGCGGCTCCAGCCCCTGTCTTTCGGCCGCCTTGGCCTCCATCAGCAGCACCGCCGCCGCGCCATCGGCGAGTTGCGAGGCGTTGCCGGCGGTGACCGAATTGCCAGGGCCGCGGACCGGCTGCAGGCCCGCCAGAATCTCCAGGGTGGTCTCCGGCCGATTGCACTCGTCACGCTCGACCACATAGTCGACCGTAGTCTCCTGCCCCGTGGCGCGATCGACCTTCTTCATCTTCGTCTGCATGGGGATGATCTCGTCCGCGAACAGGCCCGACGCCTGGGCCGCCGCGATCCGCTGCTGGGAATAGAGCGCGTATTCGTCCTGGGCCTCACGGCTCACGCCGTAGCGCTCGGCGACGATGTCGGCGGTCTCGATCATCGGCATCCACAAGTCGGGACGCACCCTCATCAGCTTCTCTTCGGTGTAGAAATAGGTGTTCAGGTGGCCGCCCATCTGCACCAGCGACAGGGATTCCACCCCGCCCGCGACCACCACGTCGCCCCCCTCGTCCGAAACATAGCGAGCCGCCGTCGCGATCGCCTGCAGGCCCGAGCCGCAGTAGCGCGACACGGTCACGCCGGCGACGCCGACAGGGCAGCCGGCCCAGATCGCGGCGTTGCGCGCGACATTATGCCCGGTCGCTCCTTCCGGCTGGCCGCAGCCGATCACCACGTCCTCGATGGAGGCCGGATCGACCCTGGCGCGGGCGATGGCGTGCTGGATGGCGTGCCCGGCGAGCGCCGCGCCGTGGGTGATGTTGAAACCGCCACGGACCGACTTGGCCAATCCCGTGCGCGCATAGGAGACAACGACCACGTCACGCATCGCAGGACCTCCTCGGGCTCGACGGACCGCCGTCGACCGCCTGAATATCAGTCCGCAGGCGCCCTAGCGATAGACGCCAAGGGTTCACTCTCGCCAGGCGAGGACCGATCGCCACCAACGAGCGAATCGGGGTCGGGTCGATTCAAGATTGTGGGGCGGCCTTCGAAGCTGCCTGAATCCTAGGCGCCGCAATTGTGATCAGGGAGTGGCGGGCGCCTATTGTTCTTGCTCAAGGAGCGCCTAGCGACCTCCTTGCCGCCGGGCATGGGCCGTCCCACCGAAGACTCCGCCAGGACGTCGATGCCGTGTTCCGAAAAGGGATTCACCCCTTCGCGGCCGGACCGTAGATTTGTTGCGGAAAGGCGCCGCCTGATCTATCGGCGAATTGCTAGTGGCTTGCTGGCGATGAACACGCATCATTGGCGCAATCAGGGATCTATTCGCCTCAGCCCTGGGAGCCTGCTGGCGACATCTCACCTTCCGGCAGAAGGTCCCGCCTTCCGCTATCCGGCCCAAATGGGGCGCAATCGCGGTAAGCGTGGCCTTAATGGCACGTCTGCCAAAAAAAGATTCTTTTCATCTTTGGATGACATGGGTTTAATCCACGCCAACGGATTGGTCGGGGGAGACCCATCAACATGCCGCAACGGACGAGGGTGATCCTCGGTTCCTTGCTCGCGGTCGGCGTGCTCGCTTTTTCGAGCGTCGGGGCGCAAGCGCAAGAGTACTGGCAGTGCGCCGCCTTTGCGCGTGTGTTTTCCGGTATCCAGATTTTCGGCGACGCCTGGACCTGGTGGGAACAGGCTTCCGGCCGTTACGCCAAGGGCGACACGCCTCAGGCAGGCGCTGTGCTGGTGTTCAAGCCCCAGGGAGCCATGCGGCTCGGCCATGTGGCCGTGGTCAGCCAGGTGCTGACGGAGCGGATCATTCAGGTCACCCACGCCAACTGGTCCACGATCGACGGATCGCGCGGCAAGATCGAACAGAACGTCACCGTGGTTGACGTTTCGCCGGGCGGCGACTGGACCGAGGTCAAGGTCTGGTACGACCCGCTGCGCGACCTTGGCAAGACCACCTACGTGACCTACGGATTTATCTACAAGTCCGCAGCCCAGAACGCCCAGTTCGCGGCGCGCAATGCGGCCATATCCGTGGCCCAGAGCACCATGCGCCAGATGGCCGCCGCTGTGACATCGCCGTCCGGCATGCCGGTCCAGACCCTGGCCAAGGACTCCTCGGATCGCATCGCCGCTCTGATCCAGTCGGTGATCAGCGGCGGGGGCGACAGCGCCAACCATTGACGGCTTTTTCGAGCCGGGGCGACCGGGCCGCGTAGCGTCGGCGCGCGGCTGATGATAGTGCGCGCGCCATAGGTTCCACCACAGGCGGTCACCCATGCTCCTGGTCTTGCGGCGCGGCGGAAGGGCGCTCGAGAAGATCGAGGACACCAAGGGCTGGTCGCTGCCCGACGACGCGGTCTGGATCGAACTGGTGAACCCGACCCGCGCCGAGGAGCTGGCGGTGGAGTCCGCCGTCGGCGTCGACCTGCCGACCCGCGAGGAGATGGCCGAGATCGAGGTCTCCAGCCGCCTCTACCAGGAGCAGGGCGCCACGTTCATGATCGCCACGGTGCTGTGCGGCAGCGACACCAAGACGCCATTTCCCGGGCCGGTGACTTTCGTGCTGGTCGGCGATCGGCTCCTCACCATCCGCTACGTGCAGCCGAAATCGTTCGCGGCCTTCGCCGCCCAGGTCGTGCGCCAACCCGACCTCAGCCGATCGGGCGTGGCCGTCCTGCTGGGCCTGCTGGAAGCCGTCATCGACCGGACCGCCGACGTGCTCGAGCGGGTCTCCAGCCAGGTCGACGAAACATCCCGGACCATCTTCGAGGCCCCGGGCGGCGCCAAATTCCGCCCCATCCTGAACGATCTCGCCAGCGCCCACAGCATCAACGGCAAGGCCCGCGAGAGCCTGGTCAGCCTGGCGCGGCTGATCAGCTTTGCAATGCTGGCCAACCAGATCGAACAGAATCGCGAGGCGCGCGACGAGCTGCGCTCGATGCAGCGCGACGCCCAGTCGCTGACCGAGCACGCGTCCTACGTTTCGGGGAACCTGACGTTCCTGCTCGACGCGGCGCTCGGCCTGATCAGCGTCGACCAGAACGAAATCACCAAGCTGTTCTCGATCTTCGCCGTGGTGTTGCTGCCGCCAACCCTGATCTCCTCCTGGTACGGCATGAACTTCAAACACATGCCCGAGCTCGACTGGCCGCTGATGTATCCGCTCGTCCTGCTGTGCATGCTCCTGTCCGCCGTGGTCCCGTTCCTGTGGATCAAGCGCAAGGGATGGATCTGACGGCGACCCGCTGCTGACGCCAACGCTTCCTTAAAGTCGTCAGCGGATAGCTTGAGCATGGCCATGGCCGCCGCCAGAGCATCAGCAAAGTCCGCGTCGCCGCTTTACCAGATGGCGGACTATGCCTCCGTACGGGAGGTGATCGATCGGCACCTGCGGTTCCTCAAGGGCCTGCCGGGCGGCCGGCTCGCCAATTTCAGCCACATGGACCTGTCCAACCTGGCGTTGGAGGGCGTGGATCTCAGCCGAGCGGAGCTGACCGGCGCCAGGCTCGCGGGAGCGTTCCTTTCGGGCGCCAGGTTCGAGCAGGCGACCTTCTACGGCGCCGACCTGCGCAACGCGGACCTGCGCAGCGCCTGCCTCGCCCACGCCGATCTGCGAGGGGCGTGCCTGCGCGGAGCCAACCTCGCCGGGGCCGATCTTTCGGACTGCGACATGCGCGAGGGGCTGATCGCCGTGCAGGACGCGGTTCACGGCTTCCGTATCCTGCGACATGATCAGAAGGCGGATGAGCTCGACTACGCGGTCGTGAACGGGGCCAACCTGGCCGGCGCCCACGGCCGCGACGGCGTGATGCTTGCCGCCGATCTGTCGGACTGTGTGCTCGCCGGCGCCCGGATGGCGCGGGCGCGCATGACGCGGACCCTGCTGGACGGGGCCGACATGACTGGAGCCGACCTGTTCCAGGCCAATCTCGCCGGGGCGTCGATGAAGCGGGTGGTGCTGACCGGCGTGGACACCGCGTCGGCGAGCCTGGAGGGCGCAGATCTGACCGGCGCCCTGCTCGCGCCGCCGCCGCTGGTCTACATCGACGACGAGCCGCTGCATGAGGTGCTCGACGCACACGAGCGCTGGTGCGACAGCCAGGGCCTGGACGGCGCGCCGGCAAGGCTGGAACGGGTCGACTTCAGGCCGATTCGGAGCCTCGCGCGCAGGCGGCTCACGGCGATGACCGCTCCCGGCTCCATCCTGTTCGGCATGTCGCTGGCGGGGGTGCAGTTCCAGGGCGGCGATCTGTCGGGCGCCGACCTCAGGGGCGTCGACTTCAAGGGCGCCGATCTCAGGGGCGCCCGGCTGGTGGGCGCCGATCTCAGCCGGGCTGACCTATCGGGCGCGGACCTGCGGCCCCTCTCCATTTCCAGCGGGCGCTATGTCCGGACCGACCTCAGCCGGGCCAAGTTGCGCCAGGCGGTGTTCAGCCACGCCAGGCTCGATCGCGCCCGGTTCCTGGAGGCGGACCTGGAAGGGGCGGTGCTCGACGGTGCGCAGATGACCGGAGCTGAACTCGAACTCTAGTATCCCGATTCCGAAGTTCGCTCGGCGTGCCGAGCGCGCGCAGATGAAGGTAGTCGATGCCGGCCTGATTCAGGCTGGCGGCCAGCACGGTCCTGGAAAAGCCGGCGCGGCGGGAGGCGACGACGGCGCGCACGTCGACGACGACGTCCACCCCCGCTTCCTTCAGCCGCCCGATCACCGCATCGAGCGTGGAACGCTCTTAGCCGATGGTGGCGAGCAGATTCACAGTCCGGGGAAATAGATCTTCGGCCAGCCCCTGGCGTCGTGCTCAGCGGGCAGTTCCAGGAAGTGCCAGCGGTCGGTGAACGGGAGCGCCGGCTTGAGCGACACGATAAGGGCGTTACCGCGCGCCAGATCGGCATCGCGCAGCCTGGTCAGAGTCGCTTCGTCCGCTTCGATCCGGGTGTTGAACGCTTCCAGCTCCGCAGCCGAAGCCGACGGCGTGGTATCGGTGGGCGGCGCCGCTTCCGGGGGCGGCGGGGGCGCGGGCACGGCCGCTGGAGGAGCGGGCGTCGCAGCCTGGGCGACCGCGGCGGAGCCGGCGGCCGCAAGGATTGCAGCGGCGAGGACGAGGGTCGGGCGCATGTAGTCTCCCAGGGCGAGATGGACCGGCGGGCGCAGCCGTTCCGCTTTATCCGACAGTACTGGTTTATCTAGTGGAAATCGCGCGATCTGGGGAGGACCCGCACGTCGCGCGGATGGCGATGCTGGTTGCGCAGGCGCGGATCACCGCCATTTTTCGCGGCGTCGTCCGCCATGGGCGGCTTGAGCGGCCGGTCGGCGTCGGACAGCAGCCCGAGATCGGCGGTGCGGTCCTCGAGGTGTTCGGCGACCAGGTGGATGACGCCCCCTTCCGAATCGACCGCCCGCTGCAGCCGACCTTCGATCAGCATCATGCGCGCGCCCATCACCACCGGGCGGAAGGCATCGAACACCTTGGGCCAGACCACGATATTGGTGATCCCCGTCTCGTCCTCCAGGGTGATGAACACGACGCCCTTGGACGAACCCGGCCGCTGACGCACCAACACCACCCCGCCCACCTTGACGCGCCGTCCGTCAGGCAGCCCGGGGATATCGCTGGCTCGCGTCGCACCCCGAGTGGTCAGCCCCTGACGCAGGAACGAGACCGGGTGTCCCTTCAGGGACAGCCGCAGGGTTTCATAGTCGTGCACCACCTCCTCGGAGAGCGGGGGCCTGGGCAGGGCGGAAGGCGGCGCCCCGTCGGCCTCCTCGATCCCGGCGGCGGCGAACAGGGGAGCGGGCCTGGCGCGGGGCAGGCCCCGTGAGGTCCACAACCCCTCGCGCCGGGTCAGCGTCAGGGAGCCCAGGGAATCGGCGGCGGCGAGATGGTCGAGCGCCTGGGCCGGCAGGGCGGCGCGGGTCTTCAGGTCGTCGATGGAGACATAGAGCCCCTGGGTGCGCGCGGCCATGATCTGGTCGGCCCAATCCTCGCGGAAACCATCGATCTGGCGCAGGCCCAGGCGCAGGGCCCGCTGCGGCAGGTGGACCCCGTTCAGTCCCCGCATCTCTCCCTTCTCCTTTGGGGAGAAGGAGGGGCCCGCGCCGGAGGCGTGGGAGGATGAGGGGGTAGGCCCTCGAGGTCCCAACCCCTCACCCTCCCGTTCGCGCTGCGAACGGGCCCCTCCCTCTCCCTTTGGGAGAGGGGATTCCAGCGTCGAGTCCCAGTCGCTGAAGTTCACGTCGGGAGCGCGGCATTCCACCCCGTGCTCGCGGGCGTCGCGGACGATCTGGGCGGGAGCGTAGAAGCCCATCGGCTGGCTGTTGAGCAGGGCCGCGGCGAACACCTCCGGATAGCGCCATTTGATCCAGGCCGAGATGTAGACCAGCCGCGAGAAGGCGGCCGCATGGCTCTCGGGGAAGCCATATTCCCCGAAGCCCTTGATCTGGTTGAAGCAGTTGGCCGAGAACTCCGGATCGTAGCCGCGTGCGATCATCCTGCCGACCATCCGCTCTTCGTACTCATGGATGGTGCCCATGTGGCGGAAGGTGGCCATGGCGCGGCGCAGCCCGTTGGCCTCGTCGCCGGTGAACCGGGCTGCTTCCATGGCGATGCGCATGGCCTGTTCCTGGAACAGCGGCACACCCAGGGTCTTGCCCAGCACCCGCCTCAGCTCGTCCTTGTCGCCGTGGTCGGGATGGGGGGCGGGGAACTCGATCCGGAAGGGCCGCCCCTTGGCTTCGGCCTGGCGCATCTCCTCGCGGCGCTTGAGATAGGGGTGGACCATGTTGCCCTGGATCGGTCCGGGGCGGACGATCGCCACCTCCACCACCAGGTCATAGAACTTGCGGGGCCGCAGGCGGGGCAGCATGGCCATCTGGGCGCGGCTCTCCACCTGGAACACGCCCAGTGAATCCGCCTTGCACAGCATGTCGTAGACCCCCGGCTCCTCCCTCGGGACGGTGTCGAGCTCCAGCCGCTCGCCGCCGTGGTGCAGGGCGATCAGGTCAAAGGCGCGCTTGATGGCGGTCAGCATGCCGAGCGCCAGCACATCCACCTTCATGATCCCGAGGGTGTCGATGTCGTCCTTGTCCCATTCGATGAAGGTGCGGTCCGCCATGGCGGCGTTGCCGATGGGCACGGTTTCCACCAGCGGCCCCTGGGTCAGGACGAAGCCTCCCACGTGCTGGGACAGGTGCCTGGGAAAGCCCATCAGCTGCTGGGTCAGCTCCAGGGTGAGGCTCAGGCGCCGGTCCTCGCGTTTCAGGCCGGCGCTCTCGATGTGCTCGTCCTGCAGCCCGTCGCCCCAGGAACCCCAGACGGTGTTGGCGAGCGAGGCGGTGACGTCCTCCGACAGGCCGAGCGCCTTGCCCACGTCACGGACGGCCGAGCGCTTGCGATAGGAGATGACCGTGGCGCAGATCGCCGCGCGGTGACGGCCGTAACGCTCATAGACGTACTGCATCACCTGTTCGCGTCGCTCGTGCTCGAAATCGACGTCGATATCGGGGGGTTCGGACCGCTGTTCGGAGATGAAGCGCTCGAACAGCACGTCCTGGTCGGTGGGGTCCACCGAGGTGATCTCCAGACAGTAGCAGACCACCGAATTGGCCGCCGAGCCGCGGCCCTGGCAGAGGATCGGGTCGGGCCGGGAGCGCGCCCAGGCGACGATGTCGTGGACTGTGAGGAAATAGGGGGCGTAGTTCACTTTCTTGATCAGCCGCAGTTCCTTGCGGATCAGCTCGACCAGATGGCGCGGGACTCCGTCGGGCCACTTGCGGCGAGCGCCGGCGAAGGCGAGGTCTCGCAGATGCTGGTGGGGCGTCTTGCCGGGCGGGACCGGCTCGTCGGGATATTCGTAGCGCAGCTCATCGAGCGAGAAACGGCAGTCCCGGACGATCTCCAAGGTACGCGCCAACGCCGCCTCGTGGCCCTTGAACAGCCGCGCCATCTCGTCGGGGGCCTTGAGAAAACGCTCGGCGTTGGCCTGCAGCCGCAGGCCTGCTTCGTCGATCGTGCAGCCCTCGCGCACGCAGGTCACCACGTCCTGGAGCATGCGCCGGGAGGGATCGTGGTAGAGCGCCGCGTTACTGGCGACCAGCGCCGCGCCGCACCGCTGAGCGATATCAGCCAGCCGGTTCAGCCGGGCGCGGTCATCGCCCCGATGCAAGGGTGCGGCGATCAGGTAAAGCCGATCCGGCCAGACTGTGGCCCAGGCCTTCAGGCGGACCTCAAACGTCTCATCGATCACCTGCGGCGCTGGCGCCAGGGCGATCAGCCCCTGGCCGAGGGCGGCGGCCTGCTCGAAACTCAGCCGACACTCGCCCTTGGGGATAGGCTTGGAGGCGGGCCCATCATTGGCGACGGGAAGCGCAAAGCCCCCTTCCCCCACCGCGCCGCTGCCCTGGATGGCGCTCTTGCCGATGGACAGGATGCGGCACAGCCGGCCGTAGGCGGCGCGGTCGCGTGGATAGACGATCAGCTCGGCCCCGTCGGTGAACTGCAGGCGGCATCCCACCAGCAACCGCATGTCCTTCGCCTTGGCCTCCGCATGGGCGCGCACGACTCCGGCCAGGCTGTTGCGATCCGCCACCCCGATCGCGGCCAGCCCCAGCACCTTGGCCTGGAACACCAGCTCCGCCGGATGGGACGCCCCCTCCAGGAAGCTGAAGTTGGACCGGACATCGAGCTCGGCGTAGGCGGTCATGCGCCGGACTCGTCCAACCCGCCGCCCGAGCCCACATATCCTAAGCTCCCTCCCCCCTCTGAGGGGGAGGGCCGGGGAGGGGGGCAAGCCGCCGCACAGATTTCTTCAAGCACCCGGTCCATATGGACCTGCACAAAGTCGTTCTTGAAGCGGAGAACCCGATAGCCATTCTTGCGCAGCCAGAGGCTGCGCGATTCATCCTTCAGGGCGGCTTCCGGACCGTCGTGGAACGGCCCGTCCAGCTCGATGATCAGCTTGGCGGACGAGCAGTAGAAGTCGGCGACGTAGGGGCCGATCGGCTGTTGCCGGCGGAAGGTCAGGCCCGCCAGAGCTTTGCGTCTGAGCTGCTGCCAGAGGATTCGTTCGGTGAATGGCGCGGTGCGGCGGAGGTCGCGGGCGCGTTCGACCGACAGGCGCGTGCCTTTGTGGGGCCGCTGCCCCCCTCCCCGACCCTCCCCCTCAGAGGGGGGAGGGAGGACTGAAGGGTTGGGGGG
>FTHA01001882.1_pt1 | contig 19917 bp, 18 predicted proteins | sample 1640771 | NCBI WGS metagenome assembly FTHA01 (sample SAMEA3914789, study PRJEB12502) | metagenome | biome: forest; material: soil | place: Canada | collected 2011-07-03 | depth 0.3 m | reverse complement strand
GATGAAGCTCGCCTTTTCGGTGACCTTCTCCGGATCGGCGTCCAGATGTTCGATCACGATCTTGCGCACGCGTTCAAGGATGTCGGACATACGCTTCTCGAGCCCCTTGTTCTCTTGGGCGACAACCGCAACCCGTTGCGGCGGCCTCTTATTGAAACATCAAAAGCCGGCAGTCCGTTCGGACGCCTGCTCCACTTGCTGCTCGCCTAGCACGTTATTTTTGAGGAGGCCAGCGGACCCTCAATCGTCAAATCATCACCATCCCGCCGTTCACATGCAAGGTCTGGCCGGTGACATAATTCGCTTCGTTGCTCGCGAGGTAAACACATGCGGCCGCCACGTCGAGCCCTTCACCGAGCCGCGCGGCGGGAATGCGGCCTAAAATCGCATCCCGCTGTTGATCGTTGAGCGCATCGGTCATCGGACTGGCGATAAATCCGGGCGCCACACAATTTATGGTGATGTTCCGGGTGGCTACTTCCTGGGCGAGCGCCTTGGAAAAACCGATCATGCCGGCCTTGGAGGCGGCGTAATTGGCCTGACCGGGGTTTCCTGTGACCCCCACGACGGAGGTGATTCCGATGATTCGGCCCCAGCGCCGACGCATCATGCCTTTCACCGCGGCACGGGAGAGGCGGAAATAGGCCTCCAGATTGACGGACAGCACTGTCTCCCAGTCCTCGTCCTTCATCCGCATCAGAAGCCCGTCGCGGGTCACGCCGGCGTTCGAGACCACGACATGGACCTCGCCGGCCAGCCCCTCGGCGGCGGCGAAGAGGCCGTCCACCTCAGCCTTGTCGCCGAGGTTGCAGGGCAGGATCATCGCCCGGTCGCCAAGGTCCGCCTTCACGGCCTCAAGCGCTTCGGCGCGGGTGCCGGACAACACCACCTGGGCGCCCTGGGCGTGCAGGGCGCGGACGATGGCGCCGCCGATGCCGCCGCTGGCGCCGGTGACCAGGGCCGTCTTGCCCGTCAGGTCGAACATGGCTGTCTCTCCAACTTGATCAGAGGCGATTTGCAAAGGTCTCAAGGTCGGCGGGCGTGTTCAGCGCCACCGCCTCCGCGTCCGGCGTGATGCGCTTGACCATGCCGGTCAGCACCTTGCCGGCGCCGACCTCGGCGAAGCGGGTCACCCCCCCCTCCGCGACCAGCCACTCGATGCTCTCGCGCCAGCGGACGCGTCCGGTCACCTGTTCCACCAGCAGGCGGGCGATGATGTCGACATCGTGCACCGGCCGCGCCGTGACATTGGCCACCAGCGGCGCGCGAGGCGCCAGGATGTCGGTGCGCATAAGTGCCTCGGCCATCTCTTCCGCGGCTGGGCCCATCAGCGGGCAATGGAATGGCGCGGAGACGTTCAGCAGGATGGCGCGGGCGCCAAGCGTCTTGGCGACCTCGATCGCCTTGTCCACCGCCGCCTTGGCGCCGGAGATCACCACGTTGCCGACGTTGTTGTCGTTGGCGACGACACAGACCCCGAGCGCCGCGCCGGCCGTTGCGGCTTCCTCGGCGAGGGCGACATCCGCCTTGGGCCCGATCAGGGACGCCATGGCGCCTTCGCCCACCGGGACCGCGCGTTGCATGGCCTATCCGCGCAGCTTCAGCAGCCGGGCGGTGACAGCGACCGGGACGGCGCCCGCCGCCGCCAGGGCGGAGTATTCTCCGAGGCTGTGACCGGCCACAAACGCGGCGCCGGTGACGTCCATCCCGAACTCGACCTTCAGCACTCGCATCGCGGCGAGGCTGACCGCCATCAGCGCCGGCTGGGCGTTCTCGGTCAGGGTCAGGTCCTCTGCGGGGCCTTCGCGCATGAGCCTGGACAGCTTCTGCGACAGGGCGTCATCGACCTCCTGAAACACTTCCCGCGCTGAGGCGAAGGCGTCGGCCAGCTCCACGCCCATGCCCACGGCCTGGCTGCCCTGGCCTGGAAATAGCAATGCGAGGCTCATCTGCGCTCCGGAATCTGACGATTTCGGGCCGGAGGGTTAGGGGAAAGCGCTCCGTGCGGCAAGGCGGGCCATGCGGCGGGCCCTTGGGGATGCAGGCGTCGCTGGCGCAACGTGAACTGGCCCGTCTACGGCCCGAAGTCCGCCGCGGTCATCGCGGAATGGTCCCCGAGCAGGGTGATGCGCCCGTCAGGCGTGGCGTCAGCGTCGACGTAGAGCCACAGGGTCGTCTTGTCGTGGACGCCATCGTAGCTGACCACCAGGTCTCCGGTATGGCCGGGGGTGGCGCCCACATGGAAGGCCTGGTCGCCTGGGGTCACCGAGTCCGCGTCGATGCCGGCCAGGTAGATCCGGTCGCCCGGAGAAAAGTCGGTGATCAGGTCCGGGGCCGCCACCGTGGAGTCGCTGAGGTCGTCGTAATAGAAGGTGTCGTTGCCGGTCCCGCCGGTCAGCACGTCCGCGCCCGCCCCGCCGGTGATGTCGTCGGCCCCGCCGCCGCCGCTCAGGGAATCCCCGCCGGTCCAGCGGAACAGGTGGTTGTTGGCGCCGTCGCCGACGATGGTGTCGTTGAAGGCCGAGCCGAACACGTCCTGGATGTTGATCAGCCAGTCGCTGCCGGCCCCGCCCGTGCCCTGGTAGGAGTTGGTGATGTTCAGGTCGATGGCCACCGCCGAGGGCGCGTCCGAATAGGAGGTGTAATTACGCCCCGCGCCGCCATCCAGGATGTCGTCGCCAGGCCCGCCCAGCAGCACGTCATCGCCGCCTTCGCCATAGAGCACGTCGTCCCCGGCGTTGCCCACGATGGTGTCGCCGCCATCGCCGCCATGGATGTCGTTGCGGTTGGCGTCGCCCTGGAGGTTGTCGTTGAAGGCCGCGCCATAGACCCCCTCGATGCTGGTCAGGGCGTCCACCCCGTCCCCGCCGCTGGCCGTCCCGGCCTCCAGATCCACCGCCACTGCCGAGGGAGCGTCGGAATAGACGACGTAGTCGTGACCTGGGCCGCCATCGAGAACGTCATTGCCGGCGGCGCCGATCAGCACATCGTCGCCGTTGTCGCCGAACAGCTGGTCCGCGCCCGCACCGCCCCGCAGCGTATCGCCGCCGTCCCCACCGTGGATGACGTTGTCATTGCCGTCCCCCGTCAGGCTGTCGTTGAAGGCCGAGCCCGTCAGGTTCTCGATCGCGATCAGGGTGTCCGACCCGGCGCCGCCGGTGTTCTGGGAGACGCCCTGGTCGTTCAGGTCCACACCGACCGCCGCTGCGGCGTCTGCATAACCCGCCGTGTCGATCCCTTGACCGCCGTCAATCAGGTCGTCGCCGGCGCCCCCGTCAAGCGTTTCGTTCCCGCCTCCGCCATGCAGGACATCATCGCCCGCGCCGCCGTAGATCGCGCCGGTCGCCTGGCCGGAGGCCCCGTTGTAAAGGTCGTCGCCAGCGCCAAACTGGATGTCGCCGGCGATCAAACCCGAGTTGTTGACGACGTCCGCCCCTTCGCCGAGGTGAACGATCCCGTCGAGCGTACCGGAGTTGACGACGGTGGTTTCTGACCACGGGGGCGAGAAGCTCGATGACACCATTACGGCGTAGTCGCCTGTGATGGTTCCGGAATTGAAGAGGGTGACCACTACCAAAGGATCGGAGTCGACGGCGACGCCGACCGACTCGCCGCCAGCGTTGGTGTGCGCCAGAATCGTTCCGGAATTCGAGATTGAAAGCTCGCTGGGAAGAGGGACGAAATTGATGGCGACAGAGACGTTGATGTCGACGCCGACAGCCGACGAGGCCCCAATCACGTCGATCGTCCCGGAATTCTCCAGACTCCCGCCGGAAAGCAGCAAGGCGCCCATTGCTGTGACGCCGCCTGTAACCTGGAGCAGTCCCGAGTTGGTGAATTCCGTGCCGACGGTCGGAGTCAGCGAGCACAGGCGGACGCCTTCGGCGTCCCCGGCCGACGTCACGAACATCTGGCCGTCGTTGACCAAGGTCTCCAGAAAGAGGACGCCGAAAGACTGATAGACGCCGCCGGAAACGCTGAACACGCCGCCCGCCTCGTTGTCGAATTCGCCCGAGGCGTATCGCGAGCTGCCGTCTATCCCGGTAAGCGTCGGGGCCGGCCCGGTGACCGCCACGATCCCGAAATTCGTTAAGACGCCGCCGTAGTTGATGTACAAGCCGGGGGTGACGTCGGCGAGCTGCACGGACTGGCCCTGCAAGACCGTCTGGCCGTCCTGAATGTCCCAGGTCGTGATCATGAGCCCCCCAGCTCAAATGGACCGACCCGCAGCCCAACGCGCCAGGTTGTGGGAACTCCAACTCTTGCGGCCGGGGTGAACATTGGTCAACTGGCGCGTGTTGGCCCTCTCGCTTGCCGACCGCCCAGGGAACGGGATCTGGTTGGGCATGGCGCGACGGATCGGCCGCGCCGCCAGCCCGGCGCCAAGCCAAAGCGTTGGCGGCCTCAGCGCTCTCAACTCACGCGGTTCGCGCGCGCACCCTGCGGCGGCGGCGTTGCAACAGCCAGGCGATGCCGCCAGCCTCCAGCACTATGAGGACCGCGGCCACCGCCAAGATGATCTCGTCGGATCTCGAAAGCAGCGGCGCGGGCGGGATAGCCCCACGCCGCAGCGTCATCGGATAGTCGCCGTATTTGTCATGCCACAGGCCCGTCCAATCGTCCGCCGCCGGATTCCAGGTGAACGTGAAAGTCCCGAACGGCGCCTTGATCTCGAAGGTCAGCGCCCCCGTCGAATGCGCCAGGGTCGTGGGCAAGCCCCAGATCCCGCCGGTGATGGCGTCGTAGCGCGCTTCGTAGCCCCCCGGCGTCCGTCGCACCTCAAGGCCCGTGACGAGATTGTCCTTGCTCGTGTGCAAGGTACCAATCCAGTCGCCGGCCGGATCGGCGGCCACCGCCGCCCCGCCCAGGCTCAACGCGGACATGGCCAGGGCCGCCAGCACGGCTGCGAACCGGATCATGGCGCTCCCCTCTCCTGGGCGTCGAGGTCGTCGATGCGGTCCTGTAGCTTGTCGGCGCGGTCGAGCTGCCAGAGCCGGGCGAGGACCAGGGACTCGGCGAGCAAGACGCCGATCACGATGATGATCAGACGATCACCCCACAGGGTGCGCCCCGGCGGCAGGGGTCCGATCCATCGCGCGACGCCGAAAAGGACGTCGACGGCCGCCATGGGCAGGATCACCCAGCGGCCCGCCCGGTGAATTGCATCACGCTGGCGTTCAAGTTCGCCGCGGTGGAAGGCTAGGCACGCCACGGCGTCATCGGGAACGTGGCGGGGCGCCAGCATCCGAAACAACCGCCACATGGTCAACAACGTCCAGGCGATGACCAGGGCGCTTCCGACCTTGACCAGGGTCCCGGGCAGGAACCGGATGTAGGCCGCAAAGACGACGATCACCACGACGCAGGCGAGGCTCTCCCGGATCAGCACAAAGCGGTTGCGTCGCTGCAGCCGCAGCGCGTCCGCGCGCACCTGTGCAAGGACCAGGGGTACGACCTCCCGTCGTTGGTTCTGCCAGGCCGCCTTCACGTTCGGTAGCGGGGACGGATCGTCGCTCATACGGCTCCTCCCTCCTGGAAGCGGCGGGCGAGGATGGATTTCAGCCGGTGAATCTTCACGGCCACGGCGCCGGGCGAGAGGCCGGTGACCTCACCGATGGCCGCGGCGTCGAGATCCTCCAGATAGAGCAGCATCACCTGGCGATCCGGCGGATTCAGAGCTTCGATCAGGGTCATCAGCCGCGCCATGACCTGCCGTTCGCTTGTGGCGGTCTCGGGATCGTCGGCGTCCGCGCCAGCGGCATCGGCGATCTCCTCCAGACTTGCCAGCCGGTTGAGCCTCAGCCGCTTGCGCTTCAGGGCGTGGGAGGTCGCGACATTGTGGGCCACCCGATAGGTCCAGGTCCGGACCGAGCAGCGGCTGTCGAACCGTTCGAAGCTGCGCCAGAGCGCCAGGTGGATCTCCTGCACAAGGTCGCGCCGCTGGTCGGGGTCAGCCTCATAGCCGCGCGCAAGACGCTCCAGCGCCGCGCCGAACTCGGCCACGGCGGCGACAAAGCGCTCCTCCTGCGTATTGGCCTCCACCAAAGCCTGCGGCTCCCCGAACCTGCAGCCGCCAGGCCGCCCGTCGTTGCAAAGATAGTCGCTGGGGCGCCCGACTTCTTACAGGGTTCCACAAACACTGGCGCCTGCCGCCTCGCAAAGCCGACGCCCTGGCCTCACCTCAGCGCCTAGGCCATCCTCTCGACCTGGACTGCGCCGGAATGGAACGACATGGATCGCGAGAGGCTGACGACATTCACAGACGGGGTCATTGCGGTCATCATCACCATCATGGTGCTCGAGATGAAGCCGCCGCACGGCGTACGGTTCGAGGATCTGATCGCGCTCTGGCCCGTGTTCATGAGCTATGTGCTCAGCTTCATCTACATCGCCATCTACTGGAACAATCACCACCACTTCTTCCATCTCGTAAAGACGGTGGACGGGAGCATCCTGTGGGCGAACATGCACCTGTTGTTCTGGCTGTCGACCGTGCCGTTCGCCACGGCCTGGATGGGCGAAAACCAATTCTCTCCCACGCCGACCGCGCTCTATGGCTTCGCGCTGCTGATGTCGGCCATGGCCTGGTACGTCATGCAGTCGGCGATCATCCGGCGGCAGGGCGAGGACTCTCCGCTCAGGGACGCGATCGGCAGCGACCTCAAGGGCAAATTCTCGCCGTTCCTCTACCTGGCGGGCATCGCCCTGGCCTATGTGAGCACCGCCGCCTCGGACCTGCTGTATTTCGGCGGAGCCCTGATGTGGTTGCTTCCGGACCGGCGGGTCGAGGCCGCCATCCTTCGCAGCCGGACGACGCACGGATAGGCGCCGTCCGGGCTTGGCGCTTGCGCCCCAGCGCCAAGGGGCCGCATACGATGGCCCCGTCGAATCACCGCACAGTTCCCTCATGGCCAAGCCGCAAGCCCAGCCGCCGACCAAGTCCCTGGACCTGTTCGACGAAGCGTTGTCGCCCGCCCCGGCCGGGCCGCTCGCCGAGTCCCATGAGCCGCGCCCGAGCGCCAGCAGCAGCGGCTACTCCGCCAAGGACATCGAGGTCCTGGAGGGGCTGGAGCCCGTGCGCCGGCGTCCAGGCATGTACGTGGGCGGCACAGACGACCGGGCCAAGCATCACCTGTTCGCCGAAGTGCTGGACAACGCCATGGACGAGGCCGTCGCCGGCCACGCCAAGCTGATCGAGGTGTCCCTGGATGCCGGAGGCTGGCTCTACGTCCGCGACGATGGCCGCGGCATCCCCGTCGACCCCCATCCGAAGGACCGGACCAAGTCGGCCCTGGAAGTGATCATGACCACCCTGCACTCGGGCGGGAAGTTCTCGGGCAAGAGCTACGAGACCTCCGGCGGCCTGCATGGCGTCGGCGTCTCGGTGGTCAACGCCCTCTCCGAGCGGCTGGAGGCGATCATCTGGAAGGACGGCCATGAGTGGCGCCAGACCTTCGCCAGGGGCAAGCCCATGGGGAAGCTCGAGCAGGTGGGCCCATCCCGAAAACGCGGCACCGCCATCCGCTTCCGGCCCGACCCGGCGATCTTCGGCGAGGACGTCGCCTTCAAGCCCGCGCGGCTCTACCGCATGGCGCGGTCCAAGGCCTATCTGTTCCGGGGCGTGGAGATCCGCTGGTCGTGCGCCAAGGAGTTGGCCGGCGACACGCCCGAGACGGCCGTTTTCCACTTCCCCAATGGGCTGGCCGATTTCCTGGCCGAGCGGCTGGCCGGCATCGAGACGGTGACGCCGGAACCCTTCTGCGGCCGCATCGAACGCACGGGCGGGCCGGAGGCGGTGGAATGGGCCCTGACCTGGAGCGGCGCCGGCTTCGGCGAGGCGGACGGCTTCATCCAGTCCTACTGCAACACCGTGCCCACTCCTGAAGGGGGCACCCACGAAGCGGGCCTCAGGGCCGCCCTGACGCGGGGCCTCAAGGCCTATGCCGAGCTCGTCAACGAGAAGCGCGGCGGGCTGATCACGGCCGAAGACGTCGTCGCCAACGCCGCGGTGCTGATCTCGGTGTTCATCCGCGAGCCGGAGTTCCAGGGCCAGACCAAGGAGCGGCTGTCGTCGGCCGACGCCCAGCGCCTGGTCGAAAGCACCCTGCGCGATCCGTTCGATCACTGGCTGACGGCCCAGCCCAAGTCGGCGAGCGCGCTGCTGCAATTCGTCATCGAGCGCGCGGAGGACCGGCTGAAGCGCCGGCGCGACCGCGAGGTGGCCCGGGCGTCGGCCACCCGCAAGCTGCGCCTGCCGGGCAAGCTGGCGGACTGCGCCAACCAGTCCGCCCTGGGCTCGGAGCTGTTCATCGTCGAAGGCGATTCGGCCGGCGGTTCGGCCAAGCAGGCGCGCGACCGCAAGACCCAGGCGATCCTGCCGCTGAGAGGCAAGATCCTCAACGTCGCCTCGGCCGCGGCGGGCAAGGCCGGCGGCAATCAGGAGCTTTCGGACCTGCTGCTCGCCCTGGGCGTCCAGGGCGGCGGGCGATACCGGGACGAGGACCTGCGCTACCAGCGCGTGATCATCATGACCGACGCCGACGTCGACGGCGCGCACATCGCCTCGCTGCTGATCACCTTCTTCTACCGCACCATGCCGGAGCTGGTGCGGTCGGGAAAACTCTACCTGGCCCTGCCGCCGCTCTACCGCATCAGCCACAGTGGCAAGACGGTCTACGCCCGCGACGACGCGCACCGCGAGGAACTGCTGGCGACGGACTTCAAGGGCAAGAAGCCCGAGATCGGCCGCTTCAAGGGCCTGGGCGAGATGATGCCGGCCCAGCTGAAGGTCACCACCATGGATCCGACCACCCGGACCCTGGCCCGCGTCACCCTGCCCCGCTCGGAAGAGGCGGTGGAGGCCCTGGTCGAGACCCTGATGGGCCGCAAGCCCGAGCTCCGCTATCGCTTCATCCAGGAGAACGCCGAGTTCGCGGCGGACGATCTCGACGTCTGAGCCAGACCCGCCGCTACTTCCTCGCCTTGATCCAGGCCAGCAGGGGGCCAGTAAGGGACTGATCGGCGGTGCCGACCGCCAGGCCTTCGGACAGGTGATCGTGGTCTTTCAGGACCAGGAAGGTGTGCTTCACGCCGGCCGCGGTGAGCCCATCGTCCAGGGCCTTTTCGAAGGCTCGGAACCCATCCGGATCATACTCGGCGTTGGCGACGAACAGCGGAATGCTGGCCTTTGTCAGACGGCCCACCGAAGCGGCCGTGGTCTGCACCGAAGGGTCCGCGCCGTAGTAGGGATTGGGTCCGGAGACGGCCTCTGGATAGAAGGCCGACAGGATGATTGCGCCCTTGACGCTGGCGGCCTCTGGACCGTGCAGCTCGGTGTGCTGGACGTAGTCCGCGACGTGGTTCGCGCCGGCCGAATGGCCCCAGATGATGATGTGGTCCGGGTCGCCGCCGTAGCTGGCGATATTGGCCTTGGTCCAGGCGATGGCCGAGGCCAGGTCCTGGGCGCCGGCGGGCCAGGGGTCCTTGGGGGCCAAGCGATAGTTGATGTCGACGCCGACCATGCCGTTGTTCACGCCCCACAGCACCATGTTGTCGGTCTGGGCCTTGTCGCCGCGGGTGAAGCCGCCGCCATGGATGAACAACAGGACGGGCCGGCCCTTGGCCCCGGCGGTCGGGGCCAGCACGTCCAGCTTCTGCAGCGGATCCGCGCCATAGGCGATGTCCCGCGTCACGGTGACGCCTGGATAGGGCGGCTTGGGCTGGAGCGGGGCGTAGAGCTGCATGATCGAGAAGTCGATCTTCGGACCGGCGGCCTTGATCTTGGCGGCGATGTCCGGCGGCACTTGCGCCATGGCTGACGTACCGGCGAACGCCAGGGCCGCGGCCATGGCGACAGGCCGCGCGACTCTGCTTGTGATCTTCATCGTCTCGCTCCCGGGCTTGAGCCTATTTCACGGCTCTTTGGATGACGGCGCTGTCCGGCCCTGACCAGCGCAGGGCCAGACAGGTACGCCAACCACCCGGAACTGCAAACCCCCGCGACGGGACTATTGGCCGGCGACCACCGTCATGGTCATGGGCAGGCCAAGGTGGCCAGTGGCCATCCAGCTGTCGCCGACCTTGTGGCCGTCCAGTCCTTCCACACACAGCGGATTCTGATCGCCCGGCCGCGGTGCCGGATCAATCCGTGTGTAGCAGAGCTTGCTCCCGTCAGCCTTCCACGTGCCGGTCGAGACCGATCCGTCCGAGACGCTGATCCGGTAGCCGCCGTCGGCGCGCAGCTCGATCCTGCGCGTGAGTTTATCCGGGGTCGTCCCGATCACGGTGTTGCCGACCAGGCCCGCCATGTCGGCGTTCGCGATCCCGCCGACCGCAACTGCAGCCGCCAGTCCGAGCAGAAGCGACCTCATCGAAGTCTCCTCCGGAGCGCGCCGCAGCCTACTGGCCGGCGACGACGCTGCCGTTCATGTTCCCCCCAGGTCCCGGTTGGGTCCAGGTGTCGCCCACCTTGCGCCCGTCCATGCCGGGGGCGCAGAAGGGATTGGGGCGGCCAGCCGGAGGCGCCGGGTCGGTCTGGGAATAGCAGAGCTGGCCATTGTCCACCTTCCAGGTGCCCTTGGCCCCCGGACCGTTGGACACCAAGGTCTGGTAGGTGCCGTCGGCGTGCAGCTGGATCTTGATCGTGTTGTTGTCCGGCGTCGTCAGCAGCACCGTATTGCCGACGAGGCCGGCCACGTCCGCGTGAGCTACGCCCAAGAGCGCCAGGGAGCCGGCGGCGGCGAGAAGCAAGCGACTGATCTTCATCACTATGTCTCCTTCTGAGTGGGGCCGGCGCTACTGCTCTCCGGCGACGAGCGTGCAATTCTGGGTCTGGCCGCGAGCGTCGACGGTCCAGGTGTCGCCGACCTTGCGGGCGGTCGATGGGGTCTGGACCGGAGGACCCGCTCCGGCGTCGGTTTCCGTGAAGGTGATGGTCGAGCCGTCATCGACGGCGGTTCCGGTATGGACGGAGCCGTCCGGAAGCTTGAGCTGGAAGCTTCCATCGCTGTGGATGATCACCTTGGTCTGTCCGCTCGCGGCGGTGCAGACCGAGGTGTTGCCTACCATGCCGCCAAATCCCCGGCGAGGGCGCAGGACGCAAACGCACAACTGGCCGCGGCCGCCAGGCCGACGAGAATACACCTGTTCATCTGGGTTTCCTCATGTCTGTCCCCTGGTCGCGGCGTCTTTGCACCGCAGTCCCCCCAGGGCCGGGGGACCTTAGCGCAGGGATTCGACAAAGTTAACGGCTCGCCTGTTTGGGGTGCGCGCCAGTTCGCGCGTTGACATGGCGGCGCGACTTCCTATGTTCCGCTCGCCGGGAGCGGCTTGTCCGAGCGCGTCCAAGCCTCTGCGACCAGCCCATTTCCAATTCAATCAGACATGACATCATTTTCTGACCTTGGCCTGAGCCCCGAAGTTCTCAAGGCCGTCGCTGACGCGGGCTACACCACGCCCACACCGATCCAGGAAAAGGCGATTCCGATCGCGCTCCAGGGCCGTGACATTCTGGGCATAGCCCAGACAGGGACGGGCAAGACCGCGGGCTTCACCCTGCCGATGATCGACCGCCTTGCGGCCGGCCGCTCCAAGGCGCGCATGCCGCGCTCTCTGGTGATGGAGCCGACCCGAGAACTGGCCGACCAGGTGGCCGCCGCCTTCGAGAAATACGCCAAGCAGCACAAGCTCACCTGGGCCCTGCTGATCGGCGGGGTCTCGTTCGATGAACAGCTCAAGAAGCTAGACCGGGGCGTGGACGTTCTGATCGCGACGCCCGGACGCCTGCTCGACCACTTCGAACGTGGAAAGCTCCTGCTGACCGGCGTTCAGATCATGGTGGTCGACGAAGCCGACCGCATGCTCGACATGGGTTTCATCCCGGACATCGAGCGCATCTTCAAGCTGACCCCTGTCAAGAAACAGACCCTGTTCTTCTCTGCGACGATGCCGCCAGAGATCACCCGGCTGACCAAGCAGTTCCTGAACGACCCCGTCCGCATCGAGGCGGACCCGCCGGCGACGACGGCGACGACCATCACGCAGCACATCGCGCGCATCCCGTCCTCCGACCCGAAGGCGAAGCGCTTGGCGCTGAGGGCCCTCGTCGGCCAGGCCCACGTGCGCAACGGCATTGTTTTCTGCAACCGCAAGAGCGAGGTCGACACCGTCGCCAAGTCGCTGCGTTCGCACGGCTTCGATGCGTCGCCGATCCACGGCGACCTGGACCAGAGCATGCGCACCAAGACGCTGGAGGCGTTCCGCAAGGGCGAGCTTCGGCTGCTCGTGGCCTCGGACGTTGCGGCGCGGGGGCTCGACATCCCTGACGTCAGCCACGTGTTCAATTTCGACGTGCCGCACCACGCGGACGACTACGTTCACCGCATCGGCCGAACCGGCCGCGCCGGCAAGGCCGGCGAGACCTACATGATCGTGACGCCGGCCGACGGCCGCTCCCTCGACAAGGTGCTGAAGCTGATCGGCTCACCGCCCCAGGAAATGAAGCTGGACGTCGACTGGGGCTCGGTCGGCGAAGAGCGCCGCCGTCCCGAGTCCGATTCGCGCGGTCCCCGCCGGACCGGTCGCGGCGACCGTGAACGGCCCGCGTCCAGGTCATCGCGCAGCGACCATGCCGAGGCGCCGGTTGAGCGCGCCGAAGCGTCGCCCGCCGCGCCGCCGGCGGAGGTGCAGGCGCCCGAACCCGCTCAGGAGCGCCCTGCCCGGCCCGACCGCAACGCGAACCGTTCCCCCCGCAGGGACGCGGCGTCAGACCGCCAGCCTCAAGAGCGTCAGCCTCAGGAGCGCCAGCCGCAAGAGCGTCCCGCCGAGGAGCGCCAGCATCGGGACCGTCAGTCCGCCGCTCAGGCGCCCCGTCAGGCGCCGAGGCAGGACGACCGCCGCGACGGACGTCGGGACGACCATCGCCGGGGCCGCGAACCCCAGGACGACGACCGCAAGGTGGTCGGCTTCGGCAACGACACCCCGGCCTTCCTGACCCGCGCCCCGCCGTCATTGCCCCCGGCCGGCGCCGAGGACTAGGCGCCGCCTGGCCCCTACTCGACCGTCTCGCTGAGGTGGGTTTCCGGGAAGAGGCGCTCGAAGCGGCCGAGGGCCTGGGCGTCGAGGCGGACGGCGACGTGCACCCCGCCGATGTCATCGTCCATCCGGCGCAGGATACGGCCGTGACGATAGAGCCAGGCCAGGGCCTCGCCGTCGCGCGCCTCCAGATGCGCCTCGACCGGGGCGCCCCGATCCACCAGTTCCGCCAGGAAGGCCAGCAGGCGCTCGCAGCCCTCTCCGGTCGCCGCCGAGACCGGGACCGCTGGCGGCGTGCGCCCGCCGATCCTCTGCCGCGCCCGTGACAGGACGTCGTCGCGCTCGTCGTCGGGCAGCAGGTCGATCTTGTTCCAGATTTCGATCATGGCCCGGCTGGAGTCCGAACCGGCGCCGATCTGGTCGAGCACGGTCTCCACGTCCGCGGCCTGGGCGTCCGACTCGGCGCTGGAGACATCCCGCACGTGCAGGATCACATCCGCTTCCTGCACCTCTTCCAGGGTGGCGCGGAACGCCTCGACCAGTTCGTGCGGCAGGTCGGAAATGAAGCCCACCGTATCGGACAGGATGGCGGGGCGGCCATCGGGCAGGCGAACCAGGCGCTGAGTCGGGTCCAGGGTGGCGAACAGCATGTCCTTGGCCTCGACCTCCGCCCGCGTCAGGCGGTTGAACAGGGTCGACTTGCCGGCGTTGGTGTCGCCCACCAGCGCGAGGGTCGGGAACGGCGTGCGCTTGCGCGCGCGGCGACCCAGGCCGCGGGTGCGGCGCACGTCTTCCAACTCGCGCTTCAGCTTGCCGATGCGTTCGGCCAGCAGCCGGCGGTCAGCCTCGATCTGGGTCTCGCCCGGGCCGCCCAGGAAGCCGAAGCCGCCGCGCTGGCGCTCCAGGTGGGTCCAGGTCCGCACCAGCCGCGAGCGCTCATAGGCGAGCCTGGCCAGCTCCACCTGCAGGCGGCCTTCGCGGGTGCGGGCGCGGCGCCCGAAGATCTCCAGGATCAGGCCCGTCCGGTCGATCACCTTGGCCGACCATGCCTTTTCGAGGTTGCGCTGCTGGACGGGCGTCAGGGCGTCGTCGACGACCACGACCCCCGCGCCCTTCTCAGAGCACAGGGCCGCGATCTCCTGGGTCTTACCCTTCCCGAACAGGGTCGCCGGCGTCACCGACCGGATCTGGGCGATGACGCAGTCGCGAACCTCCAGATCGAGGGCTTCGGCCAGGCCCACGGCTTCCGCGAGCCGCTGCTCAGGAGAGCGCAGCTGTTCGGTCCGCTGGCGGACCGGGTGGACCACGAGAGCGGCCTCGACGGGAGGCCGCTGGTCAATCGAACGTTCGGTCAATCGTCTTCCTGATCGGCGGCCGGCTCGTAAAGCTGCACCGGCTGCGAGGGCATGATGGTCGAGATCGCATGCTTATAGACCAGTTGGGCCTGGCCGTCGCGGCGGAGCAGCACGCAGAAATTATCGAACCAGGCCACCACGCCTTGGAGTTTGACTCCGTTCACCAGGTAGATGGTCAGGGGGGTCTTGGACTTTCGGACACTGTTGAGGAAGGTGTCCTGAAGGTTCTGCTTCTTGTCGGTCGTCATGGGGATCGAGCCCTCTCGTTAGCCGGAAGCACCTGCTTCCACACACGCGCCGATCCTAGGCCCGCCAAGGCGTCGCCTGCAACCGCGCCGGGCGCCTAAACGACGGCGGACCGCGCATGGCTCAAATAAAGAGCGCGAAGTTTCCGGGCGAGCGGACCGGGCTTGCCGTCGCCGATCGGGGCGCCGTCCACCTTCACCACCGGCATGACGAAGGTGCTGGCGGCGGTGATGAAGGCCTCCCGGGCCGATCTGGCGTCCTCGACCGAAAACGGCCGCTCGGAGACGGCGATGCCCTCGTCCGCGACGATCTGCAGCAAACTCTTGCGGGTGATCCCCCGCAGGATGTTGGCGTTGAGTTCGCGGGTGCGCAGGACCCCGTCCCGGTCGACGATCCAGGCGTTGCTGGACGAGCCTTCGGTGACCAGGCCGAGGTCGTCCACGAACCAGGCCTCCGCGGCGCCTGCCTCGCGCGCCGCCTGCTTGGCCAGGACGTTGGGCAGCAGCGCCACGCTCTTGATGTCGCAGCGCGCCCATCGGGTCTCGGGGGTCGTGATCACCGCAACGCCTGAGGCCGCCTTCGTCTCGGCCGCGGCCCAGTCCACCGGCTTGGCGGTGATGACGAGGGCCGGCCGGGTCGGCCGAGCGGGAAAGGCGTGGTCGCGCGGAGCGACGCCGCGGGTGATCTGCAGATAGACGAGGCCGGCGCGGACCCGGTTGCGCCGGATGGTCTCGGCCAGGACCAGCTCCAGCGCCTTTCGGCTCATGGGCATGGAAATCCGCAACTCGCCCAGCGATCGCTCAAGCCGCTCGAAATGGCCCGGCGCGTCCGCCAGCCGGCCCTCGAACACGGCCCACACCTCATAGACCCCGTCGGCGAACTGATAGCCGCGGTCCTCGATGTGGACGCTGGCGTCGGCGTGGGGGACGAACCGGCCGTTCACATAGGCGACGCGCGACATCAGGCCTCCTCGCCGGTCTCGCTGCTGCGCGACGCGACGCCGAGGGACTTGAGTTTGCGGTGTAGCGCTGAGCGTTCCATGCCGATGAAGGCCGCGGTGCGGGAGATGTTGCCGCCGAACCGCATGATCTGGGCGTTCAGATATTCCCGCTCGAACACCTCTCGCGCGTCGCGCAGCGGCAGGGCGATGATCCGTTCGGCCCCCACGGCCCCCGCGGCGCCGGCGGAGGCGACTTCAGGCGGCAGCATTTCGGCGGTGATCACCTCCGAGGGGTCTCCGGAGGCCAGGATCAGCAGCCGCTCGACGTTGTTGATGAGCTGGCGGACATTGCCGGGCCAGGGGTGCACCTCGAAGGTGGCGACGGCGTCGTCGCCCAGCCGGCGCCGGGGCAGGCCCGTGGCGTCGCTGATCCTGTCGATGAAATAGGTCACCAGCTCGGCGATGTCCTCGCGCCGTTCGGAAAGGCCCGGGACGCGCAGGGGCACGACGTTGAGGCGGTGGAACAGGTCCTCGCGGAAGCGGCCGGCCGCGATCTCGGCGCGCAGGTCGCGCGAGGTCGAGGACACCACCCGGACGTCCACCTGCACGTCGGTGGCGCCGCCAAGGCGGCGGAACCGCTGCTCCACCAGCACCCTCAGGATGCGGCCCTGGGTCTCCAGCGGCATGTCGCAGACTTCGTCGAGGAACAGGGTGCCGCCGTGGGCGTGCTCGAACACCCCGATCTTGCTGGGACGGCCACCCTCGCCATCCTCGCCGAACAGCTCGCTGTCCACCCGCTCGGGCGTCATGCGCGCGGCGGCGATGGCCACGAACTCGCCCTTGGCCCGCTGGCTCGCCGCGTGGATCATCCGCGCGACCAGCTCCTTGCCGGAACCGGGCGGCCCCGAGATCAGCACCCGGCTGTTGGCCGGCGCCACCTTGGCCAGCATCTGGCGCAGCTGCTGGGTCGCCTGGGAATGGCCGATCAGCCCGTCCGGCGCCAGGGTCTGCACCCGCAGGCGGCGGTTCTCGCGCTTCAGCTTGGACGCCTCGAGCGCCCGCTCGATCAACAGCAGCAGCCGGTCGGACTTGAACGGCTTTTCCAGGAACTCATAGGCGCCGCGCTTGATGGCGCTCACCGCGGTCTCGATGTTGCCGTGGCCCGAGATCATGATCACCGGCAGATCGGGATCGAGCTCCTTGATCATGTCGAGCAGCTCCAGCCCGTCCATGCCGCCGCCCTGCATCCAGATGTCCAGCAGCACCAGCGCCGGACGCCGCTGCCGGATCGCCACCAGGGCCGCGGCGGAGTCGGGCGCGGTGCGCACCGCATAGCCTTCGTCCGACAGGATGCCGGACACCAGTTCGCGGATGTCCGCTTCGTCGTCCACCACAAGGATGTCGGTCGCCATCGCCCTCCCCCGATCGCCGCGCCCTGGGGCGCGGTCTGTTCAATAACCGCCGACGGTGGAAACCGCAGGACCGTCTTCGCACCCGTCAGGCTGGCCGCGTCCAGCAGCAGAAGTTCGCCGCCATGCTCTTCAAGGATCCGCTTCACGATCGCCAATCCCAGCCCCGTGCCCTTTTCGCGGGTGGTCACATAGGGCTCGGTCAGCTGCTCCCGATTCGCCGTCGGCAGGCCCACGCCGTTGTCCTCAATCTCGAAAGCCAGTCCCCGGGAATCGACCGTCAGGCGGGCGATCATCCGGCCCGGCGGCTCCGGCGCCGCCAGCTGGCGCGCGGCGATCGCCTCGCCGGCGTTCTTCAGGAGGTTGGTCAGGGCCTGTCCCACCATCCGGCCGTCGCACATCAAAAGGACGTCGCCCTGGGGTTCCTCCAGGTCGATCTCGGTGTCGGGATCGGCCACCCGCTGGGCGAACACCGCCTGGCGCAACAGCTCATTGGCGCTGGTCGCCTCGAACTTCGGGGCCGGCATCCGGGCGAAGGCCGAGAACTCGTCGACCATGCGGCCGATGTCCCCCACCTGCCGGATGATGGTTTCCGTGCACCGGTCGAAGATCTCCGGATCGCTCTGGATCTCCTTGCGGTACTTGCGGCGCAGCCGTTCGGCCGACAGCTGGATCGGGGTCAGGGGGTTCTTGATCTCATGGGCGATGCGGCGGGCGACGTCCCGCCAGGCCGCGCTGCGCTGGGCGTTCATCAGCCGGGTGATGTCGTCGAAGGTCAGGACCAGGCCGCCCTCGGCCGTCGCCGAGGCGCGCACGCGCAGCCGCAGGGTCTCGCCCGCCCGCACGACATCGACTTCCTTTTCCGCCTCCCCGCCCGTCCGCCCGACGCCGGCCGCCACCGCGTCCAGTTCCGGCGCCAGATCCGCCAGGGCCAGGCCGATGGAGTTTTCATCCAGCCCCAGCAGCACGTGGGCGGGCCCGTTGGCGGCCGAGATGTGTCCGGCGCCGTCAAGGCCGAGCACGCCGGCGCTCACGCCCGCCAGCACGGTCTCGATGAACTCGCGCCGGGACTCCGCCTCCACGCTCGCCGCCAGCAGCGCCGCCTGCTGCGCCTGAAGATCGCTCGTCATCTTGTTGAATGCACGGGACAACACCGCGATCTCGGCGGGGTCGAGGTCCGCCCGGACGCGCGCGGTCAGGTCGCCTTCCGCCACCCTGTTCGCGGCGGCCACCAGCCTGGCCACGGGCGCGGAGATGGCGTTGGCGGCCGCCATGCCCAGCCAGACGGCGCCTACAAGCACCAGCAGCGCGGTTTCCACATAGGTCAGCTGGAACACGGCCTGGATCTGGCGGCGGTTGACCTCCGCGTCGCGATAGGCGGTCAGGGCGCCATAGGCCGAAAGCAGATTGCTCAGGATCCCCGGTTCGAAGCGGCGGACCACATAGAGATAGGCGTCGTCGTAGGCCTTCAGGCGGTAGAGGCCGCGCATCAGATCGGCCTGCTCGAAGGTCTTCTCCACCACGTCCCCGCCGTTGATGGACAGCAGGGTGCGGGGCGGCGGCGCCAGGTAGGCCGGGGCGTTGTTGGCCTCGGCGCTGGCCAGGATGCGCCCCTCCCGGTCGATCACATAGGCTGCGGCGAGGGACCGCGCCGCCGCCTGCCCTTCCAGCAGCCGGCCGTAGCCGACGGGGCTGGCGCGGAACAGGGGCGCGGCGTTGTTCAGGTCGTTGGCCATGGCCTGCAGGTCGCCCGCCAGGGTGTTCTTCTGTTCGTCGACGTAGGAGCGGGCGACGGCCGCGGAGTTCTCCACCACGGTGCGCACCCGGCTCGAGAACCAGTTCTCCACACCCCGCGTGACCAGGGCGCCGAAGAACAGCGCCACCACAATGGCCGGCAACACCGCCGCCGTGGCGAACATGAAGACGAAGCGCAGGTGCAGCCGGGCCCCGGCGTCGCGGGCCTGTTCGCCGATCAGGCGGATCACGCTCCAGCCCACGGCCGACGCCAGGGCCAGAATGAGCACCAGGTTGGCCATGACCAGGGCCAGGACGGTGCGGCTCGCCGGACCGATGGGGCCCGATCCCGGCGCGCGGGTGGACAGGTAGATGGAGGTCAGGGTCAGCAGGAAGGCGACGACGTAGCCGAACAGACCGAGCGCGAAGCTCGATCCGAACCGCTCCCGCCACGAGCGCCATACGCTCAGGGGGTGCGCAGACACAGTCGCGCCAGGATCCGTCATGACCTGGAGCTTAGCGGGGACTGTGCCCGGATTTCAACAGGTCCGTTGCAAAGATGCTTCAGGCCTTGGTTCGCACGGGCTGCAGGCCGAGGTCGTGGATCTTCTTGCGCAGGGTGTTGCGGTTCAGGCCGAGGATTTCCGCGGCCCTGATCTGGTTGCCCCGCGTGGCCGCGAGGGTGAGCCGGATCAGAGGCGCCTCCACCTCCTCGATCACCCGGTCATAGAGGCCGCGCGGCGGCACCCCGTCGGGCTGGGAGGCGAAGTCCGCGGCCAGATGGCGTTCCACCAGGGTCCCCAGGCTGACCGGACCCTCGCCGGGCACGGCGTGCTCGGTCTCGTCCCTGAGCTCGCGCTCGACGATGCGGGAGGAGATCACGTCCTCCGCATAGAGCGCGCACATCCGGCGGATCAGGTTTTCCAGCTCGCGCACGTTGCCGGGCCAGGGGTGCACCTTCATCCGGTCCAGCGCGCCCTGGTCGATGGTCTTGGCGGGCAGGCCCTCGCGGTGCGCGCGCAGCAGGAAGGCCCTGGCGAGTTCGGCGATGTCCTCGGTGCGGTCGCGCAGGGGCGGCAGGCGCACGGGCGCGACGTTGAGGCGGAAGAACAGGTCCTCGCGGAACAGGCCCTGCTGGATCAGGCCCCTGAGGTCGCGGTTGGTGGCGGCGATGATTCGCGCGTCGGCTGGCCGGTTGGTC
>FTHA01001000.1_pt1 | contig 19932 bp, 20 predicted proteins | sample 1640771 | NCBI WGS metagenome assembly FTHA01 (sample SAMEA3914789, study PRJEB12502) | metagenome | biome: forest; material: soil | place: Canada | collected 2011-07-03 | depth 0.3 m | reverse complement strand
CTCGCGGCGGGGAAGTTTCCGGGCCTGGACACGATCTGCAACGGCATCCTGGAAGCCACGCCCTTCATCTATCCGGCCGAGGCCCTCGACGACCCGTTCCCGGGCGAACGCGAGCAGGCCAAGGAATTTGCGTGAACTGACATCGTGACGCGCCCCCCAGTGAAGAAGGTCCTCCATGTCCTTGGCGACAAGTCATGGAGGCCAGAATACAAGTATCTCGGAAGCACCAAGGACATCGTTGGGCGCCGTGAGTATTTTGCCGCCCGCGGGATCGAGTGCGTTGAGCTGATCGTGAAGGGCCGGCACGACCACATCTGCCTGGAGCTTATGCAGGGAATGGACTTGTCCAGCTTCGATGCTGTGTTCATGGAACACCCGCGATATCCGCAGTCGATGAAACACCTGCGCCAGACCTATCCAGACCTCCTGCAGTTCATCCGCGGTCACAACGCCGAGTTCATCCACCAGCTTCACACGGTGTGGGCCTATCTGAAGTCCGGCATGGGCGGCTTCAAGTGGCGGCTCAAGCGGGCCCGGATGTCAGGCAAGAACGTCATGGACCGGCTGCGCTTCGACGTCGCCTGCGCCCGCGAGGCGGACTACATCCTGTCCATCTCGGACTGGGAAACCAAGTGGTACTGGCCCTGGATGGCGGCCCGCAGGAAGGTCCGCACCGTTCCCTATTTCCTGCCCGAGAGCTACGCGGCGGAGCCCGTGCCCCTGGACCAGAAGATCAAGCGGTGCGTCTGCACCATGTCGGCCGACTGGAGCCCCCTGGCCCACGACGCAGCCAAGACCATGGTCGAGCTGGTGAAGGCCACGCCCCAGGAACGGACCAAAGGTTGGAAGTTCGTGGTCACCGGGGACCTGGGCAAACATCGCGACAGCTACAAGCCGCTGAAGTCCGGCGGGCGGGTGTCCCTGACCGGCAACCTTGCGAACCCGTTCGAGATGACCATGAAATCGCGGGCCCTGGCGCACCTCTCCAACCTCGGCATGGGGTTCAAGACCAAGCTGCTGGATTTCGTCTATGGCGGCGGCTGGCTGTTGCTGCCACGCAAGCTCTACAATCGCCAGCCGGTGGAGATCCGGCCTTTCTGCATCGTCGTGGAGCCCTTGACGCCCAAGGGCTTCGCTAAGGCGCTCAAGGCGGCTGAGAAGCCCTGGCCCGAGGTGAACGACGTCAACGAGCGCCTTCGCGTGCGCGCCTTCGCGGTCCTCGATCAGACCCTGGGCCTCGGGTGATCTGAGCCATGACCATGCAGGCCCTGGCGCTCGTGGAGCACGTGGACCGGGAGCTGGACGTGGTCTGCCTGCTCAAGCTTCTGTTGAAGCAGCGCCACGGGATCGACCTCGGGATCGCCAATTTCTACGCGGATGCGCCGCTATTGCTCGCCGGCCGTCCGCCGCGCGTGGCGTTGACGCCGTTCTTCTATTCGGCCGACGACGCGGTCGCCTCTGACTACGCCAGCGGCTGGCCTGGGGTTCGTTTCGCCAATCTGGCCTGGGAGCAGGTCCTCTACCCGTCCCACCAGGCGATCAAGCGGCCGCGGGACGCCTTCTCGCAGCGCGACGTCGTCCACTTCGCCTGGACCCAGACGTTCGCGGACTACCTGCAGGGTCATGCCGCTGAACACGTGCGGATCGTCGGCCATGCCCTCTACCGCCTCTACCAGGAGCCATATCGCGGCTATTTTCCGTCCAGGGACCAGTTGGCCCGCCGCCACGGCTTGGATCCGTCCAAGCGCTGGGTGTTCGTGCCCGAGAACTACCGCTGGGCGTTCTTCAAGGACGCCAAGCTCCGCCGGCTCGCTGGCCACGGCGCCGAAGAGGCCGACCTGTTCGAGATGCGCGACTACTGCGCCCGCTCGCTGCCCAAACTGGTGAAGTGGTGCAGCGGCCTGGCCGCCGATCCCGGTGTCGAGGTGATCTTCCGGCCACGCCCCGCCACGCGCGAAGCAGACATGGACCAGCTGATCAACACCGTCCTGAAGTCGGCGCCGCGTCGGTTCCACCTGATCAAGGAGGGCTCGGCGCGTGAGTGGGTCCTGGCCAGCGACAAGGTGGTGTCGTCGTACAGCACTGTCCTGATCGAGGGCGCACTGGCCGGGAAGGCTATCCTCAGGGTCGCGCCCGAGCCGACGCCGGCTGGCTTGAAGTACGACTGGTGCGATCTGGTCCCGGCCGCCTCCACCAGGGATGAGTTCATCGCCGTCTGCCTAGAGAACGACCGCGGCGTCAGCGGCCAGCCCCTGAAGGATTGGGCCGAACGCACGTTCTTCCCCGCCGGCGACCCCGTGGACAGGTTGGTGGAGACCCTGGCGCAGGTCGTCAGGGCCAGCCGCGATCGCGGGCTCACGCCGCGAAAAGGGCCCCACGGCATGGCGATGCCGGCGTGGGTGCGGATGATCGCTCGGCTCGCCGGGCCGCGGGCGCGGCATCGGCTCCTGCTCAAGCATTGTCCCGGCTACGCCTACAACCTGGCGACCCATGAGAAGGACCTGTTCAGTCAAGCCGACGTCAGGGCCAGGGTTGAGCGCTGGGAGTCCCTGCTCGGGGGGGCGGCGGCTTGGTCCGCCTCTGCCGCGTCTCTGCCGCTTAAGCCCGCGCCAGGGGCTTTCGGAACGCCAGGAACATGAAGGTATAGTCGCGGTCGGTGCGGTCCCAGCGGATGGCCTTCTCGCTGGTCTGCAGCTGCAAGGGTTCGCAAAGCTCCAAACCCGCGGCCTCGCACATGCCGACGAACCCGGTGATGGCCGCGCCATCCAGGATCTTCATCTCACCGGCTTCTTCGCCATAGGGATAGATCCCCGAGCAGTCGATGTGTTCAGGCCAGTAGTCGGTTGATACGGTCAGCAGCCCGCCGGGGCGGATGATCCGACCCATCTCTGTGGCGAAGGCCTGGAGCGGGACATTGTGCTCGATCACCGAGACGCAGGTGACGGCCTGGAAGTAGTCGTCTGCGTAGTCGGTCCGGGTAAGGTCCTGGGCGCTGACCTTGATGCCGAGCGCGGCATACTGCGGTTTGACCACGCTCCCCTTCAGGTCGCAGCCATAGAGTTCGCTGTAGCCGAGCTGGTGCAGCCACCTTGGGACCACCACCCGCACGCCGGTGCCGGCGTCCAGCACCGGTCCGGCCGCGTCGTCCAGCGACTTGACGTAGGCGACGCACTTCAGGGTGTCCCAGTTCTTCTGCGGATCGTGGTGGCTCGGCAGGCCCATGCCCTCGACGACCGCCGTCGCGGCGTCGCACTCGAGCCGGTTCTGCAGTGGACGGCAGTCCTTCAAATGGGCCAGGTAGTCGGCCATGGCGATGGTCAAGGCAGGATCCACGGCGGCACAGACTTTTCGGCATGGGGTTGATTTGGAGGTCGGGCGACCGCGGTCGCCGGTGGCTAACATGACGGGCCGGACGTGCCAAGGCGAGCGGACAAGCGCCGGCCTTCCGACAAATCCTCGCGATGCTGAGCGTTCCCTTCAGCCCCAGCGGATGTGCTCGGGTCCGGGCGCCGCCACGGCGAATGGATCGCGGGTCCTGGCCATCGCCAGGGCGGCCTTCACCGCCGGCCTGGCCGCGACCCGCCCGAGCCAGGCCATCGTCCGGGCCGCCGCGCGTCCGTTGACCAAGTCCGGCGTCACGCTCGGCAGATAGTTGACGTAGGCGAACACGGCGACGTCGGCGAGCGAGAAGGCGTCGCCGGCCAGCCAGTCGTGGCCGTCCAGGTCTGCCTCCATCTGCTTGATGGTGGTCTCCACCCGGCCTCTTGCCTTGGCCAGCTGCTCGCCGGGGAAGCCCGCCAGCGCCTCGCTCCAAACTGCGCGCCGGATCCTGTCGGGGATGCGGGCGACCGCCGCCTGAGCTGACGGCCCGTTGCGGGCCGCAAGGGCCGCCGCGCCCAGGGCGTCCCAGGCGAGATCGATGACGGCAGCCGCCAGATGGTCGTCGACGTACTTCTGCCAGGTTCGCGCCTGCCAGCGGGCGTAAGGCGCCTCTGGCATCAGGGAAGAACCGGGAAAGACCTCGTCGAGGTACTCGCAGATGAAGCTGGACTCGGTGAACGCCTTGCCGTCGTGGGTGAGCACCGGCGTCTCGCCGGCCTGGTTCAGCTTCAGGAACTCCGCCCCGTGCTGCTCGAACGACAGCACGTCGACGTAGCGGCTATGAAAATCCAGGCCCTTTTCCTTCAGGGTGATCAGGACCCGGGCCGAAGCGGCGTTCGGCTCCCAGTGATAGAGCTCCAGCATCGTCACCCCTCCCTACGCCTGCGCCGCCGAAGCCGCCGATTGCGCGGTCGGCGGGCGCGTGAAATTGCGCCGCGTGTGTTCGCGCATGGCCTTCACCGCGGGCCGCTCATTCACCTTGGCCTGCCAGGCTATGGTCGCCGGCGTGTCCTTGTCGTTTACCAGCTCAGGCATCCAGGCCGACATGAAGCCGCAGAAGTTCATCAGGTCGATGTCCGCCAGGGAATAGGTCGATCCAGCGACCCATGGGCGCGCCCGCAGGTTCTCCTCGACCTTCCGGGCGCCCTCGGCGGCCCGGCGGCGGGACTCATCTATCTGCTCGAGTGGCGTGATCTGCTTGTAGGCGGCGAGCCACGAGCGGCGGCGGTCGGCGTCTGGCACCGTCTGCAGGATCGCCTCGACTTCTTCCAGGCTCCGGTCGCCGACGAAGGTCGGTACGATGCGGTTCCAGTTGATCATCATCAGGCTGCGGCCGAGATCGGTGTCGGCGTAGCGGCACCAGACCCGCATGCGCCAGCGCTCACGCGGGTCCGAGGGGCGAAGCGGCGGGCCCTCGAAGGCCTCGTCGATATATTCGTTGATGTTCATGCCCTCGGTGAGCACGCGTCCGTCGTGCACGAGGGCCGGCACCTGGCCCTTGGGATTGACCGCCAGATAGGCGGGCTTCAGGTGCTCGAACTCCGTCCCGGCCAGCTCGCGTTCGACGAAGTCAACGCCCTTTTCCAGCAGGGTGAGGAACACCCGCCCGGAGTTGGTGCCCAGGGGTTGGAAGAAATACAACTCGACCGCCATCGCCGCGTCTCCCACTTCCCGGACCGCCTTCGAACGGGCGACGCCAGGGGTATGTCAGTGAACCTGCTGATCGGTAGCGCAGACCGCGATCCGGGTCACGTCTTCTGCCACGCGAATCGGACGTCGCCGTCCGCACCTGCACGTTGAGACTTTCCAGCCGCGTCGGGCCGCGTGCTAAGAGGTGTCGGGGACGGGGATCGGCATGGCTCAGGCGGCAGGGTCGGGGGGAGAGCGCGCTGCGGCTGTGGCCGATCGCCTCGCTGCGTCCCACGCGCGCCTGCTCCAGGATCACACTCTCCAGTTCGGCTTCCAGACCCGCACGCCACCGCCGCCGCCGGACTGGCTGAAACCGCTAGCCGAGTTCCTCAAATGGATCGCCCCGGCCCTGCAGTGGGTGTTCTGGGGCGGGCTCGCCCTGGTCGCGGGGCTGATCCTCTTCTACGTGGGGCGTGAGCTGATCCGTCTCCGTTGGCCCAGCCGAGCAAAGCCAGCCGCGGCAGCACCCACGCCGGAGTGGCTCCCCGAGCCGGCGCAGGCCCGGGCTCTGCTTGAAGACGCCGATCGGATGGCCGCCCAAGGCCGTTTCGCCGAGGCGGCGCACCTGCTGTTGTTCCGTAGCATCGACGATATCGAGGGTCGCAGGCCGCGGCTGATCCGCCCGGCCCTGACAGCGCGCGACATCGCTGGTCTCGAGGGGGTGCCCGAAGGCGCCCGCGGGGCCTTCCAGACCATCGCACAGGTGGTGGAGCGCAGCTTCTTCGGCGGCCGGGACGTCGACGCCGCTGCTTTCGCCGAGTGCCGGCGCGCCTACGAAGCCTTTGCCTTTCCTGAGGCCTGGGCGTGAGCGCCGACGCTCAGCCGTCCCCGGCGGCGCGGGCGCTGTTTTCGCCCAAGGTGGTGCTGGCGATGGTGCTGGTGGGCGTGTTCTCCTTTTCCGCCTTCCTTGCCCTGTCGGCCTACGCGCCGGACCTGCGCAACGGCCAGGATGGACGCGGGCACGCCCTCTCGAAGTCGGCGATCGGATTCGCCGGACTGGCGGACCTGCTGCGCGCCGAGGGCCGCACGGTGCTGGTCACCCGCGGTCCGCCCCGCGGAGGCGAGGGCGTGCTCGTCCTCACGCCTGAGCCTGGTGTCGCCTCCAAGGAGATCACCGCGTTCCATTTCGGCGACGCCATCCTGCTGGTGCTGCCAAAATGGAATGTCATCGGCGAGCCGCTTCATCCCGGATGGGTGGCCAAGGTCGGCCCCATCGACGCGGCCGACGCGGCGAGCCCTCTCAAGGGGCTCACTGGCCAGCCGTCTGTCGAACGTCGCAAGGGCGTCTCAAGTCCGCTCCTGGGCCCCGGGGAGTCGCCGTTGTTCACCGATCCGACGGCGCTGCGGGCTGGGGCCATCGACTCGCTCCAGACCTTCTCTGGCGCTGATTTCACGCCGGTCCTCGTGGATGAGCGGGGCAGGATGGTGCTGGCCCGGTCACGCAAGGGCGGCATGTTCGTGCTGTCCGATCCTGATCTGATGAACAACCAGGGACTGGCGCAACTGGCCAACGCCAGGGTCGCCGCGGCCATCCTCGACCGTCTGAGCGACGGGCGCGGACCCGTGGTGTTCGACGTCACCCTGAACGGTTTCAAGCGCGGCCGCAGCCTGCTCAGGCTCATGCTCGAACCGCCGTTATTGGGAGTGGTGATCTGCCTGTTGGCCGCCGCCGCACTCATGGGGCTGCACGCCGCCGGGCGGTTCGGGCCGCCGCTGCGGACCGGACGCTTCCTCGCCTTGGGCAAGCTGGCCCTGGCGGACAATTCGGCCGGCCTGATCCGCATGGCCCGGCGCGAGCCGCGGATGGCCGAGGGCTACGCCGCCCTCGCCCGCGAGACTGTGGCCCGGGCGGTGGGCGCGCCACGCGACCTCGCCGCCGGCGAGGTGGATGCGGTGCTCGACCGCCTGGGAGCCGCAAGGGCCGTCCAGTCGCCGTTTTCCGAGCTTGCGGCCGAGGCCCAGGGCGTGAAGACCAACCGGGACCTGATGCGCCTGGCGCGTCGTCTGTTCGAATGGAGGCAGGAGATGACGCGTGAACGTCGCTGAGGTGAGGAGACTGGCCGAGGCCATGAAGGCGGAGATCGGCAAGGCTGTGATCGGCCAGGCCGAGACCGTGCAGCTGTTGCTGACCGCTCTGTTCGCCGGCGGCCACATGCTGCTGGAGGGGCCGCCGGGCACGGCCAAGACCCTGCTGGCGCAGGCCTTCGCGAGGGCGCTGGAGCTGAAGTTCGGCCGCATCCAGTTCACTCCGGACCTGATGCCGGGCGATATCCTGGGGGCCAACGTCTTCAACTTCCAGACCTCGACCTTCAAGCTGACCAAAGGGCCGATCTTCTGCGACCTGCTGCTGGCGGACGAGATCAACCGCACCCCGCCCAAGACCCAGGCCGCCCTTCTGGAAGCCATGCAGGAACGGATGGTCACGCTCGACGGCAAGGACCATCAGCTCGGCGACCGGTTCATGGTGGTGGCGACCCAGAACCCAATCGAACAGCAGGGCGTCTATCCCCTGCCCGAGGCCCAGCTCGACCGCTTCCTGTTCAAGCAGGTGCTCGCTTATCCCAGCCTCGAGGAGGAACGGGCCATCGTCGCTAGGCACGGCGTCAGGTCCGGAGCGCCTGATGCGGCGGCTCTCGGCGTCGGGGTTGTGGCGGGTCCCGCCGAGCTCGCCGCCGCGGCCGAGACCATCGCCTCGGTTCGGCTGACGGACGACATCGTCGGCTATGTGGTGGCCCTGGTGCGGGCGACCCGTGAGACGGCGGACCTCGAGACGGGCGCCTCGCCCCGCAGCGCCGCCATGCTGGCGACGGCGGCGCGCGCGCGCGCGGCGCTCGAGGGGCGCGATTATGTCATCCCGGACGACGTCAAGGCCCTGGCGCTGCCGGCCCTGCGGCATCGGGTGATCCTGTCTCCGGCCGCCGAGATCGAGGGCCGCCGGGTCGACGACGCCATCAGGACCCTGATCGACCGGATCGAGGCGCCGCGGTGATCTATCCCACGCGCCGGGCCATCGTCCTCGCCTTGCTCGGCGCCCCCCTGGTGTTGGCTCTGGGGGCGATTGCGCCGGGGTTGTGGCTGTTGAGCGCGGCCTGGGTGGCGATGGTCGCCGGCCTGGTCCTGCTGGACGCCGCGCTCGGAGCCGACCGCGGAGCGCTCCAGCTCGGCTCGCGCCTGCCCCATGTCCTGGCCGCGGGTGGAAGCGGCGAGGCTGGGTTCGACGTGGCCTTCGCCAGAGGCGCTGCGCCGGTGTGGATCGATGCGGCCCTGGAAACCAACGAGCGCCTGGCTGCGACGCCCGATCGCGCCCGCCTCACCCTGTCCGGCCGGATGACCCGGGCGGATTTCCAGCTCACGCCGCAGCGCCGCGGGGAAGGGGTGCTCGATCGGTTGTGGCTGCGCTGGACCGGCCCGTTGGGCATGGTCTGGAAGCAGCGGGTGCTGCCGCTGCAGGTCTCCATCCCGATCACCCCAAACATCCCGGCGGTGAAGGAGGAGGCGATCCGGCTGTTCTCGCGCAACGCTATGTTCGGGGTGAAAAGCCAGCTGGACACCGGCGAGGGCTCGGAGTTCCACGCCCTGCGCGACTTCCAGCCCGGCATGGACAGCCGCACCGTCGACTGGCGGCGCTCGGCGCGCCACGGCGTGCTGCTGTCCAAGGAATTCCGCACCGAGCGCAACCACCACGTCATCCTGGCGCTGGATACTGGGCGGCTGATGTGCGAGCCGCTGCTCGGGCTGCCCCGGGTCGATCGGGCCCTGAACGCGGCGCTGCTCCTGGCCTATGTCAGCCTGAAGTCCGGCGACCGCGTCGGGCTCTACAGCTTCGACGCCCGCCCGCGGCTGTCCACCGGCACGGTCGCCGGGGCCGCGGCCTTCCCCACGCTGCAGCGGATGGCCGCCGGGATCGACTATTCGACCGAGGAGACCAATTTCACCCTGGGCCTGACCCAGCTCGCCAGCACGCTGGAGCGTCGCTCGCTGATCGTAGTGTTCACCGACTTCGCCGATTCCACCTCGGCGGAGCTGATGATCGAGAACCTCGGTCGCCTGCTTGACCGGCACCTGGTGCTGTTCGTGGTGTTCCGGGACGAGGAGCTTGAGACCCTGACCCGCGCCGAACCCATCCAGCCGGATGACGTCTCGCGCGCGGTGATCGCCCACACCCTGCTGCGTGAGCGCGACGTGGTGATCGGCCGATTGCGCCGCATGGGCGTCCAGGTGGTGGATGCGCCGGTCGAGCGCGTCGGCGCGGCCCTGCTGTCGAGCTACATCGACCTCAAGCGCCGCGAGCTGCTGTGATGGCTGAGCTGGAGCTGAAGAGCCACAGGTTCCGCACCGAGCGCGAGGCCGACTGGCGCCGGCTCGAAGTGCTGCTGGCGCGGGTCGAGCGCCGGTCGGCCTCGGCCTTGAGCTACGAGGAGATGATCGCCCTGCCGGCGCTCTATCGGCACGCCCTGTCGTCCCTTTCGGTGGCCCGCGCCATCTCGTTGGACCAGGGCGTCGTCGACTACCTGGAGGCGCTCTGCACCCGCGCCTACTTCTTCGTCTACGGCCCGCGCTCGACCTTGCTGGAGCGCCTGAGCGGCTTCTTCGCCCGAGCCTGGCCGGCGGCCGTGAAAGCCTTGTGGCGCGAGACCCTGGCCTCGGCGATCATCACCGTGATCGGCGCTGTCGCCGGCTACGCCCTGGTGATCCACGATCCGGACTGGTTCTTCTCCTTCGTACCGCAGGGACTGGCGGCGGGCCGCGACCCCTCCGCCTCGACCGAGGCGTTGCGCAAGGTCCTCTACGACGGCGGCGGCACCCAGGGCCTCTCGATCCTGGCCACTTATCTGTTCACCCACAACGCCGGAATCGCCATCCTCGCGTTCGCCCTGGGGTTCGCGTTCTGCGTGCCCACCGTGATGCTGATGGCTTACAACGGCTGCATGCTTGGGGCCTTCTTCGCCCTCTATGCCCAGCACGGCCTGGCCTTCCAGCTGGGCGGCTGGATGATGATCCACGGCGTCACCGAGATCTTCGCCGTGACGCTGGCTGGCGCGGCTGGGTTCAGGATCGGTTGGACCGTGGCCTTCCCCGGCCGAAGGACGCGGGTCGACGCGCTCAGCGAGGCTGGACGCCAGGCGGCGACGATGATGGGCGGGGTGGTGGTGATGCTCATCGTCGCGGGCCTGCTCGAAGGCTTCGCCCGGCAGCTGATCAAGGACGACCTCATCCGCTATGCCGTCGCCCTCGCGACGGCGGTGGCCTGGGGAGTCTATTTCTACGCCCCAAGACCTGCGGAACCGGCCCATGGCCAGGACTGAGACAGCGCCGCGCGCCCCCAACCTGGCCGGGGAGCGGGCGCGCCGGGCGCTGGTCACCCCCGAAGGCGTCGATCTCGGCCTGCGCGTCGGCGAGGGCAGCGAACGGGCGGCGGCCTTCTTGATCGACGCTGCGATCATCGTCGCCGGGCTGGTGGCGCTGACCCTGCTCGCCATCCTCGCCTTCATCGCCGCCAAGGGAAAGGCCGCCGAGATGATCGGCGTGATCTGGCTTCTTGGTTCGTTCTTCGCCCGCAACGCCTACTTCATCGCCTTCGAGCTCGGTGGGCGGGCGGCCACGCCGGGCAAGCGGATGATGGGCCTCAGGGTCGCGGCGCGCCACGGCGGCCGGTTGACCGCGGACGCCATCTTCGCCCGCAACGCCATGCGCGAGCTGGAGGTCTATCTGCCGCTGTCGTTCCTGCTGTCCGGCGGCCAGGACGTGGACGCCTGGCTCAAACTGCTCGGCGTAATCTGGTGCGGGGTGTTCGTGCTGTTCCCGATGTTCAATCGCGACCGGCTGCGGGTCGGCGACCTGGTCGCCGGCACCTGGGTGGTCAAGGCCCCCAAGGCCCGCCTGCTGCCCGACCTCACAGGCGTGCGCGCCTACGCATCGGACCGGTTCGACTTCACCCAGGCCCAGGTCGACGCCTATGGGGTCAAGGAGCTGCACGTGCTGGAGGAGGTGCTCCGCCGCAACAGCCTCGCCACCATGACCGCGGTCGCCGACCGCATCCGCCGCAAGATCGGTTGGACCCGGGCCGCCGACGAGTCCGACGGGGCGTTCCTGGAAGCCTACTACGCCGCCCTGCGCCGCCGCCTGGAGACGCGCCTGCTGTTCGGCCGCCGGCGGAAGGACAAGTTCGACGTCGGGTGAGAGTCAGTCGAACACCGCCGCGGCCGCGCCTGGCGCCATGCCGCCACGGATGGACCTGAGCTCCCAGTAGAGGACCAAGGCGTTGGCGCGCAGCACGGTCATGCCCGCTGCATATCCCAGGGATTCGATCAGCAGCGGATAGAGGGTTCCGATCGTCCCGACCCTGGTGAACGACGTCCCGTCGAGAACTGCCTTGAGGGTCAGTCCGACGATGGCGACCGTCGCCATCATGATGGCGTAGTCGAGCAATCCGAGGCCGACGAGCAGGGCGAACAGCAGCCCGCGGTGACGGCGGGTCAGCGCCGCGCTGCGCTGGAACGCGCCGATCACGCTCGTCCGCTCGACCAGCTGCGCGGCGCTCGCGACTCGCCAGACCAGCAACAGGATGACGCCCGGGACGAACGCCAGGGCGAAGCCGCAGGCCAAGCCGATCGTCGTCAAGGCCGATAGGGCCAGTATCGAGGGCAGGCTGCGCAACAAGGCGGCGAAGGAGGCCGGCAGGGAGACGCGGCGGCATTCGTTCTCGGGGGAAGCGGACTCCAGCATCGCAGCTGTCAGCAGGTTGCCGCTGAACACTGTGACGGCGAGATTCACCGCCAGGGCGAAGGCGGTCGACGCAGGATATCCCGAGACCCTGAGCACCCAGGGCAGCACGGTCAGGCGCACGATCGCATAGGGCGTCGCAGCGACCAGCATGGCCATGACGGCGAAGACGGCCGCGTTGCGCCCGATCAGCGCGAACGTGCCGCGGACGACGCGGCCAAGGTCCAGTCTCCGATCGACCCGACTGAGGGCGACCACCTGCGGTTCAGTCGAACACGGACGCCAGCGCTTCGGGGCCGATGCCTTCCTTGATCGAGCGGAGCTCGTAGTAGACGGAGGCGATGCCGGCAGTGGCGAGAAGGATCTGCACCGGCTGGAGCACCAGCGAGATGACGACCTGCAGGCCAACCAGCCGACCGGGCGACGACACGCCTGGCGCCGCTCCAATCACGCCCCCGATGATCCCGCCGATCACGGCCCCGACGACAATGCTGAGCAGGACGTATGCGACGGCGAGTCCCAGGATCGACCAGCGATGCCGGCGGGTGAGATCAGCGCTGCGGCCGAACGCGCCGAACACGCCGGTACGCTCGACGACCAGGGCCGGCATCGCCACGCTCCAGGCCAGGGCCATCATGACGCAGGGCACGATGAGCAGCGCGAACCCGAACACCAGGGCGATGGCCTCCAGGATGGCCAGGCCGATCGCGGGCAGCAGGAACTTGAGCCCCGTCGAGAGGCAATCCCCGAAGGACGCCTTTCGGCCGTTCAGGTCTGCAATCGTCCCATGCACCAATGCGGCTTGCAGCACAGCGCTGGCCGCCGCCATCAGCAGCCCAGCGGGAATTGCGGTCAGGATCACGCTCGGGCTGGCGCCTGACAGGGGGATGGATCCCCCGACAGCGCGCAATCCCGCCTGGAACGCGAAGAGCTGAAAGAGCGCCTGGGGAATCCCGGTCAACAGGACGGCCAACCCGAAGAATACGCCCCAGTTGCGCCCGATGGCGCCAAACATGCGCTTGACCACCCGGCCCATGTCGAAGCGTGGCGTCGTTGCGGTTACATCGGTCATTCGGCCCCCTCCCCGGGATGTTTCAGCTCGTCTTCAGCGAGCGGTAGATCAGTCTCACGAAATTGGCGCTGCCCTGGGCCGTCGCGCCCACCTTCACGTCCAGGTCGGCGAGAGGGGCGGCCGCGACCGCCTCGTCCTCGCTCTTGCCTTGGGCGACCAGGGCCGCCACCCGCTCACGGGCCGTCGTCAGGACGCCGCGATAGTCGGCGAGTGCGGCGCGGGTCATCACCGGCCCGTGGCCGGGGACGATCTTGCTCTCGGCGTTGGTCATGGCGAGGAAGGCGTCGACCCCAGCGATCATGCCGTTGATGTTGCCGCCGTTGGCCACGTCGATGTTCGGGTAGCGCGCTCCCACAGTGACGATGTCCCCGGTCGCCAGGACATTGGCGTCGGCGAACCAGATGTGCGTGTCTCCATCGGTGTGGGCGTTTGGGATGTGACCGAGCGCAGCCTTGCGACCGTTCAGCACCAGGGTCAGGTGGTCGTGGTAGGTCATGGTCGGCAGCGCCGCCGGAGCCGCGGGCGGAGTCTTGGCGCCGGTCAGGCCGTTGACCGTGCCGGCCGCCAGCCGGGTCCTGACGTTGACCTGGGCCACGATCACGGTTCCATCCGCCGCGAAGGGCGCGTTGCCGCCCGAGTGGTCGCCGTGGAAGTGCGTATTGACGAGGTAACGGATCCGCTCGCTCGACAGTGAGGCCACGGCAGCCTTGATCTTGTCGTGCAGCGGCGCGAACTCGCCGTCGACCATGATCACGCCGTCGTCGGCGACCGCCACAGTGATGTTCCCGCCCTGGCCCTGCAGCATCCAGGTCCGGTGGCCCAGGTCGGTGACCGCGATCTCGACCTTGGAGAAGTCAGGCGGCGGAGGCGGGCCGGCGGGCGTCGCCGGCTGCGCTCGAGTCGCGCCGGCCAAGGCGACAGCCGCCAGGACGGCCAGAAACCATCGCATCATGGCGATCCTCCCCAGTGCGACCCCCGCCGATGATGTGGCTTCGCGTGGCGCGTGCCAAGGCCTGAAGCGTGCAATCGCTCGTCGCGCTCCTTTCACCGGGTTGCCAAGGTCCGGCGGGTCTGAACCTACAGCGTGACCGGGAGACCCAGCATGACCCCTCATCGCCCGCTGTTCGAACAGGCAGCCCAGCACGCGAGCCGTTTCCGCGACACCCTGGCCGAGCGCCCGCCGCGCCCGGTGGCCACCGCCGCGGAGCTGCTGGCGCTGTTCGATGGACCGACGCCCGAGACCGGCTCGGAGGCGTCTGCGGTGATCGACGCCCTGGTCGAGGCGGCGGAGCCAGGCCTCACCGCTTCGACCGGGCCGCGGTTCTTCGGCTGGGTGATCGGCGCCTCGCACCCGGTCGGGGTCGCCGCCGACATGCTGACCAGCGCCTGGGGACAGAACGCCGGCCCGTACGGCTGCGCCCCGTCCGCGGCGATGGCGGAGAAGGTGGCCGCCCGCTGGCTACTCGACATGCTGCGACTGCCGCCGGAATGCTCGGTCGGTTTCGTGACCGGGGCCACCATGGCCAGCTTCGTCTGCCTTGCGGCGGCGCGAAACGCCGTCCTGGCGCCGCTCGGCTGGGACGTCGAGCGCGACGGGCTGGCCGGGGCGCCGCGGGTCCGCGTGTTTCTCGGCAAGGACGCCCACGTGACGATGTCTCGGCGCTGCGCTACCTCGGCTTCGGATCGCAGCCCGTTCAGATCGCGACGGATGCTGACGGAAGGATGGATCCGGCCGCACTCGCCGCGGCGCTGGCCGAGGGGGAGGGGCCGGCCATCGTCATCGCCCAGGCTGGCCAGCTCAACACCGGCGCGTTCGACCCGATGCCTGCGATCGCAAGCGTGTGCCGCCGGCACATGGCCTGGCTGCACGTGGACGGCGCCTTCGGCCTCTGGGCCCGGGCAGTCCCTGAGATGGCTGATCAGACCGCTGGACTTGAAGAGGCCGACTCCTGGTCGACCGACGGGCACAAATGGCTGCAGCTCCCCTACGACAGCGGCTTCGCCATCGTGCGGGACGCGCAGGCGCATCGGCGGGCGATGTCGATCGAGGCGAGCTATCTGCCGCTGGCCGGCGACGGTGAATACGATCCGGGCCAGTACGCGCCGGAGCTTTCGCGGCGCGCCCGGGGCTTCGCCGCCTGGGCGGTCCTGCGCTCGCTCGGGCGTCTTGGCGTCGCAGAGATGGTGCGCCGCCACTGCGCCTTGGCGCGGATGCTCGCCCGCCTGCTGGCGGCCGAGGCGGGGGTGAGCGTCCTCAACGGTGTGGAGCTCAACCAGGTGATCGTCAGCTTCGGCGAGGGCTCGCCGCAGGACCGCGATGCGCTCACCCGTGCGGTAATCGCGCGCCTTGCCGAAGAGAATATCGTCCTGGCCGGTCCCTCCGCCTGGCGCGGCCGGCTGGTGCTGCGTCTGTCGATCATCGCTGCGCCGCTGACCGAAGCGGACATCGAGCGACTGGCGGCGGCGATCGTCTCCGCCTGGCGCCATGTCCAGGGTTCTCGGGAAAGCTGACCCTTCCTGCAGGCGACTGGAAGGGGCACCCGGACTCACCGCGATCCGGAGCCGAAATCGTCAGCTCTCGATCGCGCTATGGTGACCTTCGGTGGTGCTGCCCGACGGCTGGTCCGGCGTCCCGTCGAAATTCACGTCCCCTATCCCCTGGAAGAGCAGGGCTTCGGCCGCTCGTCGCCTGACGAGCCCGGCCAGCACCTTCCCACCGCCGCGATTCCACTTCGGGAACTCGAGCGCCGCGCCCTCGAAATCATTGCTGTTCAGCTTGCGCAGCAACGTGGAGCTGGAAAGATTGCCCTGGCCGCAGTTATAGGCGAACGACACCAGGGCGTCGAAATGGTGCTGCCTGAGCGAAGCGGTGACCTTCGCGCGCACCGCCTTCTCGAACGCCGCCATGTCCTCGTCGAACGCCGCGTCGCACTCGGCCTGGGTCCAGACGGCAGAGGCGTCGAACCGGCGCCCGTTGTCGTTGGTGTGGCCCCAGCCGATGGTCAGGACCCCCGCCGGACAGACATAGGGGACGAACCGGCCCGCTGCGGTCCGCTGCATGCAGCTCTCGAAGTGCTTGATCAGGGCCGCGCCCCTCGACGAAAGATGCAGTTCCGTCGCCGGCCGGGGCTTCTCGCCGTCCGGGTCGATGGCCTGGAGCGTCAGGGCCGCGGGCGCCGCGGCGCCAGGCCCGGCAGCGCCATCGTCAGGCATCAACCCTTCGCCATTGGTCGCCATCTTCTCCGATGCCCCATTCGCGCAATGAGCTTAACAGGGCCCATTGGGCAATCCAAGGCTGTGCGCGGCGTAATGGGGCCGATGCCCCGCTTGACATCTGGGGTGAACCGCCGGCCTATCCGGGTGCTCCCCGCGGGAGAGGCCGGCCATGCCGGCGCCGAAGGCGCAACCGCCCCGGAAACGCTCAGGCAAAAGGACCGCGTGGAGTTCGAACGCTGGAAAGCAGCGGCCGCAACGCCGCTCGCCGAAGGAGCAAAGGGAGCGCAAGCGCCCCGAATCTCTCAGGCCCATGGACAGCGGGGGCGCGGGTGTTGGCGAAGTGTCAATGCGCGCTTCCTAGTGTCCGGATGGCCAGATGACTTCTGCCGACGACCTCAGGACCACGCCGCTGCATGCGGCCCACGCCGCCCTCGGTGCGCGGATGGTTCCGTTCGCCGGCTACAGCATGCCTGTGCAGTACTCCGACGGCGTCCTGGCCGAGCACCGGTGGACCCGCGAGCATGCCGGCCTGTTCGACGTCTCCCACATGGGGCCGTCCTTCCTGCAGCTGACGTCCCTTTCGGGAGACGAGGAGGAGGATCACGCCGAGCTCGCCGGCATCGTCGAGACCCTCGTCTGTGGCGACATATCGGGGCTGAGGATCGGCCAGCAACGCTACACTCTGCTGCTCAACGACCGGGGCGGGATCATCGACGACCTCATCGTCGGACGGCCGGTGGAGCCTGGCCGGCTCTATGTCGTGGTCAATGCGGGGACGAAGGAGGGCGACTTCGCGCGTCTCGAAGCGGCGGCGGCAGGGGCGGCCCGCCTGGAGCGCGCCGACGACGGCGCCCTGCTGGCCCTGCAGGGCCCGGACGCCGAGGCGGTGCTGGAGGCGATCATCCCCGGCGTCTACCGGCTCAGCTTCATGTCCTTCCAGGCGTTCGAATACGACCGCGCCGAGATCGTCGTCTCGCGCTCCGGCTACACGGGTGAGGACGGGTTCGAGATCCTCGTGCCGCGCGCGCAGGCGGAGGGATTCTGGTCGCAGCTGCTCGCGGATGAGCGCGTGCGCCCGATAGGACTGGGCGCGCGCGACTCGCTCAGGCTCGAAGCCGGCATGCCACTCTACGGCCACGATCTGGACGAGACCACCTCGCCCGTCGAGGCCGGCCTGGGCTTCGCCGTTTCCAAGGCGCGGCGGGGATGGGGCGACTTCCCCGGCGCCCGTCGCGTGCTCGCCGAGCTCAGCGACGGCCCAGCTCGGATCCGTGTCGGGCTGAAGGTGCTCGAGGGGGCCCCGGCTCGCGAGGGGGCCGAGATCGCCGACGACACCGGCGAAGTGATGGGGCGGGTCACCTCTGGCGGGTTCTCCCCGACGCTGTCCGCGCCCATCGCCATGGGCTTCGTCCCGCCGGCCTTCGCTGCGCCCGGGACGCGGCTGGGCGTGATCGTCCGCGGCAAGCTCCAGCCGGCGCGTGTCGTCTCGCTGCCCTTCGTCCCCCACCGCTACGTCCGCAAGCCCTGAGTCCGGAGTCTTTGATGCGTTTCACCAAGGAACATGAGTGGGTCCGCCTCGATGGCGAGGTCGCCACGGTCGGCATCTCCGCCTATGCCGCGGACCAGCTGGGCGACATTGTCTTCGTCGAGCTGCCGGAGATCGGCAAGACGGTGGCCAGCGGCGACGGCTTCGCCGTGGTCGAGAGCGTCAAGGCCGCCTCGGACGTCTACGCGCCGATCGCCGGGGAGGTGACGGCGGTCAATTCCGCGGTCAGCGACACCCCCGAGATGGTCAACCAGGATCCCGAGGGCGACGGCTGGCTTGCGCGCATGAAGCTGGCCGATCCGGCGCAACTGGACGCGCTGATGGATCGACCCGCCTACGAGCAGTACCTGAAGGGGCTCTGAGCCGATGCGTTATCTGCCCCTGACTGCGTCGGACCGGGCCGAGATGCTGTCGGTGATCGGCGCGGCCGACGTGGACGTCCTGTTCGCCGACGCGCCGGCTTGCGCACGCCTTGCCGGACCCCTCGACCTTCCTCCTCATCAGGGCGAGCTGGAGGTCCAGCGCGCGCTGGCCGGGCTCGCCGCCCTGAACCGGACCGCGGGGGAGGGGCCGTTCTTCTGCGGCGCCGGCGCTTATCGCCACCACCTGCCGGCCAGCGTGGATCACCTGATCCAGCGCTCGGAGTTCCTCACCTCCTACACACCCTACCAGCCGGAGATCGCCCAGGGGACGCTGCAGGTGATGTTCGAGTTCCAGACCCAGGTGGCGGAGCTCACTGGCATGGAGCTGGCCAATGCGTCCCTCTACGACGGCTCCACCGCCGCGGCCGAGGCGGTGCTGATGGCGGCGCGCATCACCAAACGCCACAAGGCGGTCCTGTCCGGCGGGCTGCATCCCCACTACGCCGAGACGGTGCGGACCCTCACGCACGGCGCGGGGATCGAGGTGACGACCTTGCCCCTGGCCGTCGACGCCGAAGCCGCCGTCTGCCCGGTGGACGGCGAGACCGCCTGCGTGGTCGTCCAGACGCCCAATCTGTTCGGGACCGTCACCGACCTCGGGCCGATCGCCGAGGCGGCGCACGCCGCCGGCGCCCTCATGATCGTCGTGGTGACCGAGGCGGTATCGCTTGGCCTGCTCAGGTCGCCGGGCGAGATGGGCGCGGATATCGTCGCCGCCGAGGGCCAGTCGCTGGGCAACCCCCTGAGCTTCGGCGGACCCTATGTCGGCCTGTTCGCGACGCGCGAGGCCTTCGTGCGCCAGGTGCCCGGCCGCCTCTGCGGTGAGACCGTGGACGCCCACGGCCGCCGAGGCTTCACCCTGACCCTGTCCACCCGCGAGCAGCATATCCGGCGCGAGAAGGCGACGTCCAACATCTGCACCAGCTCCGGCCTGTGCGCGACCGCCTTCTCCATGCACCTGGGCCTGCTGGGCGGCGAGGGGCTGCGGCGGCTGGCGCTGCTAAACCACCAGGCCGCGCGGCGGCTGAAGGCCGCGCTCGAGGCTGTCAATGGAATCCAGGTGCTGACGCCCCGGTTCTTCAACGAGATCGCCGTACGCCTGCCGGTCCCGGCCGGGCCGGCCGTTGAGGCGCTGGCCGCCAGGGGCGTGCTGGGCGGAGTTCCCGTCTCGCGCCTCGCGCGCGACCAGGGGATGGACGAGGTGCTCCTGCTGGCGGCCACCGAGATGACTACGCCGGCCGACATCGCGGCGCTGGCCGCAGCGTTGCGTGTGGTTCTGGCATGAACATGATGTCCGTCGGCCGCCCCACGCGGCCCGAGCCAGGTGATGAGCCCTCATCCGGCGGGCGTGGCCTGCAGCAGGACGAAGCGCTGATCTTCGAGGTCGGCGGCCTGGACAAGACCGGCGTCGACCTGCCTGACGTCGAGCTCGACGCCTCGGATCTCGGCGATCTGGCGCGCGGTGAGGCCGTGGCGCTCGCCGGACTCTCAGAGCCCGAGGCGGTGCGCCACTATGTGCGCCTGTCGCAGAAGAACCACGCCATCGACCTGGCGCTCTATCCGCTGGGATCGTGCACCATGAAGCACAATCCGCGGCTCAACGAGGCCATGGCCCGCCTGCCCGGGTTCGCCGACATCCATCCGCTGCAGCCGGTCTCCACCGTCCAGGGCGCGCTGGAGCTGATGGACCAGCTGGCCGGCTGGCTGAAGACCCTGACCGGGATGCCCGCCGTGGCCCTCAGCCCCAAGGCCGGGGCCCAGGGCGAGCTCTGCGGCCTGCTGGCCATGCGCGCGGCGCTGGAGGCGCGGGGCGACGCCCGCCGCCGGGTGCTGACCCCCACCTCCGCCCACGGCACCAACCCCGCCACCGCCGCCCTCGCCGG
>FTHA01001906.1_pt1 | contig 20065 bp, 18 predicted proteins | sample 1640771 | NCBI WGS metagenome assembly FTHA01 (sample SAMEA3914789, study PRJEB12502) | metagenome | biome: forest; material: soil | place: Canada | collected 2011-07-03 | depth 0.3 m | reverse complement strand
GGTGTCGTCTCCGCCTCCGCCCGAAAGCACGGAGCCTGTGCTGTCCGCGGTCAGGGTGTCGGCGAAGCCCGAGCCGATCAGGTTCTCGATGGACGTGAGCGTGTCTGTCCCGCCGCCGCCGGTGTTCTGGGCGCCAGAGACCGCCAGATTGACGGTCACCGCGCCGGCGGCCGAGGCGTAGCTGGCGGTGTCCGAACCGGAGCCGCCGTCCAGCGTGTCGGCGCCAACGCCGCTGACCAGGACGTCGTCGCCGCTTCCGCCCGACAGCACCGAGCCCAGGCCGCCCGCGGTCAGGGTGTCGGCGAAGGCCGATCCCGTAAGGTTCTCGATCGAAGCCAGGGTGTCGGTTCCCGCCCCGATCGTGTTCTGGGCGGAGGAGATCGCCAGGCTAACGGTCACGCCGGAAGCGGCCGAGGCATAGGACGCGGTGTCAATCCCGCCCCCGCCGGTCAGGTTGTCATCGCCCGCGCCTCCCTGCAGGACGTTATCGTTGCCGTCGCCCGTCAAGACGTCGCTGAAAGACGAGCCCGCCAGGTTTTCGATGGAAATCAGCGTGTCGATTCCATCGCCGCCAGTCGTCTGGGGCCCGGAAATCGCGAGGCTGACTGTGACCCCAGATGCAGCCGCCGCGTAGGACGCGGTATCCGAGCCGCCGCGACCATCGATCACGTTGTCGGCGGACGTCCCCGAAAGCGTGTCGGCGAATGCCGATCCGATCAGGTTTTCGAAGTTTGAGACGGTGTCTGTCCCGGCGCCGCCCGTGGCCTGTGGCCCTGCCACTCCCAGGCTCACGGTCACGCCGCCGCTGGACGTGGCGTAGGACAGCGTGTCGACGCCTCCAGCGCCGTCCAGCGTATCGTTGCCGGAGCCGCCCTCGATGACGTTGGCGCCGTTGTCGCCGGTCAGGGTGTCGTTGAAGGCCGAGCCGTCCAGGTTCTCGAAGTTGGAAACGGTGTCAGTCCCCGAGCCGCCCGTGGCCTGCGCGCCCGAGACCGCGAGGCTTACCGTCACGCCGGCGCTTGCCGAGGCGTAGGAGAGCGTGTCGATGCCCCCGCCTCCATTCAAGGTGTCACTGCCGGCGCCGCCATCGATCACATTGGCGCCGCCATCGCCCGTCAGCGTATCGTTGAACCCCGAACCGACCAGGTTCTCGATCGAGATCAGGGTGTCTGTCCCGGCGCCTCCGGTGTTCTGGGCGCCCGAGACCGTCAGGTTGACGGTCACCCCCGCGCCAGCCGACGCATAGGTGGCTGTGTCCGTTCCCGAGCCGCCGTCCAGGACATCGTTGCCGGCGCCGCCGTCGAGACTGTCGTCGCCGCCGTGGCCGTACAGGTGATCGTCACCACCCAGGCCGGACAGCGTGTCCGCCAAGTTCCCGCCGACGAGGTTCTGGGACGCGATCGTGCCGACACGGTGCACGGCGGTGTCCGGCAGCAGGCCCAGAGCCACGAAGGCCCCGCCGGTCCGATCGCCGTGCGCCGCAAGTCCGTTGGCGCCTACGATCAGGTCGCTGAGGCCGTCGCTGTTGATGTCGCCGGCCGAGGCGACTGAGGAGCCCGTGAAGTCGCCGGGGCCCACTCCGCTCAGTTTGAATCCGTTGGTTCCATCCAGGTTCGAGAGGTTGACCACGGCGGGGAACGCGTCCGCATGGCCCAGGACGACGTAGGCCGCGCCGGTCTGATAGGACCTGATGCCGGCGGCCCCTATGAGTATGTCGTCGAACCCATCGCCATCGACGTCGCCGGCGGAGGCGACAGAGAAGCCCACGCCCGTCAACGGGGCGCCGCCGACAATCTCGAAGCCGTTGGTTCCATTGAGTGTCGCCAGATCGACGATGGCCGGGAAACCGCCGCCATGCCCGAACACCACATAGACCGCGCCTGATTCCTGGCCGTAGGTGTCTACGTTGGGCGCGCCGATGATCAGATCGGGATGGCCGTCGCCATTGACGTCGGCCACGGCCACGCTCCGGCCGGCCGCGTCGAAGCTGTTCGAATCGATGATGGTGAACCCGTTGGAACCGTTCAGGCTCGACAGGTCGATATTGGCGGGAAAACCGGCGGCCTTGCCGAACACCACATAGCTCTTGTTGGTGTCGGTTGAGACCATGACATCACCGAAGCCGTCGCCGTTGACGTCCCCCGCCGACGACACGCGCGTTCCAGTGAAATCCCAGGGCGCCACTCCGGTCAGCTTGAATCCGCTCGTTCCGTCAAGCGTCGAGAGGTCGATGTTCGAGCCGAACCCCGACGCCTTGCCGAACACCACATAGGCTGCGCCCGAGTACTGTCCGGAAGGCCAGGCTTGCGGAGCGCCTATGAGCAGGTCGCCGAAGCCGTCTCCGTTGACGTCGCCCGCAGAGCCTACCGAATACCCAGCCAGGTCGTGGGCGTTGACGCCGCTAATCTTGAAGCCGTTCGCGCCGTTCAGGCTGGACAGATTGATGTTGGCGGGGGCCGCGCCGGAATGGCCGAAAATGACATAGGAGGCGTTATTCATGCCGCCGACGATCAGGTCGCCGAAGCCGTCGCCATTTACATCTCCGGCCGCGGTCACCTTGTGGCCGATCTGGTCGTTTGTCCCAACGCCGCTGATCTTGAATCCGTTCGTCCCGTCCAGGGTCGACAGATCCAGGACCGGCGAAAAGCCCGAACCGGTGTCAAAGATCACATAGGCGGCGCCCGAGGCCGAAGCGCCCGCAGTCGCGCCCGAAGCGCCGACCATCAGGTCGGCAAGTCCGTCGCCGTTGAAGTCGCCGATGGAGGCGACCGAAACGCCGGCATTTTCGCTGGCCGCGGCGCCGTCGATCCGGAACCCGTTCGAGCCGTTGAATTTAGAAAGGTCTATATTGGCTGGATACTGCGACACGAATATCCCCCCGCCCTACCTTGGTCGCCTGGCAGGCCGGATTACTCAATACCGCGACGAAAAATTGAACGTCAATTCCAATCGCGTATAGCGCTAAGGTGTGACTCTTTCAGTTGGAGCCATGTCCTGAGTTGACCGGGTAGTCGGCGCGTTCCTGCGGGGTGCAGAGGCCGAGGAGCTGACCGACCTTTCGCCAGTCGTCCTCGTGGCGGCGCCAGAGAAGATCGCCAGGGGGGTGAGCGCATAGGACCACGCCGCCGCCGGAGCATATCGTCGCCTCCGGCTCCGGAGGTGTCCTGGCGCACCGAGGCTTCCGTGTCACAGCCCGTCCAAAAAGGATGGCTTCGCGCGCTGACGGCCCGTGTCCATGGACCCTATCCGTCTACCCGCACTTGTATCCAATTCTGACGATCATCTATGGATAGGCGTAGTTCGAATCATCAGAGGTTTGCGCATTTTGCCGCGTGGGCCGAAGACGTGACGCGCGCCGGCGAGGGTGAAACGCCTGGACCGGGCGGTCGACAAACGGGGAGATGGATATGCAAACATCACGACATACGAATTCCGTGCGCCGCAGGGCTCTCGGAGCGTCGAGCCTGGCGATGATCGCCGGCTTCATGCTGGTCGGGTCCGCCGCGGCTGCGACAGCCGCCAAGGACAAGACCGACAACACCGTGGGCGAGGTGGTGGTCACCGCCCAGTTCCGCGAACAGAGCCTGCAACAGGCGCCGCTGGCGATCACCGCCGTCAACGCCAAGATGCTCGACCAGCGAAGCGAGCACAGCATCTATCAGGTCGCGGCCCAGGCGCCGAACGTGACCCTCAAGCCGGCGGGCGCCGCCTTCGGATCCGCCCTGGTGGGCTACATCCGCGGCGTCGGTCAGCTGGACTTCAACTTCGCCCTCGAGCCCGGCGTCGGCATGTACGTGGACGACGTCTACTATGCCACCCTGACCGGCTCTGTGGTCGACCTGCTTGACCTCGACCACGTCGAGATCGCCCGGGGCCCTCAAGGCACTCTGGCCGGTAAGAATTCCATCGGCGGCTCGATCAAGCTCTATTCCAAGAAGCCGACGGGCGAGGGCGGGGGCTATTTCGAAGCGACCTACGGCAGCCTCAACCGGATCGACGCCCGCGGCAGCGCCGACTTCACCGTCGTTCCCGACAAGCTGTTCGTCCGCATCTCGGGCGTGAGCCGCCACCACGACGGCTATGTGACCCGCCTCGATTTCGCCTGCACCCATCCGGGCTCCGGCCTGCCCACTTTCGCCGTGGGCGACGGCTGCCGGCTTGGCACCGAGGGAGGGCAGGCCTTCAACGCGGCGCGGGTGGCCGTGCGGTGGCTGCCGACGGAAAAGATCGAAGTGAACCTCCTTGCGGACGCGACCGATGACAATTCGGAAGTCCAGGCCAGCACCACCACGTTCGCCAACAACACCAACCCGGCGATTGCACTGAACGGCGTCCCGTATGACTCGCGCTTCGTGCCGACGGACCCGTATGTCTCCTATTCGACCTTCACCGATCCGGGTGGAACCTTCGCCAATCCCTTTGGCGGCCCGCCGATCGTGAAGAGCGCCTACAGCATCCCGCCCAACAACACCCTCAAGGAATGGGGCGTCTCCGGGGACATCAAGTGGGATCTCGGCGGCAAGCTGTCCCTGCGTTCGATCACCGCTTACCGGCGTTTCAGCGGCGATTTCGCCGAGGACACCGACGGTTCGCCCCTGATGCTCGAGCTCGTCCAGAACCACGTCAGCCACAACCAGATCACCCAGGAACTGAGGTTGAACGGCTCCGTTCTGGACAAGCTGGATTACACCGTTGGCGGCTTCTACCTGCGCAGTTCGAGTCTCGACTCCAATCGGGTCGACATCCCCTACGTCCCCGTGGTCGGACCGTTCTTCGACTTCCTGGGAAACGATCCGGTGCTCGCGCATAGCAAGTCCGTTTTCGTCCACGGCATCTACCACGTCACCGACAAGCTCGAGATCGCCGGCGGCGCCCGCTACAGTAAGGAAGACAAGACCTATACCTTCTCGCGGACGAACCCCGACGGTACGCCGAACATCATCCTGGGCGGCCTCAGCGGCGTCACAGGCAAGTACTCGGGATCCTACTGGGATTATCGTGTCGACGCGGACTACCACGTCACGTCGGACGTGATGGGCTACATGCAGTTCTCCACGGGCACCAAGGGCGGCGGCATCAATCCGCGGCCGTTCACCCCGGCGCAGGTCGGCGCTTTCGGACCTGAGAAGCTCTACGCCTATGAAGCCGGCGTGAAGAGCCAACTGTTCGACCGGCACGTTCGCTTGAACCTCGCGGCCTTCTACAACGACTACAAGGACATCCAGCTCACACTGCTGGCGTGCCCCGCCGCGCCCTGAGCCAAGCCGTTCAATGCGGGCGAGGCTCACGTGAAGGGCTTCGAAGCGGAGACGGAGGTCCACCCGGTCAACGGGCTGTCGATTGACGGCTCCGTGAGCTACCTGGACTTCATGTACACCAGCCTGCTGCCGGGGGTGTCAGGACCCGGCGGCGTCCAGATCGGGATGGTCACGCCCTATACGCCGAAGTGGAAATGGAGCGTAGGCGTCCAGTATGAGATTCCGGTCGGCGAGAAGGGGGGCTCCCTCACGCCTCGCCTGGATGCGGCTTACCAGTCCGGCGTGTTCACCAACGCCGTGAACGGGCCGGCCAACGCGATCAACGCCTACACGATCCTGAACGGCAGGCTGACCTGGCGCGCGCCGGCCAATGACTGGCAAGCCTCACTGGAGGTCACCAATCTCGCCAACAAATACTACAAGCTGACGGTGTTCGATCTGTCCTCGATCGGGGCGGGTTTCACCAACGCTCAACCGGGCATGCCCCGCGAATGGGCGGTCACGGTCAAGAAGACCTTCTAGTCCAGGCGGCTCGGACCGGCGGTGGCCGGTTCGAGCCCGCCAGCGGCGAGGGCCTGCGCGGCGGGTCGGCCGTTCTGTGTTTCGGCCTATCTCGCGTTGGCGTGCCGCCAGGCGCCCTTGGATGTGGCCACGGTCCGCTCGTGGGCGTCCAACAGCGCGGTCATGGCGGCCCTCAGCCGGCAGGCCTCGGAGTCCGTGAGCCTGGACAGCAGCCAACGGTCGGCCTTGGCGTCGTGCGGTTCCAGTTCGACAAGCAACTCCCGGCCCGCCGGCGTGGCCTGGAAGATCCGACGCCGCCTGTCCTGGGCGGGCACCGAACTGTGGGTCAGGCCTCTGGATTCCAGGAGGCGAAGCAGCAGCGCCGCCGTCGTTCGGTCCACGCCGATCCCCTGCACGAGCGTCGTCTGGTCAGCGACGCCCGCGGCGTTCACCATATAGAGAGCGGCGTATTGGCCGGGAGTGATGTCGAACCCCGCGGTCGCCTCCATGAAGCAGGCGTTCCAGATCTGGCTGCACCGCCGCGTCAGAAAAGCGAACCGGTTGAACAACCAGTCGACCTCCGTCCCCACGGGCCGGCACGCGGCCGCGGCCCCTTCGAAGGCCTGAGTCCAGAGCGGCGCCGGGGTCGTCGTGTCTGCAGCGATCACCTTGAGCATCCCGCGAAGCTCTTCTGCGACCGCCGGTCCGAGAGGGGCGATCATCGTCTGTTCGGTCGCGCGGGCTCTCTTTTGAGCCGCCCGGAGCACGTCGCTGGCCTCTTCGGTCAGGTCGAGTAGTCGGCGACGGCGGTCCGTCTCGACCTTGCGTTCCAACAGGCCACGGCGCGCCAGCCCGTCGATGATGACGGTGGTCGTGGAGCGGTCGATCCCGAGCAGGCGAGCCAGTGTGATCTGATCCGACCGCGGCGATGCATCGATCATCGCCAGGGTCTCGAATTGCCCCGGCGTCAGGTCGGCCCTGGCGCGGTGCTGGGAGAACAGGGCCGCGGAGACCTGGTGCGCGCGCCGGACCAGATATCCAGCCCTGTCCGTGAGCAGCGCCTGCGCCAAAATGACGGACTGGTCATCCACCGCCTGAGCGGGCGCTATCTTCATTCAAATGACGTCCACGTTTCCTGCAAGGGTCGAAGCTGGGCCCGAGAGGGAAGGCACGAGCGCTCCCCCCGGAACCGCTGTTGCGTACGCCACGATCTAGCATGCGACTCTTGGTGACGTCTGTCTTGATTTCGGTGGAATGACGACTTGCCTGTGCTGACGGGCCGCGACCCGCGCCTTCGTTGGCCAGCGGGATCGGCGTACTCCGCACTGAGGCTTTTCCGCTCCAAGACCCCCGCCGTCGCCGCCGGACCGGGCGCGGCGCGTCCGGTGGGGCCTTCGGGGGCCGCCGGCATCAGGCGGTCGCGAGTTCGGCGGGCATCGGATAGTCATCGCCATTGCGCACGACGCCCGGCCGCAGGGAGAAGTCCACGCGCGGCGGCCCGAACACGTCCAGCAGCCGCATGCCCTCGCCGGCGACGCCTTCAGAGGTGTGGACGACCCCCGCCGGTATGATGGTGGTCGAGGGGCTGGCGAGTTCGACATGGGCGTCGGGCCGCCAGTCGTGGCGATTGGGCGTCCAGGGTGTGCGCAGGTGGTGGACCCAGTCGCCCTCGAGAGCGATCGACGCCTGCTCGAAGTCCTGGTGCGAATGGGGTGTCAGCTGGGTCTCGTCGCGCGGCTCCAGGAAGCGGGCGTAGGGGACCATCATCAGCTTGCGGGTGCGGAACGCGTTCACCATTCCCCCGCTCGCATAGTAGGCTGGCAGGGCGTAGGTCCGCAGCCGGTAGCCGCCCGTCGGCATCGGCCAGGGCTCGGTCGGCGTCACCTCGGGCGCGCCATCGCCGTAGACGCCGGCGTTGGGGGCGAGCCGCACGATCGCCTCCGCGTCGGTGACGACCCGCACCAGGGCGCCAGCCTGTAGCAGTTCGATCTCGCTCGGCCCCGGGGGGATGATCGCCAGGCTCTCGCCGTCCAGGACGGCCTGCTCACCGCCGGCGCCGATCTGCAGGCGGCCTTCGACGATGTAGACCAGGTGCTCGTCGACGAAGTCGCTCGGGATCTTCGCCCCGGCGGCGCCCTCGCAATAGATGACCGCGAAGTTGCGGCCTCGGGTGATCCATGAGCGGACGCCGCCCGCGTCGAACTGCGGCGCGTCCTCATAGTGGCGGCCGAGGGACGGCTCGCGGAATTTCGCCATGTGGTTCGCCCTTGCTGCCGGTGAAGACGAGGTTCGGTTCAGCTCTGCGCCGGCCTGGAGTTGTAGGTCTTGGCGAGGTCCGCCGGGGGCACGGTGGTCGGAACCCCCTGCTGGAACAGCGGCACGAACGTGCGCCGCCTGTAGCGCCACTCGCCGTCGTCGCATTTCACGCACTCGTCGATCAGGTCGGTGATCATGATCGGCGCCGTCGCGGGATGGATCGGCACGCCGTCGGCGGCGAACAGCAACATCACGCAGTGACTGGTCGCCGTCCGGTCGTCATGGAAGTCGGCGCGGAAGTTGGTGACGACGTGCCGCGAGGTCCGCTCGCCGCGCCCAAGCCGCCAGCGATAGAAGGCCTCGATCGCCTCGCGCCCGACCAGGGGCTCGTTGCCGCCCTCGAAGATCCCGTCCTCGACATAGCGCGCCGATACCCCCAGCCCGCCCTTCAGATCGACCTCGTACCAGTAGTCCACCATGTGCATCAGCAGGATCTGCGTCTCGCGATTGCGGTCCTCGGGCGTCACGGGCGGTCTCCGGTCATCGATCGGCAAACGATACGATGTACTGCTCTGCGGTACAATCTTGACCCGGCGCGTTTCACCCGCCAGCAGTTATCGGGCGGGGCGACCGCCCCTCGACGCCGGCGACCCACCGATCCAAAGTCGCCGCCAACGATACGAAGGCGTCTGGCGCGCACCCTGGGCGAGGAACCGATGACCGTCACCGAAGCGCCGCTGGTCGACGCCCACGCACATATCTGGGGACCGTCGACGCCCTACGCCGAGACGGCGTGGACCCGGCTCGCCTATGCCTTCCCCGTCGAGGAATACCTAGGCCTGCTGGACCGCAGCGGGATCACGTACGGCGTGATCGCCGCGGCCAGCCTGTTCGGCACGCACAGCGACTACACCGTCGAGGCGCTGAAGGCCCACAAGCGGCTACGCGGCACGGTGATCGTCGATCCGACCATCGATTTTACGACCTTGCGGGCGATGCGCGACAGCGGCGTCGTCGGCGTGCGGCTACAGTGGTTCAACCTCGACCCGCTGCCCGACCTTCGCCGTGTCGACTACCGCACCCTGATGGTCCACCTGCGTGAGCTCGACATGCACGTGCACGTCAACATCGAGGGCGGCCGCCTTCCGCAGGTCCTGCCCGCCATCGCCGAGACCCGCGTCAAGCTGGTGGCCGATCACTTCGGCTGGTCGGACGACCGGCTGGATCCGGGCGGCGCGGGGATGGACGCCCTGATCCGCTGCTGCCAGCTCGGCCAATGCTGGGTGAAGCTGTCCTCGGGCTTCCGCTTCTCCGACCCTGCGATCCCGATCGACCACGCCCGCCGGTTCCTGTCGGAGGTCGGGACGGATCGCATCTTCTGGGGCAGCGACGCGCCCTTCGTCGGCATGGAGGACACCATGACCTACGAGCAGGCGGTCGCCCTGTTCGCCGAGTGGGTTCCCGACGCGGCGGCCCGGCGCGAGATCGGCGAGACCGCCTACCGCTTCTATTTCAGCTGAGCGACGGACCTCCGAGACCCCCTTCTCCGGGCCGTGCGACCAGCGTCGGTGCGACGATAGCGCGCAGCTCTCTTTCCAGCTGAGCCCGACTTGAATACATCTTCAGCATTCGGTCACTGACGCCTTCGCGCGGCAGGAGGAGGAAAGGTGGATGCAGCCGACCCTTCCTTTCATCGACTACTCGCGCCATCCGGCCTATGGCGGCGCCTTCGAACCTCTTGAGGTCCTTCGGGAACGCGCCCTGGCGGTGCTGCGGCCGCTGGTCGAGAAGATGCGGCTCAAGGAGGAAGCGAAGGCCGCCAGGTTCGGCTATCGATACGGCTATGAGGACGCCGAGGGAGAAGCCCTGGCGCGCACGGGCCTGCATCGGATCGACCTTCCCCGCAGCCTGATCGACCCCATCTGCCGGGCCGCGGCGCCCGCCCTGGCCACGGTGACCGAGCGCCTGGCGAGCCTCCACGCCGCCGGACAGAGTCCGCTGTTCAGCGACGGCCTGGAATACGCCGAACCTCATACGTACGATCAGCTGCACGCCTGCGTGGACGCCATGCTGAGGGAGGTCGGCGCCTATGACCTCGCCGCAAGCTTCTTCGGCGCCAAGGGCGCGGTGCTCAAGTCAGCGGTCGTGCTGGTCAGCGAGGCGCCCCGCGACGCCGAGGCGCGGGCGCTGGAGCCGGCGACGTTCGGCTTCCACATCGACTCGGCGGGCGGCTGCATCCTGAAGGGCGTGCTCTATCTGGACGACGTGGGACCTGACCAGGGCCCCTTCGGCATGGTCCCAGCAAGCCACCGCTGGGAGGAAGGCAGCCCCGGCCGCGTCTTCCGTCGCGCCTTCGACCGCTCCAGCCTGGTCTCGCGCGGGGCCAAGGAGCGGCGCATCTTCGTGTCCCTGCCCCAGGAGATGCAGGTCAAGGCCGAGTTCGGCGGCGACCTGGCGCCCGATCAGCCCGAGGCGCGCGGCCTGGTGGAGCAGGAGGCGGTTTCGATCGGCCCCAGGGGCCTGCTGAGCCTGTTCGATCCGGAAGCGATCCACCGCGGGGGCCTGCCCCTGGCCGCCGAGCGCCACGCCATGCTGATCACCATCCGCGCGGTCTGGTAGGACCGGCCCAGCACTGCTGGAAATCCTACGCTCTACGCGCTTTATGACCATCTACATGGTCAGGAGTGTGACGTGAGCGCGATCAATCTGGCGGACGCCAAGGCGCACCTGAGTGAGCTCGTCGACAGGGTCGAGGCCGGCGATTCGATCGACATCACCCGGCGCGGCGAGCCGGTCGCCCGGCTCACCGCCGTAACCCGGCCGCGCAAGCGGGTCGACGCGACGCTGCTGCGGGCGCTGACGGAGGCCATGCCGCCACAGGCGCAGGACGCCGCTGACCTGGTCCGTTCGATGCGGGATGGCGACCGCTACTGATGCTCTATCTCGACACTTCGCTCATCGTCGCGGCGCTCTCCAATGAAGCGATGACCCCGCGAACGCAGGCCTGGCTGGCGGGGCAGGATCCGGCTGGGCTGCTGATCAGCGACTGGACCCTCACCGAAATGGCCTCCGCCCTGGCGGTCAAGCTGCGGACCGGCCAGATCACCCTTACGCAGCGCGCGGCGGCGCTCTCCATGTTCTACAAGCTGGTCACCGAGAGCTTCACCGTCCTGGCGGTGACCGGGGGGCATTTCCGGGCGGCGGCGAAGTTCACCGATCAGCATGAGCTCGACCTTCGCGCGGGGGACGCCTTGCACTTCGCGGTCGCGGTCGCGTCCGCGCACGGCGCCACGGTGCACACCCTCGATCAGCGGCTCGCCGAAGCCGGCCCTGTGCTGGGCGTTCCCACGCAGCTGCTGGCGTGATTGGCGAACGGGGCCGCGCACGACGCCGTGAGCGGCCTGAAGAAGTTCACCATGGAGGGGGCGATCATCGGTCGACTCCTGACTGGCTATGCCGATTTGGAACTCGATCTGTTTCACTGCGTCCAGGTCGCCACCGAAACTGCATCTCTCATCGCGGCTCTTCACGCTGCTCCGAGGTGCGGAATTTCTGCGGGTTGGCGCTCACGCCGGCAGGCGCCTGCAGGGCCTCAATCCCTAGCTAATGCGACGCCGGGTCAGGGACCAGGCGGCATGATCCAGTTTGCCGATTGTTCAGGGCGCCTATGGACGAAGTGGTCAGAACGAACTCGCCCGTTTCCTTGTTGATAAGCAGAATGAAACCCATGACCCTAGGCTCGGAGGCGTAGCTCCCTCCCATCGCTGCGACAACCGAGGCTTTGTCGTTTTCGATGAGCTTATATTCAACGACGGCATCGCCAGATTCTTCCACCAAGCGATCTCCCTTGACGCGAAACAAGCTTTGAAGGCCAGCGCCGGACGGCTTCTGGGCATTGAATCTTGAATAGTTACAAAGCCACGCCTCGGTCGCGCGTGCAGGGCCGGAGGCTATGAGTAGCCCGACGATGAACGACGCCAAAGACGTCAGACTGGCCCGCAAGCTGCTATTTCCCATCATTTGAACCGATTAGGCGCCTGCGCGCGGTCTCTCCATTCATCCGTCCGCACGCTAGGGCGGCGAGACGGTTGATCTCGGCTATTTGTTGACTTTGTCGATGCTCATTTGCGCGTTGATCACCGCCATCGAAGCGAGCAACTCGTGGTCATGCCTCTCGGTTGCCGGATAGGTTGCGCGAACCTCGATCAGCCAATCGCCCACCTGCGCCAGCCAGGCGGAAGTGATGGAAGGCTTGCCGTTGAAAGTGCAGGACCACGATCCAGCCAGTGGCGTTTGCTGGCCCGGATAACTTGCGATCATTGGCCCGCCCACCGGTTTGGCGTCGGGAAACGTCAATTTGATCGCGTGGTCTAGTTCTACCGCCGCTGCCTGGAGTGTACGCGTTCCATGCCTGGTGGCGACCACAGTCGTCTTGCCATCCGGCACGACGTAATCGCACCCGACATCATCGCCAACGGCGCCGAATGGGCCGATGAACAGACCCGAAAGCCGCATTTGCTGACCTCCAGGGACGCAGACCATGCCGCTCTGAATGTGGACCGCAGCACCGCGTGAGTCCGCACGGAAGACGGTTGAGCCCCCCTTCACAGCCTGGATGAGCTGCTGAGTGGTTGTGGACTGGCCAGCGTCCTCGGAAACTGCGGCATGGGCGAATGACGCAGTGAGCGCCAATAGGAATCCGACCAATGGAGCGAAGGCGATGCGGCGCATGGACGAAACCGACAATCCAACCCTTCTAATAACTGCGCTGATCGGGCGCGCATAGCATCGCCTGTGGTCGATATCTATGCAACCTATACTACCACTCCCGGGGGGGCTATTCCCAAGGGCCGCTTTTGGCCATCAAGCTGCGGACGGGTCAGATCACCTTGGCGCAGCGCGGGGCGGCGCTCGCCCTGATCGACAGGCTGGTCCCCGAAAGCTTCATTCGATCTTGCCAGGCGACCCAGACCATCCCTAGCCGTCGATCTCCCGCCCGGCCGTCTCCTTCGTGGCCAGGGTCCAGAGCAGGGCCACCGTCACGGCGGAGGCGCCGAAGAGCAGGAACACGGGGGCGATCGAGCCGCTCAGGGCCAGCACGCCGCCGACCGCCAGTGGCGTCAGCATGGAGGCGCCCCGCGCCAGGCTGCTCGCCGCGCCAAGCGCGGTGGCGCGCACCCGCGTGTCATAGACCTCGGCGGTGTAGGGCCACAGCAGCATGGATCCGATCGAGGCGCCGACCGAGCCCATGACCGTCAGCGTGACGATGAGCTGCTCCTGGCTGTGATCGACGAAGGCCAGGGCCACGAGGGATAGCCCGCCGATCGCCGTGCCAAGGATCGCCGGAAGCCGGCGCCCGATCCGGTCGATCGTCTGGCGCAGGATCAGCGGGATGAAGAAGATGAGCGCCGACGCGATGGCGGAATACCTCAGCGACTGGGCGATCGGGATGTGGAAGGCGCTGACATAGATGGAGGGCACCCAGGTCACCAGGCCGAAGGACACCAGGGAGGTCAGGAACCAGAGCAGGCCGGTGACGGCCGTGCGCCCGCGCAGTCGCGCGGACAGCAGGACTGCCGCCGAAATCCGCTCGGCCGTGGCCGGCGGGGCGGCTGGATCCGCTTCGACGGGCCTGCCGCCGAGGCGCGCCAGCGCCTTCACCGCCTTGTCGGTCAGGCCCCGCCCGGCGAGCCAGCGCGGCGACTCCGGGAAGGCGAACAGGAACGGGACGAGCACCAACGGCGCCGCGCCCAGCACGAACATCGCCCGCCAGCCGTAGGCGGGGACCACATAGGCGCTGGCCAGGGAGGCCAGGCCGAAGCCGCTCAGCATCAGGAACTGGAACGTGCCGAAGAAACGGCCCCGCGTGGCGGCCGGCGCGATTTCGTTGATGTAGCAGTTGGCGACCGGCAGCGCCCCGCCGATGGCGAGGCCCTGGATCAGGCGCAGGGCGATCAGCTGGTCGTAGGACCGGACAAAGCCGCTGGCGATGGCGAGCAGGGCCATGACGGCGACGAGCGGCCGCAGCACCGGGAGCCGCCCCAGCCGCTCGGCCATGGCTCCGAACACGATGGCGCCCAGGAGCTGGCCGCCGTAGCCCGCCGAGATCAGCGCGCCGCTCATGACCGGGTTGAGCCTCCATTCCCCGGCGATCGACGGCAGGGTGAAGGCGATGGCGATGCTGTCCCAGGAATCGAACAGCATCATCAGGCCGAGCAGGTACGGCGCCCACCGCCGCAGCCCCCAGCCGCCGTCGCCGTTGAGCGTGGCGCTCACCCAGGAGGGGGCGCCGACCGGCTCGTCTATCGCTGCTTGCGCCGCCATGGACCCTCGCGTCGATCAGCCGCCGTAGATGGCGGCGGCGTTGCCGAACAGGAACAGCGCCTGCTCCCGCTCGTCGAGTTCGCCGCTGGCGGCGTGCGCGGCGCCGGCCATCTCGGCGTAGGTCCCGCCGCTCTGGCCGATGTCCGAGCCCCAGATGAGCCGGTCCGGACCGAAAAGGTCGGTCAGCCGCCGCACGAAAGCGCTGAGCGGAATCCTGGCGTCGTTCAGCCGGTCCACGTTGATCTGCGTGAGCTTGAACGAGACGTTCCTGTGCTGGGCGAAGGGCGCGAGCGCGCCGGTAAGGCCGTAGTCCGGCGCCCCGGGGGCCGCCATGTCGTAGCCCTTCTCCTCGCCCCACCGGACCTCGGTCCCCGAGGCGTGGGCCGCGCCGACGTGGTCGATGATGATCGGCAGGTCGGAAAACTGCTCGGCGATCAGGCGCAGCGCCGGCAGCCCGTAGGCCAGGTGATAGTGGAAGAAGATGATCGCCACCGGCAGCCTGTGCCTTGCGGCCGTCTCCCAGAACTTCATCGCGGCCGGCGAGTTGAGCCAGGCTGTGTCCATCTCCCACGGACGCACCGCGCACAGGCGCGCCCCGCCCAGACCCCGATCGGCCGCCAGGCGGGTGACGAGGCCGGGCGTTGCGGGATCCTGGGCGTCGAACACCCCAACGGAGGTGAAGCGATCGGGGCGGCGCTGGGCGCAGTCGACGACGTAGCTGTTGTCGTAGCCATAGACATGCGCCCGCTGCACCAGGCAGGCGCGGGCGACATCATTGGCGTCCATCAGCTCCAGCAGCATCTCGCCCGTCGTCGGCGGCTGAAACGCCGGCAGCTCGCTCTGCCCGCGCAGCAGCCCGGCGGGATAGGCGGAGGGATCGGCCGCGATCAGGTGTGCGTGCGTATCGAACAAGGCCGCCAAGTCAGTCCCCCTTCAGGTCGGGCGATGGTGCGCTCAGGCCGACGCCGGCTCTGGCGTGCGGGCGGCTTCGTGGCTGGGCTGGAAGACGGGCGTGGGCAGCCCCTCCATCCGCGCCTTGATCTGGAGCGCCAGGTGCAGGGAATGGAAGCGCGACTGGGCGAGGTTGCCGCCCTGGAACCACAGGCCGCGCTGGCGGGTCGGCTTCCACATGTTGCGCAGCTCGCCCTCCCAGGGGCCCGGATCACCGGCCGCGCCCGAGCCCAGCCCCCAGCAGGGACCGACCGCCGTCTCCACCTGGGGAGAGATCAGCTCTCCGGTCCATTCGCTCATGGGGCGGTAGCCGGTGGCGTAGACGATGACGTCGGCCGCGATGAAGCCGCCGTCCGCCATGCGCACGCCGTCCGGCTCGATCGCCGCGATCCCGCCCCCCCGCATCGCGATGTCGCCGCGGACGATGAGTTCCGAGCCGCCGACGTCGATGTAGTAGCCGGCCGCGCGCCGGTAATAGGCCATGAAGAAGCCGGACTCGTCCTCGCCGTGGGAGAGCTGAAAGCCGCTGGCGGCCAGCCGGTCGTAGAACTCGGAGTCGATGGCGCGGATATGCGCCGTCCCCGCGATCTCCATCGCGGTCCGCTGGCGATAGGTCAGGGTCGCGGCCATCAGGTCGGCCGTGACGGTCGGGATCTCGGGGTGGGCGTAGGGGATGTCGGCGCTCAGGCGGGCCATGGTCGAGGCGCGCACCACGATGGTCGGCGAGCGCTGGATCATGGTGACCGACGCCGCGTCGTTCTCCCAGGCGTCGACGCAGACGTCGTGGGCCGAGTTGTTCGATCCGATCACGACGCAGCGCTTGCCGGCCAGGGAGTCGCCGCCGCCATGCTCGCTGGAGTGATGCTGCTCGCCCTTGAAGCTGGCGGCGCCGAGGATCTCGGGCACATGCTTGCCGCCCGACAGGCCGGTGGCGAGGACGAGCTGGCGCGGCCGCAGGGTCAAGGTCTCGCCGGCGCGCTCGACGGTCACCACCCATTCGTCGGCGGCCTCGTCGAAGCGGGCGCTCTGGCAGACCGTGGAGCCCCAGACATCGAGCTCCATCGCCTTGGCGTAGATCTCCAGCCAGTCGCCCATCTTGTCCTTGGACGTGTAGAGCGGCCAGTGATCGGGGAAGGGCAGGTAGGGGAAGTGGTCGAGCCAGATCGGATCATGCAGGTACAGGGACTTGTAGCGGCTGCGCCAGGCGTCGCCGGGTCGCTCGAACTTGTCGACGATCAGCGTCGCAACGCCGAGGCGCTTGAGCCGGGCGGCGAGGGCCAGTCCCCCCTGACCGCCGCCGACGATCAGGCAATAGGGCTGCTGGTCGTGGCCGAGCGACCGCTCTTGCGCCTGACGCTCCTCGAGCCAGGTCCGCCGGCCCTTCATGGCCCGATGCTCCAGGCCGTCGATCCGCCGCGGTCCCGCCGGCTCCTCGAAGCCCTTCAGCTCGAGCATGGCCGTCAGCAGCATCGCGCAGCGGCCGCTGTCCAGCCGCACATAGCCCCGGCACCGGGCCGTCGCCGTCTCGAAGTCGAACCAGCCGTCGTCGGCGCCCTGCATCTCCTGATCGAGGCTGAAGGCCTGCGCGCCGATGGCGGCGGCCTGGCGGCGGGTCATCTGCGCGACCGCCTCCGCGCCCTCCAAGGTGACGATGGTCCAGGTGAAGGCCAGCAGGTCGCGCCAGGCGCCGTCGTCGGTGAAGAGGCCCCGCCAGTCGGCCGCATCAGGGGCCGCGAGCGCGCGCTGGAACCTCGCCAGCCAGTCGCCCAGATGTCCTCGACCGGCGGCGCCGTCCATCATCCCCTCGGGTCCAGCGTTCTCATGCGTGGCTGTGGCTGGATTTGTATCGGCGCGCCGCCCGAGCGTCCACATAAATGAGACCCTCGTCATGACTGGCGATATTGCGCGCCGAGGCGTGACCTGACATCAGGCTTGAGGCGACCCGACCCGGACGCGCGAGAGGACCAGGATGAGCCGCATTCCCTATCCCGAACCCGCCGACCTGTCCGAGCTCAAGCGCGCCTACGCCGCCGCGCCCGACCGCCGGTTGCTCAACATCGCGCGCATGGCGATGCACACGCCCGACCGGTTGTGGGAAACCCAGCTCGCCCTGGCGACCGCGGCGGTGTTCAACACCACGATGGACCCGCGCCTGCGAGAGGTGCTGATCCTGCGGACGGCCAACCTCTCGCGCAGCGAATACGAGCTGCACCATCACCGCTCCATCGCCCGCACCATGGGGTTCGACGACGCCAAACTCCTGGCGCTGGAGAGCGGCGATTTCAGCGCCCTCAGCCACGACGAACGCGTCGTCGCCCAGTTCACCACCGAGGTCGTCGCGGACGTGGAGCCCAGCGACCAGACCGTGGCCGCCGCGCGCGCCCTGTTCACCGACGCGGTGATCTTCGAAATGGTCGCCATCATCGGCGTCTACATGATGACCGCCCGCGTCATCGCGGTGGGCGGCGTCGAGATCGACGAGGTCGCGATCTCGACCTGGGACAAGGAGCAGGCGGGCTAGGACCTCAGCCCGCCCCTGACAGTTCGCTCATGATGCCCCGGGCGCCCAGTGAGAAGATCGTCGTGTCGGCGCTCACCATCACGAAGGAATAGCCGGCGTCGCGGCAGGCCAGGGCGTCGCGGGGCGACTGGACCGAGGTCCCGACGGGAATCCGGCGTGCGGCCGCGGCGGTCAGCACGCGCTGCTCCATGGCGAGGATCGACGGATCGCTCCTCGGCAGGGCGGTGCTGAGCATCAGGTCCCCGAAGCCGATGAACAGTGCGTCGAGCCCCACCACTCCGCAGATGTCCTCGACCTCGCTGATCGCACCGGCGTCCTCAAGCTGGGCGATACGGGTGACGCCGGTGCGCCCGCGTTCGAGGTAGCTGGCGACGCTGTCCGCCCCCCACAAGGCGGCCCGCGAGGTGTAGCCCATGCCCCGGTGTCCCTCAGGCGGGAAACACATGCCGGAGAGGGCGCGCCGCGCGGCCTCGGCGCTTTCGACGCGCGGGATGAGCAGGCCGTCGGCGCCCGCGTCGAGCAGCTTCTGCGCCATGGAGGGCGAATGGTCGGGCATGCGCACGAGCGCCGCCATGCCGGTCGCCTGGGCCTGCACGATCCCCTGGTAGGCGGTCTGCAGGCTGTGGAGCGCGTGCTCCATGTCGATCACGATGAAATCGAAGCCCGCGTGGCCGAGCATCTCGACCGTCTCCAGCGCGGGGATTTTCACCCAGGTGCCGAAGCGGCAGCTCCCTCCGGCGCGTGACTCCGCTTGCAGCCAGTTCACCGCGGCGCTCTCCTGTGTTCCCGGTCCCCAGGAGTCATTAGCACGCCGGACGCCCGCTGTACCGGCTACCGATACAGTGTTCCAGATCGGTCGCGCCTGACGTTACTTCGCCAGGGCGAGGTGGCGGGTGATCTCCGCCGCCCCGGCCGTGATGCTGCTGATCTGCTCGACCGTCGGCCGCCGGCCCAGGAACTGGATCGAATTCACGATCGCGATCGTCGCCACCAGGCGGGTCTGCCGATCGAAAATCGGCGCCGCGACCGCGTTGATGCCGATGACGAATTCTTCCGGCGCATTGGCCCAGCCCTGCTGGCGGACGCGCTCGACCTCGGCCTTCAGGGTGTCGAGGTCGGTGATGGTGTGCTCGGTGAACTTCTCCAGCGCCATGGCGTCGATCGAGCGCTGGACCTCCGGCTCCCCGAAGGCCAGGACCAGCTTGCCGCCGGCGTTGGCGTGCAGCGGCAGGTCGAGCCCGGTCCGGACGCCGATGCGGATGAGGCCGCTGCCCTCGACGCTGTCCACCATGCTGGCCCGCCCCCCTGTCACCTTGGCGAGGGCGACGGTGTGGCCGAGCGCGTTGCGCAGTTTCTGCATGACCGGCCGCGCGACGCTGGTCAGCGAGTTTTCCATCGAGAGCATCTGGGCCAGGACGATCAGGCGGGGCCCCGCGCAGTAGCGCTCGCCCCCCGCCTCCTGCACGGCGTAGCCGGTATTGATCAGCGTCCGCAGGTGCCGGTGGACGCGGGCCTTGGTGGATCCGAGCGCGGTCGCGATCTCGGTGACGCCGGCCACTTCCTGCTTGGCGAGATGCTCCAGGATCTCAAGGACGAGTTGGACGGCCTGCACGCCCGCCGGTGGATCCGGGTCTGTCGAACGTCTGCGGGGCAAAATGACCTTCCTCGTCGGCGCGGGCGGCGGGCCGATGGCTTTCGGCTCCCGTACCTAGCTCACTGTCGAGCCTGGCGATACGCCGGTCCAGCTTTGGATCGTCGCCCGGGGGAGGTGAGGGCGGGGTTCGCCTACAGCACGAGGTCGGCGGTGGTGAGGCCGGAGTGGTCGCCGCTGAGGGTGATGCGTCCGTCGGGCGTGGCGTCGCCGTCGACGTAGAGCCACAGCGTCGTGGTGTTGGCCCCGGCGTTGTAGCTGATCACCAGATCGCTGGTGTGTCCGGGGGTCGAGCCGATGTGGAAGGCCTGGTCGCCGGGGGTCGAGGTGTCGGCGTCGATGGCGTCCAGGTAGATGCGGTCGCCCGCGCTGAAGTCGGTGATCAGGTCCGGGTTGGCGACGGTGGAGTCGCTGAGGGCATTATAGAAGAAGCTGTCGTTGCCGGCCCCGCCGGTGAGCGTATCGGCGCCGTCGCCGCCGACGATGTTGTCGTCGCCCCCCTGACCCGAGAGGCTGTCGCCCCCGCCCGAGCCCCACAGGGAGTTGGCGTTGTCGTCGCCGATGATGTTGTCGTTGAACTGCGAGCCGAAGATGTCCTGGATG
>FTHA01001057.1_pt1 | contig 20206 bp, 8 predicted proteins | sample 1640771 | NCBI WGS metagenome assembly FTHA01 (sample SAMEA3914789, study PRJEB12502) | metagenome | biome: forest; material: soil | place: Canada | collected 2011-07-03 | depth 0.3 m | reverse complement strand
GGCGGCCTGCGGCCCCAACTCGCCGAACAGACGCACGCGCGCCGCGAAAGGCGCATCGCCGGTCAGCTGCGCGGCGGCGTCGCCCCGCCACAGGATCATGCCATCAGGTTGCAGCACGAAGGCGGAATCCTGGTCGGCCGCGAGCTGGCCAAGCCGACGCGCCACCTCAGGTCCGACCGCATGCTGGGCTGCGGCCCGCAAGGCCTTGTCTTCCAGGGTCGAGGCGCCTTGGGCCGGGTCAAAGCGCACGCCGCGCAGCCGTCCGACGTAGTGGCCCTCGACGGTGACCGCCCCGTCCGCCGCCACGCCGGCCAGGATCTCATCGCGGACCCGCAGGCCCCGCATCAGCGCGCTGGTCCGCCGATCGATGAAGCGCTGCATCAGCCGCTCATGCAGGGTGTCGGAGAGCTTGTCCTCCACCTCGCGCGTGCGGCCTTGCCAATGGGGCGGATCCCTCAACCACGCGGGGCGATTTGCGACGTAGGCGAGGGTGCGGACTCTCGCGAGGCGGCCGGCCAGGACATCGATGTCGCCGTCCAGCCGGTCCAGGGCCTTGAGCTGGCCGTCGATCCAGTCGTCGGGCACCCGCCGTGATCCCTCCGTCAGGTGGTCGAACAGGCCGCGCGCCAGGCGCAGGTGCTCTTCCAGGGTGGTCTTGCGGAAATCGGGGACCTGGCAGGCCTCCCACAGCAGGAACAGGTTGTCGCGGTTGCGGCAGCGGTCGCGAACCTGCTCGACCTGGGACAGCTGGCGCAGGGTGGTCTCGTCCAGAGCCATGTCGGCGAGTTTGAGGCCCATGCGGTCCGGCGGCGTCGCCAGCGAGCGGAGGAGGGTGGACAACGAGACGAAGTCCAGCCGCGCATTGCGCCACTCCGCCGAAACCACGGGGTCGAACCGGTGGTTCTCCACGGCCTCGACGAGGTCGGGATCGATGTCGGCGCAATCCCCGGTGACCCCGAACGTCCCGTCGGTGCGGAAGCGGCCGGCGCGCCCGGCGATCTGGCCGATCTCGTGGGCGTGCAGCCAGCGGGTGCGCCGCCCGTCGTGCTTGCGCAGGCCGGCGAACGCCACATGGTCCACGTCCATGTTCAGGCCCATGCCGATGGCGTCGGTGGCCACCAGGAAATCCACTTCGCCCGACTGGTACAGGGCGACCTGAGCGTTGCGGGTGCGGGGGCTGAGACTGCCCATCACCACCGCCGCCCCGCCGCGCTGGCGCCGGATCAGCTCGGCGATGGCGTAGACCGCGTCGGCCGAGAAGGCGACCACCGCCGAGCGCCGCGGCAGGCGCGTGAGCTTGCGCGGACCGTCATAGGAAAGACGGGAGAAGCGCTCGCGGGTGATGAACTCGGCCTCGGGCGCCAGGCGTCGGATCAGCGGCGCCATGGTCCCAGATCCCAGCAGCATGGTTTCGCTGGTCCCACGGGCGTTCAGCAGCCGCTGGGTGAAGACATGGCCGCGCTCCGGGTCCGCGCAGAGCTGGACCTCGTCCACGGCCAGGAATTCCACATCCAGCGTCAGCGGCATCGCTTCGACGGTGCAGACCCAGTACTGCGGCCGCGGCGGGACGATCTTCTCCTCGCCGGTGATAAGCGCCACCGACCGCGGCCCGCGCGCCTTGGCCACCCGGTCGTAGATTTCCCGGGCCAGCAGTCGCAGGGGCAGGCCGATCATGCCCGAGGCGTGTCCGAGCATCCGCTCGACCGCCAGGTGGGTCTTGCCGGTGTTGGTCGGCCCAAGCACGGCCTTGAGCTGAGGCGGCGGGCGGCCAGTGGGGCGGTCGCTCATGACAGCAAGGTGGGAGATTCAGGGCGATTGGACAAGGACCGCCGCGAAGTTCGCCAGGCGCTCTAAAGGAAGTTCGGGGCAGGAGTTAAGGCGCGAGCTCGCCGGCCGGAACAGGCACGAAACAAACCGTGTCCGAATCAGTGATTCGAATCAATTCCACGTTTGTTCTATACCATATTTTGTGGGCGAAGGGGAGTCGGGACACAACGGGGTTGGTCGTCAGACGGTCGGCCCGCTCACCCTGAGGCGCTTGAGCTCAATGCTCGCCCATCCCAGCGGCGTCTTGGCGTGGATGCGGGAGATCACCCAAGGACCGCTCGGTCCGACCTGGGCGAAGTCCAGGTCCATCGGGCGATCAAGACCCTGGTTGCGTTTGTCCGGGTCCTTCTTGCCGAAGCCTGCAACCTCACGAAACCGCATGTCGCATCGGAAGTGGTTGACCAGGCCCAGCCGGGACTCAGTTTCCGACGCCGGCGCGTCTCGCTGGTTGGACATGTCGAGGGCATAGAGCTGCTTGCCGTCGAAGAACAGGTAGGACCGGCGACAGACGCTGTCGCGCGACGAGGTCAGTGTCATCCTCACAAGCGAGGTCAATGGATCGGCCGCCGCGAGCTTCTGATCGCGTGAGGCGGGCGGATCACCAAGGCTCTTGAAGTCGGGCGCCGCCGTCATGGAGACGTCGCCGGGGCTCCAGATCACCAGCACCTTGCGATGGGTCTTGCCGGTCAGGTGTTGATAGGTGAAACGGCCCGGCTGCGGAGCGCCCCGGACGATGCGCCCCTGGCTGGAGGTCACCTCGTTGACGTGCTTGACCAGCGCGAGGATGCCCGTGCTCACCAGACGCGCCCTTGCCTCAAAGGTGTCTGAGGTGGTCGTGGCGTCGATCTGGATGTCCAGCACCTTGAACAGCAGCCGGCCGTCATAGCCCAGCGAGAGCGTCAGTGCGGGCGCGCCGGTCTGCGCCCACGAAGGCGTCGCACCGGTGAAGATCGACACGGTCAAGGCGGCGGCGAGGTGGGTCAAACCCGATCTGGTCATGCGGACCCAAAGACTCCCAGCCCGCGCAGCACGCCGCCGGCGGATCAAGCCTGTTTGAATGCGCGGGGGCAAGCCCCGGTTCAGGCGGTCGGCGCCGGCTGGCCGTCCCGCCACTTCAGGATCAGCTTGCGTCCCTTGATCTCGAAGGAGGCCAGCCTGTCGAGGAAACTGAGACCCAGCAGCGAACTGCTCATCGGGGCCTGGTTGATGGTCATCTTGAAGTTGTCGATCCCGATCGGCCCTACCTCCAACCGCCGCGCGAAATAGACCGCGCCATGGCCGACGCCGTTGGCGGTCTCAGCCGTGGAGTCGTATCGAAGCTTTTCCACATCGACGCCCAGGCGGCGCGCATCATCAGGGCTCAACACGGTGTCGCTGGCCCCCGTGTCGACGAGGAACCGCACCCGCTGGCCATTCACCTTGCCGATGACCAGGAATCCGCCCTCGTCGTCCTGCGGGATCACCAGTTCGTGGTCGCCCGTCGTCACCGGGCTGCCCGTGCTGAAGGCCAAGCGCAGATGTTGCGGCACGTCCGCCAGTTCCTCGCGATAGGCGAAACCCAGCACCATCACGGCCGCCAAGCCGATCCAGATCGTCGCGTCGCGCAGATGCCGTGTCAGCGCGACGCGCCCAACGCGGACCAGGCCGGCCGACACCAGGACAACCAGCCCTACGCCATAGATGACTGAAGCCCAGTCGTCCCGCGTGCGCAGCGCCTCGGGAAACGCCCTCGCCAGAGCGAACACGAGCCCGCCGAGTGCGACGAGCAGCAACAGCCAGGGGACCAGCCGGGCCCGGGTCTGCGCCGGCGCCGCGGGCTCTGGCGCCGCGTGGCCCCATGGCCCACCCTCGTTCGACATACGATCCTCTCCGTCGCCGAACGGCGCCCCGCCTGCAATACCTATTCACGTATTGTGGCCTGGCGCGCCTGGTGCGATCACCGCATCTGCGGCGCCGGCCGCCCACTAGTCCCCCAGCTGATCGAACTGAAGGCCGCTCGAGTTCTCGCCGCGGCCGACCTGTCGCCGATAGGCGGTCCACAGCCAAGCCGTTCCATCAACCCAGCGCGCCAGATGCCGCCCCCGCGTCATACGCACGCCCTCTCGCGGAATCTCCTCGTCGTAAAGCGACAATGTGGTTCCGGCGGAGAGGAGATCGCCTTTCACGGTGTGCACCGCGCCTGAGCCGTCAGGCTGTAGCACAGCGCCGCGCCGCAGACGCTCGATCACCACCCCTTGTGCGTTGTGTTGCTGCACAGGCAACAACGGTATCCAGTTCGCCGGGACGGTGGAAGCCAATCGATAGGTCGACGGCGCATCCGGCGAGGCAGCCGGAGCCGCGCCTTGCAGGTCCGACGTCCGCGCTGACGCCTGCTCGACCGGGCTCTCAACGGAACGTTCGATCGCCCAGGCCATGTTGGCCATCTCATCGCGGGCCAACAGCACCTCCTCCAATGCCGCGCCGTCCAGGATGCGCCCGGCGGTAGGCGGCAGGAAGAACAGGTTGGAGACTGGTGAGGCGACGGGGTCCTCCCCGGCGTAGCGAATGTAGTCAAGCTGCCACATGGACCAGTTCGGCGCCGGAAGATTGCGGTCGCCGATCGGCCGTAGCAGCGTGCGAACGCCGAAGCTGTCGGTGACCACCAGGCTCTCGACGCGGGTCACCGTGCCGATAGGAAGATCGAGCGGCAGGACGAACCAGTCGTTGCCGTAGCCGCTGGCGTATTCGATCATCATCAGCTGGGCGAGGTCGGTGGGACCGACTGGCGTCAGACCATAGGCGATGCGCGCTTCTTCCATTTCCCAATAGCGTTGCGCCGGCGCGCCCCGGAAGGTTACCGGCGCTGGAATTACGGTCTGGACGTTGGTCACGAAGCGGTGGTCGGGCAGCGAGCCCATATTCACTTCGGCGTTGAGGTCGAAGCTCGACCAGTCGACCCTTCCGTCATCGATCTCGGTCGCCGTGAGCGTGAATTCATCGAACGGATCGGTGGAGAGCCTGGCCGTCACCGAGACCGCGTATTCGAGCCGGTCGGGCTCCCAGGCCGCCGACGCGCCGGCGGGCTCGGCGCAGAAGCCGTCATACCAGGCCAGCCAGGCGCTGGCCGCCGCCGCGGCCTCAGCGCGGTCGCCGGTATCAATGCCCAGGACTGGGTCGACCACCATCGTGGCGACGCCGGCGCGGACCGCTGCGGCCAGGCGTCGCCCATCCACGGTCCGGCCGGCCATGGTGGCCATCAGCAGTCGTGTCGGCTCGTCCGGCGCCGATGACTCCGGCGGCAGCAGCGCAAATCGCCGGATGAAGGCCACGCGGTAGCTCCTGGAGATCGGCTGAGCCTCCAGTATCCGCAGGAAGTGCTGGCCGGACTCGATCGCGAACGGGAGCATCCGCATGTCGGACGGGTCGGCGGCGCGCATCGGCAGCCGCTCGATCAGCGTCTCCAGCGGCTGGGCGAGCGGGTCGTAGGCATCGGCCACCGTCTGGGTGTTCGCAGGGAGCGCGCCCAGGTGCAGTCGGCTCAGCGGCGCGGTCGTTGAGCGGACCCGGGCCTCCACTGGCATGCCAGCGTCCTGCCCCTGGAACTCGCCCATCTGCCACTGACGAGCGAGCATCCACAGGGGGTCGAACAGGCGGGCCTTCACGCTCGCCTCCATCGAGGGGTCGCGTCCCTCGGGTTCCAGACGGGTCCAGCTGGTGATTGATGGTCCGCTCATCGGGTCAACGGCGTCAGGTCCGAGGACACGGCGTCGTCCCCGGCGTTGAAGGCAAGGTAGGTGGCGGGAAGGTACTGGGCGGCTTCGCCCAGCGCCTGGGCGTCGACGGCGCGCAATTTGGCCAGGTCCAGGGTCTCGGTCAGCACGCGGTAGAGGCCCTCCACGGTCCAGTCCTGTCCGAGCTGTGGCGGGACCGCGAGCAGCACGGTCTGCGGAGCCATGCAGTCCGGCGGGGCGAACTGGAAGGTCACGCCGGTCGTCTCGCGCGCGCTCGGAGCGATCTCAGCCCACTCGTCCACCCATAGTGCGGCCAGAGGCTTGCCGAAATCGATGGCGCCCGAGGCCTGGAGCACCAGCGACAGCTTGCCGGCCGCCAGCGTCCCGCCAGCCGCGCTCGGCAGCCCGATCCAGCGCTCTCCCGGCGCGTAGGGCAGCTGCGTCACGTGCAGTTTCAGTCTATCCCCTGAGCCGAGGGTCTCTGCCTTGTGCAGGCAGGCGCTGAGGCGCGCCAACGGGTCCCTGACGCGGGCGTAGCGCAGGAACCAGCCGTAGGGCGCCAAGGCATCGCCGCCCAGGGCCAGGTCGCCGGCGGCGTTAGCAGCGGCGAGTTCGGTCGCACCTGTGACGTCGCAGGTGAAGCGCGGCAAGACAATGAAACCTGACCCGAACACCGTCGCGGCACGGTCGAGCAGGCGGCTCCGACGGGCCGCCGGATCCGCAGCGACCGGCGCCCCCCGCAGGGCGTCGCCCTTGTCGACCCTGGCCTGCACATCCTTGCCTACGCCCTTCGCCTGCAGGCTGAGGCCGGCGGCCGCGCCTGCGTCGTCGCCGATGGCGGAGATCGGCGTCGCCGACGATACGCCGAACGCTACAAGCGCCAGGAGCGTCTGGCGAAGCGCGTCCGGCGCGGGGTTGGGACTGGCCAGGAGCGAGGCCAGCGCCGCCTGGGCGGTGCGCAGCGCGGTTTCTGCGCCGACGATGCGGGCCTCGAGTTCGCCGAGATCGACCGTTCCGCCCGCGGTGCGCTGAGGAGGATTCAGGTCTTCCGGCTCGGCGGCCCGTGCGCCGGTCAGCAGACGTCGTATCGCCCGCGCCTGTTCGAGCGCATCCAGAAGCGTGATTTCGTCGGAGCCGAGGTCGGCGGGCCGGTCGTGTTGCAGCCTCAGCCGCGCCACGACGCCCAGCAGCCGCTGGGCCTCATGGATCACGCGCTGTTCGACATCACTCAGGGTGAAGGCGCCGGCCAACGCGCCGGCCCCGGTCTGGACGCCATAGACCATGTCCAGCGCGCAAACGTTCAGCTGGCTCAGCGGAAGGCGGCGTGTCTCGGCGACTGCGCCCTGGTCGTCGAGCCTCTCGATCGTGCAGCGGATCCTGTTCGGATCGCCGAGCAACCCGGTGGCCCAGCCTTCGAGCGCCGGCTCGGCCGCGGCGCGGGGCGGGTCCCGCGACCAACCCGGCGCGGGCAGCGGCTGCGCCGGCGTCACGACGACCACGCGATGGCTGAGCGCAATCCCGCTGCGTGGGATGTGAGCCACCTCAAGCTCCGGTGCGGCGGCGTCGCCCTGCGAGATGGCGGCGAGGCCGCCGGCCAGGCGGGCGGGGTTGCCGCGCGCCATCTGATAGGCGGTCTCGGCCAGAAGGCTGTCGCTCAGGCCGTCGATGATTTCGGCCAGCCGGTCCAGCTCCTGACCGACCTTGGCGATCTCGGCGGCGGAAGCGCCGGCCTGCTGGAGCTTCGTGGTCACCGACGCGGCTTGATCGCGCCATTTGGCGGCCAGGACCAGGCCGTCGACCACATTATTCGCGGCTATGCTCTCCAGCGGCGCGGCCGTCTGTTCCAGCTTGCCGGCCGTCAGCGGCGCCAACTCACGCAGCGGTGCGACGAATACATCGAGCGCCAGGTCGTGCAGGCTCCGCTCGATCCGGTAGCCGAGCAGCGCCCCCAGTGGCTGGCCCTGACGCATGCCGTCGAGAAGCTGTTCGGCCTCGCGAACCCGGCGGGAGCTGAGCCGCATCGAGAACGGGCTGTCGGGCTTGGGCGTCCCATCAGGGCCGAGGTGGGCATTGCGCAACAGCGCCGCGGCCGCGGCGTGGGTTAGCGATGGGGCGTGGATGAAGCCGCTGTCGCCGGCCTGCGCGAACAGTGGTCCAGGCTCGCCTGGCGGCGGCGCGGCGACGGCCGCGGCAGACGGCGCGGGCCGCAGATCCTCCACCCAGCCGTAAGCGCCGATATAGATCCCCTGCGGCGCCGCAATGCGGATGTCCGCCAGGCGTTTGCTGGCGAGGGCCGTGATCCAGGCGTCGAGCCGGTTGGTCGCCAGATCGATCCCGCCCTGCATCAGCAGCTGCAGCCGCTCGGTGTCCAGGCCTCGAAGATGGGCGAGACCGCGACGGTAGTCGCCCAGCGCCGCGAGACTCGGCTGGTCGAATGTGGTCTCACCCTCGATGAAGGCTCGTATGGTCTGACCGCCGGTGATCGCCGGCACAGCAAGGTCGAGTTGTCGCTGCCAAGTTTGGGTCGGGGCGGCTCCGGTGACCAGGTCGACCAGTTCGGCGTCCCGCAGCAGCGCAGCGAGATCTGCACCGGGCTCAGTGGCGGCGATATGGGCGGCGGCGCGGGCGATCTCGCGCAGCAGGCCGTGGCGCAGGAGAGTCTGCAGCAGGCTTCCCGGTGGGGTTCCGGTGACGGGGTCTGGTCGCTGGGAAACCAAGTCCGCGATGGTAGGCGCTGCGAGAAGGGCGCCGATGTAGTCCGGCGCGAGACCAGTCGATGTCGAGACGCCGCCGGCCTGGACCAGCGGCCCGGTCACGGGCCAAGCGAGCTCAGCGAAGGTGGCCTGCGCCAGTCGCGATCGCCCCGTCAGCCCAAGGCGGGCGGGGAAGGCGGCGGTGATGGTGTTCTGGGCGGTGACGAAACCCTGGGCCTCCAGGTCCTCGCCCAGGAAGGCGCGCAAGTGCTCCAGATAGTGGCGCCCCACAACCGAGCGGAGGCTGTAACGGCTGGTGATCCCGTCGGTCTGCATGACGTCGGCGAGGTCGGCGTCGGGATTCGGTGGAGAACGAGCGCCCAGCCGCGGGACCTGGGTGAGCTGGGGACGCCAGACCTGGTCGCGTAGCTTGACCAGCAGGTCGCGCAACCCGAGCTCTGGCGACGACGACGCGTCCGCTGGTGTGAGCTGCAATTGCGCGAGCGACGTCACCGGCAGAAGCCCATAGGGCTGACGACCCAGCCGCAGGGCGGGGAACGGCCCGAAGGCGCGAACCTGGTTCACGAACAGGTCGCGCGCCCAATCGATGGCGTCGGGCGTCAGGCCAGAGTCCTGCAAGCCCACCAGGTTGTCGAGGAAATAGCCCCAACTTGTTGCCCATAGCGCGGCGTTCATGCTGCGGGCGTCGGTATCATGGCTCTGGTCAGCCCCCCGCAGTCGTCCCAGCACCGTAGGCGCGCCGACGGGCGGCAGGCCCAACGCCACCGCGAGGCGCAAGGCGTTGCTGTCAACGGCCAGCGCCTGGATGTCGGTCGCGATTTCGTTGGCGAAGGTGCGCTCGTGACCTGGATCGACCGCGCCATAGGCGGTGCGATCATCGGCTGTGTTGTTGGTCGGTGAGCCGGTGCGCAGGAATTCGAGGCCATCGGTGTAGTGGTGCGCGTCCAGTAGATCGGACATTTGCGCCGCAGCGTCGCTCACGCTGGCGGTGGCGGCGGCGCCGAACACCACAAGGCTGTCGAAGCTGGCCGGCGAAGCCGGAAGCGGAATGCGCAGCCCCATGCCTGCCGTGACCGCCGCGTCGAAGTCGACCATCCAGCGCATGCCGGCATCGATAGTGAGCTGATCGTCGGCATGGGGCGGGGAACCCTTCGGGTCGGGTCCCACAGCGAGCGGCTGCTGAATCGGCGACCCCCTCACCGCCGCCACGGGCTGGCCGCCCGCCTGGAGCACCGCGATCCAGCAATCCGGCATGGCGCGGGCCAGGGGAGGGCTCCGCCACGCCGAGGTCTCCTCCGGCGGTTCCAGCGGGGCGTCCGCCAGGGCCGGCGCAGTTGGCAGCGGGGTGTCCGCGGGCGTGGCGGTCGTCGGCCGCCGAGCTGCGTTCGTCGGCTGCAGTTGGCGCACAATCCACGCGGCCCGGGCAGCGCCGAAGCGGTCGGCGAGCTGCCTCCAGGCGGCCTTGCGCGCGGACAGATCAGGACCGGCCCGCCAGTCCTGCTCCCAGTAATGGGCGCCCCAGTCGCGTTCGTCGACTGTGAGCTTCGGTTCATGGGTGTCGAGATGGATCTTGTCCGGATAGACCCGGACCCGCAGTTCACCCGTTCCGTCGGCCGAGGTGAAGAAGCGCGTTTCCAGCCGCACGGGCAGCAGCGCTAGCGGCCGATCGCTTGGGCAGAGCTTGTCGGCGAGCAGCGGCGGCGGAACCTGCGGAGGAGGTTGCGGCGGCCGGAGAGGGGGCCGATCAGGCCCGATTGGCGGGCGGGTCATTCTGGGGGCGCCGCCGGTGCGGCTGACAGCCGCGAGCCGTGGATCGCCACCCGCACCGGCAGCCGCCGCACGATGCCCGCCATGTGGGCGGAGTTGCGTCCCCACTGGAAGCCCTGCGTCGACATGCCGGATGGAGCGCCTGCGGACACCGACACGCTCGCAGCGGTCAGGGGCTGGTTGGCGTCGAGTCCAAAGCGCGGCTCGGTGGGATGTTCCTGGATCACCACGTAGTGGCCGTCCGAGCCATCGGCGCCGGTGACTTGCGCGGCCGACAGGGGGAAGCCGAAGAAGAACAGGTCTGGCTGAAGGGCGCCGCAGAACATCGGGTAAGTCTCGTCCTGCGGCGCGAGGCTCGGCGTGCGGAACCCATTCGCCTTGGTCGCCCGCACAGCATAGATGATCGCATTGGGGTAGCGTTGCAGCAGGGCTCCACGCGCCAGCATGACGAACCGCTCGTTGTCAGTCCCGGTGGCGCCGGCCGGCGCTTGGCCCAGGCCACGCGCGCCCCAGGTAATCGGCGGGTCGATATCGGCTCGTGGCTGTGGCGCTCCACGCGTGTCCCAGAACTGGTCGAAGTAGGTTCCGCGCTGATCGGTGGGAAAGCCGCGCCAAAGCAGCTCCGACCCCATCTCTCCGTTCAGGCCGATCATGTAGGCCTCGACGAACCGACGATTGGTCTTCAGCCCGATGACGCTGTCGGGCAGGACCGCTTCGAGACCTGGCAGCAACAGTTCCTGCGAGAGGTTGCTCAGCGGCTCGTACATCGGTTGGGGAAAGCGCGGGGCCATCATCACCGTGTCGACCCCGACCGCGGCGCTGGCCGGCGTGTCCACGGGTGGCGAGATCCCGGGGCCGACCGCGATCACCGCGCGAGCGAGCGATGTCACCGTGGCGCGCGGGTCCAGGCCCTTCAGCACGGTCGTGCGGAAGTCGCCGATGTTGAACGGAATCGGAGGTTTGGGCGCCGCAGCGCCGCGTCCAGGATCGATGCGGGTGAGATGGATCGTGGCGGCTTGGCGAAAGGCAGCCGCTGAGGGGCTGTCGGTGACTGGCGGCCGCATCGGGGGCGGATGGGAGACGTGGACGGCCTGGCCCTCGGCGACCACCGTGAAGAGCGGCGCGGGACCGGCGTTCGTGACCAGCTGGGCGGTCACCTGGGCATAGCCGCGGACCGAGGGATTGCCGCCCATCTGAGTGCGGATGGCGCTGATCGTGGCCAGGCTCGCGATCTGAACGGTCAGGGGCGTGTCAAAGGCCAGCTTCAGGCCGCCAAGCCAGTTGCGCGAGATGATCCCAACAGTGGGCGGGGCGGCGGCCGGGCCCGCGGCGGCCGTCGCAGTCGGCCTGCCTGCTCCTGGCCGGCCGTCGATCACGGCGACGAGGCGGCGGGTCACCGGCCCCCGCGCCCGGGCGATCCGGCGCATGGCAGGGCTGGTGGCGGCGATGGGCACCGCGGAATCGGTCAGGCGTGCGACGATCGTTCGTGAGCGAGTGTCCGAGCCCATCGGCGCGCGGACGCGGCCGAACGCCGGCGCACCGACCCGCAGGACGCCGTCGTCATCCAGCTTGCCGAAGTGACGCGTGTAAAGGTTCGAGCCCACGGTCAGGGTGAGCTGCAGTTGCCGCACCCGCTGATTGGCGTGGCGCAAGTCGGCCGCTTGTCGCCAGGCGGAGGCCATGAGCGCTTCCTGGTTCTCCTGCACCACGCTGACGCCGAACGCGGCGACGCTGCGCCAGCGCGGATCGAGGTTGAGCTCGTCGAACCAGGCGGCCCCTCCCGGCGTGGCGGTGGTCCGGGCCGCGTACCAGCGGCCATAGAGCGGCGGCCCAAGGAGGGGATCCTCATCCGGACGTGTGTCGGCGACACCCGCCGCGTCGACGATCGGCGCCAGGGCGGCCTGGAACGCGACCTGGGTTCCGGCCGGCCACGGCGGATCGGTCTCGGGCGCGTCTGCGGGTTGCAACGCTCCACCGATGTTCATCACAGCCGGTCTGGGGAAAGTCGAGGGCAGGGCGAAGCCCGGCTGGGCGATGTCGACCGGCCGCTCGCCGAGCCCCGTGGGAGCCGGCCGCGCGGTGAGGCGCTGCGCCAGCGAGGCGAAGTCCCCGCCTGGCCCCGTCCGGAAGGTCCAGTGATGATAGACCGGCAGGACGATGGAGGGCCCTGGGGCGGTGGGCCAGGAGGGGGTGAGGGCGTTGAGCTCGGCTGGATCGATGGTCAAGCCAAGGCCCGACTTGCGGCCCACCTCGAAGGTCGGCACCACGCACGCCAAGTAGTCTGTGTTGGGCTGCAGCCGGCGCGGGCTGATCAAGCGCGAAAGTGCAAGCTGCGGCGCGCCATCCAGGGCCGCGCCCACCGCTCCGGCGGTGGTGTCCCCGGAAGCAGCCTGAGCATGCGCCCAGGCCCACGACTTGGCGAGGTCCGGCAGTTCTTCCGCGGGGTTGGCCGGCGCGGCGATCTGCAGCCGCGGAAGCGGCCCGCCCGCGGCAGGCGCGAGCGCCACGCCATCCTGTAGGCGTACGGTCACCAGGCACAGCCAGGGGCGCAGGCGCGCCTGCGCCCCTGGCGCCAGCGGGGTGAACAGCCAAGGCAGGTCGGCGCGATCGAACTCCACGCTCGGGAAGTGGTTTGGCTCGAAGTCGCCGCTCGATGGCCGGGGCTCCATCCGCACGACCTGGTTCGAGTCGATCCCCGCGACATCCGCCGGTCCCCGCAGTCGCGCCAAGACCGGCGGGCCGGAAGCGCCATTCAGGCTGAGCCCGATCTGCAGCTGCGCAACGCCCGGCTGGCTGGCCGACAGGGTGTCGACGGTCGGGATGCCGCTCGCAACGCCCTGGCGCACCCAGGGGAGGAAGCTGAGACTGGCTTGCGGGTCTGCCATGCCGGGCTAGGCCGCCAACTCGTGAACGGGGGTCATCTGCCAGCGGGCGTCCTGTCCGGCGTTGAGCTGGGCGAGGGCGCCGCGCAGTTCGGTCCACGTCCTGGCCCGCGGATCGACGGCCACAGGCGCGCCATCGGCGAGTGGCGTCACCACCCAGTCGAGCGGCTTGACCACGGCCCCCGGCGGCGCGGCGTCGTTGGCGAAGCGGAACTGCCCGATCCGGCGCGTCGCCGCCCTGCCCGCGGCGCCACTGAGCGCGAAGGCTTCCAGGCGACCGAGTGCGAGGCCGTACCGCGGACCGGCCGGCCCGGCCGGCGGTGGCGCGAGGTCGTCCAAGAGGATGGTGTCATAGGCCAGCGGCGCCGGTGCGATCTCGTTCGGATCGAAGTTCACCGCGTCGCCGAAGACCAGTCCAGCGTCCATGGTCTCGTAGGACGGGGCGGCCAGCTTCTCATCGTCGGTCATGGCGAAGAACTGGGCCGGGGCGAACTGGTCCTGCACCGCCGCGCCCGCCTGAGACTGGCCGCCGAGGGTGGCGGCGAGCTGGAAGCGGCGCGCACCTGCGATCGGGACCCCGCCGAAGAGGTCGATGTCGCGGCCGGTGTTGAGCGGCGCCACCAGCTGGCGCACGACCAGCCGCCCGCTGGGATCAAGCACGAGTTCGTTGGGGTTTGGTTCGGATCGCAGCGCCACCCCGTGAGAGCCCTGGGGCGTCTCGTTCGACCAGCTCTCGGGCGACGTTAGGGCCTGCATCAGCTGTTGGCCGAGGTCGATCGAGGGCAGAGGTGGCGGCGGCGCGCCGTCGACCAGCGTCTTGTTGAAGCTGATCGTGAAGTCGCACCAGAAGATCTCGAACGAGGCCTTGCCGCTGACCTGCAGCGGCCGGGGCCCGGCGAGCGCGCCGTCCACCGAGAGTTTGAACAGGTTGTCGGAGCCGTGCCTGAGCTGCACCGAGGCGTGGAATTCGGCGTTGAACGACAGGGGCGAGACCTGAATGAGGACGTCGTACCCGACGTCGCCGTCGATGCTGAACCCGTAGGCTCCGGCATGGAGCTGCGCCCTGGCCCCGAACTGCAGGGAGTTGGCGGTGATCGCGAAGTACGCCTCGCAGGTGAGCCTGGGGTTGTCGCCGGAACTCAGCGCGATCGCGACCCGGGGCAGGTCGGGCAGGCCTTCGGGCGGGGCAAAACGCGGATTGAGACCGCCGATGGCCATGACGAACGCCGACCCCGATCCGCTGGTCAGGCGGGCCCTGAGCGCCATGGCCCCGGTGAGCACGAACTTGTGCGCGAGACGTGAATCCACCAGCACCGCATCTATGGAGAGAGTGCCGTGGTCGAAATCCAGGACGCCCATGGAGTCCAGGTTGATCCGCACGATATCGTTGTCGCGGTCGGGCAAGAGCGCACTGATGCGGCCCAGCACGAGCAAGCGCTTCTGCGCGCCAAACTCAAGGATCAGGGCGAGGTCCATCTGCACCAGCGCCGGGGTCGGCCAGCAGATGCGCGCGAGCAGGCCAATCATGTAGCTGCCGTGGCGCACCGGGAATGCGGCGGAGAGCGCCTGAATGATGGCGGCGGCGTTGGCGATCGGATCCCGCGGGAACAGCAACGCCGCCAGGGTGTCGGTCTTGAGGTCCTGCCGCAACACGTCCTCATCGAAGGTGCGGTGGATCGCGATCAGTCCGCCGATGCCTTGCAGGTTGAAGCCCATGCCGAGCTGGATTGGCTGGAAGCCTTCGGCCGTGATCATCACCAGGAGCGAGAAGCCTTCCGGGCCGCCCGTGGTGAGCAGGCCGAACGCCTTCACCGTGATCCGGTCCTTGATCGAGAGCTCCAACTCGCCGGCGTAGAGATGTTGGGCCTCGAAGTGGAGCAGGGCCCCGCCGCCGGTCACGACGCCCGCCGCATCGATGGCGAGCCCGATGCCTGTGGGTGCGCGCAGACCCAGGCCATCGAGGTGCAGCACCCCAAGGTTCTTGGACCGCCCCGGATCCTTCAGCGACCACAGCGCGTCGACGGCGACGCTGGGTCCGACCAGGGACGCAGTCACCGGGCCAAGGTGGAGCGCTAGGTTCACGCCGATCCCAAGGGTCAGCCCTGAGCCGACGTCGGTGTCTACCTTGCGGAAGTCGCATGTCACGGCCTGGATCAGCAGCGGGCCCAGCGATTTGCCGACGGGCATGACGCCGGATGGAGGCAGGCCCTGGATGCTGACGCCGATGTCGACTCCGCCGTCGCTCCAGAGGGTGATGGAGAGGTCGCAGTCGAGTTGCGCTCCACCCGCCGGCAGCGCCTGGCTCAGCAGTCCGTCGCCCTGGGCGGCGACGACAAGGCGGGCATGCTCGGCCTTGGCGGTGAAGCCGACGGCCTGGCGGTCGGGCGACAGGATGAAGTCGAGCTCGGCGCGCAAGTCGCCGACTTCGATGCGGCTTCCCTTGCTGTCACCAAGCTGGAAGGCTGGCTGGCCGGTCTGGCCGCGCGCGGCGCTGATGTTGCCCGTGGCGCCGGCCACCGGCGAGCTCGCCTGCGGCAAGCGAAGACCGCCAGGGCCGAACACGAAGACCGGGATCTCGCCAGTGGTCGTGGCCTGCAGGCTCCAGCCACCGCGCGTTTCGGTCCAGTTCGCGGAGCCCACCACACTGACCGTCACGCCGGCTACTCCGCCCGGCTGGTCGGCGGAGGAGATCGTGAGGCCAGCGGCCAGCCGAGCCGCACCGTCGATCCCTGCGACCCGGATCACCTGGCGCGGCATGTTGTTCAGGAGGAACGGAGTTTCGTCGGGCGTGTCGCTGGAGCCGGAAGGCTGTTCGGAGGCCTGGGTCGTGTCGCCGAAGTGGTCAAGCATCGCCCAGCTGTCCGCAATGGCGGGCGGCGCATCCAGCGACTTCAGGTCACGCGAGGCGGTGAGGCCGAGGGAGCGGATCCGCCTGTCCACGAGCGGGAAGAAGCGAGCGGCCGCGTCGTGGGCATCCTGAACGTGGGCCAGATTGTTGGGGAAATGGGCGTCCCGCAGCGTACCCCACGGATCGCGCATGAGCGACTCGGCCCGCTCGAAGTGGAAGCTGTCGTCCCTCCACGGCTCGCGCACGATCCGGCCCAGGTCGACGACCACTGCGCTCGGTGCGGCCAGCTCGGCCGGATCGATCAGGGTTAGGGCGGCTGCCGTGCGATGCAGTCGTGGATGGCGGTCGCGCAGATAGATCGTCAGTAGTCGTCCAAGGATCTCCTCTCCGAGGTTGGCGGCCTGCCTCGCCAGGGTCGGATCGCTTAGGGCGCTTTCCAGGGCGCGAATAGCGTCGAAGATATCCTCGCCCGTCTGGAGCGCTTTGAGCGCGCCGTCCCAGCTCGACAGCGCATCCTCGTCCAGGGCGGCCAGCTCTCCGACCAGCGCAGCGCATCTGGTGATCGCGGCCTGCAGCGGCGCCTGCGAAGCGAGCGACTGGCCGTGGCCGACCGCCTGCAGCAGGGCCAGCATGCCTTGGGGAGACTCGGCGACCGTCAACGGCGCAAGGAGCGCCGTCAGTTCGTCCCGCAGCGCACCCGCCAGCGAACTCGCCATGTCCGACCTTTCGTCGCAACGGAAGGGTCGCCTAGTCAGTCAAACCCGCTATCATGGCGTCAGGCCAGATAACAAGCTCAACCAATGGTGCAAGTTGCCTTTCCAGCCACGGCGCTGCTGACGCGCCTGCAGGCGGTGTTCAACGACCAGCCCGTCGCGGGGGTCATGGGCGCGGCCCAACACCCCATAGGCGTCAGCCTTCCGCACTTCAGGGACGGCATGGACGAGGTCTTCACCTTGATGGTGCACGAGACCGACGGCTGGCCCTCCCGCAACAAGGTGCAGGGTTGGGTGAACGGATACACCCACAGCCCTGGCAACGGGGTCGGGCCGCAGACCGCGATCGCGAGCGACGGAACCGTCACCCAGATCATGGAATATCCGCGCGTCACCTGGCACGCCGAGTTCCTCAACGCCCGCTCACTCGGCACGGAGACCGGCCACGGCGGCGACGCCCGGGACGAGGCCGGCAACCTCGCCACCAACGATCCCCCGCCGGACATCGCCCCGGACACCTCGGCCAACGGCGCCGTTCGTCACGGGTGGCGCGCCCTCTCGAACCAGGACGAAGACATCCCGGGCGCCAAGCTGTTCTGCATGGACCATCACTTCGATGCACCGAACGAGGTGTTGATCTGCTGGTGGAGCAGCAGCCTCTACACCACCCGCACCCACGCGGATTTCCTGATACCGGCGCGCAAGCCCCCCGGCCTTCCGCAGAACTATCCGGTACACATAAACCCTGTACCGCCGCATCCGTCGCTGATGGTGTTTTCGGAAGCGCAGTACCGATCGTGGTCGCTGTTAGCTCGATTTCTCTGCGAGGCCTTCCTGACGCCGCGGAACCTGGCGCTCTTTCCCTGGATCACCCGCTCAGACAACAGCAGAAGCCCAGCCGCGGGAGGTTCACCGAAGTTCAGGCAATTCGTGTTGGCGGATCCGAACTTCACCACCATCCGTGATGATCTCACCGCGAATGTCGCCGGCTTCAACCAGAATATCTTCGACGACGCCAATCTGGCGGCGTTCCGCCAAGCCTTCGATCAGGCCAATGTCAACGCCAACACCATCACTGAGCCCATTTTCAATCTGCACAACAACAACAAGGCGCTGAACAAGGCTTGGCTCTATCTGTTCAAGTCGTTCCGTGGCGTGGTCGGCCACGGCTTCGCCGGCGCCGCCGTGCTCGACGACCATGACTGCCCGGGCCCGATGTTCGATTGGTACCGTTTCGCGCGGGAGCTCTATGACTGGTGGTGGTATCCGTTCGACTTCGACACCAACTTCGCGTCCACCGCCGTCCCGAAGCGCGCGATCCTGACTCCGCGATCCGAGAATCGCGCCGCCTTGGATCCGGGTGACGAGACGACCCTGATCGAGCACTTCTGGGAGAACACGCCCCACGACGGGCGGCCCGATCCTTACCAGGCGCGCGTGACGCGTCCGCCGGGGGGGCTGCTGGGCCAGACAGCGTCGCCCGACACCTTTCGTCTGGAAGCAAATTCGCCGGTCTACGCCATGGCCAATGGCGAGCTTGTCGCCGCCCGAGTCCTGCAGCCAGGAGCCGGGGTCAACATGTCGTTCGTGCTCATCCGGCACGAGGTCTTCCACAAGGTCGACCAGAGCGGCACGCAGCAGCTGCTCTTCCAGCTCGGCCAGGGCCCGGCCCCCGCCAACCCGGCGAGCTTGGGGCGCATCGACTACGTGGCCGAGCCCTCGGCGGCCTATTCGCTCTACATGCACCTGGGCGGCGGCGACCAGGTCAACTTCGACGAGCCGACCGCGGCCAACCCGACCTGGCTCAACCGCGTACTGGTCCGCAAGAAGGAGTGCGACCTGGCGATCGGAGCCGGCGGGGCCCTGAACGCCGCGCTTCAGGCGATGCCGGCCGCGCATTTCACCGTGCCTCCCCCGCCGGCCGCGGGCCGGCCCGACCCGCTTACACTGCTGCGCCTCGACAGGGACAGGCTGACGACGTTCATGGATCATCTGCGCGCGGGGGAGGTCGCCCCGGCGCCCGCGCGCGGGCTGTTTGACAATTTCGGACCCACGCCGATCAAGGTGTTGCTGAGCGATTTCCTCGGCGTTGCCGGCGTCACCCGGGTGACGAACGGGGCGCCGGCGCTGGGCGTGTTGGTGGAGGTCTTTTCGCCCATCCTGCTGGACGCGGTCTTCTTCAATGACGTGCCGAACAAGACAGGGTGGGATCCGGGAGCCGTGATCCAGCCCGCGATCCGATACGCGAGCGAGTGGGGGCGGGTGCTGACCCCGCAAGAGAGGGCCGCCGTCACCGCCACCGGCGCCGATCCTGCGCTCATGCGCTGGTGGAACGATGCGATCGCTAACCTGGCCTTTCAGGTCGGGCTCACGATCGACCAGAAGCTCCCGATCGACGCTACGGTCTATCATTACGCCCCTCTGGACTTCGTCCGTTGGCTGAACAACGTGACCTGGGTCAGTGAGTGGTCGAAATACAGGGTCAAGGACGGCGGGGCGAACGCCGTTCGTCCAGACAGGCCCCCCGTCCGCCGGCTGTAGGGCCCGTCTCGCTCACTGCTTTGGCCGGCGTCAGCGGCAATCGCCGTAGAAGGTCATCAGCCGGCTGCGATAGTCGAGCAGGATCTTGAGCGTCATCGCCGCGAACAGCGGATTGCCGATATTGGCGAGGCGTGTCTCGACCGACCCCGGAGTGGAGCGAAGCGTCACGATCTGGCCCGCCGGGAGCGTGAACGGTCCGAATCCAACGGGTTCATTCAGGACGTAGGTCTTCGCCTGGGCGTTCCCCCGTGCGCCGGCGTACGACGTCTTGCCCTTTTCGGCGAGTGCGGAGCGCAGGCCCGGCAAGTCCAATGCCCCCTGGTACAGCGCGATGCCGCCGTTCGACCCGGTGTCGAGGCTGATCGGCGCGGTCGCCGCGCCAAAGCGGAAGGCGGGGATCACCGGGATGCTGTCGTCCTGGAAAGAGCGAAGGGGGACGCTCCAATGCGTGTGGCAGGTCCGGATCGCCGGGGTCGCATCCGCCGCCTGGTCCAGGATGCCGAGCGAGCGCTTCGGATAGTCGATCAGCACGATCTTGTCGCTCAGGAAGCTGTATCCCAGCACGCCGTCCAGCGTGCGGCCATAGCTGTGCGACAGCGTGCTCATGTCGGTCGCAAGCGCGTCGAAAGGGGCAAACGAGCGCCCGCCGACCGCCAGGCCGGCGACCGTCGTCGGGAAGACCTTGGCCTCCTTGGCTTCGCCTTCGCCGCTCGCCTCGCCGCCGGCGCCGCGATCGACCTTCAAGCCGAGGGCGTCGGCGCGGGCGGTGTCGATCACCGAAGGATCGACGCCAGTGTCCAGGATCATGTACAGCGCCGCGCCGTTGATGCTCACATCCAGCCCAATCGCGTTCTGGGAAAAGTCGAACGGAAGGGCCAGCGACGCCGCGGCGGCCGGGCTGCCGGACAATGTGATCGCAAGAGCGGCCGCGGTGAGGCGCAAGGTCATCGTTCGCTTCAACGACGACCCGAACGCTCTGACAAGGTCATACGACGTTGCGCGGCCAGTTCGCACCGCCTCGCCTTGACGGCGGCGCCAGGGTTCGCCTATATCGCCGGCTCTCGCGCGGGGGCCATGCTGGCGTTCGGGCGTGATGATGACGTTGTCGAAGGTTTCCCCATGTCGCGCCGCTGCGAACTCACGGGCGTAGGTCCGATGGTGGGTCACAATGTGAGCCACTCCAATATCAAGACCAAGCGCCGCT
>FTHA01000844.1_pt1 | contig 20417 bp, 21 predicted proteins | sample 1640771 | NCBI WGS metagenome assembly FTHA01 (sample SAMEA3914789, study PRJEB12502) | metagenome | biome: forest; material: soil | place: Canada | collected 2011-07-03 | depth 0.3 m | reverse complement strand
GGGTGGGCGGGGAGGAGAGATTGCGCTTCGTCGAGACGACCTGTTCGACCTCGCTGATCTTGCCGTCCACGACCTTCAGCCGGATGGCAAGGAACCCGGGCACGTCCTTCTGCATGATGCTCGTGTAGACCCCGACGTTGCCGGTGACAGGATCGGAGATGGTGAGCGCCGGGCCGACCTCGCGCGTGACCGTGTCCCAGGTTCCGTCGGGCAGGCGCATTTCGACGTTGTTCTCGGTGAAGCGCACCTTCGGGTCGAACGCCGCGAGCGTGGGATCGTGCGCCAGATAGGCGGTGCGATACGCGACGCCGAACTGTTCCAGGCGGGCCTTGCCGCACGAAGCCTCTGTGGGCCCGGTGGTCAAGCCGAGGCCCATAGGAGACAAACGTCCGGTTTGCGCGTCATTCCCGCGGCCAATCCCCATTTGGAGGCCGAAGGCCTCCGCAAGTCTATCGATCGGCAGCATATTACACTTCCGAAAAAATGGCCGGCGGTCCTGTCAGTCTAATGGCGACTCGTCTCCACGAGGCGCCTCTCGATATCGCCCCGCGATGCGGTTCGAGGATACGCCCAATCCGAGTCCCTGAAGGGCTTCGGCGGTCCGAGCCCAGCGATCGAGATCCTCCATCGCGGGAATGCAGACCAGTTCGCCGAGCTTCAGGCCGGCCAGCGATGCCTCGACCACGTCCTGCGGCGACATGACCCACTCGGGCGGGAACCGGTCGAAGAAGTCGCTCCCTTCGACGCCGCCGAGATTGGTGCGGGTCAGTCCGGGCACGAGCGCCTGGAGGCGGACCCCTTCGCCGCCCACCTCTTCCTGCAGCGTCCTGGTGAACTGGACGACATAGGCCTTGGTCGCGCCATAGACCGCAGCGCCGCTGAGGGTGGCGAAGGCCGCCCCCGAGGCCACGTTGATCACGGCGCCGCGTCTTTCCATCAGCCGTGGCAGGGCCGCGCGGGTCAGCTGCGTCAGGGCGACGACGTTCAGGGCGATCATCTGCTCGATCGACGTCTCGTCCATCTCGATGAAGGGGGCGATTCCGCCGACGCCGGCGTTGTTCACCAGCAGGGCGAGGTTCGGCTCGGCGGCGATACGGTCCTGGACCCGCTTGAGGCCCTCCTTGTCGGCCAGGTCCACGGCAAGGCAATCCACCCTGACGCCGGATGCGGAGGCGATGCGTTCGGCGCGCTGGGTGAGCTGCTCATGGCGGCGGGCGACGAGGAGCAGATCGTATCCGAGGGCTCCGAGGCGTTCGGCAAAGGCCGCCCCGATCCCGGACGATGCGCCCGTGACGACCGCGACGCCGGGAGTCGGGCTTGAGGGGACTGGCATGGCCGGCCTACGGCGCCGCCCAGGTCGCGGGCGCCCGCTGGCTGTAGGGCACCCCGCCTTTGGCCTTCAGGTCCGCCGGGCACTCGACGATCTGCACGGTGACCACGCCGGGCGGGACGCCGAAGTTCTTCACCACCGCATCGGTGATGTCCTTGAGCAGCCCATGCTTCTGCTCGAGCGAACGGCCTTCGACGGCGTAGACGATGATTTCAGGCATGTTGGGCTCCCTATCCGAGCGGATCGCTCTTGCGTGACTGCAGTTGGTGGTAGCCGTGGCGCGAACGCGCCTGGTCCAGGCGCGCGCCCTCGCGGACCGCCTGGCGGATCGACGCCTCCGCGGCGTGGATCTCTTCGGCGGCGGCCAGGACCTGGTCTTCCCAGGCTCTCGGGATGATCACCGCTCCATCCGCGTCACCGCGCACGAGGTCGCCGGGGCCCACCGGCGCGCCGCCCACGTCGACAACGGTCTGCATGGCCTCGACCTGGACCCGGTCCTTGCCCGTCCTCATCCAGGCGCGTCTCGAGAACACCGGGTACCGCAGCTCCAGACAGAGGGCGAGGTCGCGGTTGACGCCGTTGATCAGGGTCCCGGCGAGGCCCCGGCGGTGGGCGATCTCGGTGAGGATGTCGCCCCAGACGGTGGCGTCCTCCCGCCCGCGGTTGTCCAGCACCACGACGGAACCGGGATCGACGTCGTCGATGTAGTCGCCAACCGTTCCCGCCGGCTTCGTGGCCGGACCGTAGAGCACTGTGAACGCACGGCCCGCCATGCGGAAATGCGGATCCCTGGGCGAGATGCCGGCGCACTGTCCTGCCAGTCCCAGGCGGTCGAGGGCGTCGCTCAGGGTGGCCGTGTCCAACGCCGCCGCTCGCGCGACGTTGGCCTCCTCGTAGCGCTCGGTCATGCCTGCTCCCGACGTCAGCTCGTTGACACCTTGTCGATATTGTAGGCAAATTTGGCAACCGAAAATGTTGCCAAAGGCAGGCCGTCATCAAGGACTTCGAGCCGTCTGGGCCCCAAGACCCGGTCCTCGCAGCGGACGGCGCGTTCGGCCTGGCGGGCCTGTACACGCCCTTCAGGATCAAGGGTGTCGACCTCGCCAATCGCTTCGTCATGCCCAGCATGCAGCGGGCGCTCTGCGTGGATGGGCGCCTGCTGCCTGAGATGGCCGCCTACTACCGCCGCAGGGTCGAGGGCGGCGTCGGGTTGATCATCGGCGAAGGCTGCTCGGTGAACCACCCGTCGTCGATCTGGGCCTCGCGCTTTCCGCGGCTCAATTCCGACACCCTGGACGGATGGAGACAGTGCGTCGAGGCGGTGCATGAGGCCGGCGGCCGGATGCTGGTCCAGGTCAGCCACCCGGGAGCCGTGAGATCGGACAGCCTGGCCCTCCCGTCTCATCCCGGCCCAGCGCTGAGCGCCTCGGGTCTCTATCTGCGGACCAAGAGCAACGGGCGGGCCGCCACCCGCCAGGAACTCGCCGAGATCCGCGACGCCTTCGCGGAGGCGGCCGGATTCCTGCGCCAGATCGGCGCGGACGGGATGGAGATCCATGGCTGCCACGGCTTCTTCCTGGACGAGTTCCTCTGGTCCGAGACCAACGTTCGGGACGACGAGTATGGCGGCGCCACCCTGGTCGAGCGGACCCGCTATCCGGCCGAACTGGTCGCCGCCGTCCGCGCCGCCCTGGGCCCCGATCTGATCCTCAGTTACCGCTTCTCGCAGTGGAAAGAGGCAGACTACGGCGCCAGCATCGCCTCCGGTCCGGAGGAGCTTCGCGCGTTCCTGGCGATCCTGCGCAGCGCCGGGGTCGACGTGTTCCACGCTTCGACCCGCAAGTTCGATACACCCGAATGGCCCGGCTCCGACCTCGGCCTGGCAGGCTGGACACGGCGACTGACGGATGCGCCGGTCATCGCGGTGGGCAGCGTCGGCCTGACCACCGACGTCATGACCAGCCTGGTGGGCGGGGAGGAGGCGAAGTTCGCAGGAGCGAGCAGCCTGCGCGAGCTCGGCCGTCGCTTCCACAGGGGCGATTTCGACCTGATCTGCATCGGGCGCAGCCTGATCGCCGACCCAGCCTGGGTCGCCAAGGTCCGGGAAGGCCGACTGAACGACATCCGCCATTTTTCCAAGGCGGACCTGGGCGAAGCGCTGGAGATGGAACCGGAATTCATTCTGGAGACGCACGGCCAAGCCTCCAACACGACAGAAGGAGCTACCCTCGATGGTGCGTAGTCTGAAGTCCTGGTTCGGCGTTCCGCTGGCCGTCGCGGCCGTCGGGGTGCTTTCGCTTGGAAGCGGATCGGCAGAGGCAAGGGCCCGGCACGCGGGCAAGCCGGCGGCTCCCCGCGACGTGGTCGAAGCCTTCGACAACCTGATCCTGGCGCACAAGCCGCGGGAGGCCATCGAGCGCTACATCGCTCCGGGCTTCGTCGAGCACGACCCGATCGTGCCGGTCGACGGAAAGGACGGCTTGCTCCGCTACATGCGCGAACACGGCTGGGAGCAGAATGGCGACCACCAGATGCGGGACATCATCGACCGCACGATCAGCCAGGGCGAGTGGGTCGTGGTCCATCACCACATCTTCAGACACCCCGGCGACCGGGCGCAGGTCTTCGTCGACATCTTCCGCGTCCGCGGCGGGCTGATCACCGAGCATTGGGACGTGATGCAGGAGGTCCCCGAGCACTCGGAGAACAAGCACACGATGTACTGAGGGCCGCGCCTGGTTCAGGCCGTGCGGGCGCGCGCCGAAGAGGACGCGAGCAGCGCCAGGGCAAGCGCTGCGGCGACGAAGCCGAAGAAGGCTGGGGCGCCACCCAGCCCGATCGCGAGCACACCAAGGTAGGAGCTGAACACCGCGCCGATCCTGCCGGCGGCGACCGCGGCGCCAACGCCACTCGAGCGGATCGCCGTCGGATAGACATCGGCGGCGAGGGCGTACAACGCCGTCTGGACCCCGCTCACCAGGTGTCCGAGCAGGAAGAAGCCGGCGGCCACCGCCATGAAGCCGGGGGCAGGGGCGGTCATCGTCCAGGCCAGGTAGGCGGCGGCGACAGCGGCTCCGAACGCGAGCACGAGGATGGACGCCCTCGGGCGAAGGCGCTGGATGATCCAGCCGGACACCGGTCCGGCGAAGACCCCGCCGAGGGCGAAGGCCGACAGGCCTTCGCTCGCCTGGGCGAGCGTGAACCCCTGGCTCGCCAACACCGAAGGACCCCAGCTGAAGACCAGGTACATCCCCAGCAGCAGGAAGAACGACGCGCCTTGAAGCCCGAGCGTGTCGCGGCGAGCCTCGGGGCTGAAGAGCTCCGTCCAGGACGCCCGCGCGGGCTCCCGGTTGGCCAGGACCGCGCCGGCCGGGAGTTCAAGTCCAAGCCGGGCGAGCAGCTTCAGCAGTTCCGGTCGGCGGGCGGGCTTCAGGGCCAGGAACCGTGGCGACTCCGGCAGCACCGCGAGAAGGACGAGGTCGCAAACGAGCGCCAGCGATCCGCAGTCGATGAACAGGCTAGGCCACCCCGCGGTTGGCAGCAGCCGGGACGCCAGCAGCCCCGAGACGAAGCCTCCGATCGGCAGGAACATGAACCCGAGCGCGATCGCCTGGCTGCGCCAGCGCGCGGGCGCCAGCTCCGATATCAGCGCCGCCGCCACCGGGATCGAACCGCCGAGCCCCAGCCCGGTGGCGAACCGCACCCACCCCAACGACCCGAGATCATGGGCGAACGCGGTCGCGAGGGTCGCCGCCCCGAACAGGCCCACGCTCGCGATCAGCGCGGTCCGTCGCCCGAAGCGGTCGCCGCAAATTCCAGCCACGGCCGCGCCGATGGCGAACCCGACAAGCCCGAAGGCGGTGACGGATGCGAAGGCAGCGTGGGGCGCGCGCCAGGCCCGGCTCAGCGCCGGCAGCGCCAGGCCAAAGGCCTGGGCGGCGAGGCCTTCGAGCGCAAACGCCAGCGCGACCGCGGCCAGGGCGACAATCTGAAAGGCGTTCGACTTGCCCTCGTCGATCAGGGTGCTGACGTCGAGCTCGCCGGGACCCGCGATGTCCGTCAATCCGCCGCCCCAGCCAGCGCAAGTGCGATCAGGATAGTCATACGATTATGCATCCACTATGGTCTCGCCAACATCAAGGGGGAAGTGTCCGCATGTCCGCCAAGCAACCAGCAGCGCAGCGGTGGCGACAGGGCGCGATCGTGCTTGCACTCGGTCTTCTGTGCGCATGCTCGCGAGACCCAGAACACGCGCGGGGGCCCGGCTGGGTGGATTACGCAAGGGTGAGCGCCTCCAAGGCGGGCGACTGGCTGCTCAACGGCCGCACCTTTGGCGGCGAACACTTCTCGCCCTTGACCAGCGTCAATGCCGAGACTGTCGGTCGTCTCGGGTTTGCCTGGGACTTCAAGGATTTCATCGTGCGGGGCCGCACGCACCGCGGGATCGAGGCCAACCCCGTGATGGTCGACGGAGTGCTCTACTTCTCCGGCCCGTGGGGCGTCATCTATGCCGTCGACGCCCGCACCGGGAAATCGATCTGGACCTACGATCCGGAGGCGGACGGGGAATACGGAAGGCTGGCCTGTTGCGATGTCGTCAACCGCGGGCTCGCGGTCTGGCAAGGCAAGGTCTTCGTCGGCTCGCTCGACGGCTGGCTGGTGGCGGTCGACGCAAAGACCGGCAAGCCGCTGTGGAAGGCCGACACGATCGTCGATCGCCACTTCAACTACACGATCACCGGCGCCCCGCAGGTCGCTGGCGACAACATCCTGATCGGCAATGCCGGGGCCGACATGGGCGCCAGGGGCTATGTCAGCGCCTACAACCTGGAGACCGGCAAGCTCGCCTGGCGGTTCTTCGCTGTCCCGGGCGATCCCAAGAAGGGGCCCGACGAGTCGCCGGAAGTGACCATGGCGCGCAAGACCTGGTCCAAGGACACCCGCTGGGAGTTCGGCGGTGGCGGCAACGCCTGGGACTCCATCGTCTACGATCCGGAGCTCGGCCTGGCCTACCTGGGCCTCGGGAACGGGAGCCCGCATCCGATCTGGCTGCGCAGCCCGGGCGGGGGGGACAACCTGTTCCTCGCTTCGGTCGTGGCGGTCGACGCGAAGAGCGGACGGATGAAGTGGTTTTACCAGGAGACGCCCGGCGACAGCTGGGACTTCAACGCCTGCTCCCCCATGGTCCTGACCGACCTCAAGATCGGCGGCAGCACCCGCAAGGTGCTCATGCAGGCGCCGAAGAACGGCATCTTCTATGTGCTCGATCGGAAAACGGGCGAATTGCTCAAGGCTGATCCCTTCACCAAGGTGACCTGGGCCGACGGCGTGGACTTGAAGACAGGGCGACCTCGCGTTACGCCCGAAGCTGACTTCTCCAAGCGGCCGACCATCATCTCGCCGAGCGTCGCGGGCGGGCACGCCTGGCAGCCGATCTCATGGAGCCCAGAGACCTCCCTGATGTACATCCCCGTGTACGAGGGGCCGATGAAGAACATCGCCGCTCCGCTCGAAAACTTCGTGCCCGGGGCCCTGAACCAGCAGCACGACGGCCAGTTTCCGCCCTTCAGCTCACCGGACGACCTTCGCCAGCTCAAGGGCGCGCCGCAGTCGCGTGCGGGCCGGCTGGAGGCATGGGATCCGGTGGCGGGCAAGGCGGTGTGGACGTCTGGTCCGCTCCCGTTCATCAGCGGCGGCGTGCTGTCCACGGCAGGCGGGCTGGTGTTCCAGGGCAGCACCAACGGCGTGCTGACCGCCTACGACGCCAGGACCGGCAAGGTGCTGAAGTCGATCGACACCGGGACCGGCATCATGGCGGCCCCGATCACCTACGAGCTCGACGGCGTCCAGTACGTGGCGGTCATCGGCGGGCACGGCGGACCGGAGGGCGCCTTCTTCGGCCCCGACTCGGCGGCTTCCAAGCATCAGAACTATGAGCGCCTGATGGTGTTCAAGCTGGACGGCGCGCCAACGCCGTTGCCACCGGCGACGGTCCGGCCCGAACGACAGCCGACGCCCATGCCTATTGCGGCGGGAGCCGACGTGGTGGCCAAGGGGCAGAGCCTATTCAAGTTCCACTGCCAGCGCTGCCACGTGCTCGGCGGAGCGTTCGGCGCCTATCCCGACCTCTGGAACATGTCCCCCGCGACGCTCCAGGCTTTCGAGGGCATCGTCCACGGCGGGGCATACAAGTACGCCGGGATGGGAGACTTCTCCGACGTCCTCACGCTCGGCGATGTCGCCGCCCTCAAGGCGTTCATCGTGAACGACGAAATCGAAAAGCGGCGCGTGGGCGGAACGGCCGGCGCGCACTCCCGCACGGCGTATCACTAGGTCATCAAGTCGCGTCGGCTCGACGGAGCGAGGGCCGCAGCGCCAGCCCGAACAGGCTCGCTGCACAGGCGAGAAGGCATGCCGCGATCACCAGGGCCATGGGAAGCGCGGTGCGGGCCCCCAGGGCGCCGGCGATGGTCGACGTCGCCGCACCCAGGCCAAATCCACCGGCGCCAAACAGCGCAGAAGCCGACCCTGGCCTGGGTCCCGCCGCGGCCAGCGCACCCGCCAGAGCGTTGGCCTGGACCAGGCTCGAGCTCGCTATGGTGATGAACAGCGCCATGATGAGGGGAGCGACGCCGACTGGCAGGCTTGCGGCCAGGATCACCGTTCCGGCGCACAGCACCGAAACGACCGCCGCGCCCGCGAGGATGTGGTCAGGCGAGAAGCGGCGCAGCAGGAGGCGGTTCAGCTGGCTCCCGCCGATGAGTCCGACCGAATTGATCCCGAACAGCAGGCCGAACAGCGGCGGAGACACGCCGTAGACCCCCATGATCACGGCTGCCGAACAGGCGATGTAGGTGAACATGCAGGCGCTGTTCAGCGCCCCGGCGAGCAGGTAGCCCAGCAGACGCCTGTTGGTGATGAGATTGAGGTAGGCCCGGAACGGATGCTCACTTCGGGCCTGGGCCGCGACCGCCTCGGGCCGGCTCTCGGGAAGCAGGAACAGGACGCTCAGGAACACCGCCGCCCCGAATGCTGCCAGGACGCCGAAGATGGAGCGCCAGCCTGCGACGTTCAGGATCAGGCTGCCCACTGACGGCGCCAGGATCGGAGCCGCCGCCGTCACCAGCATGAGCAGGGAGAAGAACCCCGCGGAGCCTTTGTGGTCGAAGTGATCGCGCACGATCGCACGGGTGACCACCATGCCCGCGCATGCTCCGACCGCCTGGACGAACCGCGCGACGATGAGCGTCGGCATGTCCGCCGCCAGCCCGGCCACGACACTCGCGACAGCGAACAGGGCGAAACCGAAGAGCAGTGGCGCGCGACGGCCGTACCGATCGGAAACCGGACCGTAGAACAGCTGGCCGAGGGCCAATCCGAAGAAGAAGACGGCGACGGTCGCCTGGCCGTCGGAAAGGGACCCGCGGAGCTCTCCAGCCAGGGTTGGAAGGCTCGGCAGATACATGTCGATGGACAGCGGTCCGACGGCGCTCATGGCGGCCAGCACCAATGTGAAGGCGGCGTTGGCGCGGTGTGCTGTGGCTCCCGACGCGGTCATGTGCGCTCCCCGGTCTGACCCGGCGCTTAAGAGCAGCTCTTGATGTTGTATTCAATATGGGATTACAATCTTGGCCAGATCACAGGTGGCACGGTCAGCGCGGCTTAGGGCGCACGGCCGCGAAACGGCCTGCGGCGAGCTGTGGAGGGACGACATTGAGGCGCTTCGAACGGTATGCCCTTGCGTTCGTCCGCTGTTACCTCGGCGGCTTCTATCTGGTCTCGGGCCTGAACTTCTTCATGCTCTTCTGGCCCCAGCCAATCCCTCATGATGCGGTCGGCGCGGCCTACATGCAGGTGACCCTGCACATGGGCCTGTTTCAGCTGGCGAAGGCGTTGGAGATGATCGGCGGGTTCTGCCTGTTCTTCGATGTGGCGGTTCCGTTCGGGCTGGTGCTGCTGTTCCCGGTGACGGCGACGGTCATGATCATGAACTTCTTCTTCTCTGATCTGATCCACGTGCGCATCTCGGGAATGCGGAACTTCGTGTTTCACGTGATCCTGTTCGCCGCCTACGCGGGCTACTACCTGCCGATGCTGCACCCCCGAGCGTCGGTCCGTCCGATCTGGCGTCTCGGCGCACGGCCTGAACCGGCCCCAGAATCGGCGGATGCGCCGCCAAAAGGAGTGCTGCAGCGTGGTTGACCTGACCGATCCCAATCCCCTCTTGATGACCCACTTCGAGCTCGTGGGGTTCGTCTCGGGTCTGCTCGGCGTGCTCTATGCCGTCATCAGCGACTTTGTGCGCCGCCGCAGGGAGCCCGGCGCCAAGACCTAGGTCCGACGCTCAGCGGCGTTCGGGACCTGTTTCCAGCACGTCCGCCAGCGCCGCTTCAACCTGGTCCCGGTTGGAGTGATAGGCGCCCAGCAGCGCAGATCGATCCCGGCGCTCCAGGGCGTCGACCAGCGCCCGCTCGCCACTTTCGGCGACCTTGCGGGGGAGGGCGGCGCGGTATCGGTCTGTAAGCGACCACAACCGGGCGGCTTCCCGCAGCAGCACCTTGTCGGGAGAGAGTTCGAAGATCGACAGGCGCACCTCTTCGAGCGCGACCGCCCAGGCGACGTGGTCGCCGTCGCGGGCCAGCTGGTCGACCCGCTCGAAGCCATTGCGGAAGGCGCCGATCTCGTCCTGGCTTGGCCAGCGCGCTCCAGCGAGCAGCTCGGACTCGATCCACCGTCTCAACCGATAAAGCTGGTTCGCCTCATCCAGGGAAAGCCGGGCGACGAAATATCCGCGATTGTGGTCGTGGCTCAGCAAGCCCTCGGCGGCGAGCTGCTTGAGCGCCTCGCGGATCGGCACCTTGCTGATCTTGAAGCGTGTCGCGAGTTCAGCCTGGCCAAGGTGCTCCCCTGGCGCAAGGGTCCCGCGGATGATCAGAGAGCGCAGTACGTCGACTATCCCGCCGGGCTGAATGGTCTCGGATTGGGCGGATGCGACGGCCATCGATTTTCGCCTCTTAGGGTGATCCTCGGAGCGGCGCAACTCGCCTGGGGACCTGGCTGACGTTTGTGGACACAGTGTCCGCCGGCTCAGCCTGTCAATCGCCGCGCACGTATCCACCGTCGACGTGGAGGTGCTGGCCCGTGATGAAGGCTGCGTCCGCCGAGCAAAGGAACGAAACCACGCCCGAGACGTCCGGCGGCTCCATGACCCGGGGGACCGGTTGCATGGCGGCGATCGCCTGGAACATCTCTTCGCTGATCGGCGCCCCGGGCGTGCGGACCGGATTGGGCGCGATGGCGTTCACGGTGATGTTGTCCTTGCCGACTTCCGTGGCGACAGCGCGGGTGAGCCCCAGGACCCCGGCCTTGCTCGCGACATAGGGGGCGCCGTTCGGCGGGGCGGCGTTGGCCGCGGACGAGGAGATGTTGATGATCCGGCCCCAGCCACGCGCCCGCATCTGGGGCAGGAACGCCTGGATCATCAGGAACATGCCGTCCAGGTTCACGGCCATGGTCCGACGCCAGTAGGCGAACGTGATGCCCTCGAGCGGCGTCGGCACGGGATGCAGGCCCGCGTTGTTGACGAGGATGTCGACCGGCCCGAGCTCACGCGACACCTGGTCCGCCAGGCGCTCCACATCTTCCGGCGAAGAGATGTCTGTCTTGAAGCCGACCGCATTGCCGCCTGCGGCGGTGATGGTCCGCACGGTCCCGGCCGAATCCAGGATATCGACGACCGCGACGGTCGCTCCATCCGCGGCCAGGCGCGCGGCAAAGGCGGCCCCCAGTCCGCGCGCGGCCCCGGTGACGACCGCCGTCTTGCCCGCCAAGTTCGCCATCTAGCCCCCGGTCTTGACGTCGGCGATGCGGGAGATGACTCGCTGCTGGATCCGCCATCCCTCAGGCGTCCTGACGTACTCGTCGTCCGACCGGGAGATGACCAGTGGGGTGAGGGCCGTGTTCGCCCCGGCCTGCTTGTTGAACTTATAGACGTTGAAGAAGGCTACGCCCTTGGCGTGATTGCGATCGATCACCTGGATCCGCTGGTTGGAGACTTGGTGCAGCCAGCCGTCGTTCGGCGCCCAGGTCGCCGTCCGGCTGCGCCAGTATTCCTTGATTTCAGCGGGACCCTGCATCCGGTGGCCCAGCACCTCCCACACCCCTGTCGGCGCGAACACGGTCGGCATGTGCTCGTAATCGGCGGTGTCCAGGTAGAAGGCGTACTGTTCCGACAGGTCTTCGCAGGTCTGGCGGATCGCAGCCTCCTCAACCTCGCCAAGCCTGCTGCTCGAAGCCTTGGGTGGACTCGCCGACGACTGTCCCGCCAGGCATCCAAAGGCGACGCCTGCAGCGGCAAGCGACGCCGCGATCCGGCTTAGTCGAATTGATGCCATCGGCCGATCTCCGCAAGAAAGTCTGACGCGATCGGCGACCACCATTGTAGGCAAAATCGTATACGTCAAGCGCCAACGGCGCCGCGCCGGCTGGGCTACAGGCCCCGGGCTTCCAGCGTCTCCAGGACGAGGCGTTCGAACGCTTCCCTGCGATCGCGACGAGCGCCCAGTAGCTTCTTGCGGTCCTTGCCGCGGAGGGCTTCGACCAGCTCCTGCTTGTTGACGACGTTCCGCTCGGCGCTCTGCCGCCTGGGCAGCGGAAGGATGGCGCGGAACCGGTCGGTCAGGGTCCACAGACGCATGGCTTCACGCATGATGATCTTCTTCGGAGAGAGGTTGAAGATGATCGTGTGGAACTCGCGATGCTCGGGCCACCATGCCGAACGGTTCCCCTCGTTCAACAGCTCTTCAAGACGCTGCGCCCTGCGTTCGAGATCGGCGAGTTGTTGTTCGGTGGGCCATTCGACGGTTCGGAGCAGTTCGTCCTCGATCAGGTGGCGCATGGTGAACAGCTGCTCGGCCTCGTCGCGGGACAGACGGGCCACGAAGAATCCGCGGTTGGGGTCGTGCTCGACGATCCCTTCTGAGCTCAGCAACTTCAACGCCTCGCGCACCGGCACGCGGCTCGCGCTGAACTGATCGGCAAGCTCGGTCTGGCCGAGCCGGGTGCCAGGAGAGAAGGTTCCACGCGCGATCAGGGCCCGAAGCTGGTCAGCAATGGCCGCTGGAAGCCCGCTGTCGATGACGAGTGCGTTCAAGGGTTTTCCCCGGGTAGGTTAGTCATAGCTTGCAGTCCCAATCCTATACAGAAGAGCTTGATTTGGCCATCTGCCGGTCCAGGACCAGGGTCTGGCCGAGGTGCGCGCCCAGGGTCGGCATTCGCTTGCACCCGCTGTCTGACGCGATATATATGCAGAATTGACTAACGATATTGGCGACGGGGACGGGCGGTGCGTAGAAGCCAGGATCGGATCCTTGTGACCCACGCCGGGCGGCTCTCGTCGGGCATGCCGGAGGTCGCGGCCTTCGACATGAAGCTCGGTGGCGGGGGGGCGGTGGACCTGGACGCGTTCGGGCGGGTCATCGACAGGGCCGTCGAGGAGGTTGTCCTCGAGCAGGTCGACATCGGCATCGACGTCATCAGCGACGGTGAGCTCGCCCGCCGGCGCGGGTTTGACTACTACCTGGGCCGTCTCGAAGGCATCGAGGTGCGCGACCTGCGGCCAGGCGAGGTGGGCGCGACCATCTTCCGGAGCCGGGAGCGGGAGACCTTCAGCCAGTACTACGCCGACGCCGACGCCGCTCGGCCTGCGGTGGCGCGGCCAAGGCGGATCGTGTGCACGGGGCCGTTGCGCAACAAGAGCCTGGAGGTGCTGAAGACCGAGATCGGCCGTTTCAAGGCCGCGTTGGGCTCCACCGATGTGGAGGCGTTCTTCCCGGCGATCGCTCCAGGCTGGATCGATCACTTCATCTTCAACGAACACTACAAGACCGACGAGGAATTCGTCTTCGCGCTCGCCGAGGTGATGCGCCCCGAATACCTGGCGGTGATCGACGCCGGACTGATCCTGCAGGTGGACGATCCCGGCCTGCCCGACGCCTGGCCCACCTTCATCCCGCAGCCGCCGGTCGAGGAGTACCGGCGCTACGCACGTATCCGCATCGAGGCCCTGAACCACGCCCTGCGCGATATCCCCGAGGACCGGGTGCGCTACCACTGCTGCTGGGGCAGCTGGAATGGCCCCCACGTGGAAGACATTCCGCTGAGCGACATCGTCGATCTGATGCTGCTGGTGAAGGCGCAGGGCTACAGCATCGAGGCGGCGAACCCACGTCACGAGCATGAGTGGAAGATCTGGCGCGACGTCGCTCTGCCTGAAGGCAAGATCCTGATCCCGGGCGCGGTGACCCATCGGACCGACACCGTCGAGCATCCGGAAGTCGTCGCCGACAGGCTGCTAAACTTCGCCAAGCTGGTTGGACGGGAGAACGTCCAGGCTGGAACGGATTGCGGCTTTGGGCTGGGGCGCGTCCATCACGAAGTGGGCTGGGCCAAGCTCAGGGCGCTCGTGGAAGGCGCTCGCCTGGCGTCGCGCGAGCTCTGGTGACAGGCGTCCCGCCAGCGGGCGCGCATCTCGATCGGCTCGCGGCCCCTTCTCCCGCCGCTGTGCCGGACGACCCCCGGGCGCCGGCGGTCTATGCGCTGGTGCTGATCTGTCTCGCGAACGCCTTCAACTACCTGGACCGCAGCGCGCTGGCGCTGGTGCTGCCGAAGGTGAAGGCGGACCTGCACCTGTCGGACGCCCTGCTGGGGATCGCCTCGGGGCTTCCGTTCTCACTCTGCTACGCTCTATGCGCCGTTCCGGCCGCCTGGGTGGCGGACCGCTGGCGAAGGAAGCTCCTCCTCGCCCTGAGCTTCGGATTCTGGAGCGCCTGCACCGCCCTGACTGGCCTGGCGCAGACCGGCCTGCAGCTCTGCGGCGCGCGGCTCCTCCTGGGCGCCGGGGAAGCGCCGGGCCTGCCCGCCTCCGCCTCCATGATCTCGGACCTGTTCGGCCCACGGCGGCGGCCGCTGGCCTTCGCCGCCCTGGCCTCGTCGGCCTACGTCGGCCTGCTGGTCGGGTTCCCGGTCCTCGGATGGCTCGAGAGCCGGTTGGGCTGGCGTGCGGTGTTCTGGGGGCTGGGCATGGCAGGTGGGCTGGTCGCCCTGCTGTTCCTCTTCACGGCCCGCGAACCGGCTCGCACGACTGCGGCAGGATCGCTCGACAACACCGATGGCGGGAGTTTCAAGGAAGGCCTGCAGACCCTGCTCTCCACGCCGTCGTATCTCTGGGTCACGCTCGCGGGCGTGCTCAGCGCGATCAATCTGGGGTCCATGTTCGCCTGGGGACCGAGCTTCCTCGCTCGCGTACACGGCCTCGATCCGCTGGCCATCGGCCAGTATTTCGGCAGCCTGCGGGGCGTCGCCGGACTCGCGGGGGCGACATCGGCGGGTGTCCTGATCAACCTGTTGATCAAGCGCAATCCCAACTGGCAGACCTGGGCCCCGGCGCTGATGGCGCTGCTGCTGTTCCCGGCGGATGCGGCCTTCCTGCTGGCCCCTGGTCCGTGGGCCTGGAGGGCGGGGCTGTTCGCGAGCGCCTTCCTGGCCGCTGCGATCGTCGCCGCCAGCTACGGCCTGTACGTCCCCCTCGCCGCATCGCGCACGCGGGCCCTTGCAACCGCTCTGTATCTGCTGGCCGCCACCTTGATAGGACAGACAACCGGCCCCCTGCTGGTGGGGTTGTTGAACGATGGTCTCAGCGGTGACCTGGGCGTCGGCGCCATCAGGTGGTCGATGCTGACGGCGTCGTCGGCGACCATGCTTTCCGCGGTGGCGGTCATGCTCGCCGGACGGACGTGGCGGCGCGACGTGGATCAGGCTGGCGGACGATGATGGCCGCAGCAGGCTACAGCGTGGGGTCCAGGATCACCTTGCCGAGCCCGTCGCGCGCGGCGACCCGACGGTGCGCGTCCGCGGCCGCCGAAAGCGGCAGGACGGCGTCGATCAGCACCTTGAGCCGGCCGTTGGCGGCGGCCTCGAGGCTCGCCTCGACATCGGCGATCGAGAACCCCAGCCCACCCAGCACGCCGATCTCGTAGAGGTACAGCCGCCTCACATCCAGGGTCACTTCGCCGGGCCCGCCATGGCTCCCGGCGGTGACAAGCCTCCCCTTGCGGGCGATGGCGGCGAACGCCAGGGAAAACAGCGCGGGATCCCCGATGTTTTCGAACACGACATCGACCCCCCTCCCGCCGGTGAGGTCCAGCGCCGTCGACGTCAGCGGCTGGCGCCGATAGTCGATCCCGAAATCTGCGCCCAGTTCCAGCGCCGCCTGGACGCGCTCCGGCGCCCCCGCCGCAGCGATGACCGTCGCGCCGAGCATCTTGGCGATCTGGACGCCGGCGCTGCCGAGGCCCCCGGCGGCGCCCATCACGAGCACGGTCTCCCCTGGCCGGAGCGCCGCTCGGTCCCGCAGCAGACTGAACGCCTGCGGCCCGTGCCGCGCGATGAGGCTTGCGACCGGAAAGTCCAGGTCAGGGGGCACGAGCACGGTGGCCGCGGCGGGCAGCTTGACGAACTCGGCGTACCCGCCGGGATGCTGACGGCCCACCGATTCCAGCGGACCGGCTGTGGCGGGACGCCAAGGGATGGCCACGACCCGATCGCCAGGCTTTCGGTCCACGACGCCGTCTCCGACCGCGGTGACGACACCCGACGGATCCACCCCCAGGATATGGGGCAGCCGGATAGCGAGGCCGTATTCGCCCGCCCTGACCGCCAGATCGAGGGTCCGGTTGACGGAGACGGCATGGACACGGAACACCAGCTCGCCGGGCCCTGGCTCGGGCGCGGGGACGTCTTCCAGGCTCAGGACCTCGGGGCCCCCGAACGCCCTGACCAGGACAGCCTTCATGGCGGACCGCCTAGCGCAGGGGAGGGAGGCTCCCGGCTCAATTCGTCCGGACAATCGGCTGGCCAGAGGGCGGCAGGCGCGCAGCCGCCCTGCCGTACGACGTCATCGCGGTGTCCCAGGTGAAGGCGAAATGCTGGGCGGCCGCGTTCACGTCGCGCCAGACCCGCTGTTCGGCGCTGTTGTCGTAGACGGCGCTTCCGCCGCAGGCCTCGAACAGGCTCGATGCAGCGTATCGGGAGACCTGCGCCGCCCAGGCCCAGTTGCGCGGGAACTTCGCCCGCTCGGCCGCCGAGATCTCCGCCGGATCGGCGGCCGAATCCAGACGCGTGGCGTCGGACACGATCAGGTTCAGCGCCGCATCCACTTCCACTGACGACTTCGCCAGCCGGGCCAGCCGCGCCGATTGCTCGGCGACCCGCAGGGGATCGGCCTTCTCGAGCTCCCGCCCGACGCGCTTGGCGAAGGCGTCGACGGCGCCCTTGGCCATGCCGATCGGTGCGCCAATGATGGAGAACGGTGCGATATCGCTGAACGGCATGCGATAGATCGCGCCCCCGTGCAGGTCCGCGCCCGGGGAGACGCCAGCCAGCATGTCGCGCAAGCCGCATGAGCGATGGGCCGGTATGAAGGCGTCGTCGATCCTGATCGACCGGCTGCCCGTGCCGCGCATCCCGATCGTATGCCAGTCGTCCACGATCTGGATGTCGCTCCTGGGCAGGACGAAGAAGCGCGGCTCGGGCGGTCCAGCGGACCTTTTCACCGCATTGCCCACGATCACCCAGTCTGCAAAGTCGATGCCCGAGCAGAAGCGGCCCTCCCCCCCTTTGAGCCGATAGCCGCCTTCGACCTCGACGACATCGGCCGCCAGGCGGAACACGGTGGCGATCAGCGACGTGGAGGTGTCCAGGACCTCGTGCTGCGCGCGTTCCGGAAAGAGGTTGATCAGCCAGCTGTGGCCGGCGAGCACGCCGAACACCCATCCCGTCGATGAGCACGCCGAGGCGAGCTCCGCCGTCACCTGCACCAGGTCGGCGAACCCAAGCTCCGATCCGCCAAACAGCCTGGGCGTGACCAGGCCGAAGAGACCGCTGGAGCGAAGCTCGTCGATCGTATCGCGCGGGATGCCCCGATCGATGTCCGCGCGTTCCGCCCGCTCGGCGATCCGCGGCAGCAGCGAACGGACGCGGGCGATGGCTTCGGCGCCGTTGCGCAGGACCGGCGGCTCGGCCGTCCGCAGGACCGGGGATGCTGGCGAGCTGTCCATCAGGCTTTCCTTCGGGCCAGGCTGGGGCGAGATTGACCCGGCTGGTAGAAATATACAAAATTGGTATCCTATAGCGACGGCTCAATCAACAGCCGCAACACCTGCACGGGGACTGTCCCCGCCGTAGCGCGGTTTCCAGGCATCGAGGGCCTGGCGGCTGTCTTGGAGTGACCGAATGGCTGAGATCGTCCTGGGACTTGGCTCGAGCCACGGTCCGATGCTCGTCACCCGCGCCGAGGACTGGGGCGCGCGGGTGCCCGCCGACCGGGCCAACCGTCATCCCTGGCGCGGCAGTGTCTGGAGCTTCGACGAGCTGGTCCGCGAGCGTGAGGCCGAGCAGCTTGGCCTGCAGATCACGCCCGATGTCTGGGCCGACCGGCGCCAGCGCTGCCAGGACGCCATCGAGACGCTCGCCGACGCGTTCTGGCAGGCCAGGCCGGATGTCGCGGTGATCATCGGCAATGACCAGATGGAGCTGTTCGACGACCGCCTGATGCCGGCTTTCAGCGTGTTCTGCGGCGCCGACATCATCAACGCGGAGTTCTCCGAGGCGCGGATGGCCAGCCTGCCCGTCGGCGTCGGCATCTCCATCCCGGGCTACATCCCCTCCGGCGGCGCGGAGTACGATGGCCATCCGGAACTGGCCGCGAAGATCGTCGGGCAGGCCATGGACGACGGGTTCGACGTGGCGGTGATGAAGTCCTCACCCAAGCCAGAGACGCCGCACGCCTTCGGATTCGTTTACCGGCAGATCATGCGCGACCGGCCGATCCCCAGTGTGCCGGTGCTGATCAATACCTTCTATCCGCCGAACCAGCCCTCTGCGAGCCGGTGCCTGGCGCTCGGTCGATCGATCCTCAAGGCGGTGCAGGACTGGAAGAGCGACGCGCGCGTCGCCCTGATCGCCTCGGGCGGCCTGACCCATTTCATCATCGACGAGCGGGTGGACCAGATTCTCTTGCAGGCCGTCAGGGAGGGCGACATGGATCCCGTGGCGGCGCTGGGGGAGGGGACGTTCCAGGACGGCACGTCCGAGATCAAGAACTGGCTGCCGCTCACGAGCGCGATGATCGAGGCGCGGTTCAGGCCAAGCATCATCGACTACGTGCCCTGTTATCGGAGCGAGGCAGGCAGCGGTCACGCGATGGGCTTCGTCATTTGGCGACCCTGATCGCGCCAGGCGGCGCCGCTTCAGTGCGGCGGCGCGAGGATCGAGAGGCTGCTCCAGGGGATCGCCCACTGATTGATCATGCCAATCATCCAGAAGGTGGACGTCACGCCCAGGAACAGCGCCGCGATCGCGTAGACGGCCATCAGCCCGCGGCTCACCGGCGCTGGCTTTGACGGCGACGTGGGGTCCAGGCGTCCCTTCAGGGCCAGCATCGGCTTGTAGTGGTCCAGGTAGGCGACCATCAGGAAGCCCTGCATCGCCAGCACCGCCCCGCCGAAGTAGATCATGTCCAGGACCTTGGCGCGCAGGACCACGAACGGCGCGCGGCCCCCGATCCAGTCGATCACGGTCTGACCGATCCACGCGTCGAGCAGGAACGTCGTGACGGCGACCGACATGGAAACGACGAGCGTCAGCGGGACGAAGACGTCGGCCAGCAGCGCCAGGCCGGTCAGCACCTCGATGATCTTCGCCATGTGGTACATCCAGCCGGTCTGGATCATGGCGGCGGCGACCGCGTGCTTCTGAGGAAAGTGCGCCGCGTCGATGATGCTCGGGAAGGGCAGCATCTTGATCCACCAGGCGGTTCCGCTGACCAGGTACTGCGCGCCGAGGAGATAGCGAACGGCCGTCACCGACGGGCGGTACCAACGCGTTTCGGTCACTCGTCCATCCCCATCGGATTGTCGGCGCAGCGGCTCAAGCAGCCGTCAGGCGCCTTGACGAAACGAGATTTTGCATATTATCTAGTATAACACAAGTGCACGGACGCGGACCGCGCGGCTGTCTGGCGCGCCGGCGCGGGCCGGTGGGAACCGAGAGTGCGATGACCGCCCACGACCAGTCTGCAGTGTCGGCTCACGAGGCCGTGGGCGAGGTCGGCGGCCTCAACGTCGTGACCGACTTCGACGCGCCGACCCTCACGGCGATGATCGCCAGACTGGAGCGCTCCCATTCCCTCGAGCACCTGGCCTACCGCGAGGCGGAGCTCGACGAGATCTGGCGTCTGCTGGACGGAGCCCTCCAGGACGCACGCTGGAGCCAGACCAGTGCAGACGCCGTGGCCTTGCTGCGGTCGCTCAAGACGCTGGTCTTCAAGGTGCACGACCTGGTCGGCGTCGACTCCGATCCCCAGGCCGCCGCGGCGGAGCTCCGCTCAGGGCTGTTCCTCGCTCTCAGCTACTCGAACCTCCACGCCTGACCGCTTCCCGGCGCGCGAGCCGCGCCGCATCGAAAGGAACCCAGCCATGATGTCTCCCGCTGACAATGAAACCCTCGTCAGGGTCGGTCCGGAGACGCCGATGGGGGAGATGATCCGGCGCTACTGGACGCCCGCCTTGCTGAGCTCTGAGCTCCCCGAGCCCGACGGCGCGCCCGTCCGGGTCCGCCTGTTCGGCGAGGACCTGGTGGCCTTCCGCGACACCGCCGGCGAGGTGGGGCTTCTGGAGGAACGCTGTCCCCACCGCCAGACGTCCCTGGCCCTGGGCCTGAACGACAAGAACGGCCTGCGCTGTCTCTATCACGGCTGGAAATTCGCGGTGGACGGCCGCTGCGTGGAACGACCCACCGAACCGCATGGCGCGCGGCACAATGTGCGGGCCGTGGCCTATCCGACCCACGAGGCGGGTGGAGTCATCTGGGCCTACATGGGGCCCGCCGAGCACAAGACCCCGTTTCCGGACTTCGACTGGCTGAGCATGCCGGCGCCGAATTCGGCGCCCTTCAAGATCCAGGAGGACTGCAACTACGCCCAGGCCGTCGAGGGCACGATCGACACTGCCCACGCAGGGGTGCTGCATCG
>FTHA01000916.1_pt1 | contig 20419 bp, 17 predicted proteins | sample 1640771 | NCBI WGS metagenome assembly FTHA01 (sample SAMEA3914789, study PRJEB12502) | metagenome | biome: forest; material: soil | place: Canada | collected 2011-07-03 | depth 0.3 m | reverse complement strand
GGCTCGCCCATCCGGACATGCTGGTGGAGATCGAGGCCACCGCCGTGGCGTGAGCGCATCATGCCGAGCAGACCGGGGCGTTTTCATCTCCGGCGGTCAGGAGAAGGTCGCAGTTGCGACGCGGGTCGGTTTGAATGGACACCGACCGAGGTTGCGGCCCGCACGCGACGCCCACGGCCGGACTCTCGGGCGCGGCTTCTCGACATTCCACTTCCCCGGAGTGACCGGACCATGACATGTCGTCGCCTCCTGCTCGCCGCAGTCGCGCTGCTGGCCGTCGGCCTGCGGGCGGAGCATGCCCAGGCCCGCCTGGTCCGGATCCTGGTGGACAAGGTCGTCCCGGCCGGGCCCGGGGCCCAACCCTACGAGATCGTCAGCGGTCGTTTCTTCGGGGAACTCTCGCCCCAGGATCGGCACAACAACATCATCACCGATCTCGCCGGCGCGCCGCGCAACGCCCGCGGCCGTGTGGAGTATTCGGCGACCTTCGCCATCGCCCGGCCGGCCGACCCCGCCAAGGCCAGCGGCGTCCTGTTCTACGATGTTCCGAACCGCGGCAACTTCGTCCTCGCGCCCGATCCGTTTGGCCACGTGCGGGTGGTGAGCGGATGGCAGGGCGACCTGCCGGAGGACGCCGGCCTGCAGACCGCCCGTGTGCCGGTGGCGCGCGGACGGGGTGAGCGCCCGTTGACCGGGCCGGTGCTGGCGCGCTTCGTGGACATGCCGGCCGGCGTGACGACCCTTCCGATCGTGGGCGGCTTTGGTCGCCCGACGCCGCGGCCCTTGCCGGTCAGCCTCGATACCCGCCAGGCGCGCCTGTTTCGTCAGTCCCCGGACGATACATCCTCTCAGGAGATCGCCTCCGGCGACTGGGCGTTCGCGGATTGCGCCGACGCCGCCTTTCCCGGCAAGCCGGATCCCACGCGGATATGCCTGAGACACGGGTTCGACCCGGCCTTCGCCTACACCCTGACCTATACGGGCCGTGATCCCATGGTGCTCGGGATCGGTTTCGCCGCAACGCGCGATCTCATCGCCTTCCTCCGCCGAGCGGAGCGAGACGACGAGGGCCACACAAATCCCGTCAGCGGCATCCGCTGGGCGGTAGCTAGCGGCACGTCGCAGTCGGGCAATTTCCTGAGGAGTTTCATCAACCTGGGCTTCAACGCCGACGAGCGGGGAGGGATCGTCTTCGATGGCGTCAATCCCAACATCGCCGCGCGGCAGGTCCCGCTGAACCTGCGTTTCGGCGTCCCGGGCGGCGCGGCGCGGGCCTACGAGGCGGGGAGCGAGGGTGTGCTGTGGTGGTCGCGCTATGACGACCGAACCCGGGGGCGCGGATCGGCCAGCCTGCTCGACCGCTGCCACGCGAGCCGCACGTGCCCCAAGGTGATCGAGACGTTCGGCTCGGCCGAATTCTGGGGGCTGCGCATGTCGCCCGGACTGGTTGGCACGGACGCGCGGCGGGACGTGCCGTTGCCGGCCAATGTCAGGCGGTACTATTTCCCGAGCGTCACGCACGGAGGGTCCTGGACCGGCGGATTTCCAGTGGCCGGCGATCCGACGCCACCGGACTGCCGGCTGGCCGGAAACCCGAATCCATCGAAGGAGAGTCTGCGCGCCGCGCAGGAGATGCTCGTCGCCTGGGTGCGGGACGCCAAGACGCCGCCCCCCAGCCGCTATCCGACGCTTCGGGGCGGCGATCTGACGGCGCCTTCGGCCAAGGCGATGGGCTGGCCCGCGATCCCCGGCCCCCCGACGCCAGACGGCAAACTCAACCCGCTGCCCGACTACGATTTTGGCCCCGGGTTCCACGCCCGTGATCTGAGCGGTGTGGCGACGGTGCAGCCGCCTCGGACCCGCAGGGTCATCACCTCTCTCGCGCCTCGGGTCGACGCCGATGGCAACGAAACCGCGGGCATGCCGTCCGTGCAGCTGCAGGTTCCGCTCGGGACCTATCTCGGGTGGAACGAAACGATGACGGGCTTCGACAAGGGCAGGGGTTGCGGCTTCATCGGCGGGTTCATCCCGTTCGCGCGAACCCGAGCCGAGCGCCTGGCCGCGAAGGATCCCCGCCCCTCGCTGGAAGAGCGCTACGGCGACCACGAGGGCTTCGTCGCCCGCGTCCGCGCCACTGTGGAGCGGCAGGCCCAGGCCGGTTGGCTCCTGCCCGATGACGCCGCCCGCCTCGTCTCGGAGGCCGAGCGAAGCGCCGTGCTCAAGTGAATCGCGCGCTCACAGCCTGACGCCCTCGCCTGGTCCCGGTAAGTCCTCGCGTGTGCGGGTTCTCTGCTGTCGGTCCGCTCAGGCGCTGGGCGCGGAGGCGGAACCAACAGCGAGGGCGGGAGCGAGAAACGCCGCCTCGGCGTAGGCGATTGCGCGCTCGATCGATTCCTCGATCGCGTTCCCGTTGCACTCTCCGTCCGACATGATGGCCAGGCGCGCGTCGTCCCAGTGCGTCATGTGCTCGATGCCGAAGGTGAAGTGCAATCGCCAGCAGATCTCAGCATGGCTGAGATGGGGCAGGGCTCGCTCCAGAAGACGGACCACGCGCTTCAGGGCGAACACGCTGGAGTCCGCCTCTTCCTTCATCTCTGGGAGCGGGCTGACCAGAGCGCGCGCCAGGAATTGCATGGTGACCTGGCGGCCGGCGGCTGGCGGCCGCAGTCGGGCCACCGGCGCGAAGATGGCGTAGAGGACCTTCCTCAGTTCAGGCGTCTCCTGGGCTTCCGCTTCGGCGAACAGCGCGTCACGGATCTCGCCGAGCTCGGCGAGCCGCGTCTGCAGCACGGTCCGCAGCAGCTGCGCCTTTGATCCGAAGTGGTGATAGATCACCGATATCGAGACATCCGCTGCCTTGGCGATGTCTCGGACGGACACCGACTCCGGGCCGCGTTCCGCACAGAGCCGCTCGGCCGTTTCCAGGATTGTGGTCGCCGAGGCGCCGATCTCGCGGCTTTCCGGATGCGGCGTCGTTGAAGCCGTCAATGATCCCGATCCCCTAGTCCAGCTGGCGTGCTCCCCCACTCACACATGGCGGCGCTCCCTGGTCGCTGCAAAGCGTCCCACCCCCCGGAGATGTCAAGCTTGTCCGGGCCAGCACGGCCGTGCGGATCTCTAGAACGAACGTTCGTTCTTGATCTAGAACGAACGTTCGATATATGGCTCTCTCACTGACGCCGCGCCGGTCACGAGCGCAGGAAAATTGGGGGAAACGATGAAGATCACGGTGAACCGGGGCGCAGCCGCCCTGTTTGGATCGACGAGTCTTGGCCGGTCGTTGGCGCCCTGTCGGCCCGCGATATTGGCGGTGCTCGCCGGCGCGGCGCTCTGGCCCGCGGCGGCCCTGGCAGAAACGCCTCCTGCCGGCAACACGGTTCCTGAAGTGGTGGTGACGGCTCAGAAGCGGTCAGAGAACCTGCAGAAGACGTCGATCACGGCGGCGGTGCTCGGGCAGACCGAGCTGGACGCCAAGCACGTCAACAACCTCCAGGCGCTTCAGCAGGTGGTTGCGTCGTTGTCCGTGGGCGAGGAGGGCATCACCAACAGCGTCAATATCCGCGGCATTGGCCTGAACGTCGTGTCCCCCGCCGTCGTGATGGGCGTGGCGGTGTATCGGGATGGCCTGTTCCAGCCGCCAATCCTGTCGAGCGAGCCGCTCTTCGACATGGCGGGCGTCGAAGTCCTGCGCGGCCCGCAGGGGACATTCGTGGGGTCGAGCTCCACCGGCGGCGCGATCTTCTACCGCTCGCAGGACCCGCAGTTCAGCGGTTTCGGCGGCAACGTCCGGGTGGGCTATGCCAACTACAACGACATCTCAACGACGGGCTCCGTCAATCTGCCGATCTCGAGCACCCTGGCCGCGCGGGTGGCCGTCAACTACGAAAGCCGGGATTCCTTCTTCAGACAGACAGGCGATGTTTCGAACCTGCACGGGACCGGCGACGCGTTCGTCCATCCGGGAGACCTGGATCAGCGGAACATCCGCCTGGGCCTGAAGTGGGAGCCGAACGAGAGCCTGACGGTGCTGGCCAAGGTAGCCTTCAACAAGAACAATACCGGCGGTCTTGCCCATGTGATGGCGACCAACAACCCGTACTATGATGGTCGGCCGCTGAGCTACGATCTCACCTACAACGTGTCGAACACGACATACAATGAAGATGGCAAGCGGGAGTCGCTCCAGATCGACTACAAGCTGAAGAACGGGATCACGTTCCGCTCGATCAGCGGCTACAGCGACGCGCACGTGAACTACCTGGAGGACGGCGATTCCAGCTCTTCGCCGGGATCCCTGGTCTTGCCGCCGGCCACGAGCGTGTTCAGCAACCACGTGCACGAGTGGGTCGCGAGCCAGGAGGTCAATGTCCTGTCGCCGTCAGGCGGCCGCTTCGACTGGGTGGTGGGGGCGTTCTATTTCTACGATTGGGCCTTGGCCAACGTTTCGGTCGACAACCCCTTTCCCCCCGGCGTCCTGGTGGATGCGCCGGCGGTCAAGGAGGCGATCGCCGGCTTTGGCCAGGCCGGCTACTACATCCTTCCAAGCCTGCAGCTACAGGCCGGCGTCCGCTACACCCGGTCCAACGCCCACAATACCGGTACGACCACGCTCACGGGCCTCGCGCCATTCCCGATTGTCCTGGACCAGACGGCGAAGGAGTCCGACGATGGCTGGACCGGCAAGGTAAGCCTGAACTGGACGATCACTCCCGACCAGTACGCCTATGCCTTTGCGGCCAAGGGATACAAGGCGGGCGGGATCAACGGCCCGACGTCCCCGAACTTCGCGCCGGAGACGGTCTACGACTACGAAATCGGGCTGAAGTCGAACTGGTTTGGGTCCCATCTGCGGACCCAGATCAACGGCTTCTACATGAACTACAGCAACCTCCAACTGACGAGCTACATCCCTCCCGTCGGCGCCTCGGGAGGCGCGGTCGGCGTCACGAACGCCGGCAACTCCACCATCTGGGGCTTCGAAGGGCAGGCGCAGGCGAGGTTCGACCGCCTCCAGTTCGACGGCAGTGTCTCGTACGTGAACTCCAAGCTCGGCAGGACGATCTACATCAACAACAATCTGTTGCCGGGTGGCGGAAACACGCCGCTGGGCCCGCAGTGCGCTGCCGGGACGCCGAGCAACCCGCCGCTCTGCTTCGACTATGGACCGTTCACCCAGGACCTGTCCGGACGGCCGAACCCCTACTCGCCGAAGTGGACTGTGAACGCCGGCGTCCAATACAGCTTCGACGTGGGCGGTGGCGACACACTCACGCCGCGCGTCGACTATTCCTACATCGGTGGCCAGTATCAGACTGTGCAAGGCGCCTCGGCTGATTTCATTCCGGCCCACGCCCTGGTGAACGTCTCCCTGACCTTTGCCGCCGGGCCGTGGCAGGTCCAAGGCTATGCGACCAACCTTGCCAACAAGATCTATATCGTAGGCGAAGACCTTGGGCCGGCGTACTTCCTCGGGCGGCCGCGTCAGTTTGGCGTCTCAGTGGCCCGTTCGTTCTAGACCCGACAGGGGAGCAGACGTCTTGAAGTTCAGATTCGTTCTTTGCGGTGCGGGCGCGCTGGTCGGCGCGGCGCTCGCGCCCGCGGCGGTCCCCGCCCAGACTTCGGCTCCGTCGGGCGCTCCGGCGGCCGGCGCCTGCGAGCGGCTCGCCGGCCTCGCCCTGCCGGACGCCAGGATCACCCTGGCCGAGCGGCGAGACCCCGGCGCGTTCGCCGTTCCTGGGGGCGGGGCGCCGTTCGGGCCGAGCACCCTGAATCTGCCGGGATTCTGCCGCTTGGCGGCTACGCTCACGCCGAGCCCGGATTCCGACATCAAGATGGAACTGTGGCTGCCCGCCAACTGGAACGGCAAGTTCATGATGGTGGGGAACGGCGCCTGGAGCGGCTCGATCTCCTACTCCGCCATGGCCGAGCCCCTGAGCCGCGGCTATGCGGTGGCGTCCACCGACACCGGGCACGAGGGAGGGCGCGGGACCTTCGCCTTCGGCCACCCAGAGAAGCTGGTCGATTTCGCCTGGCGCGCGGTCCACGAAACCACGGTCAAGGGCAAGGTGCTGACCGCCGCCTTCTACGGAGCGGGGCCTCGCTTCTCCTACTGGGACGGCTGCTCCTCGGGCGGCAAGCAGGGCCTGAAGGAGCTCCAGAATTTCCCCGCTGACTATGATGGCGTGATCGCCGGGGCGCCAGCCAACAACTGGATGCGCCTGCAGATCCAGTCCCTGTCCGCCAACATCGCAAACGTCCCAACAGGCCGCCCGCCGATCCTCGGCCCGCCGCAGATCGCACTGCTCCACCGGGCGGCGCTGAAGCAGTGCGACGCGCTCGACGGCCTGACGGATGGGGAGATCGCCGATCCGCGCGCCTGCCCCTTCAAGGCATCGAGCATCATCTGCAAGACCGGCCAGGACGCCTCGACCTGCCTCACGGCTGAGCAAGCCACGGTGGCCGACCGGCTCTATGCGCCCGTTCGCGATCCCAAGACCCACGCGCTGATCTATCCCGGGATGACGCCCGGCAGCGAGGAGCAGTGGCCGATCGTGATCCTGGCTCCCTGGTCGGTCGGGACCGACACCTTCTCGCTGGCGCACAACGACCCGAAGTGGGTCCCGCATGCCTTGGACCCGTCGGCTGATCTTGCGGCGGCGGAGAAATGGGACGTGGGGATTGCGGCGACCAGCCCGGACCTCGCCGCATTCGAGGCGCGCGGTGGCAAGCTGATCCAGTATCACGGCTGGGCCGACGCCCTGATCCCGCCGGAGAACAGCATCAACTACTATGAGAGCGTCGTCGCCCGCCAAGGCGGTGTCGCGCAGACTCAGGACTTCTATCGGCTGTTCATGATCCCTGCCATGGGCCACTGCGCCGGAGCGTACGGCGTGGACTGGATCACGGCCCTGGAGCAGTGGGTCGAGGGCGGAAAGGCGCCCGACGGGCTTCCCGCAAAACGCCTGCCGCCGATGGCGTTCGGCCCCCCGCCTCCGGGACCGCCTCCCAGTCCCGCTGATCTCGGCGAGCGCCCGATCTGCGCCTATCCCGCCGTCGCTGTGTATGGGGGCAAGGGATCGGGGAAGAGCCCCGGCGATTTCAGCTGCCGCCGTGGCGGCCGCGGGACGCGGGCGGGCGATTCGCCCTAGCGCGCCGCGCGAAGTCTCGTGCCGGCCTCTCGGTCATGCCAGGTCTTGGAAGCGCCGGCCGTCACGGGCCAGCTGTTCGAGCAGGGCGGCGGGCCGCAAGTCCGTCCGACCCCGGGCTGCGTGCGCCCGCAGTGCGTCGAGGACCGTGTCGAGGCCCAGGCTGTCGGCCCACCACATCGGGCCGCCTCGCCAACGCGGCCAGCCGTAGCCGTTCAGCCAGACCACATCGATGTCGGACGCTCGAAGCGCCTTGCCCTCTTCGAGGATCTTCGCGCCCTCGTTGACCATCGGATAGAGGCAGCGCTCGAGGATGTCCTGGTCCGAGACGGGCCGGCGCTCGACCCCGGCCTGACGGGAAAAGTCGACGATCACCTGCTCGGTGACCGCGGACGGCGCGGCCTGGCGGTTCTCATCGTAGTCGTAGAAGCCCGCTCCGGACTTCTGCCCGAGCCGGCCCAGCTCACATAGGGCGCCGCGGACGTCGCTCGCGCCCCCGGCGTTCGGACTCCAGCCGATGTCCAGGCCCGCCAGGTCGCGCATGGCGAAGGGGCCCATGGCCATGCCGAAGTCGGTGAGGACCTTGTCGACCTGCCAGGGCATGGCGCCCTCAAGGATGAGCGCATTGGCCTCCCGGCTTCGTTGGGCCAGCATGCGATTGCCGACGAAGCCGTGACAGACGCCGACCAGGACGGCGACCTTGTTGATCCGGCGGGCGAGCTGCATCGCGGTGGCCACCGCTTGCAGCGAGGTTTTCTCGCCGCGCACCACTTCCAGCAGGCGCATGACGTTGGCAGGTGAGAAGAAGTGGAGGCCCAGGAAGCGCTCAGGCCGTTCGACGGATCGAGCGATCTCGTCGATGTCGAGATAGGACGTATTGGACGCCAGAAGAGCGTCCGGGCGGACCACCCGGGTCAGGCGGCCGAACACCTCCCTCTTCACGTCGATGTCTTCGAACACCGCCTCGACGACCACATCCGCATCGGTGAGGGCGGCGATGTCGAGGCGGCCGTCTAGCAGCGACATGCGCCCATCAAGCTCCTCAGGCTTGAGACGCCCGCTCTTCACGCTGCGCTCGTAGTTCCGGCGAACGACGGCGAGCCCGCGATCGAGAGCCGCGGGGTCCGTATCGAGGATCGTCACCGGGATCCCGGCATTGGCGAAGGCCATGGCGATGCCGCCGCCCATCGTGCCCGCGCCGACTACGCCGACCTTCCGGATCGGCAGGGTCGGCGTGTCATCAGAAATTTGCGGGACTTTCCAGGCCAGCTGCTCGGCCGAGGAGGCGTAGAGGAGCGCCTTCGACTGTTCGCCCTCGATGGGATCGTTCAAACGCTGCCCTCTCCGTCCCTTCGGGCGCCGAAGCGCGGGGCGCGCTTGTCCAGGAATGCGGTCACCCCCTCACGATAGTCCTCGCCGAAGCCGAGACGGCGCTGGATCGTCCGCTCGAGATCGAGCTGGGCGGTGAAATCGTTGTCCCAGCTGGCCTGAAGAGCCCGCTTTGTTTCGGCCAGAGCGGCGCGCGGCTGGCGGCACAGACGGGCTGCGACGCCGAGGACGATCCCGTCGAGCGCTGCATCGTCCACGCACCGCCAGATCAAGCCCCAGGCCGCGGCCGTCTCTGCGTCGATCGGCTCGGCGAGCAGCGCCAGGCCCATCGCCCGCACCGGGCCCACGAGCCGTGGCAGCGACCAGCTGGAGCCCCCGTCCAGCCCTAGCCCCACGCGCGTGAATGCGAAGGAGAACGTGGCCGACCGCGCCGCAAACACGAGGTCGGCGGCCAGGGCGAGGCTCGCGCCAGCGCCCGCGGCTACGCCGTTCACCGCAGCGATGACGGGGATCGGCAAGGCCCGCAGCCGGGTCACCAGCGGATTGAGGTCCAGGTCCAGGCGCTCGCCGATGTCGATGGGCGGCTCGCCGGGCCGCGGGACGCGCTCGTTCAGGTCCTGGCCGGCGCAGAAGGCGCGCCCGGCGCCGGTGATCACGACGCAGCGACATGTGGCGCTGGCTTCGATGTCGTCCAGGGCGCGGCGGAGGTCTTCGTGGAGCTCGGCGGTAAAGGCGTTAAGCCGGTCGGGGCGATTGAGCGTCACGCGCGCGACATGGTCGTCGCTCAGCGAAAAATGGATCGGACTGGCGTTCATTGCTTCGTCGTCAGCGGATGGTTCTGAACGAAGCGGCTGATCGCCGCCAGCACGGCTTCGACCTGGTCGCGATGGGGGGAGTGGCCGCATCTCGGCAAGACAAGGCTCTCGGTCATGTCGGGGCGGCCAACGTGCAGGGCGATCGAGTCCAGCTGGGCGCGCGTGCCGTATTCGTCATCCTCGCCCTGGACCATCAGGACGGGGCATCTGACCCTAGGAACACTGGCCTCGATGTTCCAGGCCAGGAAGCGCGGGTCCAGCCAGATGTCGTTCCAGCGCCAGAAGACCTGATCGACGTCGCGGTGATAGCGGGAGAGCTTGCGCCGCAGGTCCGGCGCCCCGAACAGATGCTTGGTCCCGGCGATGCTTTCCACCGTCAGGGGTTCGACGAACACGTGCGGCGCTTCGAGGATCAGGCCGGACACGTGCTCGGGGTGCGCACCGGCGTAGATGAGCGCGATCGAACCGCCGTCGCTGTGCCCGACGAGGATCGGGCTCCGTATTCCCACCTCTTGCAGCACCCGAGGCAGGATCGTCAGCGCCTCACGGTGCATGTAATCCATGTCGTACCGGGCGGGGCCAGGATCCGACATTCCATGGCCCTGGCGCGAATAGGCGAAGACACGCAGTCCGGTCCGCAACGCGAGTTGGTCGGGGAAGTCCTTCCACATGGCCAGGGAGCCCAGGCCCTCGTGCAGAAGCACGATGTCCGGCAGCGCGTCGTGCGCTTCGCCGGTCCAGCGGCACTCCAACCCAACGCCGTCGACCGAGATGGAGCCCCCGGGGCTCATGCGACGGCCGAGCCGGGTCGGGGTTCCATCGGCTCGCGCTCGCGGAGCAGATGACGGCGGATCTTGCCCGTCGCTGTCTTCGGCAACTGGTCGACGAACTCGATCAGCCGCGGGTATTTGTGGGGCGCCAGCCTGGCCTTGGTGAACGCCTTGAGGTCCTGGGCGAGCGTCGCATCACCGGTGACGCCATCCTTGGTGACCACGAAGGCCTTGGTCTTGACCAGGCCGGCCTCGTCCGTGACCCCGATGACCGCCGCTTCCAGCACAGCCGCATGACCGAGCAGGGCGTTCTCCACCTCGCCCGGCGAGACCCAGATGCCGCTCACCTTGAGCATGTCGTCAGAGCGCCCGCAGTGCGCCAGCGAGCCGTCTTCGGCGATGAGGAACTTGTCGCCCGTCTTCATCCAGCCGTCGAAGAAGGTCGCCGCGGTCTTCTCGGGCTGGTTCCAGTAGCCGGGAGTCATGGTGGGGCCACGAACGTACAGCTCGCCGATCTCGCCGGCGCCGACCTCCCGACCGTCCTCGCCCACCAGCCTGACATCGTAACCTGGGACCGGCTGGCCGGTCGAGCCGTAGCGGACCTCGCCCGGACGGTTGGATACGAAGATGTGCAGCATCTCGGTGGAGCCGATCCCGTCGATGATGTCCGAGCCCGTGCGCTCGCTCCAGGCGTGGCCAATCTCCTTGGGGAGCGCCTCGCCGGCGGAGAGGCAAAGCCGGACCGTGCGGTCCTGCGGCGGCGGGATGTGGGGCGAAGCCAGCATCGCGCTGAACAGCGTCGGCGCCCCGCAGAAGATGGTGACCCTGTGCTGGATCAGGAGGCGACCCACCACTTCGGGCGTGACGCGGCCGGGATGCAGGATCGTCGTGGCGCCGACGGACATCGGAAAGGTGAGCGCGTTGCCCAGGCCATAGGCGAAGAAGAGCTTGGCGGCCGAATAGACCACGTCGCTCTCGCGAAGGCCCAGGACGCCGCCTGCGAAGAGCTCGGCCGTGATCATCGGACTGGCGTGCCTGTGGGGCGCGCCCTTGGGACGCCCGGTCGAGCCGGAGGAGTAGAGCCAGAAGGCGATGTCGTCAGCCTGGCTCGGGTGCGGCGCGGGCGACCGCTCCGCCCGGGCCATGAGCTCCGAGAGGCTTTGACCGGGCCCTCCGTCCGGAGCGCCCGAGATGATCAGCTCTCCGCGCCAGCCCGCCAGCTGGATGGCTCCGCGAACGGCGGGCAAAAGCGCATCGGAAACGAACGCAGCGCTCGCGCCGCTGTCGGTCAGGACATAGGCGTAGTCCTCGGGCGGCAGCAGGGTGTTGAGCGCGATCGGCGTCAGGCCGACCTTGATCGCGCCAAGGAAGGTGACGACGAAGTCGATCCCGTCGAGCAGGCAGACGGCGACGCGGCGGCCGGGCTCGAGTCCGAGGGCGAGCAGGCCGCCCGCGACACGGTCGGCGATCCCCGCCACCTGGCGATAGGTGTAGGCGCCCTGGGCGTCGATGAAGGCGATCTTGTCCGCCCGGCGAGCGAGGTTGCGCTCGAGCAGGTCGACCGCGGCATTGTACGGTCCCGTCAACGGCGTTTCGAAGGCGCCCATCATCCTCCCCGATCCCTTGCGCTCTTGCGACGCATCAGGGGGTGCTGAATTTCCGTCATGACGATATGCAATAAAGTGCCGATATGAACTATATTGCATCTCCGGCGGGCGCAAGAGGTAGCGTCCCCGTGGAACTCAAGGCATCTTCGCGGCCATGGCCAATCGCTCGTCCTCCGTCCAAGCCAAGATCGAACCCGACGTTGCCGACGAAGCGTATCTGGCTGCGCTCGGCGAGCGGGTCAGGGAGATGCGCGCGCGTCGGGGCATGACCCGCAAGATCCTTGCGCGGGACTCAGGCGTTTCCGAGCGTTATCTCGGCCAGCTCGAGGCAGGGCGCGGGAACATCTCCATCCTCCTGCTTCGGCAACTGGCGGCCGCGTTGGACACGCCCCTCGAGCGGCTGATCCGCGATGGCTCCGAGCCGCCGCTGGAGCTGACACATTCCACGGAACTCCTGCGCCGCCTGCCCGCCGCTGAACTCGGGGCGGCCCATCGCATGCTGCTCGAGCAGTTCGGCGGGGTGACGCCGGAGAGCCGCCGCAACCGCGTGGCGCTGATCGGCCTTCGGGGGGCTGGAAAGTCCACACTGGGAGCCATGCTGGCGGATCGCCTGGCCTGTCCGTTCATCGAGCTCGACAAGGAAATAGAGGCCGCGGCAGGGGCGCCGCTGAATGCGATCTTCGATCTCTATGGGCAGCCTGCCTTCCGCCGCCTCGAGCGCCGGTGTCTGGAGCGGATCATCGAGCAGCAACCGCGCGCGGTCATCGCGACCGGCGGCGGCATCGTCTCCGATCCCGCCACCTTCGAGCGCCTGTTGGCCGGTTGTTACACGGTCTGGATCAAGGCCGCGCCGGCTGAACACATGCAGCGCGTCATCGCCCAGGGCGACATGCGGCCCATGGCAGACAGCCGCGAGGCCATGGCGGACCTCCAGCGCATCCTGAAGACGCGCGAGGCCCTGTACCGCAAGGCCGACGTCCAAGTGGAGACGACCGGCAGGTCGCCTGGGGAGAGCCTCGCGCTCCTGCTGTCAGCGTTGCCATGATTGCATCATGAATTATAATGCTTGTTGCCGCCGTGGTGTGCATTATAATGCGCAACATGGCGGAGCAGGGCATTGTCACCTTCGACCGGGAGCGGGGGGGCTACAGGCATTGGCGCGTGGATGTGCAGGGCAGGGTGGCCACCCTGATCATGGACGTCGACGAGGAGGCCGGCCTGGTTCCCGGCTACAAGCTCAAGCTCAATTCCTACGACCTCGGTGTCGACATCGAGCTCTACGACGCCTTGCAGCGGATCCGTTTCGAGCATCCCCATGTGGGCTGTGTGGTCCTGACCAGCGGCAAGGACAGGATGTTCTGCGCCGGCGCCAACATCTACATGCTCGGAACCTCGTCGCACGCCTGGAAGGTGAACTTCTGCAAATTCACCAACGAGACCCGCAACGGGTTCGAGGACTCCAGTCGTCATGAGGGCCTGAAGTTCCTGGCGGCGCTCAACGGGACATGCGCCGGCGGCGGCTACGAGGTCGCCCTGGCCTGCGACGAGATCCTGATGGTCGACGACCGCTCGACGGTGGTCAGCCTTCCCGAGGCGCCGCTGCTGGGCGTGCTGCCCGGCACCGGCGGCCTGACCCGCGTGGTGGACAAGCGAAAGGTCCGCAGGGACCTTGCCGACTTGTTCTGCACCAGCGCCGATGGGGTGCGGGCTGATCGGGCCAAGCAATGGGGCCTGATCGACGATGCGGCGACTCCGAACCGGTTCCCCGACTTGGTGAAGGCTCGCGCCGAGGCGCTTGCGGAGATCTCTGAGCGGCCGGCCGATGCGGAGGGCATCGAGCTGAGCCAGTTGGAGCGGACGATCGACGAAGGCGGCCTTCACTACAGGCATGTGGATGCGGTCTATGACCGCGAGGGTCGGATGGTCACGATCACCGTCCGGGCGCCGCAGGGCGCGGCGCCCGCGACCCCCGACGCGATCCAGGCTGCAGGCGATCGATGGTGGCCGCTGGCGCTTGCCCGCGAACTCGACGATTGCATCCTGATGCTGCGCACCAACGAGGCCGGTCTCGGTCTTTGGGTGTTCAAGACGGAGGGCGATCCGAAGGCTGTGCTCGCGGCGGGCGAGGCGCTGACAAGGCATCGGGATCATTGGCTGGTCAGGGAGACCATCGGCTACCTACGGCGCACCTTCGCGCGGATCGACGTGAGTTCCCGAAGCCTCTATGCGGTCATCGACCAGGGCTCCTGTTTCGCCGGCCTGCTGCTGGAACTCGCCCTGGCCGCTGACCGGACCTACATGCTGTCGCTGCTGGACGGCGGGGACGGCGCGCCCGCCATCGCGCTAGACGAGACCAACTTTGGCATGCTGCCGATGGTCAATGGCGAAAGCCGCCTGGCGACCCGCTTCTATGGCGACCCGCCATCGGTCGAGCGCGCCCGCAGCCTCGTCGGCAAGCCGCTGGCGGCCGACGTGGCTCTGGCCAATGGCCTGATCACGGTCGCGCCGGACGATCTCGACTGGGATGACGAGATCCGATTGGCGCTCGAAGAGCGGGCCGGCCTGTCGCCTGACGCACTGATCGGCCTGGAGGCCAATCTCCGGTTCCCAGGACCCGAGACGCTGGCGACCAAGATCTTCGGCCGACTATCGGCCTGGCAGAACTGGATCTTCTACCGGCCGAACGCCACTGGAGAGAAGGGAGCGCTCAAGCTCTTCGGGAGCGGCTCCAAGCCTCAATTCGACTGGGAGCGCGTCTGAGCATGGCGATCGACTACCAGGAGAAGATCCCCAACAACGTGGACCTCGGCTCGAACCGCACCTTGCAGCGCGCCCTCGAGCACTGGCAGCCGGCGTTCCTCGATTGGTGGCGCGATCTCGGGCCGGTCGAATTCCAAGGTTCCGACGTGTACCTGCGCACGGCCATTTCGGTGGACGCCAAGGGCTGGGCCTCGTTCGGTCATGTGAAGATGCCGGAGTACCGCTGGGGCATCTTTCTGGCCGATCCCGACCCTGATCGGACCATCGGGTTCGGGGACGAGTTCGGCCGGCCGGTGTGGCAGCAGGTGCCAGGCGATCACCGCTCCACCCTCAGAAGGCTGATCGTGACTCAGGGCGACACCGAACCGGCGTCGGTTGAGCAGCAACGCCTGCTCGGGCTGACCGCGCCATCGCTCTACGACCTGCGCGGGCTGTTCCAGGTGAACGTCGAGGAAGGCCGGCACCTGTGGGCGATGGTCTATCTCCTGCACGCCTACTTCGGACGGGACGGGCGCGAAGAGGCCGAGGAACTGCTGGTCCGTCGTTCCGGCGATGGGGACAAGCCGCGCATCCTGGGCACCTTCAACGAGCCGATCTCCGACTGGCTCAGCTTCTTCATGTTCACCTTCTTCACGGATCGCGACGGCAAGTACCAGCTGAAGTCCCTGGCCGAATCCGCCTTCGATCCGCTGGCGCGGACCTGCCGGTTCATGCTGACCGAGGAATCCCACCACATGTTCATCGGGCACACCGGCCTGGCCCGTGTGATCCGGCGCACCCTGGAGGTCATGTCAGACCTCCGCACGGAGGATCCTGAGGCTGTCCGGCGGGCGGGCGCCATCGATCTGCCCACGATACAGCGGTACGTGAACTTCTGGTTCTCCTCGGCGCTGGACCTTTTCGGGTCGGAGAGCTCCTCGAACGCGGCGCTCTATTTCGCCAGCGGCCTGAAGGGGCGGCCAGACGAGGCGCAGTACGGCGACCATCTCGCCCTGAATGAGCGGCTGGCTCTGGAAATCCCCGGGCCGCAAGGCGGAGTCGTCGTCGATGAAATCCCCCTGCGCAACGGGATGAATGAAGTGACGCGCTCGGCCTATGCCAAGGAGTGCGCGCTGTTCATGGAGCGTTGGAACGTCATGGTCGCCCAGGCTGGGGTCGATTTCCGTTTCCGCCTTCCCAGCACCCGGTTCCGCCGTGGCATCGGCGCCTGGGCAGGCGAGCCGACGGACACGGACGGGCGGCGCATCAGCCGGGAACAGTTCGACCGGCGCCAGGGCGAATGGCTTCCATCCGAGGCCGACCGGAGCTTCGTCCATAGCCTCATGCGCCCGGTCACCGAACCCGGGAAGATGGCCGCCTGGATTGCCCCGCCCGAGCGGGGGATCAACGGCCAGGCGCTCGATTTCGAGTATGTCCGCAGGGCCTGACCAGCGCCTGATGGTTCGACCTCGGCGTCTTCTGGCTCCGTCGGAAGGGCAAAGGCGCGTGCAAGCCAAGCCAGTTGACTCCGTCTGTTCCGTCCCTTCCGATCCGAGCGGAGGACCCCATCATGGCGACCAACGACATGCCTGCGCTGGTGGAGACCGGTTGGCTCGCCGACCATCTTGCGGACGGTGACATCCGCGTCTTCGATTGCATGGTGAAGCTGGAGCAGGGACCGCAGGGCGTGACGCTGACCAGCGGTCGCGAGGACTGGGCGCGGGCTCACATCCTGGGATCCGGCTTTCTGGACTTGCTTGCCGATCTCTCGGACCGGAGCAGCCGGTTCAACGCCATGCTGCCGCCGGCGGAACAGTTCGCCGAGGCGCTGGGACGCGCAGGCGTGGGACCCGGGACGCGCGTCGTGCTTTACGATCGCGGCGGGAACATGTGGGCTGCGCGGATCTGGTGGATGCTGCGCTGCTTCGGCTTCGACGCCGCGGCCGTGCTGGATGGGGGATGGGGTAAGTGGACAGCCGAGCACCGTCAGGTCTCGGATGCGCCCCCGACCTACCCTCCCGCCCGGTTCGAGGCCCGTCCGCGGCCGGGGCTCATGGCCGACAAGGCGGAGGTGCTCGCCGCCCTCGGCGCGGACGATGTGGTGCTGGTGAACGCCCTGGCCCCGGCGATCCATTCGGGCGAGGCGGCGCCCTACGGCCGGGCCGGGCGAATCCCCGGCAGCGTCAACGTGCCTGCCATGAGCCTCGTCGATCCGGCCACCGGCGCGTATCGGCCGCCGCAGGCCCTGCGCGAGGCCTTCGAAGCCGCGGGCGCCCTCGGCGGCAAGCGGGTCATCGCCTATTGCGGCGGCGGCATCGCCGCCAGCAGCGACGCCCTGGCCCTGACCCTGCTCGGCGTCGAGGACGTGGCGGTCTACGACGGCTCGCTGTCAGAGTGGATCGCCGATCCCGCTTGCCCCCTGGAGACCGACGCCGGCCGCGCCTGAGACCAAGCGCCGCACAGGCGGGTCGCCGGCGCCACAACCGTGGATTAACCGGCCTGCGCTATGAACAGGCGCATGGCCGACGGCGAGCACAGCGAAAATCCGGCTGATCGGCGCACCGCGCCGCGCCAGCCGACGATCCTGCGGGGCAAGGTCTTCCCCGGCGCTGTGGATTGCGTGGTCGCGGACATGAGCGAGCGCGGCGCCTGCGTGACCTTCGAGGATGAGCCTGTCGACGGCGAGCGCCTCATGCTGGTGATGTGGTCGACAGGGCTCGCTTTCGATGGCGAAGTCCGCTGGAGGCGGGGCCGCAAGGTGGGACTTCGGTTCGTCTCGCGCGTCGACTTCCGCAGCCGTACGCCCGCCGCCTTCCACGAAGCCCGCGCCCTCTGGCGCAAGAGCCGGCCGAAGGTCCGCAAGCGCTACCGGTCGGCCCGGTCCCCCATGCTGGGCGCCCCGTCCGCCTGAATCTTGACGGCCGATCGGGAGCGCCGCTAGGCTCGACGGCGCTTGGACCTCACCGAACGAACAGCAGCCTTGAAGGCCATCCTGGACGCCAAGCCGGGCGCAGTGGGCGAGCCCATGTCCTTGCCCAAGACCTCGCCCCCCAGCGTCCTGCTCTACAAGGTCAAGGGCAGGATGTTCGCCATCCTGTCCATCCGGCGCCTGGAGAACGTGATCCTGAAGTGCGACCCGCACCTGGCCGAGGTCCTGCGCGAGCAGTACGCCGGCGTCGGCCATCGCTCCCACCTGGACCGACGTTTCTGGATCAGCGTGGACCTGGACTCCGACGTGCCGGCCGACGAGATCGACCGCTTGGCCGCGCACTCCTATGACCTTGTCTGCGCCGGCCTCACCCGCAAACAGAAGGCCGAGCTTGCGGCGCTGGCTGGCGACTGAGGTGCAGCCCTAAGGGGCTCAGCCGGCCACGAACCCCAGCCCTTTGTGCTCCGCGACGCAGCGGTCGACCTTGGTGATGTTGGGGCTCATGGGCCCGCGGGGCCGGGCGCCGGTGGTGCAGACGATGTGTTCGCCGGTCTGCGGGTTGTGCATGGGGTAGGCGAACTCAGGCTCGGCGCAGGCGGTCACGGCAAAGGCGGTGATGGCCAGCAAGGCCCGGATCGGCGTCAGGATCATGGTGTCCGCCCCTTCGGAGTCTCCATACCGGGTCGTGGCCCGAGGTCCCAGCAGTTCCGTCCAGGCCCGGTTCGCTGCATGCTGCCGAACGGAGCCACGGGGAGTAGGGCGATGATCGGATCGAGGGGTCTGATTGCGGCGATAACGGCGGTCCTGGCGCTCGCCGCTGGCTCGGCGCGCGCAGGCGCCATCGACGGCTTCGTCTACCAGTCGCGCGCGGTCACCGACCGGGTGCACGTGATCTATCGTCCGGTGGCGACCAATCCGCCGTTCGAGGGCAACGTCACGGTGATCGAGCAGTCCCGCGGCCTGGTGGTCGTGGACGCGGGCGGGACTCCGCTGTCGGGCCAACGCGTGGTCCGGCTGGTGCGGATGGTCAGCCGCAAGCCGGTGCGGTTCCTGATCTACACCCACTACCATGGCGACCATAACCTCGGCGCGGGGGCGTTCCTGAAGGCGTGGCCCGGGGTGCAGGTCATCTCTACCGAGGCCACGCGGCGGACATGACCGGCAAGCCCATGGCGTACATCGAGCACTATTCGCTGGCCTACGCCGACACGCTCAAATCACTGCAGCCGATCCTCGACGATCCCAAGGCGCCGCCGGCGCTGAAGGCGGGCGTCAGCCATTTCGAGGACAGCGGCCCCAGCATCATCGCCGCCTACAGGGGCATGACAGCCTATCCCGCCTCGATCACCTTCACTGACCGGCTCACGCTGCAGGACGAGGTCGCGCCTGTGGAGGTCATGTACCTGGGCCTGGCCAACACCGACGGCGACGCGGTGGTCTGGGTGCCCCGCCAGCGGGTGGTCGCTTCGGGCGACGTGGTGACCGCGCCCATCCCCTACGCGGCGTCCAGCTTCCCGGCGACCTGGATCGGCGCGATCAGGCGCATCGAGGCGCTCGACTACGCCTATCTGGTGCCGGGGCACGGCGAGGTGCTCACCGATCACGCCTACCCGGACAAGGTGATCGCAGCGCTGCAGTCGGTGCGCGACCAGGTGGGTCCACTGGCCGCACAGGGGCTCAGCCTCGAAGAGACCCGCAAGCGCGTCCAGCTCGACGAGATCAAGCGCGCCTTCACCGGCGGCGACGCCTGGCTGGGCTTCCTCATGGACAATGTTTTCCTGGGGGCCCTGGTGGGCAACGCCTACGCCGAGGCCAAGGGCCTGCCGATCGTCCAGGGCGCTTGAGCGGCGGCCGTCAGTTGGGCGTCACTTGCGCCTTCTGCATGGTGAAGGCGAACGGGTCGGCCGTGTACTTCACCAGCGCGCCTTCGACCGAGATCTGTGATCCCTGCGCCGGAGGCGGAGCGGCTGGATCGGCGAGGATCACATGCAGGTCCACACGTCCCGCCTGGCGGTTCTCGTCGGTGATCGCCCCCTCGATGGAGCCGCGGTTGGCCGACAGGACCTTGATCGGCAGCTTCATGCGGCCGGCGCCGGCCTCCTGCTTGGCCATGATCGCGGCCCAGACCTTGTCGGCCGCTTCACGGTTGGCTGCAGAGGCGTCGCGGAATGAGAGCACATATTCCCAGTCGGGAAGGGTCAGCTCACCGGGGTCGTTGTCGTGCACAGCCTGCACCGCGGTCTCGGCCGGCGTCGGCTCCCGCGTAACGGTGAAGCCCGTCGGGGGCGAGGTTTCGCTGGCGGCCTCGATCAGGATCTCCGCCCAGCCCTCGTCGCTCCCGTGCCAGCGGCGATAGCTCTCCTGCGCCAGGGACAGGATCGTGGCCTGGGTGGTGGTCGCGTTGGCCTGGCCCGCGAGGTTGTAGGCCCGGGCGGCCCACCAGAACCCTTCCGGGTCCAGCGGCTTGGCCCGGAGGTTGACCATGGCGAACTGGTAGTCGGTCTGGACGTCGCTGGGATCGGCCCGCACCGCCTTCAGGTAATAGTATCGCGCGATAGCGTAGTCGGCGTTCACCAGCCGGTCGAAGCCCAGCGCGCCGTAGAGCACCGCCGACAGCTTGTTGCGCATGAAGGTCGCGTCGTCGGGCGTCGTGCCGGACGGAGCAACCCAGGCGTCCAGGGCGGTAAGGCCACGATTGGCGTCATCGGCGGCCTGCTTGGCCATGGCCATGCGCGCCGGGCCCTCCTTCAGGGTCTGCGCCTTCGTCCGCTCGATGAAGACCACCAGGGCGAGCGCCTGCGCGTCCTTGGGATCAGCTTCCAGCACGCGGCGCGCACTCGGCTCGAGCTGCGCCGTGTCGTTCAGCTGCTGATAGGCCGCCATCGCCTGCTGCAAGGCCTTCAGCTTCCTGGAGCTCGCGGGGTACTGTTGGGCGAAGGCGGTGAGCGCCGACGCCTTCGCAGCCGGATCGGCGAGCCCCTCCGCCGCGTCGTACGACGCCGCTTCGGTCGGATCGACGAGCGTCGGCTTGCCGGTGACGACCGGTCCGTCCTGCTGCGCCAGGGTCATGACGGGCCAGCTCACG
>FTHA01000733.1_pt1 | contig 20681 bp, 24 predicted proteins | sample 1640771 | NCBI WGS metagenome assembly FTHA01 (sample SAMEA3914789, study PRJEB12502) | metagenome | biome: forest; material: soil | place: Canada | collected 2011-07-03 | depth 0.3 m | reverse complement strand
CCCTACCCCCTCTTCTCCTTCTCCCTCCCCCTCAAGGGGGGAGGGAGAAGGAGAAGAGGGGGTAGGGAGCCGCTCGAAGCGTCACATCTCGAACTGGACCTCGTCGATCTGGATGATGGGCATCTGCTTGGTGAAGAGCGGGACCTCGTCCAAGAGCTCCTGGGTGCGGGTGGCCATGGCCTTTTCATAGGCCTCCCAGTCGGCGATCCAGATGCTGATCACGGCGATGTAGGTGGCTTGCGTTCCAGGTCCGCCGCCGGTCGAGCCCTTGCGCACTTCGATCTTGTGCAGCGCCGGGCCGAGGATGTCTTTGATCAGGGGCGCGTGGCGCTTCTTGTAGAACTCGTGATCGAAGGCCTCATTGTCCTTCGCGGGGTAGAGCACCGTGATGCACCGCATGGCCGCCGTCTCCTCAGGGTCTGACTGCTTAACGCGTTAAAGCTCCCTATTGACCCGGTCAATCGCAAGCCGATCCGACAGCCCTCGGCTTCACCGGGCCCCGCTCAGCTCGCGGGTCAGCTCAGGTGGGGAGCCGGAGGGGTTGGCCTGTGCTGGAGGCGGCGGAGCCGGGCGGTCCCTCATCGTAACCTTGCCCTTCCAGGGCACCGTGTCCCGGCTGACCCAGGCGTTCACGTACAAGGTCTTGAACAACCACTTGCCGTCCCGCTTCACGCAGAGGTCGTCGCGGGTGCCGATGCCGAAGACGAAGTTCGTGCCGTAGTCGACATTGAACTGCATGATCTGGAAGAAGCTCTTGACCCGCGCCCCCGCCTCGCCCTCCGGCGTAGTCTCCGGGGTCATGAGCTGGTGGTTGAACAGGTGTTGGCGGCCAAACCACCAGTGCTGGCGGTCGTACCAGAGCTCTTCCAGGTTCTTCACGATCGCGGCGTGACCCTGGACCCGTCCCTGCCACAGATGGTCGAAATAGGCGTCGTCGGCGAAGCACTGCACGACCAGGTCGGGGTCAGCCAGGTCGATCGCCCAGGAGTACCTGGCGAACAGCTCCATGATATCGAGCCGGTCCTCGACAGAGAGCTTGGCGGGGGTCTGGGTCATCTGGATTCCTGTCTCCGGCCACGGATCAGGCCACGAGTTCCATGTCGTAGAGGCCGCTCTCCAGGGCCTGGGCGGGCGCCCAGGTGCCGTGGAAGGTCGAGCGCACACGCGTGGGCAGCTTGATCAGCGCCACAGGCCCAGCCTCGATGTTGGTCGCGTCGAGGATCGCCAGGTCGCTGCGGTTCTCGGCGACGCGGCTGACCAGCACCAGCAGCCAGCCGTCGCCTTCGGGCGCGTCAGACGAACGCGGCACGAACTGCGGCTCCTGCACGGCCGAATTGGGACCTGGCGCCCAGACGTCGACCTTGCCCGTCTGGTGGTCCAGCCTGCCGATCGCGCTGGTTCCGTCCGCGCCGCGATAGCAGATCATGAAGCCGTAGCGGTAGGGCCGGCCCTGGTAGCGGTCGTCGGTGCGCGGCATCTCGCATGGCCCCGGCGTCAGCACCGTCTGGGTGAACTCGCCGGAGTTGGAGTCCAGGTCCATGGTCAGCCGGGTCAGGATCGGTGGAACCGTGGCGGTGGTCTCCCCCTTGGGCGTCGGGAAGAAGGCGAAGCAGTTGCCTTGATAGAGACAGAGGTCGAGGTGCACCTTGGAGCCCTCGGTCACCGCGTTCATCATGTGACCCGCGGTGGTGTTGGGCCCGCGGAACCAGCGGATGTCCCCGGCCGTCCCGTCGCGGGGAACCACCGCGACGATGGTCTCCTTGTCCGGATGGTACTGGTAGAACGGCCCGCCCTTCTTCAGCACCTCAAGGTCGGTGATCAGCGGGAAGAACGGGAAGATCGCGTGGGTCTCGGTCACCGCGAAGTCGTGCACGCAGGCCGGCCACGGGGCGTTGAACCAGATCTCGTTCCTGATCTTGCCGTCGCCGCCGATGACGTAGAACGCCACATCCGTCGTGGCGTCGCCCTTGGCCTGGTAGGAGAAGGTCAGGAGCTCGTTGGTGATCCAGTCCACCTTCGGATGGGCGGTCATGGAACAGGCGCTCACCGCCCCATCGTAGTCGTACTTGCTGATCGTCTGCAGGGTGTCAGGATCGATCTCGTAGGGGAGATCGTCTTCCTTGAGCGCCAGGAGCTTGCCGGCATGCCAGATGGCGTTGGTGTTGCCGGTGCCCATGTGGGCCCCCTCGACCGAGGGATCGTTGGTGTAGCGGTTGCGGTAGCGGCCGAACAGCGACCGGCGCGCCTTGGCCTGCAGCTCGAAGCGCTCGGTGTGCACCCAGCGGCTGCGGTAATCCACGTGCCCGTCCTCGAAGCGGAACATGTGGACCATGCCTTCGCCGTCGATGAACACGTCGTCGCCGGTCATCGGCGGATACTGCCGGTCGGGACCGCAGCGGTAGAGCGTGCCCTTCAGCCCTTTGGGAACCTCTCCATGGATGATCTCGAGATCCTGCGCGTCGGTTTCGCTGCGCAGCGGAGCGCCCCAGCCCTGGTAGAGCGGGATGTCCGGAAACCTCACAACCTCGACCATCGGCGTCCTCCCTGGCCGGCTCCGCCGCCCTTGACCCATCCTCATCTTACCTCGATGAGAAATCAATGACCCGGACGGTGTGTCGATGATCAGGCCCTGGATCTTCGAGTTCTTCCCCACCTACGGCATGGCGGAGGAGGAGGCCTTCGCCTGGCACATGGACCTCTGGCCGCGCGTCGAGGCCATCGGCTTCGAGGGGATCTTCTTCAGCGAGCACCACTTCGGGCCAGGGCGGCTGACCCCCTCTCCCAACCTGCTGATCGCCGCTGTCGCCGCCCGCACGACCACGCTGCGGCTCGGCGCCATGGGGATGGTGCTGCCGCTGTACGAGCCCTGGCGCGTGGCCGAGGAGATCGGGATGCTGGACCAGATCTCGAACGGCCGGCTCGAGATGGGCTTCTCCAGCGGCGCCGGACCGATGGAACCGGTCGCGGTCGGCATCCCCCAGGACGAGATCCGGCCGCGGTTCCTGGAGGCCCTGGAGGTGGTCGAGCGCGCCCTCGCCTCCCGCTCGTTCAGCCACAAGGGGCGCTATTACGCCTATGAGGTGCTGAAGATCGTGCCCCGCCCACGCCAGCAGCCGGCGCCCCGGGGCTGGATGACCTGCGTCAGCGCCGGCACGGCCGCCCTCGCCGGCGCGCACGGCTACAACGCCTGCACCGGCTTTCTGCCCAACACCGACGCCAAGGCGCTGTTCGAACGCCACGCCGCCGCCGCGGACGAGGCCGGCAAGCCCTCAGGCCCTGACCGCTGCGCCCTGCGACGCCAGATCCTGGTCGGGGAGACGGACGCTTCGGCCAAGGCCGCCGGAGAGGAAGCCACGAACCGGCTGCTGGCGATGTTCGGCGCCGCCCGCCCGGCCGGCGGGGATGGCGGTCACACGCCCTCGGCCGCGCCCGACGCCCCGCCCCGGCCGCGGGGGCTGTTCTTCGGCCCGGACGAGACGATCACCGGCTCGCCCGCCAGCGTGGCCGAGCAGATCATCGAACAGTGCCGCGCCACGGGGGCCGGCCACATGCTGGGCTACCCCTTCATCTCCGCGAACCGCGACGACGTCGGCCGCTCCTATGAGCTGTGGCGGCAGGTTATCCCTGCCCTGCGGAAGGCCTGACGATCGAGAAAACGGCGGATCACGCCGCGGTGAAGAAGCCCTCCGGCCGATCGTGGCCGGTGAGCTCCTTGAAGTCGCTGGGCGGGCCGGGGTAGCGGGCGACGCGGATGCGCCAGATCTTGCCCTCCTTCAGGGTGTAGAAGATGAAGCTGACGATCTCGACCTTCTGGCCGACCTTGAAGCTGAGCCCGTTCTTCTCGTAGTCGCGGAACGGCTCGAAGAAGGACGGCATTGACACGGCGCAGGTGTCGCCCTCGAGCAGGAACTGCGCCATCTCCACGTACTCCCGGCAGTACTGGTGAAACTCGGCGTAGAAGTCGGCGATCTTCTGTGGCGTGTCGAGCGTCAGGGAGCCGACCTTGTAGATCACGTCCGGCGCATAATAGGCGATCTGCTGCTCGTAACGCTTGCCGTTGAAGTGATCGAGATAGTCCTGCAGATCCTGCCGCGACCTGATCCTTGCATCCATTTCCTGTTCCTCCGGATATTTTGTTGATTTGGGTCTTCAGCCGGTGAAGGCGTCGAATTCGTCCTTGAACTCGGGCCGCCAGCGCGAAAGCGCCGGACGGTTCAGGATCAGGTCGTCGGCGCCCCACTGCATGCGCCGCTCGTCAATCGCCCGGGTGACCATGTTGTCCGGGCACAGGATGTAGAAGTCGCCGCGGCCCATGGACTCGATCATGAATTGGGCCACCTGGTCGGCGCTCCAGGCGCCCGGAGGCTTTTCACTGTCGGGGCGCTGGCCGCCCATGCCGGTGAAGGTGAAGCCGGGGACCAGCAGGTGCGCGCTGATCTGCGGCGCCTCGGTGCTCAAGGCATAGCTGAGCTGCTCGGTCAGCGCCTTCACGCCGGACTTGGCGACATTGTAGGCCGTCCCGCCGGGCGGATTGGTGATCCCCTGCTTGGACCCGGTGTTGACGATGGCTGCCGGCGCGCCCTGGCCGATCATCGCCTCGGTGAAGGCGTGCACGCCGTTGAAGACACCGAGCAGGTTGACCTCGATCACCCGGCGCCAGCGCTCGACGTCCTCCCAGGGCTTGCCGCGCCCGGGCGCGATGGCGGCGTTGTTCATCAGCACGCCCACATCGCCGAAGGCCTCGAAAGCGGTGTCCTTCAGGTGCAGCATGGCTTCGAGCCGGCTGACATCGGTGGGAACGGCGCAGACGCTGCTGGCGCCGCCCTTGGCGATGGCCGTGACCTCGCCGACCGCGTGGGTGAGGGCTTCGCCCGGCAGGTCGGCCAGCACGACCTTCAGGCCAAGCTCGGCGAAGCGCTTGGCCGCTGCAAGTCCGATACCGCTGGCGGCGCCGGTGATCACGGCGACGCGTCCGGGTGAGATGGCCGGGTGGTTGGGCATGGCGTCGTCTCCTCGGCTCATCGATCCAGGCCAGTCGCCCCGGACAGCCAGCGCGCCGCCTGTTCGGGAGAGCGCTTGTCCTGGTCACGGTCGACCATCAGGTTGGCCTCGCGCATCCTATCAACCGCAATGGCCCCGACCATGGGCTGGAGCGCGCGCCTCAGGCCGTCGTCATGCGCCCGCCTTGGGGAAACCAGCAGCACGGCGTCATAGGCGGGAATGGCGCGCCGGGGATCGGAGAGGACGACCAGATGGTCGGCCGCGATCCTGCCGTCGGACGAGAACGCCGAGATCACGTCCGCCTCACCGCTTTCCAGGGCCCGGTACATGAAGGTGGGATTGAAGGACTTCTGGGCCTTGAAGTTCAAGCCATAGGCCGACCGGATCGCGGTCCATTCGGGCCGACTGAGGAACTCCAGGTCGCCGCCCAGGGTCAGGCGCGGCGCCTGGGCTGCGAGGTCGGTGATGCTGGAAACGCCCAGCGCGCGGGCCTGACCGGCCTTCATGGCCAGGGCGTAGGCGTTCTCGAAGCCCACCGGGCCCAGCACCTCGACGCCGTAGCGCTGGCGCATGTAGCGGGCCAGCTCGGCCAGCATGACCTCGCGCGGCGGGGAATCCTTGCGGCCCATGACGTTGGTCCAGAGCGTGCCGGAGTAGTCGACGTAGACGTCGATGTCGGAGCTGGCGAGGGCCCGGAACACCACCGCCGATCCCAGACCGTCCTTGCGCTGGACGCTTGCGCCGGCGCGTTCCAGCCGCTGCTGCATCAGCGAGGCCAGGATGAACTGCTCGGAGAAGTTCTTGGCGCCGATCACGTAGGTCTTGGGCCCGGCCTGCACCAGCGGCGCCAGCGCCGCGAGTGTCCCCACCAGCAGGGCGGCGAGGCCCGCCAGGATGCGGCGCCGGTCGCGCCGCGCCGCGCCGGTCTCGATCAGCCCCAGCAACTGGTCGACCAGCAGCGCCAGGACGGCGGCCGCCGCGCAGCCGAACAGCACGAACACCCAGTTCTCGGTCTGAAGGCCCGAGAAGATGTAGTTGCCGAGGCTGGTCTGGCCGACCGGCGTGGAGAGCGTGGCCGCCCCGATGGTCCAGACCGCAGCGGTGCGCACGCCGGCCATGACCACGGGCGCGGCCAGCGGCGCCTCGACGCGCCAGAGCCGCTGGGCCGGCGTCATCCCGACCCCGTCGGCGGCCTCCAGCACGGCAGGGTCGAGGCCGGTCAGGCCAGCCACGCCGTTCCGCAGGATCGGCAGCATGGAATAGAGGGTCAGCGCCAGCAGGGACGGCAGGAACCCCAGGGCGGGCAGGCCCAGGCCGAACAGCGCCTTGGACAGCGTCGAGAGCGCCAGCAACAGCGGATAGAACAGGGCCAGGAGGGCCAGGCCGGGGATGGTCTGGATCAGGCTCGCCACAGCCAGCACCGGCCAGCGGATGGAAGGGCGGCGGGCGGCCAGCACCGCCAGCGGCAGGCTCAGGATCACGCCCAGCGCCAGCGCGCTGGCGCTCAGCACGACGTGCTGGCCGAGATAGTCCGGCAGCAGCTTCAGGGCGGCGTCGATGCGGTCATCCACGGGCGGGATCGTCCATCAGCGCGCGCACGCGCTCGGCCTGGCGGCGTGGCATGTCCATCAGCGCCGCCACGTCCGGATCGGCCGCGCCCGCCAGCAAGGCGCGCGGGCTGTCGTCGGCGAGCACGCGGCCGGCCTTCATCACCACGATGCGGTCAGCCAGCAGCACCGCTTCCTGCACGTCGTGGGTGACCATCACGGTGGTGAGCCCGAGGCGCTCGTGCAGGTCGCGATAGGCGCGGCCGAGGCCGTCGCGGGTCACGGGGTCAAGGGCGCCAAAGGGCTCGTCCATCAGCACGATCTTCGGGCGCGCAGCGATGGCGCGGGCGACGCCCACGCGCTGCTGCTGTCCGCCGGAAAGGGCGGCCGGCGCGCGGCCGGCCCAGTCCCTGGGCAGGCCGACCAGGTCGAGCAGCTCCGCGGTGCGGGCCTGGATCTCGGCATCGGGCCAGCCCAGCAGGTCGGGGGTGATGCCGATGTTCTCGCCGACACTGAGATGCGGAAACAGGCCGATGCCCTGGAACACATAGCCGATGCGCCGGCGCAGCTCGGGCGCGGAGAGGTCGCGGACCGAACGGCCCTCCACCCGCACCTCGCCGGCGTCGGGCTCCACCAGGCGGTTGATGGTCTTCAAGGTGGTGGTCTTGCCCGAGCCCGAGGAGCCGACAAGGCAGACGAACGCGCCTTCGGGGATGATCAGGCTCACCTCGGCGACGGCGACACTGCGGCCGCCGTCGAAGGACTTGCCGATCCGATCCAGCTCGATGATCGCCGCCCCCGCCACGCCCGCGCCTCAGGCGGGGGGCGTGGTGAGGTAGTGGACGCTGAACAGCCGGGCCTCGTCGAGGAACACCGCCGCCGGCTCGAACCCCGAGCGCCGCGCCAGGTCCTGGAATTCCTCGACGGAATATTTGTAGGAATGCTCGGTCTCGATGGCTTCGCCCGGCGCGAAGTCGAAATCGCGGCCGGCGATCCGTACGCGCTGGTCGGCGAGGCTGGCGATGTGGATCTCAACACGTCCGCGTTCGGGGCTGTAGCGGGCCTGGTGGGCGAAGGCATCGAGGTCGAAATCGGCGCCCAGCTCGGCGTTGGCGCGCGCCAGCAGGTTCAGGCTGAAGGCGGCGGTCACGCCCTTGGCGTCGTCGTAGGCCGCGTTCAGCACGTCCTCGTCCTTCTTCAGGTCGACCCCCACCAGCATGGCCGCGTCGGGCCCGAGGCGCCGCGCCCAGGACTTCAGGAACGAGAGCGCCTCCTCCGGCTCGAGGTTGCCGACGGTGGAGCCCGGGAAGAACGCCATCCGCCGTCCGGCGGCGGGCAACTCTGGCAGGGGAAAGGGCGCCGAATAGTCGGCGCAGACGGCCGCCACGTCGATCTGCGGATAGTCGGCCGCCAGGGCCTCGGCCGCGCGGCGCAGGTGTTCGCGCGAGATGTCGACGGGGACATAGGCCGCCGGCTCGGTCATGGCGTCCAGCAGGATGCGCACCTTGATGCTGGAGCCGGAGCCGAGCTCGATCAGCTGTGCCGCCGTGCCCAGACGCCGGGCGATGTCGCCGGCATGGGCGCGCAGGATCTTCGTCTCGGTGCGCGTGGGATAGTACTCGTCCAGCTCGCAGATCGCGTCGAACAGGGCCGAGCCGCGCTCGTCGTAGAGGAAGCGGCAGGGGATCGCCTTCTGGGGCCGCGACAGGCCCTCCAGCACCGCGTCGAGGAAGCTCTCCTCCTCCCCCGCGTGGTCGTGGAAGGCGACAAGGGGGCTCAGTCTGGAAGAGGTATCAAGCATCGTCGGCAAGCCTCACGCCTGAGAACGCCCAGCGCGCGGCGGGCGGGAAGAAGTTCCGATAGGTTGTCCGCACATGATCGGCGGGGGTTACGGCCGCCCCGCCGCGCAGGACCATCTGCCCCGACATGAACTTGCCGTTGTATTCGCCCACCGCCCCTTCCGGCGGTCGGTAGCGCGGATAGGCGACGTAGGGGCTCATGGTCCATTCCCAGACGTCGCCGATCATCTGCTGCAGGCCGGGTCCCGCTGCGGGCGCAGGGTGATAGAGGCCGCGGTCGGCGAGATTCCCCTGTAGCGGCAGGCTGCGCGCGGCTATCTCCCACTCCGCCTCGGTCGGCAGCCGGACCCCGGACCAGCGGGCGAAGGCGTCGGCCTCGTAGAAACTCAGGTGACAGACCGGTTCGGCGGGATCGAGCGGCCTCAATCCGGCGAGCGTGAAGATCAGGCGCCCCCCTTCGGCGTCCCGGGTCCAGTAGAGAGGTCCGTCCCAGCCATTGGCCTGGACCGCCGACCATCCATCGGAGAGCCACAGCTCGGCGCGGGCGTAGCCGCCATCCTCGATGAAGGCGAGATATTCGCCGCAGGTCGCCAGCCGGGAGGCGAGGCGGAACGGCTCGAGCCAGGCCTTGTGGCGCGGCCCCTCGTTGTCGAAGGCGAAGCCTGGCCCTTGGTGGCCGATCTCGACCAGGCCGCCATCGAAATCCAGCCACTCCAGGGTCGGGGCGCCGGGTCCGGCGGCGGCGATGGCTGCATGGTAGGCCGGCGCCAGCGGACTGACCGAGAACAGGTGCTTGATGTCCATCAGCATCAGCTCCTGGTGTTGCTGCTCATGGTGCAGTCCGAGATCCAGCAGGGGCGCGATCCGGGTCCAGTCTGCGGCGCTCGCCTGGGCGATCAGCCGGTCCATCGCCTCATCGACGTGGGCTCGGTAGGCGCGCACCGCCTCCACGGAGGGCCGGGTCAGCAGACCACGCTGGGGCCTGGGATGCCGCTCGCCGACCGCCTCGTAGTAGGAATTGAACAGGAAGCCGAAGCGCTCGTCGTAGGGCTGGTAGCCCTTGAGGCGCGACAGCAGGAACGTCTCGAAGAACCAGGTGATGTGCGCCAGATGCCATTTGGTGGGGCTGACGTCGGGCATGGACTGGACCTGCTGGTCCTCGGCGCTCAGGGGCGCTGCGAGCTTCAAGCTTTCGGCGCGGATGGCCGCGTAGCGCGCCTGCCAGGTCCGGCGGTCCTCAGAGATCTCTGGAGCGGGTCCGAGGATCGAGACGTCTGATGTCATGCAAGGCTCCCCGATCGCCCGAATTGGCGCCGGGCGGGGCCCGACGCAGCCACGGAAGGCTGACCCAAGGGTCAGAACGCAAGAGAGCGAAACAGGCTCCGGATCGGATCGTTCCAACGAACAAACCGCGAACAATTTCGCCTGTCGCGCGCACGTGAGTCAAGCCGCAATGCGACGGCGCCGCTCATCTGCATTCGGGGATGTAGGGGTGAGGAGAGCCGATTGCGACGCCACGATCGAATGAAGGTCGGGGTTGCATCCGACCGTGGCGCCGCGTTCGGCCTGGCGCAACGACTCCGCCAGGGTAAAGACTGACCGGCGCGTGGGCTCCAATTCCCGTACGCCAGCGAACTCCCCGGATCCGCGGGAGACGACCAACCTCGCCTCCTGGACCCAGGCCCAGAGTAGCCCCCTGAACCTTGGGCGCCCCGCCTTGCCGATCAACTCAGCAGCGGCGGACCGCGTTGAGTGATGATTAACCATGGAGCCGAGGACTCGTCAAGCATTCAGTGCAAACTATTTTAACTACATTTGAGACTATCTGGTATACGATCCGTATATGTTCTTCATATAAGAAAACTATATGAGACGAGACCTCGGAATTTCTGGAGATTCATATAAGTTTCGTATGCGTGGCGGATTATGTCACGGGAGCTATCAAGCCCTGACCAGGACGGGGTAAACTCCCCGTAGCTAAGTCACGGGATGTTCATCCTGTTGCTGCAAACCCGCGAATCGGGCGTCACGAACGGCCGCTAGAACGCTGTTCGGATGCCTCAGGAAACGTCTGGAGACGACTTGCAGATCCCCATCTCGGTGGAGGCGCACGAGACCGAGCGCTTCAAGACTGCGTTCTATCGGTTCCTGGAACTCAGGATGGTCCGCCTGCCGCACGATGGCGAGGCGCCCCAGATCCATGTCGTCGCCGGCGCGGCCTCGATCAGCGGCGCGGAAGGCGTGGGCGGCTTCGACCTCGCGCGGGAGTTCGCCACCTACTGGACGAACAACGCCCGCTCCTCGAGCCCGGGAAGAGACCCGATCACCCGCCAGCCGCGGGCCAGCTGGGCCGAAGGCGAGCGGATAGCCTGAGCGCCGTCGCGCATCGATCAGCCGCCGGGGGCCGCGACCGGCGCTTCGCCCCGAGCAGCAATAGTCCGACCGTCACGCTTGGAAATGTGCTATAGCGTACGTAGCGACTTGTGAACGCGCGCCAGAGCGCGCCCACCTACGGGCTTTCGCACCGCGAGCCCGGAGCCGCCGAGGACTTCGCTGTTGGCGACCGTCGCAATCCCGTCCGAAGCCGCCCTCACCCTGGCGCGCGCCCTGGTCGACACGTCCCACCTTCCGCTGCTGTTGTTCGACGGGGATCTGAGGGTGGTGGCCGCCAGCCGCTCGTTTGGAGACTCCTTCGCCATCAACCGGGACCAGATCGCGGGCCGCTCCCTATCCGAGCTCGGGCAGGGAGAGTGGGACATCCCGCAATTGCGGATGCTGTTGGAGAATACGCTCCTCGGCGGCGAAGAGATGGGCGACTACGAGACCGACCTCATCCGGCCGGGCGTCGATCCGCGGCGGCTGATCGTGAACGCCCAGAACATTGTCTACGACGAGCAGAACTCCCGGGTCGTACTTACGATCAACGACGTTACGGGCGCGCGCAACGTCGAGCACCGGAACGTGGCGCTGCTGCTGGAGAAGGACGACCTGCTGCGTGAACGCGCCGTCCTGCTGCAGGAGATGCAGCACCGCGTCGCCAACAGCCTGCAGATCATCGCCAGCGTCCTGCTGCTCAAGGCCCGCAAGGTGAAGTCGGAGGAAACCCGCATCCATCTGCAGGACGCCCATGACCGGGTCATGTCCGTCGCCGCAGTCCAGCAGCTGCTGCAGTTCAGCATCGGCGACGTGGAACTGGGGCCCTATCTGACCCGGCTGTGCGAGAGCCTTGGCTCCTCGATGATCCGGGGATCGCGCGCCCTGACGCTCCAGGTCCGCGCCGACGAGGCCACGGTCAGCTCGCACGAAGCCGTCAGCCTGGGGCTGATCGTGACCGAGCTCGTGATCAACGCCCTGAAGCATGCCTTCCCGCGCGGGCGCGGCGGCGCCATCCTGGTCGGATATCTCGTCGAGCCGCAAGGATGGACCCTGTCGGTGACCGACAACGGAGTCGGCAGGCCGCCGCCATCGCAGTCGGCAAACGTCGGCCTGGGCACCAGCGTGGTCAAGGCTCTCGCCCAGCAGCTGGGCGCCCGCGTGGTGATGACCGACGCGGCGCCCGGGACCAAGGTCGCCCTCGTCAACTCGAAGCCCCCCACCATCCAATAGGCGGGGACGACCCGGACCATGCGAGGCCCGGGCCGCGCCTCGCCGGACTATTCGGTCAGGCGATAGCGTCCGTAGCTGTCGGGACAGGCGCGCGCATACCGCGTCTCCTCGCCGCCGTTCCACCGCGCCGGCGCGATGACCAGGCGGCAGCCGTTGCTGCGATAGTGGCTGTAGTCGTACTGGCCGCTGCGCTGGCCGCGATAGTCGGACGACTCCCGATAAGGCCGGGTCTGGTTGTAGCTGTAGTAATAGCCGCCGCCGTCGCACCGCGCCGAGCTGCTGGCGATGCCGGCCCCCACGCCCCCGCCCGCCACGGCGCCGAGGACCGCGCCTTCAGTGTGCGAGCCGCGGCCGGCGACGTTGCTGCCGATCGCCGCTCCGGCCAGGGCGCCGATGATCCCGCCGGTCGCCGCCCGGTCGCTGGACCGATCGGCGCAGGGCGCTCGGCTTCGGTCATCTCGACTGCGGTAGCCGCTGCCTGAGCGCTGGCTGTCGTAGGCCGCCCGCTGCTGGTTATATTGCTGCAGCCTCTGCTGATAGTCGTCCTGCTGCTGTTGATACTGGTCATGGCTGGACGGCGAACCGTAGGGCTGGGCGGCCGCGAGCGTGGGAAGGGCGGCGATCGCCGCCGAGGCCGCGAGGGCCAGGGCGAGTGGGGTCTTGGTCATTGGCGTGCTCCTGAGGGCGCAAGCCTTCGCCGCCCGATCCGGACGGTGAAGCACTGCGCAAATTTGAATCTGCTGGCAGGGCCTGCGCGAAGAGCGCGAAGACTCGACGAGGCCGATCTAACGAAGCCAAACGCAAAGTCAGGCTGATCGTTCCGATAATCAAATAACAATTGGCGCCATTCCCAATCATCCTCGGGATAATATTCGGAATTATTTGCCATTCATAGTTCCCGCGGCGAGTGACGTGACCGCAATTGGCGCGGCCCACTTTCGATCTGGGCGTGACCTCATCGGATCCGCCAGCGCGGGCTCACCAAAATGCGAACTTGATCGGCGCCTTGGACCGCATCACGATTCGGGGGCCGGGCGAGGCGCCGGCTCGAGAGAGGCGGCGATGGCGGACTGGCTGGTCAAATCAGAACCCGAAACCTGGTCGTGGGACGCGCACCTCAAGGCGGGCGCCGACTCCTGGACGGGCGTGCGCAACCACCAGGCCAAGGCGCACCTGAAGGCGATGAAGCCCGGCGACCGGGTGTTCTTCTACCACTCCGGCGATGTCAGGGCGGTGGTGGGCGAGAGCGAAGTGGTGCGCGAGGCCTATCCCGATCCGACCGACCCCACCGGCGCGTTCGTGGCCGTGGACCTGAAGGCGGTCGCGCCGCTGAAGCGGCCGGTGAGCCTGACCGAGATCAAGGCCGGGCCGAAGCTCGCCGACATGGTCCTCGTGAAGAACTCGCGCCTCTCGGTACAGCCGGTGACGCCCGCGGAATGGACGATCATCAGCGCGTTGAGCGGCGGCAAGGGCTAGCTCCCCGCCTCCATGGATCGCGACCGGCTCACAGCCTTCACCGATGGCGTCATCGCCATCCTGATCACCATCATGGTGCTGGAGATGCGCCCGCCCCACGGCGCCTCGCTGCACGACCTGGCAGGCCTGACGCCGGTGTTCCTGAGCTACGTCCTCAGCTTCATCTATCTCGCCATCTACTGGAACAACCACCACCACTTCTTCCAGCTCGTCGACAGCGTGGACGGCTCCATCCTGTGGGCCAACATGCACCTGCTGTTCTGGCTCTCGATGGTGCCGTTCGCCACCGCCTGGATGGGGGAGAACCAGTTCGCGCCGATCCCGACCGCCCTCTACGGCGCGTCCCTGGTGATGGCCGGCCTCGCCTGGACGCTGATGCAGGCCGTGATCATCCGCAAGCAGGGGCCGGATTCGCCCCTTCGCCGCGCGCTCGGTCGCGACCTCAAGGGCAAGCTCTCGCCCTTCATCTACCTGGCCGGAATCGGCCTCGCGTTCGTGAACACCCTCCTGGCCGACCTGCTCTACCTGGCCGTCGCCCTGGCGTGGCTGATCCCCGACCGCCGCGTGGAAACCACCATCACCCGCGACGGCGCGCGCCGCGGCTGACGCCGGAATTCAAGCCAAGCTGCTGTCTTCAAAGAGGAAAAAATGGTGGACGCGGCTGGGATTGAACCAGCGACCCCCTCGATGTCAACGAGGTGCTCTCCCACTGAGCTACGCGTCCGCCTTGGGAGCCGTGCGTATAGTGTCGATCTCCACAATCGGCAAGGCGGTGGACGGGCTGCGGCGCGGCAGAAGGCCCCACCTTCCCAGGAGGGGGCGAGGAGATCAGGCCGCGACTTCCTTCATCGACACGGCCGGGTCCGCCAGCCTGGCGCGGTCGACGGGGCGTTGCTGGCCGATGAGCTGGCGGCCGGCCATGAACTCGGCGGGCGAATTGATCGCTTCGACGGCGAGGAGGCGGTCGCCCTTCAGGTGGAAGATGGCGAATTTGGCCGCCTTCGGGTCGCCGCGGATCACCAGGTCCTCGGCGTCGAACGGGACGCCGGCGATCTGGAGCTTGAGGTCGTACTGGTCCGACCAGAACCAGGGCACCTCCGGCGCCGGCGCAGGGCGGCCGAGGATGTCGGCCACCGCCTGCTTGGCCTGCTCCAGGGCGTTGGGGACGCTCTCCAGGCGGTGATGGCGGCCGTAGAGGGGCATGGGCCGCCAGGTGACGTCGCCGATGGCCCAGATGGCGCGATCGGAGGTCAGCGCCCGCTGGTCCACCACCACGCCGTTCTCGCACAGCAGGCCCGCGTCCGCCGCAAGCTGGCTGCACGCCATGGCGCCGACGCCGACCAGGATCACGTCGCACGCCAGCGTCTCGCCATCCGCGAGCCGCGCGCCCGAGACGTGGCCGTCGGGCGCATGCAGCACTTCGACGACCTGGGCGCCGGTGAGGATCTGCACGCCCTTGCCGCGATGATAGCCCTCGAAGAAGCTCGACAGCGCCTCGCAGGCCACCCGCGCCAGCACCCGCGGCGCCAGCTCGACGATGGTGGCGTCGGCGCCGAGCGCGCGGGCCGAGGCCGCGGTCTCCAGGCCGATGTAGCCGCCGCCGATGATGACGACCCGCTTGCCCGGCTCCAGCACCGCCTTCAACTGCTCGGCGTCGGCGACGCTGCGCAGCTCGTGCAGGTCGTGCGGGCCTGCGCCCGGGATCGGCAGCTTGCGGTTGGCCGAGCCGGTGGCCAGGATCAGGGCGTCGTAGGGGACCTCCCCTCCCCCTTTCAGCATCACGCGGCAGGTTTCGCGATCAATGGATTCGGCGCGGGTCCCGAGCCGCAGCGTGATGCCATGCTCGGCGTAGAACTCGTCCGGCTTGAGCTTCAGCGCCTCCGCGTCGGTCTGGTCCTTGAGATAGGCCTTGGACAACGGCGGACGTTGGTAGGGTGCGATCAGCTCCTCGCCGATCATGACGATGGAGCCCTCATAGCCCTGCTGGCGCAGCAGCGCTGCAGCGGTCCCCCCGGCGTGGCCGGCCCCGACGATGACGATGTGTTGCGGCGTTTCGCTCATCTGGCGTGCTGGCGCTCCATCCGCTCCGGCTCTTTCCGCCGGGATGAGCGGAAAACGAGTCAGAAGTCCAGGGCTTCGACCTCGTCACCTGGTCCGCCCGCCGGTTCGAAGGGGCGGCGGCGGATGAGGACGTCGGCCTGGGCGAGGACCCGCTGGGAGCCGGAATCCTGGTCGGAGAACGGCGAGAGGCCCTCGGAGAGCCGCGCGGCGCGATAGAAGGTCTCGCGGTCGCCGGTGGCCGGCAAGGCGGCGGCCAGGCGCTCGCGCCGCCAATGATGCGCCGATTGCGGCGACCCGCCGGCGAGGCCCGCCAGCAGCGGGGCCAGGAACAGGCGGCCCGTGACCATGGCCGAGGTGGGATTGCCGGGAAGGCCGAGGATCAGCTTGCCCAGCGCCCGGCCCAGCCAGACCGGCTTGCCCGGCTTGATCTCGACCTTGGAGAAGACCAGCTCGAGCCCCACGTCCTCGAACATCGCGCGGGCGAAGTCGCGGTCGCCCACCGAGGCGCCGCCGGTGACCACCACCACGTCGGCCAGCTCCAGGGCCTCCCGGGCCGCCTCCTTGAGCATGGCCAGGTCGTCGGTCAGGCGCAGGCGGCCGATGCACGCGCCGCCCCAGGCCTCCGTCAGGGCAGCGACCCCCAGGGAGACGCTTTCGGGGATGCCATAGCGCGAAAGATGCGCCTTGCCCGGCTCGAGCAGCTCGTCGCCGGTGCCCATCACCACCACCTTGGGGCAGCGGTAGACCTCGATCTCGGCCTGGTCGGCGGCGCCGGCGGCGACCATCGCCCGCGGGCCGAGCCGGGCGCCGGGCTCCAGCAGCACCGAGCCGGCGCGGAAATCCGATCCCTGGGCGCGGATGTGGGTTGGCCCAGACGGCGCCTCGGCCAGGATCACGTCGTCGCCCTCGCGGCGAACGTTCTCCTGGATCACCACGCGGTCAGCGCCGGCCGGCACGGGGGCGCCGGTGAAGATGCGTACGGCCTCGCCCTCGCCCACCGCGCCATCAAAGCCAGCGCCGGGGAAGGATTGGCCGGTTAGCCGGTAGCGGTCCGCGGCGCTGGTGCGTACGGCGTAGCCGTCCATGGCCGACACGGCGGCGCGCGGCGAATCGCCCCGAGCCAGGAGAGGCGCGGCCAGGAGGCGGCCCGCTGCGTCGGCGATCGGGATCAGTTCTGATCCAACGGGCCGGGCGAGCGACAGCGTCAGTCTGGCGGCCTCGTCGAAGTCGATCATGACGCCGCCCAGTCGCCGGTGCGGCCCCCTGACTTGGTCAGCACCCGCACGCCCTGGATGACCATGGTCCGGTCGATGGCCTTGAGCATGTCGAACAGGGTCAGGCAGGCGACGGAGACCGCGGTCAGGGCCTCCATCTCCACGCCGGTCTGGCCGACCGTGCGGATCTCGGCGTGCACGCGGAAGCCCGGCAGGGCCTCGTCCGGCTCGATGGTGACCGCCGCCTTGGCCAGCGGCAGCGGGTGGCAGAGCGGGATCAGCTCGGCGGTGCGCTTGGCGGCCATCACCCCGGCGATTTCGGAGGTCGAGATCACCGCGCCCTTGGGCGCGCGGCCCTCGCGCACGGCGGCCAGGGTCTGCGGCAGGCAGATCAGAGCCCCCTCGGCTGTGGCGGTGCGCGTGCTCTCGGCCTTGCCGGAGACGTCGACCATGCGGGCGCGGCCGGCCTCGTCGACGTGGGAGAGCTTGGTCACGCGCAGATGTTCCGCAGGCGCGGCACCTGGCCCGCGAGGGAGCAGGGGCGGTGGCGGCTATCCAGCTCGAGCGACAGCACCTTGTCCCAGCCGTCCTTGCAGGCCCCCGTGGACCCCGGCAGGCAGAACACGAAGGTGTCGCCCGCCTGGCCGGCGAAGGCCCGCGACTGCAGGGTCGCGACGCCGACGGTGCCCAGGCTGGCCTGGTGGAACACCACCGAGAAGCCGTCCATCTCACGCCGGAACAGCGGCTTGACCGCTTCGGGGGTCACGTCGCGCGGAGCGAAGCCGGTGCCGCCCGTGGTGATCACCACCTCGACCTCGGGATCCTCGACCCACTTGGTGATCTGCCGGCGGATATCCTCGACCTCGTCCTTGACCATGGCCTGGCCGGCGAAGGTGTGGCCGTGATCCTTGAGCCGCTGCACCAGCAGGGGTCCGGACTTGTCGGTGTCCTCGTCGCGGGTGTCCGAGATGGTCAGGACCGCGATCTTGAGGGGGTGGAAAGTCAGGGTCTCGTCGATCCCAGGCATTCAGTCGCTCCAGCGTGCTCTACGGGCGAGGTCGGTGTCGGTCGGCTCGATCCAGCGGGAGGCGCCCGCGCCCTCCTCCCGCTTCCAGAAGGCGGCCTCGGTCTTCAGACGGTCCATCAGATAGTCAGCGGCGGCGAAGGCCTCGCCGCGATGGCGCGAAGCGGTGGCCACGAAGACGATCGCCTCGCCGGGCGCGATCGCGCCGCAGCGGTGGATCACCAGCACGTCGGAAACATCGAAGCGCTCCGCGCCGGCGTTGGCGATGTCGAGGATCGATTGCTCGGTCATGCCGGGATAGTGGTCGAGATGCAGGGTGGTGACGGCCTCACCGCCGGAGGCGCGTCCCCGGGCGATCCCGGTGAAGCTGACCACGGCTCCATCCTCGGTGCGGCCGTGCATGAACGCCCCGAGCTCAGCGGCGGCGTCAAAGGCTTCGGACTGTAGGCGGGAGGTCACGGGCATGAGACCCCGCCTTTTCCTCCGCTCATCCCGGCGAAAGCCGGGACCCAGGTTTTTTGTTCATCCGCGCCGGCGGTCCAGGCACCGAAAAAAACGCCTGGGTCCCGGCTTTCGCCGGGACGAGCGGAGGGGGGGTGGCTGTTCATCACCTCACCCTCCCGAAAACAGGGAGAAGAACGCCACTTCCGCCCCGGGGCGCACAATCGCAGCCTCATCCACCACCTGACGGTCGATCGAGGCGCGGACGCCGGGTTTCAGCAGGATGTCGGCGCCGGACGTCGCTGCCAGCAGGCGGCGCAGCTCGGCGACGGTGCAGCCGCTGGCGGGGAGCTCGACCCGTCGCGTGCGCCCGACGTCGTCCGCGACCTTTCCAAAGAAGAGGACGTCGATGACGGCTACTGACGCTTCGACCGTCATGGCTGGGGTCAGCCGCCCGTGGTGGACATGGGGCGGGCGACGGCGGGGCGGGCGCCGCGGCGCTCGATCTTGAAGTCGTGGCCCTTGGGCTTGCGGGTCAGCGCCTCGCGGATGGCCATCTGCAGGGGGCCGTCGTCGCCCGGATGCTCGCGCATGGGCGCGCGAAGGTCGGCGCTGTCGTCCTGGCCCAGGCACATGAACAGGGTCCCGGTGCAGGTCAGGCGCACGCGGTTGCAGGATTCGCAGAAATTGTGGGTGAGCGGGGTGATGAAGCCCAGCCGGCCGCCGGTCTCCTCCACGCGGGAATAGCGGGCCGGGCCGGCGGTGGTGTCGGACAGCGGCGTCAGGGTCCAGAAGGACTCCAGCTCGCGGCGCACGTCGGACAACGGCAGGTACTGGTCCGTACGGTCTTCCTCGATCTCGCCCAGCGGCATGGTCTCGATCAGGGTGAGATCCAGGCCCGCGCCATGGGCCCACTGGATCATCCCCGGAATGGCTTCGGCGTTGTCGTGCTTGAGCGCCACCGTGTTGATCTTGACCTTCAGGCCCGCCGCCTTGGCGGCCTCGATCCCGCCCAGGACCTTGGTGAGGTCGCCGCCGCGGGTGATCCGGCGGAAAATCTCAGGATCCAGGCTGTCGAGCGACACATTCAGCCGCCGCACGCCAAGGCGCGCCAGCTCGCCGGCGAATTCCGTCAGCCGCGTGCCGTTGGTGGTGAGGGTCAGCTCCTTCAGCGCGCCCGACCGCAGGTGACGCGACAGGTCTTCCACCAGCTGCATGAAGCCACGCCGGACCAGCGGCTCGCCGCCGGTGAGCCGCAGCTTCCTGGTTCCCAGGGCCACGAAGGCCGAGCACAACCGGTCCAGTTCCTCGATGGTCAGGACCTCGGACTTGGGCAGGAAGGTCTGGCGCTCAGCCATGCAGTAGACGCAGCGCAGGTCGCAGCGGTCGGTCACCGACACGCGCAGATAGTCGACGGTCCGCCCGAACGGATCGACGAGCGGCGCCTTGGTAGGGGCCGGAAGGGTGGTCGGGTCGTCGTACGGCGTCATCAGCGGAAGGCTACACCTCAGCCTGTAAAGATGGGGTCAGATCCCGGCATACCAAGCGTATCCACCGTGGTCCTCCCAAAAACCGCCATTGCCTTTGCCGATATTGGCGTAACTGTCCACCGCCTCGATGCCCATGACGTACTTGGCCATCTTGTAGCCGAGCTGGCGTTCGAGCCGTAACCGCAACGGCGCGCCGTGGGCCACGGCCAACGGCTGGCCGTTCATCGCGTAGGCCAGGATGGTCTGGGGATGGGCTGCGTCGGTCAGGTCGATGGTCTCGTAGTAGAGCCCGTTGGGGCCCGGTCCGCCGAGGTTGTCGGCGCAGTGGAACACCAGATAGCGGGCCTGGGGCAGCAGTCCGGCGCTCTGGACCAGCAGGTGCAGGGGCGTGCCGGTCCACTGACCGATGGCGCTCCAGCCCTCGACGCAGTCGTGCCGGGTGATCTGGGTGCGGGCCGGCAGGGCCTTGAGCTCGTCCAGGGAGAGGCTGAGCGGGTGGCTGACCAGGCCGTAGACCTTGAGCCGCCAGTCGGCGAAGCCTCCGTCGCGCAGGCGCCTGTACTCGTCGCTTGCCGGATTGACGGAGCCATTGGCCTTGAAGATCGGCGAGAGATCGGCGGCGGTGAATTCCCGGGCCAGTTTCTGGTCGCCCATGATCAGTCGCTGGCTCTTCAGGTTCAGCCGCTCGGCGGTGGCCAGGACCCGGCGGAAGCTGGGGCTGCGGTTCAGCTGGTCGCAGCCGCTCAGCAACAGCCCTCCAGCGCCGGCCGCGCCGATCAGGGCCGTGCGGCGGGTGAGGATCGTGCTCATCGTTTGTCCTCCTCGGGCTCGACCACCCAGCGGCCAGTGATCATCGATCGGATCTCGTTGATCGGCCCGGCGGCCAGGATGGCGACCAGGTGGATGATCACGAAGCCGACGACCATCCAGGCGAAGATGAAGTGCAGGGTTCGGGCCGACTGCCGTCCGCCGAAGACGTCGAGCAGGAGCGGGACCGCAGTGTCCACCCCCGGCGACATGGT
>FTHA01001754.1_pt1 | contig 20755 bp, 12 predicted proteins | sample 1640771 | NCBI WGS metagenome assembly FTHA01 (sample SAMEA3914789, study PRJEB12502) | metagenome | biome: forest; material: soil | place: Canada | collected 2011-07-03 | depth 0.3 m | reverse complement strand
TCTACTCCCTGGCCCACCGGGGCACCCTGTGGCTGCTGACCGCCGTCCAGGCCCTGTGCTGCACGTGGCTGCTGCTGCTCCTCTGGCGCGCCATGGCGCCCGCGGCGCCGGCCTGGACCTATTACGCCATGATGGCCGCCCTGGCGGCGACGACCAGCCTGCCCTGGGTCGCCTCCTTCGCCATGCCCGACATCTTCGCGGCCGTGCTGATCATGGCCGCGACGCTGCTCTTGCTGTACCGCGACCGGCTTGAGCGCTGGGAGAAGGGCGGCGTGTGGCTCCTTCTGTTCGCGGCGGTGTTGTTCCACGGGTCGCATAGCGTGCTGATGCTGGTCCTGCTGGCCGTGGGCCTGGGACTTGGACGTCTGCTGAAGGCCGATCCGGAGTCCCTGCGGCGCTTCGCGGTCATGAGCTTCGCGGCCCTGGCGCTGGCGGCCCTCGCGAGCATGACCTATTCGGCGGCGATCCAGGCCAAGACAGGCGACGAGTTCCGTCGCCCGCCCTTCCTGCTGGCCCGGGTCCTGGCTGACGGGCCGGGCCGCAATTACCTGCGCGCGTCATGTCCGAAAGGCGCGGCCTGGGTGATCTGCCGTTTCCGCAACCTGCCGCTCGACACCGAGGATCACATCCTGTGGTCGGCCGAGCCGGAGTTCGGGGTGTTCAACCGGTCTAACTATGAGGACCGCGTGGCCATGGAGAAGCAGGAATTCGCCTTCGTCGTGGCGACCGTCGCCTACGATCCCCTGGGCGAGGCCGTCGCCGCGCTGAAGAACTGGGGCGTGGAGCTGTTCAGCGTCTGGGTGGATGATCCCCTGCGCCGGCCCATGGTGTTCCTGAAGCACGACTACTGGGGGCACACCAATCTGGTGGGGCTGATCCGCGGCGTGGGCGATTGCGGCAAGATGGGCGAGCTGTGCCAGCCGAAGGTCAGCGTCGAGGCCCTGGCGGTGGTCGAGGAGCCTGTCCTCGTCCTGTCACTTATCGCCCTTGCCGTCGCCTTTGTACGGCGCGGCGGCCTGCGCGCCTTTGCGCGCGACACGTTCCGCTGGGAAGAGCCCTCCGGCCGGGCGACAGCGGCGGCGCTGCTGATCGGGCTGGCCATCGTCCTCAACGCCGGCGTCTGCGGCGTGCTCGCGGGCCCCTTCCCGCGCTACCAGGCGCGCGTGGTCTGGCTGCTTCCGGCCGAGGCCGTGCTCCTGTCCCTGTCCCTGATCCCGGCCGAGGCATGGGCGCGACGCCGCACGCGCATGGGCGCGGACGCCCTGGATGCGCTCTGGGGCCGCCTGGGGCAGGGGATCGGTCCAGCCGCCGGCCTGCCGGGCCGGGCCTGGGCGTGGCTGCGCGCGCGCCTGCCCGAAAGCTGGCGGCCGGCCGCCGACCGATTCGCCGCCAAGGTCGATCCCGCCTTCCTGTGCTTCGCCATGGTGGGCGTCGCCGGATTCCTCACCGACACGGCGGTGCTCTACGTGATGACCCTGGGGCTCGGCCTCAATCCGTTCACCAGCCGCTTCGTGTCCTTCCCGGCCGCGGTGGCCGTGACCTGGGTGCTCAACCGCCGCTGGACCTTCAAGGACGCGGCTGCGGCCGGCACGGGCCTGAGGCAGGCGGCGGTGTATTTCGGCGTCCAGTGCGCCGGGTTCGCGGCCAATTTCCTGGTCTACAGCGCGGTGCTGATCTGTTTCGACGTGCCCCGGCCATGGCTGGTGATTCCCCTGGCTTTCGGGGCCGGGACCGGGCTGTGCCTCACCTTCGTGGGCTCCAAGCACCTGGCCTTCAAGGGCCGCCCCTTGTCGCCCGCCAAACCCATCGCCGACACCTCGGCGGTCTGACCGCACAGCAGAACGGCGCCGGCTCGCCTGAGCCGGCGCCGCAATTGTCGTCCTGTCGTGATCAGAATTTGACGGTGTAGCTGGCGCGAAGCGTGCGCGGCAGGCCCAGGTTCACGTAGACGTAGGGAAGGCTGCAATCGTAGTCGCCGTCGGTCGTATTGTCGGCGCAGCCCTTGCCCGGCCGGCCGTATTTCTCGTCGAACAGGTTCTGGATGCTGACGCTGAAGATCTGGTGGTGATCCATGTCGAGGAAATAACGCCCGGACAGGTCCACCACCGTGTAGCCGCCATAGGGAATGCTCGCGCCCGCGACGCGATCGGCCACAGCGCCGGTGTAGACGACGCTCAGGGTCGCTCCGAAGGGAATGTCGCCGGGGTGATAGTCGATCGACGACTTGAGCAGCGATTTGGGTACGCGCCGCTGTTGCACGCCGCTCGCGTCCTTTGAGCTGTTGTACGTGTAGTTTGCATTCCAGGTGAAGGCGTCCGAGAGCGCCGCGTCGATCTGCGCCTCGCCGCCCCTCACGCGCTCCGTGCCAGGGACATTGCCGAACACGTCCTGCTGGGTGACCGCGTCATAGGACGCGTAGTCGATCAGGTCGGTGATATTCCGCGCGAACCCGATGAGCTCCCAGTTCAGCGCGTGGGAGCCGACCATGAACCGGCCGCCGATCGAGGCGTTCACGCCGATGCTGTGCTCAGGCTTGATCTGGGCGTTGCCGCGCTCGTCCAGCGGATCGTTCGCAAACAACTCCTCGGCCGACGGCAGGCGGAAGTTGGTGCCGACCTCGCCGCGCACATACAGGCCCATCGGCAGGTCGTACTTGCCGCTGACGTTCCAGATCATCGTCGACTTGCCGACGTTCGGGGCGTTGTAGCGCACGCCGGCGGCCAGGTTGAGGTGGGGGATGAGGTCCGGCGTCAGGTGCAGTTGGGCGAATCCCGCTTGGGTCATCTCGTCCTGCTGGGCGATCACCAGGACCTCGTCGCGGCCGCCGTACTTCTGCAGGTCGTAGCCGAAATAGGCCTCGATGCCCGGCTTCAACGTCCACTTGCCGAGCGCGTTCAGCCCGTAATCGCGATAGCCCCAGAAGGCGTCCTGATAGAGCACATCTAACGTGCCTGGCGTGGTCAGGGAGTTATAGTAAGTGTCATAAGTGGTGTGCCAATTGTGATAATATCCCTTTATATAGGTCGAAAAATTGTCCGTTACATCGTAGTCGATCTTGACCGTTGCGAGATCTTCTTTCCTGGAATTTACATTCTTGGCCACCCGATATGGGGACGCATAGTCCAGGTCGCCGATAGTGTGCTGGTAGGTGGCTGAGGCCTGAAGCCGCTCACTGAAGCTGTACTGGAATTTGCCGCCCAGGGTGTAGTTGTCGTAGCCGCGGTTCCGGTCCGTGGCGCTGGGCTGGTAATCCTGGGGCCGGAAGGTGTGGTACCCCTTCGAGTAGTCCGCCGACCCGTAGACGACGAACTGGCTCTTGCCGAATCCATCCCGGAAATAGGCGTCCACGTGCTCGGAATTGTTGGTGTCGCCGGCGAGAGTCAGGCTGCCGTCCGGCGTGCTCGAGAACGGCTTGGTGACGATGTTGACCGCCCCGGCGAGGGCCTGGGTGCCGTAGAAGAGCGCCTCGCCGCCGCTGAGGACCTCGATGTGGTCGACCACGCCGCTGGGGATGGTGTCGAGTGGCGTCGTGCCGGCGTAAAGGCGATTGTTGATCCGGACGCTGTCGACCAGCCAGAGGACGTCCTGCGTCGCCGAGCCGTTCAGCGAGACGTCAACGTAGTCGAATGGTCCGTTCTTGGGCAGGATGAACAGGCCTGGCGACAGCGCCTGCAGCGACTGGGCGACGTCGACATAGCCGCCGTCGCGGATGGCGGCATTGCTGATCACGTCGACCTTGACCCCGGTCTTGGACAGCTGTTCCGGCAGGGTGGCCTCCAGCGTCCTGGCGGTCACCGTGACTTCCTGGACCGCCGTGGATTTGGCGGCCTTGGGCTTGGCGCCGTCAGTGGTCTGTTCGGCCTGGGCGACGCCTCCGGTCAGTGCGCCGGCGAGCGCCAGCGCCGATACAGTGCAGCACAACCCTCGACCGATAGGTCTCCGCGACCCGCGGGCCCGTGCATAGGTCATCTCGTTCCGTGCGTTCATTGACGCCCCCATTTTGATTGTCCCCTGTTCTGTGGCTGAGCCGACCGGCCGGCGCCGCTCGTTGCGTGGCTGTCACGCGCCCGCCACCATCGACCACATTATTATGTCTAGACAAGTGGTGGCGGGACCGATTTCACGTCGGCGACGCGGACGGTCAGCTGGTGCGCAACAATGCGGCGGCGCGTGCCTAGGGATGAATCACCGTCTTGGCAACGCGGCCCGTGCGCGCACCGGAGGATTGGACAGGCGATCGCAGGCGTGCCGACCGGTCTGAAACGCGCTACTCAAGGACTCTGGTCGCGCCAGGCGCAGAGGTTCAGTGAGCCATTCCGTCGAGAGGATCCAAAGGGTCGCCGGCCTCGGCGGGGGCGACACCCTGCATCAAAAGATCATGGGCGACATCGAAGGGCGGATTCGCAGCGGCGAGTGGCCGCCCGGCCACCGCATCCCGTTCGAGCACGAGCTGATGCAGGCCTACGGTTGTTCGCGGATGACCGTGAGCAAGGCGGTGGGGGCCCTTGCGGCCGCGGGGCTGATCACGCGCCGGCGCCGCACCGGATCGGTGGTGGCCCTGCCGCGGTTCCACTCCGCCGTCCTCAAGATCGCCGACATCGCCGCCGAGGTGGAGTCGCGCGGCGCGGCCTACAGCTTTGACCTTCTGGACCGCGTGGAACGCCCTGCCGGCGCCGCCCAGCCGGCCGAGCGCACCCTGGCGGCGAATGGCGTCTTGCTGGCCGTCCAGATGCTGCACCGGGCCAACGGCATTCCATTCGCCTACGAACGTCGCCTGATCAGCCTGGCTGCCGCTCCGGAGGCGGCCAGCATCGATTTCCAGGCGATCTCGCCCAGCGCCTGGCTGGTCGCCCATGTCCCCTGGACAGAGGCGGATCACCGTATCTCCGCCCGCGCCGCCACCGCCGAGGAGGCCGCGCGCCTGGGGCTGGACGTCGGCGCCGCCTGCCTGTCCCTGGAGCGATGGACCTGGCGCGCGGGCCAGCCCATCACCCACGTCACGCTGCTGTTCCCCGGCGAGAGCTACGACCTGACCGCCCGCTTCACGCCCGCGTCGGGCGGCGGCGCTCAGTAGACGTCGCGTCGATATCGTCCGGCCGCGATGAGGCCGTCCAGGACATCCGGGCCCAGGATATCTTCCAGGGCGGCGTGCACGGCGTCGCCCATCCCGTCGCGGCTGCCGCAGACCAGGATGGCGGCGCCGCGGGCCACCCAGTCCCGCACCCGGTCGGCGGCGCCCAAGAGGACGTGCTGGACGTAGTGTCGCTGCGGACCATCGCGCGAAAACGCCACGTCCACGGTCAAGAGCCCGGCGTCGACATAGCCCTGGAGTTCATCTCTGTAGAAGAACTCCTGCCGCTCGCTCCGTTCGCCGAACACCAGCCAGGATTGGCCGGCGCCGGCCCTCGCGCGGTGGCGCAGATGCACCCGCAGGCCGGCCATGCCGGTGCCGGCGCCGATCAGCACGACGGGCTGATGGTCGCCCGCCGGATGGAACGAGGGATTGGGCCGGATCCGGCCCGGGATCGAGGCCCCGATGGCGGCGTCTTGCGTCAGCCAGCCTGACGCCAGGCCCAGCGCGCCGTCGGGTCCGCGCATCTGGCGCACCAGCAGGTGCGCTCGGCCGTCATCCCCCAGGGAGGCGACCGAATATTCCCGATAGGCGCCGGCGCCATGCTCGGGCGCCAGCTGGACCACGTCCCCCGCGGTCCAGCTCGTCCCCGGCGGCGGCTCCAGTTCGATGTGGAAGGCCGGCGCGCCCAGCCCCTCGGGATTCAGGAAGGTCCGCGCGACCAGGCGCCAGGGCTCGAACGGGCCGCGCAGTTCGACGACAGCGGGGGTGCGGCCCGTCCAGCCGGTCAGCCGCGCGGACCAGGCCGCCAGCGTGTCGGCGCCCAGATCATCGACCTCCAGGACCGGCGCGACCGGACGGGCGCCGGCGCCGCGAAGCCAGGCGTCGACGGCGCGCCCGAAGCCGTTGAAATGCGTGTACTTGCGGTCGCCAAGCGCCAGCAATCCATACCGAAGTCCGGCGAGGTCCGCTTCGCGGCGCATGGCCTTGCGCTCGAACGCCATGGCGAGATCGGGCGGGTCGCCGTCGCCGGCGGTGGCGATCACGAAGACGGCGAAGCCAAAGCCCCGCAGGTCCTCATCGTCGAGACGTTCGAGGCGCTCCAGCCGCACCGCGTGGCCGGCCCCATCGAACAGGTCCGCGGCGGCGCGCGCCAGGCGTTCCGCCGTGCCGGTCTGGCTGGAATAGGCGACAAGGACCGGATCGCCCGGGTCGGGGCGCCAGGCCTCGTCCTCGAACGCCGGGCTCGCGGCGCCGGGCGGCGCCGGGAGGCGCCTACGCTCCAGGTCCCGCGCGATGCGGCGATAGCCGATCACCACGACGGTGACCGAGATGGCGAGGCCTGCCAGGGCCAGCGGCCAGATGACGAGATCCCACAGGGGGCGATGCTTCAGCAGGAACAGGAAGTCGAGGTCGTGCAGGCCCTGGAAGATCCAGCGGTACGCCCGCGCGGTGTCGTCCTGCCTGTCCAGCACGGCGCCGGTGTCGGGGTCCAGGTAGAACCATGTGTGCGCGGCGTCGTTGAATCCGACCCTGATCGCGGGCAGGGACTTTTTTTCGAAGGCCGAGTGCCAGTACTCGTCTTCCTGATCCAGTCGCTGGCTGAAGGTTATCCGGGCCTGCGGCATCAACGCCGCCGCGGCGCGGACCACGGCGACGCCGGAGAGCGGCGCGGAGGTCCCCGTTTCTGGCGCGATGGCGCGGGGCTTCAGGTCGGCGCCGATCGAGACGGCGACCGGTCGGCCCGCCATCCACAGGAACTGGACTTGCCTGGCGGCCGCGCCGGCGCCGCGCGCGAGCACGCCGGGGGCGGCGGGGAAGTCCGGCGAAGCATGCCCGGCATAGGCCTGCAACCCCTCACGGCTCGGTCCGTCCGCTTCCAGCCAGCCGTTGGGGTTCACCGAAAGCCACCCGGTCACGATCCAGATCAGCAGGAAGAGGCCGCCAAACAGGCCCAGGACGTGGTGCCATTTCATCCAGCCGCGGAACGGACTGACCGAGCCGTCGGCGTACCTGCGGCGCAGCCTGAGCCGCAACAACCCTTGCCAGACGCCGCTGACCGCCACCGCGATTCCCAGGCCCGCGGCGCACATAACCCACCAGCGCCAGGCGCCGGTGTCGTACCGGATGGCCGTGAAATAGAGCCAGTGGGGCACGGCCCCGAGATAGTTCCAGGCCCTTTCCCGGAAGGTTGACCGCAGGACCACCTCGCCGGTGCGGGCGGAAACGTAGAGTTCGCCGCCCTGGCCGTCATTCAGTGCGATCAGGTGGAACGGCCGCAGTGGCTCCCACTTGCCCTTCACGGTCCACTGGTCGACCCGGACGAGCCGCTTCCATGATGCGGGTGTCGCCGGCGCGAAGGCCCGGGCGATCTGGAGGGCGCGGTCGCGGTCGACGGCCAGGATGGGTCGTCCCGTCGTCGCCGAGGCCGCCAGGTGCGAACCGTCCCAATCGGTGGCGACATAGACGGGCTCGCCGCCGGAATTCTCCAGCTTCAGGTTCTTGGGATAATGATCGAGGCCCAGACCCAAGAGGGCCTGACCCGGTCCGACCTTCACCTGGCTCCAGGCGATGGGCTGGGCGGCGCGGAGATTCTCGCTGTCGGTCAGGTCCGGAAAGCCCACGTACATCAACACGAGGCCGGAGATGAACCAGATCGCGAAATAGACACAGGCGAGCACGCCCATCCAGCGGTGGAGGATGGTGAGCCACCGTTCCCCGAGACTCAGGACGCGCCGTCCCGCGGCGCCCAAGGTTTGGAACCAGGGCGGGCCCGGCCCCGAAATTGTGCTCGTCTCGTGCATGGGCCCCGCGGGCGGCCTCCCGACCATGGTTGCAGCGCGGCGTTCAACGCCATCCGGGTCAGGCTGTCCAATGTCGGATCATATGTCTATACTTTTGATGGCGCGCCAGGGGTGCGTCCCGGTTCCGCCGCGAAAGCGGGCGCCGCGCCGCTCGACCGGGTCAATCCACGAACAGCATCGCTGGTTGCTCCAGGAGCGCCTTGAGCCGCTGGACGAACGCCGCTGCGTCGTAGCCGTCCACCACACGGTGATCGAAGGCGGAGGACAGGTTCATCATCTTGCGCACCACCACCTGGCCGCCCTGCACGACAGGCCGCTCGATGATCTTGTTCGGGCCGAGGATGGCCACCTCCGGGTGATTGATCACCGGGAAGTGCGACACCCCGCCGAGCGGCCCCAGGCTGGTGAGGGTGATAGTCGAACCCGACAGGTCGTCTCGGGAGGCCGTTCCATCTCTGGCCGCAGCGGCCAGGCGCGCGATCTCGCGGGCGCAGGCCCACAGGTCGAGGGTCTCGGCGTGGCGGACCACCGGGACCATCAGCCCGGCCTCGGTCTGGGTGGCGACGCCTACGTGCACGGCCTCGAAGCGGTGGATGACCTCGGCCTCGTCGTCATAGCGGGCGTTGATCTGCGGGAACGCCGGCAGGGCCCTGGTCAGGGCCCTGATCAACAAGGGCAGCAGCGTCAGCCGTCCGCGCGCCGCCCCGTGCTCGCCGTTCAGATGCCGGCGAAGGTCCTCCAGGGCGGTCACGTCGATCTCCTCGACGTAGCCGAAGTGCGGGATGCGGCGCTTGGAGTCCTGCATCTTCTCGGCGATGCGGCGCCTCAGGCCGATGACCTTGATGTCCTGGACGCCGGTCCGCGCCGCCGGTTCGCCCACGGTGTTTGCGCCGCCGCGCGCGACCAGCCAGGCGTCGAGGTCGCCGTGGGTGACGCGTCCCTCCGGCCCAGAGCCACGAACGGCGGCCAGGTCCGCGCCGAGCTGCTTCGCCCGCTCGCGAACGGCAGGCGCCGCCAGCATCCCCCTATTCCCAGGCGCCGGGGCCGAGGCCGTGGCTGGCGCGGCGACGGTCGTCGCGGCCTGCGGCTTGTCGGGAATGGCGAGGTCGGCGTCATCGGCCTCGACCTCAAGCTCCACCAGGGGCGCGCCCACCACCGCCATGGCGCCCGCCTCTCCGGCCAGGGACAGCACCTTGCCGCGCACCGGCGAGCTGATCTCCACGGTGGCCTTGTCGGTCATGACGTCCACGAGCGGGGCGTCCTCGTCCACCGTCTCGCCCACGGCCACGTGCCAGGCGACGATCTCGGCCTCGGCCGTACCCTCGCCGACATCCGGCAGCTTGAAGACATAGAGGCTCATCGGTTCAACCTTCCATCGCCCTGCGCATGGCCGCGGCCACCCGCCTGGGACCGGGGAAGTATTCCCATTCGAAGGCGTGCGGATAGGGCGTATCCCACCCGGTCACCCGTTCGATCGGGGCCTCCAGGGCGTGGAAGCAGTTCTCCTGCACCAGGGCCGACAGCTCCGCCCCGAAACCTGAGGTCCGCGTCGCCTCGTGCACGATCACGCAGCGGCCGGTCTTGAACACGGATGTGACGATGGCGTCGATGTCGATGGGCAGCAGGGTGCGCAAGTCGATCACCTCGGCGTCCACCCCGGCCTCCACCGCCGCCGCCAGGGCCACGTGCACCATGGTGCCATAGGCCAGCACCGTCAGGTCCCGGCCCTCTCCCACGATGTCGGCCTTGCCGAGCGGCACGGTGTAGTGACCCGCGGGGGTCTCGCTTCTGGGGTGGCCCGCCCAGGCCGTTACGGGCCGGTCGTGCCAGCCGTCGAAAGGTCCGTTGTAGATGCGCTTGGGCTCCAGGAAGATCACCGGATCGTCGTCCTCGATGGCGGCGATCAGCAGGCCTTTCGCATCATAGGGATTGGACGGGATCACCGTCTTCAGCCCCGCCACGTGGGTGAACAGGGCCTCGGGGCTCTGGCTATGGGTCTGCCCGCCGAAGATGCCGCCGCCGTACGGCGTGCGCAGGGTCATGGGGCAGGTGAAATCTCCCGCCGAGCGGTAACGAAGCCGCGCCGCTTCCGACACCAGCTGGTCGTAGCCGGGATAGATGTAGTCAGCGAACTGGATCTCGATGACGGGCCTGAGGCCATAGGCGCCCATGCCGATCGCCGCCGCCACGATGCAGCTCTCGGCGATGGGGGAATCGAAGCAGCGGGTCATGCCGTGCTTTCTCTGCAGGTCCGCCGTGGCGTTGAACCCCCCGCCGAAATAGCCCACGTCCTCGCCGAAGATCAGCACGTCCGGGTCGCGTCCCAGCATGACGTCGAGAGCCGAGTTGATGGCCTGGATCATGTTCATCTGAGCCATGTCAGCGACCTTTCGCCGCCGCCATCTCGGCCGCCACTTCTCCTGCCTGTCGACGGATATGCCAGGGCTGCTCCTTGTAGACGTCGTTGAACATCTCCTCGACCGGGGCGCGGGTGGCGCCAAGGATGCCATTCTTCTCCGCGGCGCGGCTGGCGGCGCGGACCTCGTCATGAATTTCCGCCTCCAGGGCCGCGTGCTCCTCAGCCGACCACACGCCGGACCGGATCATGTGCTGCTTCAGCCGTGCGATCGGGTCGCCCAAGGGCCAGCCCTCGGACTCGCCGGCCGGGCGATAGCGACTGGGGTCGTCGCTGGTGGAATGGGCGGACGCCCGGTAGGTGAAGAGCTCGATCAGGCTGGCGCCGAGGTTCAGCCGCGCCCGCTCGGACGCCCAGCGGGTCACCGCATAGACCGCCAGGAAGTCATTGCCGTCGACCCGGAGCGACGGCAGGCCATAGCCCAGGCCGCGCGAGGCGAAACTCGCCCGCTCACCCCCGGCGATTCCCTGGAACGCCGAAATGGCCCACTGGTTGTTGACGATGTTCAGGATCACCGGCGCCCGATAGACCGAGGCGAACAGCAGGGCCTGGTGGAAGTCCCCCTCCGCGGTCGAGCCGTCTCCGATGTAGGCGTAGGCGATGCGGTTGTCGCCCTTGTAGGCCGAGGCCATTGCCCAGCCGACCGCCTGGCTGAACTGGGTGCCGAGATTGCCCGAAACGGTGAAGAAGCCGTGCGCCTTGGACGAATAGAGCACCGGGAGCTGGCGCCCCTTCAGTGGGTCGGCGGCGTTTGAGTAGCACTGGTTCATCATCTCCACGAGCGGATAGCCGCGGGTGATGAGCACGCCCTGCTGGCGATAGGTGGGGAAACACATGTCCCCGGCCTCGAGCGCCAGGGTCTGGGCGACGGCCACGGCCTCCTCGCCGGTGCACTTCACATAGAAGGACGTCTTCCCCTGACGCTGGCGCTGGTGCATCCGCTCGTCGAAGGCCCGGTTGGTCAGCATGCCGCGCAGGCCGCGCTTCAGCAGGGCGGCGTCCGCGCCGGGGTTCCAGGCGCCCACCGCCTCGCCCTCGTCGTCCAGGACCCGGATCAGCCCGTGCGCCAGGTCGTGGGTATCCTCGGCGGAACAGCGGACATCCGGCCGGGGTGAGAGCCCCGCGGACGGGACCTTCATGGCGCGGAAGTCGACGGCGTCGCCCGGCCGGGCCGCCGGCTCGGGGATGTAGAGGCTGAGTGATACTGGCCTGTTCGTCACGCGTTTCGACCTCCGGCGTCGGGACTGACCTTGATCCGTCAGACGCCGGGGCAGATCAACTGCTGATTTGCCCAGATTTGACGAATTACTGGAACAAAATTCTACGAAATACCCACATGGCGACTATAAAATACTTGCTGCGGCGCAATATGCGGAGAAACCATTGCGCCCTGGCTCCCGCGCGTCCGCCCGGTCCATAATGGCCCCTGGTTCCCTCGGGCCGGGAGACTCGCCATGGCCGACAGCATGACGGACGCATCGGCGGCGTCCAGGTCCGCGGACGCCCCGGCGGGGCGCGGCGGGCGCTATCTCACCGGTTTCGGCAACGAGTTCGCCACGGAGGCCCTGCCGGGCGCCTTGCCCGTGGGCCAGAACTCGCCGCAGCGGCCTCCGCTTGGCCTCTACGCGGAAGGCGTCTCCGGCGCCGCTTTCACCACGCCCCGGGCCTTCAATCGCCGCTCCTGGCTCTATCGCATCCGCCCGTCCGCCGCCCATCCGGCCTACCAGAGGCGCGCCGACGGCCTTCTGCGGTCCGGTCCCTTCAAGGACGCCGACCCGAGCCCCAACCGCCTGAGGTGGGATCCGCTCCCGATCCCGGATGGCCCTCAGGATTTCGTGGACGGCCTGGTGACCATGGGCGGCAATGGCGGGCCAGGGACGGGCGCGGGCATGGCGGCGCACCACTACGTGGCCAATCGTTCGATGGTCGACCGGGTGTTCATGAACGCGGACGGCGAGCTCCTGTTCGTTCCTGAGCTGGGGCGGATCCGGCTGGTCACCGAACTCGGTGTGATCGAGGCCGAGCCGCTGCAGATCGCGGTGGTCCCACGCGGCCTGCGCTTCCGGGTCGAGCTTCCGGACGGGCCGGTGCGAGGCTATCTGTGCGAAAACTACGGCGCGATGTTCCGTCTGCCCGAGCTCGGGCCGATCGGCTCCAACGGCCTGGCCAATCCCAGGGATTTCGAGTTCCCCGTCGCCGCCTTCGAGGACGTCGAGCGCCCCGTCGAAGTGATCCAGAAGTTCCAGGGCGGGCTTTGGACCACGACGCTGGATCACTCGCCCCTGGACGTGGTCGCCTGGCACGGCGGCTACGCGCCCTACCGCTATGACCTGAGGCGCTTCAACACCATCAACACCGTCAGTTTCGATCATCCCGACCCGTCGATCTTCACCGTGCTGACCTCGCCGTCCGACACGCCCGGGACATCCAACGTCGACTTCATCATCTTCCCGCCCCGCTGGCAGGTGGCCGAGCACACCTTCCGGCCGCCCTGGTTCCATCGCAACGTGATGAGCGAGTTCATGGGCCTGATCCTGGGGGACTACGACGCCAAGGCCGAGGGATTCGCGCCGGGCGGCTCGAGCCTGCACAACTGCATGGCGCCGCACGGTCCGGACGCCTCCAGCTGGACGCGGGCCAGCCAGGCCGCGCTGGAGCCGCAGAAGCTGGACGACACCATGGCCTTCATGTTCGAAACTCGCTGGGTGATCCGGCCGACCGCCTACGCGCTGCAGACCCCCCTGCTGCAAACCGGCTACGACGACGCCTGGTCGGGTTTCCCCAAGTTGTTCCGAGCCCCCGAGCGCCCATGACCGATGTCGAAGACCTGGCCGCTGACGCGGTGGCTGTGCTGGAACAGCTGGTGGCGTTCGACACCACCTCGCGGCGCACGAACCTGGAACTGATCGAATACGCGGAGGCCCGCCTGCGCGCCTGCGGGGCGAGCCTCCAGCGCGTCGCCAACGCCGACGGCTCCAAGGCCAATCTCATCGCCCGGATCGGGCCCGCCGTGGATGGGGGCGTTCTGCTCTCCGGACACACCGACGTGGTGCCGGTGGACGGCCAGGCCTGGACCTCGGACCCCTTCGTCCTGACCCGGCGCGCAGACCGCCTGTTCGGCCGCGGGACGGCGGACATGAAGGGCTTCCTGGCCCTTGCGCTCGCCCTCGCGCCGCGACTGAACGCGGCGGCGCTGGAGACGCCGGTGCAGTTCGCCTTCACCTATGACGAGGAGATCGGCTGCCTGGGCGCGCCAGGCCTGATCCGCGAACTGACCGCCAGCGGACCGCGGCCGGCGACGGTGATCGTCGGCGAACCCACCAGCATGGAGGTCGTTTCCGGCCACAAGGGGATCGCCACGCACAAGGTGACGGTCCTGGGCCACGAGGCCCACTCCAGCCTGACCCACCTGGGCGTCTCGGCGGTGATGGAGGCCGTGCCCCTGATGGCGAGCCTGCGAGACCTGGCGGCGGCGCTGGAGCGGGCGGCGGATCCGGCCTCGCCCTTCTCCCCGCCGGGGCCCACCCTGACCATCGGCCAGGTGCGCGGCGGCACCGCCGTCAACATCCTGGCCCGCGAATGCGTCTTCCTGTTCGACCTGCGGGTCCCGCCGGGGGCGGACACGGACAGGATTCTCGAGCCCTTCTTCGCCCAGGCGGCCGCCCTGGACTCAAGACTGAAATCCCGGTCCGCCGATTGCGGCGTCGTCGTCGAGCGCCGGTCCGGCGCACCGCCCATGGGGCCGGAGGCGGGCGGCGCGGCCGAGCGCCTGGCGCGCGGGCTCGCGGGCGACAACGGCCCGACCCGCGTGGTGTCCTATGCGGCCGAAGCGGGACAGTTCCAGGAAGCCGGCTTCTCCACGGTGATCTGCGGTCCAGGCTCGATCGAACAGGCGCACCAGCCGGACGAGTACCTGGACGTCTCCCAGCTTGAGCGGGGCGCCGCCTTCATGGCCCGGCTGGCGGAGGCGGCTGGGCGGCCGTGACCCTCTGGCTGTTCGGCGACAGCATCTTCAGAGGCGCCGCGCTCGGGCGGTTTCCCGATGAGCACTCGCCGGCGCAGATCGTCGCCGAGCCCCTGTGGCCTTTGCGCTCACCCGCGGCGGTGATGAACCTGATGCTGGGCGAGGAGGTGGTGAGGCACGGCGGCGTCACGCGGCTGCCCGGCGGCGTGGACAAGGCGGCGGCGGCGCTGCGGCGCCGGTTCGGGCCGGGGGGAATCGGCCCTTCGGACACGGTGGTGTTCCTCGACGTCGGGCCCCACGCCGGCGATCCGGACAGGCACGAAGCGCAATGGCGCACCCTCAGGCGGGCGGCGTCCGGCGAACATCCGGTCCGCCTGCTGATGTGCGGAGGGTTCGATCACGGGGCCCGTGGCAAGCGCATGTGCCAGCACGACCTGGTGTTCGGCGCGCGCAGCCACAACGACGCCGTCAGGGCCGCCGCCGAGGCCGAAGTCGACGAGGCCGGCGCCACATCATTCCTGGATCTGTCCGGCCCGCTCAATGCGCACCACCACAGCATGGCCGAGCGCTTCAGCGTGGGGGCGTACCGACCTGACGGCGTTCACCTGAACGTCTGGGGCCAGGTCCGGCTGTGCGCCCTGGTCCTGGCGGCGGCGTTCCCCGACAGGCCCCTGAGTGCGACCGCCCTCCTCGCCTTCGCCAGCGGTCACTGGCCGGCCATGGGCGCAGGGTCCAGGTCGGACGCCGCCGCCATGATGCGGCTGAGTCTGGCGGCGGGCGGTCCTGGCGCTATGGTGGCGGCTTGACGCCGCGCGCCGCAAGCTTTGAGCCACAGACGCCCATCAGATGACCCGAGGTCAGGTCTTTCCTTTCGCCCAGGCCCGACGGCAGAAGGCGGGCAACGCCAACGGCCGCTGGCGGACCATCGCGGACGAATTCGCGGGCGACGTCTGGCCCGCGCTGCACCCGTCGTTCCGGATCAAGCCCGGCCAGACGATCTTCACCATCGGCAGCTGCTTCGCCCGCAACATCGAGCAGCACCTGCACGCCGCGGGCGGCCGCGTACCGATGCTCGACTTCCACCTGCCGCCGCACGAATGGCGGGGCGCCGCCAACGGCGCGATGAACAAGTTCCACCCGCCCGCCTTCCGCCAGTGCCTGGAGTGGACCGCCGCGATCTTCGATCGGGACGGCCGCGTGGGCTGGCCGGACTGCGAGCGCCTGGCGTTCGACTGGGGCGATGGCCGATATTTCGACATGGACATGGGGGCCACTGACCCTGTCAGCCGCGAGCGCCTGATCGAACGCCGCCAGCACATCTACGACATCTTCAGCACGGTGTTCTCGGCCGACTGCCTGATGATGACGCCTGGCCTGATCGAGGCGTGGCGCGACCGCCGAACGGGCCTCTACACCCATGAGCCGCCGGTCCATAAGGTCATGGTCGCTGATCGGGCCCGCTGGGAATTCGAGATCCTGTCCTACGAACAGTGCCTGGCAGACATGCTGGCGGCCATTGATGTGGTCAGGGCCCGCAACCCGGACGTCAAGGTGCTGGTCACCACCTCGCCGGTGCCGATCGCGGTGACGTTCAGCGGCCAGGATGTGCGCACCGCCAACACCTATTCCAAATCCGTGCTCAGGGCGGTGTGCGGCGCGGCGACGTTCCAACGGTCCGGGGTGGACTATTTCCCGAGCTACGAGAGCGCCATGCTGTCGTATCCGGACAACGTCTGGGGCCCCGATCGCATCCATGTGGCGCAAGGATTCGTGGGCAAGATCGTGACCCACATGCTCGACCACTATCTTGAGGGCGCCGAAGCCGCCTCCAGCGGCTATCAGTCGGCCCTGACCCTGATGATGAACGGCGCCTTTCCCGAGGCGGAGCAGGCGGCCCTGGCGGCGCTCGCGGCCCGGCCGGACCATCTGGAGGCCCGGCTGCTGCTTGCAGAGGCGCGGATCCGCCAGAACCGGAACGACGAAGCTGAGGCGGATCTCCGGGGCATGGCGCGGACCCACCCCGACCGCGCGGAGGTCTGGATCACCCTGGCGCGGGCGATCTCCCGCGGCGGCGGCGCTGCCCGAGCCTCCGAGACCGTCGCCCACATCGAAACCGCCCTGGCGCTGCCGTCGGTCACCGTGGCCAACTTCCTGAATGTCGCGGAGCTGGTGCGCCGCCGCGCGCCGCCCGAGACGGCCGAGCGGCTGATGCGCCGGGCGGTGGAGCTGTTCCCCCTGCATGTCGAGGCCTATCCGGCCCTGGTCAGCGTGCTGATCGACCAGGGCCGCACGGGCGAGGCGATCGCGCTGCTGCACCATGCCGTGACGCTGCGGCGGGTCAGGGCGGATATGCAGGTCCAGCTCGCGGGCCTGCTGGCTGGCGCGGGGGAAGCGGCGGAAGGCCGCCTGATTCTCCAGCAGGTGCTCAAGCTTGAACCGCGTCACGCCGCCGCCGCCGCGCTCCTGGCCCGGCTCGATGAACCGGCGCCGACAGGGCCCGCGCCGGCGCCGGCCGAACTGGCCCAGGCGACCCCCACGCCCCCCGGCTGGGCGAGACGTCTTCGCAGGGCGCTCGCGGGCCCCCGGTCGGCCGAGGCGCCCTAGCGAGGCTGACGTCGCCTGGCCGGGCATGCTCAACTTCCGGTCGCCGCGAGCCATGTGTAAGGTCCTTGGTCCATGTCCTTCGCCGGTGCAGCGTCATGACCAGAGGCCAGATTCTCCCATTTTCCGAGGCGCGCCGGCGCAAGGCGTCAAATCCGGAGAGCCGTTGGCGCGCCATCGCGGACGAGTTCGCCGGGGATGTCTTCCCCGCGCTGCATCCGAGTTTCCGTATCAAGCCCGGCGACACGATCTTCACGATCGGCAGCTGCTTCGCCCGCAACATCGAGCGGCACCTCCTGGCGGCCGGCTGCACCGTGCCAATGCTCGATTTCCACATGCCGGCGAGCGAGTGGAGCGGCGGCGTGCACGGGGCCATGAACAGGTTCCATCCGCCGGCCTTCCGCCAATGCCTGGAATGGACCGCCGCCATCCACGACCGGGACGGGCGGGTGGACTGGGCGGACTGTCAGCGACTGGCCTTCGACTGGGGCGACGGCCGATTCTTCGATATGGACATGGCCGCCACAGAGCCGGTCAGCCTGGAGCGGCTGATCGAGCGGCGCCAGCACATCTACGACATCTTCAGCCAGGTCTTCTCCGCCGATTGCCTGATGATGACGCCCGGTTTGATCGAGGCCTGGCGCGATCGTTCCACCGGCCTCTATCTCCACGAACCGCCCATCCAGAAGGCGATGCTCGCCGACCGGGACCGCTGGGAATTCGAGATCCTCTCCTACGAGCAGTGCCTGGCGGACATGCTGGCCGCCATCGACATCGTGCGTACGCGCAACCCGGACATCAAGGTGATGGTCACGACCTCGCCGGTGCCCCTGAGCGCGACGTTCAGCGGCCAGGACATCCGCGTCGCCAACACCTATTCCAAGTCCGTGCTGCGGGCGGTCTGCGGCGCCGTCACCTTCCAGCGGCCTGTCGTGGACTACTTTCCCAGCTTCGAGAGCGCGACGCTCTCCTTCCCCGAACACCTGTGGGAGCGCGACCGCATCCACGTGACGTCCGGGTTTATCGGCAAGATCATCCGCCACATGCTCGACCAGTACCTGGAGGGCGGCGCGGAGGCGGCGCTCGATTATCAAGCTGGGCTGTCGGCCATCATGAACAGTGATTTCACCGCCAGCGAGGCCGCCGCGCGGGCGGTCCTGAAGGCGCAGCCTGGACACGTGGAAGGGCGGGCGCTGCTTGCCGAGGCCCTGATCCGCCAGGGCCGCAGCGCGGAAGCCCTGGACGACCTGCAGGCGCTCGTGGAGGCGTATCCAGAGAGGCCCGAACTGCGCATCTCCCTGGCGCGCGGCCTCTCGCGGGCTGGGGGGCGCGCACGAGCCACGGAAACGATCAGCCACATCGAAGCGGCCCTCCAGCTGCCATCGGCGAGCCTGGCCAGTTTCCGCGCGGTCGCAGACGTGGTCCGAAAGCTGGCCCCGCCCGAGACTGCGGAACGCATCATGCGACAGGCGGTGGCGTTCTTTCCGCTTCAGGTGGAAGCCTACACACTGCTCAGCGACGTCCTGATCGATCAGGGGCGCGCGGATGAAGCGATCGAGCTCCTGCGCAAGGCCTCGACCCTGCGCCGCGCCCGCGCGGACCTCCGTGTCCGGCTGGCCGGTCTTCTGGCGGATGCGCGCCAGACCCAGGAGTGCCGCGACATCCTGGCCGGCGTGCTCGCGACCGAGCCCCGCAACGCCGGGGCGCTGGCGCTTCTGGCGAAGATCGACGCGCCGCCGCCGGCGCCCGAACCGGAGCCATCGGCCTTGGACGGCGTGAAGGCCAGGGCGTCCTGGGCGCGCATCCTGCGGCCCTGGGCGACCGCGCCAGGCGTCCCGCCCGCGAAGTGACTGGGCCTATTGCGAGATCCGCAGGTTCTCGATCGAGCCGGCGATGGCGTTGAACACCGAGTTCAGCTGGGTCGCGTCCTGCACGTCGTAGAACTTGTCGGGCGAGGAGGCGCAGCCCTGCAGCACGCCGTAATTGGAGTCGTTCACCTGAACCCGCACTGTGTAGATCACGATGCCCTGGGCCTTCATGTTGGTGCAGACCAGGGTCTCGCGGGCGTCGAGGGCGGCCTGGCGCTGGGCCGTCGTGCCCGAGCTGATACCGATCCGGTTCTGCCAGATGTAGCCCATGCCGGAATAGTATGAGGCGTTGCCGTTGGTGTTGGACGTGTTTTCGTTCTGGCCGTCGGTCATGAGCACCACCACTTTGGTGGTCTTGGCGGCGCCGTAGGCCACGCCGTCCGCGAAGGGCGCGCTGGGCGACAGCGCGTGCCAGCCCCACATCAGGCCCATGGGGATGTTGGTGTCGCCGATGGCGGTCATGTTGGTGATGCCCGACTTCACGTTCGCGAAGGTCGTGGTCAGGCGGACGATCGGCTGCAGCGCGCAGCCGGCGTTCGGACCGTACTGGTAGCCGACCGAGTTGGTGCCCGTCTTGGTGGGCGCGTGCAGGTATTTGGGCGCGTATTTCTCGCGGGTGAGCCAGTTGTTGCTGGTGGTCACATCCGCCTCGTAGCTGTTGGAATAGCCGGTCAGGTCCGGTTCGTCGGGCGCGAAGAAGGGCGTGAACAGGGTGGCCGGCGTCCCCGTTGAGGGCGAGGTGTCCTGCACGTCATAGGGCATCTGGCGGCTCTCGACGCAGCCGCCCCAGGCCACGCCCATGGCGGTGAACATGCTGAACCGGTTGGTGGGTCCCGAGAAGATCTCGTTGTTGATCGGCGAGAGGCCGGTCTGGTCGATCCAGCTCGCGGTCTTGTACTGGGCGCCGACGTTCACGGTCATCGAGAAAGGCACGAGCGCGATCTTCACGGCGTTCGGGTCGGTGGAGCGGGCGGCCGCCGTGGCCAGGGTGTCCACGAAGTTCGACGCGGCGGTCTTCAGGAGGCTGAGCTTGGTGCCCGCCATGGAGCCGGTGTTGTCGAGCGACAGCGCGACTTCCAGCTTGTTCACGGCGCGCACGACCTCGGAGGAGGCGGTGACCTGCAAATTGGCGTCGCCGAACACGTCCGCCACGATCGGGGTGACCGTCACCTGGGCGGAGGCCTCGACGTTGTTGCCGTTCAGGATGAAGGACGACTGGGTGAGCTGCGTATTGGGATAGGCGCGCAGATTGGCGGCCAGGGCGCTCGACCCCAGGGTCTGGACGTCCGAGGCCGTGCTCGCCGTTGACCGGCCAACGGTCAAGGTGGCTGCGTCGAGAGCGTCCTGCAGACCGGTCTTGATCATGGTGGCGCGGTGGAAATCGATCGCCGCGACCGCCATGAAGGCCAGGGGCACGGCGGTGAGGGCGAAGGGCAGCGCCACCCCGCCCCGCTGTTCGGCGCCAAAACCGCGGACCATGGCGGCCATGGCCCTGAGCGGCGATCTGCTCTTTCGACCGGCTGCGTTCTTGTGCATGAGCCCCGACATCCTCGAAGACGACGTTGCGCCAAGGCGGAGACGGGTGGTTCCGAACTACGCCAACGCAGGGGACCCTAGCGATCTTCAGTAAACAAACGGCGATCAAATGAAGTTAAATCTCGTAAGTCATATAAATTCAGACGAAACCAGCAGCATTCGCGAAAACGATTTATGCAACTAAGTTGTTTGTCATGGTATATTTCTTGTTAATACTAAGACACCGATAGGTGTGTTTTAGGCACGGTCACGCCGCATTGGTCTGTATTGGGCAAGTATAGCGGCTTTGTTCAGCCTTGATCATTCAGATGGGGGCGTCGTTGGGGCGTTGGCGGAAGATATGGCCGGCGTCCCGGCGTCTGGCGAACTTGCCTGCGACTCTTGGCCGCTTGGCGCGGCCGGGGCGTCGGTCTCCGGCTTGGGGGCAGGGGACTTCGGCGCCGGCCGCGCCAAGCGGCCAAGAGTCGCAGGCAAGTTCGCCAGACGCCGGGACGC